>Ga0116223_10000079_pt1 | contig 119637 bp, 95 predicted proteins | sample Sb_taG_3_FD_90092 | JGI IMG/M metagenome (GOLD analysis project Ga0116223, IMG submission 90092) | Peat soil microbial communities from Weissenstadt, Germany - Sb_50d_a_PC metaG | ecosystem: Environmental > Terrestrial > Soil > Wetlands > Peat | place: Germany: Weissenstadt | collected 2010-09-21 | reverse complement strand
GCGTCCGGCCCGTTGAAGTGCATTCCAGATTGCTCTGCGCATTCACTGAAAACAATGGGTGCCATGTCGGCATTTCCCAGTCCTTCCGTGACGCGCGCGCCCCAGTCCTGCTCTATTTTGGCTCTCACCGCCGGGATTCCTGCGCCAGGCTCCGCACCGCAAAAGAGCTTCTTCAATCCCAAGTCTCGCGGATCGAATCCCGCCCGCCGCACGAAATCGGCGAAATACGCGGCATAGGAAGGCGTGCAATGCATCGCGTTCGCTCCCAGTAGCGGAATCACGGTCAGCGCCTTCTCCGACGCACCTGTGCCCAGCGGCACAAAGACCGCGCCCACCGATTCGATCGCATCTTTCGAAGTCAGTCCCGCCACGAACAAGGTGAGCCCCGCGGCGTGAACCACGACATCCGTGCTCCTCAGACCTTGGGTGTAGAACGAACGCGCCGTCAGCCTCGTCCATATCTTGGCGTCGCGGCGTGTGATTCCGACGAAGCTCGGCTTGCCTGTGGTACCGGTCGAACTGTGAACACGAATCACGTCATGCCAGTCGGCGGCGATGTGTCGCCCCAGAGGCGGATGCGCCGCCTGGCTCGCACGTAACTCTTCCTTCGTCGTAAAGGGAAAACGCCCCAGGTCGCGCAACGTGCGAAAATCCTTGCGCCGGATTCCGGCGTCGCGGCACTTTTCCTGATAGAACTCGGATCGAGCGAATAGATAGTCGAGTTGCGATGCGAGCAGTGCTTGTTGCAGCCGAGCAGTCTCCTTCGCAGTGGCCGTCTCGACCTTGCGATCCAAGTAGTCGTTCGGTCTCATAAGCCAAGGTGTTGCTGGGGCGAGCTATCGCGCGGAGCTCGAGAGATTCTATCGAACGTCCGTTCCGTCTCCCAAGTCATTTCATGTGTTTCGCTTACGAGCATCACGCCACCGAATATGTTCTCAGAATCATAAGCGATTCTTGAGCTCGACTACCACGATGCTGATCTCAAATGGTCCCAGGTTTTCCACTGTATGTGGCGGCAGTGCTGGCATCCACTGGGAGCGAGGGACCTTCGATTGTAGGCAGACGCAACACGATTGCAAGTGGGAACCCGAACGTAACCTGGTCCCCCGGAAGAGACCACCGTGCGGGCGTAGAGCGTAGAAACGAGTTGGCGGATCCCGGTTATCTCAGTGGCGCACTCAGGTGCGCCACTGTGTTTTCGCGCAGTGATTCTGTCCTCAGCCTCAAGGTTGCCTCAGTTCACCTGCAGCGTCACGTTGGTTGTGTGCGTGCGAGTGCCCGAAGCGCCCTGCAGCGTGATGGTGTAAGTACCAGCAGGAGTACCGTTCTTCCCACGGCGCTGCGTCGTGGAAATCTTCAAGGTTGAAGTGGCTGAACTGCTGCCGGGAGAGACGGAGGCCGGCGAAAACGAACAACTGGATGCCGCCGGGAGCCCGGACAAGCAAGTCAGAGAGACCGACGAACCCAAATTTCCACCCAGAACGGTGACAGTGGCTGTGTACCTGGCTGTGCCTCCAGCTGAAACGGTCACGCTCGAAGGTGAAGCGGTAAGAGAGAAATCCAGGCCCGTGCCGGTCAAAGACGCGGTTTGCGGACTGCCGTTAAGCGCACTGTCCGCGATAGACAGCGTGCCGGTGCGGGCGCCCGCGGCTGTGGGAGTGAAGGCGATGGTCAGCGTGCAGCTGGCACCTGCGACTAGAGCCGTGCCGCAGTTGTTGGATTGGGAGAAGTCTCCGGTGATCGAAATACTCGAAATATTGAGCGTGGCATTTCCGCTATTGGTGAGTTTCACGGCCTGAGTGCTGCTGGTTGAACCTACGATCTGGCTTGCGAAAGCTAGCGACGACGGAGACAAAGCGGCAAGCGATGCAAGGCCAGTGCCGGTTAGGGACGCAGTCTGCGGACTGCCGTTAAGCGCATCATCGACGATGGTCAGCGTGCCGGTGCGAGCGCCCATGGCAGTGGGAGTAAAGGCGATGGTCAGCGTGCAACTCGCACCTGCGGCAAGAGCTGTACCGCAGTTGTTGGATTGGGAGAAATCTCCGGCGATCGAAATGCTCGAAATGTTAAGCGTGGCGGTTCCGCTGTTGGTGAGTGCGATGGCTTGCGTGGCGCTGGTCGTATTTACGTTCTGGTTCGCGAAAGTCAGTGACGATGGAGACAGAGCGGCAAGCGACGCAACCCCGGTTCCGGTCAGAGCAACGGTAGGCGTGGCCCCAAAGGAGTTGCTGTTCAAGATCAGCGTGCCAGTTCGGCTGCCGGTAGCGGTCGGCGTGAAACTGACGTTGACCGAACAGCTCGCGCCAATGGCCAGCGTCGCTCCGCAGTTATTGGTTTGAGTGAAGTCGCCGGAGATGCCGAAACTGGAGATGGCAAGCGCCGCGTTTCCAGTGTTAGTGAGGGTTGCGATCTGGACTGCGCTTGCGGAATTCACGCGCTGTGCAGGGAAGGTGAGCGTGGAGACGTTGAAACTGGCGGCCGGCGCCGTTCCCGTTCCCGAGAGCGTCGCCGGTGGGATTGCTATCCTGGTGTTGCTGTTGACGGTGAGCGAACCGCTGCGCACGCCCGGAGCGCTCGGATGGAACGTGACGTTAATTGTGCAATAAGATCCGGCCGCGACGGAAGCGCCACAGTTGTTGGTCTGAGAAAAATCGGCGGACGCCTGGATAGACGAGATGGTCACGGGCGTATTTGCGGTGTTCACCAGCGTCACCGGTTGCGAACCGCTGGTAGTGTTAACGGACTGATTGCCGAAGGCGAGGCTCGTGGGGCTCAGAATCGCCGCGGTGTCCTGGCCAGTCCCGGACAGCGCGATGTTGGCGGGCGCTCCGGGAAACGAACCGCTAAAGCTGAACGTTCCCTGATAATTTCCGTAGCCGGCTGGAGCAAAAGTGACGCTGAAGGTGCAGCTCGCGCCAGGATTAATGGTGAAGGGGCAATTGTTCGTGACGGCGAAGGGCGATCCGGACGACCAGCTATTGATGTAGAAGGCGAGATCGCCGGTGTTGGTGATCGTCACATTTTGTGGGGCGCTGGTCGTGTTCACGGTCTGATTGCCGAAACTGAGGCTTAACGGGGAAATGGAGACTGTGAACGCCTGCCCGGTCCCACTGAGTGCGACTACCGATGGGGCACCCACAAAATTCCCGCTGATGTTGAGGTTTCCGGTCTCCGGGCCATGAACTGTGGGAGTGTAGCTGACACTCACAGTGCAAGCGCTTCCCGGCGCAAGCGTGCCGACGCAGTTGCTCGTTTGCCCGAAATCGCCACTGATGGAGACCGCGGAAATCGTAACGGAGACTCCGCCTGTGTTAGTAACAGTCACGGTCTGAGGTGCGCTGGTTGTGTTCAAGAGTTGTACGCCGAAAACCAGGGAAGAAGGCGATACACCCACAGTGGGGAGCTGAGCGACCGTGACGGCTACCGGAGCCGAGACGGAGCTGTTGCCTGCGCCGTCCGTGGCGACGGCGGTTAAGGTGTGGCTGCCCGAAGAACTCTGGGTCGTGTCCCAGCCAATGGAGAACGGAGCGGTGGTGTCGATTGGGCCGAGATTCGCACCGTCCAATTGGAACTGGACGCCGGCGACTGACACGTTGTCCCAGGCGTTGGCCGTCACTGTCACTTGCCCGGTCACGGACGCACCCGACGTCGGCGAAGTAACGGACACATTGGGCGGAGTGTGATCGCGAATCAGCACTGCTGCGTTGCGCGGATTTTGGTAAATCATCGGCCAGTCATTCGCCTGTGGGTTATAGGGTGTTCCGGTGGAAAGAACCGTCGCGACTCCTTCTTTGAGCCAGCCGCCCATACCACCGCCCTCGGTGGTCCAGTAGGTGGCGGCTATGTCTGTAATTCCATCTTTGTTGAAGTCGCCCACCGTCAGCTTGGCCATGTAGAAAGGCTGGTTGCCGTTCGCTCCCAGCATGTTCCACGACCTCGCCACCGAAGCATCGCTCCGGAAGGCCACGATTTGCGGCGCGTTGTACTGATTCTGTGAGGTCACCTGAGCCGATACATCGACCCTGGGGCGCATGATCTTGTTTCCGTTAGCATCGACCTGAATCTCGGTTGAGATCTTGGGCCTGACGGCTTTCGTGGCAGCAACAGACTGCGCGGAACCGCTTGGCAACAGCGGATTTGGTGCGGTGTTTACCGCATACTCCGAAGTCAAAATCTCCGGCAGGCCATCGCCGTTGATATCCGCAAGGACCACAGGGCCAAAACTCATATAGCCCGTCCCGATGATCGGCCATTTGTTGGAGAATGATGTTCCGTTGTCTTCGAGGACGAACATCTCGGTGCCGATTGAAACCACGATCTCTTCCCGTCCGTCTTTGTTAATATCGCCGACAGCGATGTAACTCATGTTGCCCGCGTAGGCCTGTAAAACCACGGGCCATCCCGCCCGCTCCGTGCCATCCGGCTGCAGCACATGCAGTTCTTTCTCCGAGTTGCAACTACAAGTAAAGATGGTTTCCAGCGTGCCGTTATGATCCAGATCCGCCAGCACCAATTGATCGGGGTAACCGGTGTACGCGGGAGCGGACCAGGTTTTCGGTGTTCCGTCGTTCGCAAACAGCCGTGGCGTGAACGTGGACGCAGTGGTCCCTTCCAGCACTAGAATCTCTCGATTCCCGTCGCCGTTAATGTCGCCCACAAACAGGCGATTCCCCATCGTGTACGTATCGATGTTGGTGTTCTGATTTGCAATGGTAATTGGGAAGTTTGCATTCAGTTGTTGTCCGCTTCTCAGGTACGCATACACATACGCGTTCCGGACGTTGTAGTCTTCACCGAGTGCCACGATTTCGTCCTGCGAGTCATTATTGAGATCTTCCAGCACTACCTGTGAATAGGTCAGCTCCATGGTCTGCGCTGGAGTGAAGGTGTAGGAACTGTTGTCTCCGCGAAATATTCTCAACATCAGCACGTCGGTCATGGCGGCTTCATCGCCAGGATTGCCGTCGAGATCGCCCGTCGCTGGTTGGAACAGGCTGCCGTAATACGTCAAGTTCGTGCTGGTTCGCACCGAACCATCGGGAGAAAACGTCTTGTACTCTGAGGTTGTCGTGGTGCCCAAGCCGACCATCGTGAGTTTCTGATTGCCGGTTGCGTCAGTAGCCGGAACGATTCCCGAACTCCAATATGCCCCTTCATCCAGCGCAATCGGCCAATTCTGCGAAATGAGACTCGGTTCCAAATAGATGAGGGTGAAGACCGTGCTCGTGAATCCAGCGTCGTCGACTGACAGCCGGACGGTGTAGTAGTCCGCTTTCGTTATCGCAGTCGTGTCCCACGTCCCCAACGTGCCGTTCGTGACTGGGGAAGTACCGGCCCCGGCCACACTGATTCCCGCGTTGTTCCAGCCCGTGGACGGATTAATGCCCTCAGCCCAGTCGATGCGGAAATCCTGGAAACTTGCTCCGGTCGCAGTTCCCGTGATGGTAACCTGAGCCCCTGGCTTGAACTCGGCCGCAACGACAGGAACGGCCGGCGGCGGCGGACTGGTGATGGACAGATAATTCACCGACAGCTCGATCCGGTCAGTAAAAGCGTTATTGGAGAGATCGTAAGCGGTCAGTCGAATAACATAGATTCCATCCGGCACGGTGCTCGGATCGAAAACGCCGAGAGTCCCTCCAGCAACCGGAGTGGTTCCCGACTGAATCAGAGTCCAAGTCGTCGGAGATTGTCCGGATCCATATTCCAGCTTGTATTGGGAGAACACACTTCCGCGCGCTACACCAGCTATCGTCGTCGGAGAAGTCACATGCGTGCCGTCCGATGGTGACAGGATTTTTGCCTCGACGACATCGGGCACAGCGATTGCCGCGGCGGCATTGATGCGGCCGTAGCCATAGTTGAGGTCAAAGCCCGTCGTTCCCAGGTTGTTGGCAGAGACGCGAATCGCTTGCCTCACATCCTCGTTCGAATAGGCCGTGTGCTGCGACAGAATCAGGGCTGCGAGCCCCGAGACATGCGGCGTTGCCATGCTGGTGCCATCGGCGCGCGTGTAATATGCATCGACCGGCGTGCCCATGGTCGTACCCGCCGCGCGCAGCGAAAGGATGTCCACGCCTGGCGCCGCGACATCAATCTTGCTTCCCCAATTTGAAAAGTATGCGATGTTGTCGTTGTGGTCGGTGGCGGCCACTGTGATGACTTGGGGCAAGTTCGCCGGGTAGTAGTTTCGCGCGTCATCGCTGCTGTTTCCGGCGGCGGCCACAATCACTGCACCAAGGTTGTACGCATAGCTGACCGCATCCGCGATGGTCTGCGAGGTTCCCGCGCCTGCCCATGAGTTGCTGATGACATCCGCGCCGTTGTTTGCCGCATAGATGAGGGCCGGACCGAGGGTCGAATCAATGCCATAGCCGTTGTCGTCAAGGCCCTTAACGGGCATAATTTGCGCGTTCCACGCAACGCCAATCACGCCAATGCCGTTGTTCCCCAGTGCTGCAATCGTCCCCGAAACGTGCGTGCCGTGGCCAAAATGATCCACCGGATTGTTGCTCTGGACGGGATTGGTATAGGACGAGCCGATGAAGTCCCAGCCGTGCACGTCGTCGACGTATCCGTTACCGTCGTCGTCGATACCATTGTTGGGAATCTCCCCGGTGTTCGTCCAAATGTTTGCTGCGATATCGGGATGGGTAAAGTCGATTCCGGTGTCGACGACCGCCACAACCACACCCACGCCGGTCGAACTGTCCCATGCGGCGGGGGAACCGATCTTCTTGATGCCCCAAAGATCGTCGTAAGCCTGCCCCCAACTTCCGTAGCTGGAAAAGTACGGATCGTTGGGGATGAAGTTTGTAGTCGACACTTTATCTTCTTCAGCGTATTCCACGTTCGGATCGGCTTGCAGGCTGCGCAGAACATTCTTTATGTCTTGACCGGCTGCTGGATCCAATTCGAAGACGTAGGTGCGGGAAACTTCGGGTGGCTGAAAGGCGCCGTGCAGCCGCGACGCGCGGTGATCATAGCGCTGCCGAATCGTGGTCGCGATCTGCAGGTCTGTGAGGCCCTGCCGTTTCTTCAACCGGACAATGCCTGGATACAGCGGGTGCGCCTTGTGCACGGAAAAACGGGAAAGAAACTGGTCGACTCGGGCGCTACCCGTTTCTCCGGCGACGACCTCCATGGTTTGCAGCGGCAACGCCGACTCGATCGATTTCGCCAGCGGAGTTCGAACCTTAACGATCAGCCTGCCACTGCTCTTCGGTAATTCGGCAGCGTCGCCGCGAAGCACCGCCAAACTAAAAAAGACGGCGACCAGCCATAGCATGGCCAAACAGGAAATTAATCTTGGAATGCGATCTTCATTGCGAGGACTCATGATTTCTGCTCCGCGGTTTGACTTTGTCGTTGCGCGTGGGTCACGCGTGGATTATTGATGAGACGACATTTCTTCCAAGAGAAGATCCTGTCGAGGCCGTTAGTTCTTAGGTCTCCGCGTACGGTAAGTCGCTTCTTAGTGAACTTAGCGAATGTGGAGGTGCAGGAAAAGTAACCAGCCGGATGACATCCGGCAGTGCTGGTAGTTTCCTGAACGCATTGAAACCGCGCACACGTTAGTAAGGCAAGTTACTTTGGTGAGTGCGTGCGGTGTTCTAAATCGCGCCGCGGCTTCTTCAGCGTACATAGCGCATCTTTAGTTCATAGGGAGTGCAGCCAGATCAGCCCTGACAATACCGGAGTGGGCCGCGTCAAGATGCGGACCGATGGTTCCAGGGGTACGACTGAGACGTGAAGATCATCAGGGGATCGCTCGTCCGATTCAGTAGAGCAACCGCGAGAAACTAGAAATCAACCCGAGCGCCACGCGAACCCCGATTTCGCCGGTTCGGCGCGCAACCGTACGGCGCGACTCCCAGCGCTTTACTTTTTCTCCATCCGTTCTTACCTTATTCCACATGCCCGCTTACTTCGCTCCCGAGTTGTTCAAGTTTCTCGCGCGTCTCAGGCGCAACAACAATCGCGACTGGTTCCTCGCCCACAAGGACGAATACGAAAACTGTGTGCGCCAGCCCGCCCTGCGCTTTATCACTGACTTCGCTGCGCCCTTGCATGAAATCAGCACTTGTCTCGTTGCTGATCCCCGCTCTTCGCGCGGATCTCTGTTTCGCATCTACCGGGACACTCGTTTCGCTGCCGACAAGCGTCCCTACAAGACGCACGTCGCCATGCGCTTTTCCCACCGAGGCAAAGACGTGCACTCTCCTGGCTTTTATCTTCATCTTGAAGCCGGCGGCTGTTTCGCCGCATCTGGCCTGTGGCATCCCGAGCCCCCGACCCTGCTGCGAGTCCGGACTGCCATCGTGTCGCGTCCTGGGGAATGGCGCGCCGTCCGCAAGCTCCTCAACTGGGACGATGCCGGCAAGCTCAGCCGTGCCCCGCGCGGCTTTCCCGCCGATCACGAATTCGTGGAAGACCTTAAGCTTCGCGATCTCGGTATTGCCGTAAGCTTCACCGAGAAGCAAGTCTGTAGCCCAAAGTTCATGTCGATCTTCGCCAACGCCTGCCGCAGGATGTCTCCTGTGGCCTCATTCCTGAGCAGCGCCGTCGGACTGGGGTTCTAGTCGCGATAGAATCGATTCCAACGTGTACTGGCTCGTCGAGAGAGGGAACCTGTGATGCCAAATCGCCTCTGGAACGAATGGCTCGGCCGCGCGGCTACGCGGCGATTGAAACGCCAAATCGTTCCTCACCTTCGATGGAACCAGGAGATATGGGGCGAAACGGTGAAGAAGAATTTGGCTCCGCCCGTCCGCTGGCTGGATGCCGGCTGTGGCTGGCGTTTGCTGGGCAGGGACCTCGAGCCGCTCGAAGGTCAGTTGGTGAATCTGGCCCGTATCGTGGTCGGGGTGGATCTTGATTTCGATCATTTACGCAAGCACCTCGACATATCGCGGCGCGCCTGCGCATCCCTGGACACGCTCCCCTTCGCCGACGCCAGTTTCGATCTCATCACCTGCAACATGGTGGTCGAGCATTTGCCCGAGCCACTACCGGTGTTTCGTGAAATGGCGCGCGTTCTTGCTCCCGGAGGCAGGATGATGGTGCACACGCCGAACACGCGCAACTACCTCGTGTTCGCGAATCTGGTGGCGAAGAAATTGTTGCCGCGAGCGTTGATCCTGAAGTTCATCCAAGATGACCGCGCGGGCGAGGATATCTATCCGACCTTTTACCGGGCCAACAACCGGCGCGCGCTCCGCCAACTGGGCGAGCGTGTGAATCTGCGGGCCGAGTTTGTCCGCGGTCTGACTCACCCACAGCCGTACACGCGCTTCTTCGCTCCCGCAGCGCTGTTTGAACTTCTTCTCATGCGGGCTACTCTGACGCCTCCCTTCGATCGTTTTGGCGCAACCATCATGATGGGTTTCCGGAAGGAATCCCAGGTTGAAGTCAGGGCACCATCGACGCCCGCAGAGCAGCTTTCCATCTGACGATTGTGCGAGGCAGTGGAAGCTTGGATTTTCTTCGGTTTCGAAAGGGCGCGGCTTTCAGCTGCGCCCTAAGTGTAGGAAAATCAACGGTCTGGGTGGTCCTCCTGTTTCGATGAGACAGACTTTACCTTAGTAATTTGCAAGAATCCGCGTCATAGATAATGATTGGCGGAAATGCCGAGTCCCGAGAACAAGCGCCGCTGGGATCGCCTGCCCGTCGACTTGCCGGTTCGGGTGGTCACCTCCAAAGGCTTCTCGACCACAGTGGTGGAGGGCCGAGGCACCGAGTTGAGTGAGGGCGGCATGGTGTTGTATGCGGGGATCTTGCTGAATCCGGGCGATTTGCTTGAGATCGAGTTCGATACTCCAGTGCTCTCGCGGATAACCGCCATCGTCCGCTCACGCAACGGTTTCTGCTTTGGTCTTGAATTCATTACTCCCCTGCCCGCCTGATTCTGGCTCTTACAGATGACGGTCCCCCGGGCGTGCATTGTCGATTGATTTGTTCTAGCATCTCTGCACATCGGTGCGCACCCCGCGCTTGGAGCCGACTCCATGTACTTCGAACAGTTTTATCTGGGATGCCTTGCCCACGCTTCGTACATGCTGGCTTCAGAAGGGGAAGCCGTGGTGGTGGATCCGCAGCGGGATGTGGAGTTGTACTTGAAAGCGGCCGAGGAACATGGCGCCACCATCCGCCACATTTTTGAGACTCACCTGCACGCTGACTTCGTCTCAGGGCACCAGGAATTGGCTGCCCGCACGGGCGCGAAGATTTACATGGGCGCGCAAGCCGGAGCGACATTTCCGCACGTGCCGGTGAGCGATGGTTTCGAATTGAAGTTTGGGGAAGTCGCGATCCGCGTGCTCGAGACTCCGGGCCACACTCCAGAGAGTATTTGCCTGGTCGTCACGGATGCGGAGAAATCTCGTTCGCCCTGGGCGGTTCTGACTGGGGATACCTTGTTTATTGGCGACGTTGGACGCCCGGACCTATCGCCGAAGCACACTCCGGTGCAACTCGCCGGCCTGCTCTACGACAGCCTGCACAACAAACTGCTGAAGCTTGCCGATAACGTTCTCGTCTACCCGGCCCATGGTGCCGGTTCTCTCTGTGGTAAGAACATGCGGGCCGAGCGCGCGTCCAGGATTGGCACCGAGCGGCTCACCAACTATGCCCTGCAAATCAAGAGCAGGGAAGAGTTCATCGCGCAGTTAACCAGCAACCTTCCCGCGCGGCCGGAATATTTCCTGAAGGATGCCGAGATCAACCGCGCGGGTGCCGCAGCCTTGTCAGACTTGCCTCCGCTGTATGCCATTGCACCTGATGAGCTGAAGACTATGCTGGACAAGGGCGAAATCGCGCTCGACGTGCGTCCTGGAGACGAGTTTGCCGCCGGGCACGTGCCGGGCTCGGTGAACATCGCGCTGTCAGGACAGTTTGCGTCCTGGGCTGGCACGGTGCTGGGATTGCTGTCGCATCCCGTGCTGATCGCCGCGTCTGACGAGCAGTTAGAGGAGGCGCGCCTCAGGCTGGCCCGCGTGGGCATCGAAGTCCTGGACGGATATCTTCACGGAGGCGTTGCTGCGTGGCAGCAGGCTGGGTTTCCCGTGGGAACGCTTGCGCAGATAACAGTGGGCGATCTCGACGCGCGTCTGCAGTCGGGCGACGTGCAAGTGCTCGACGTTCGGCGCGGACCGGAGTGGGAAGCGGCACACATCGAGAGCGCGATCTGGTGGCCGCTGGATAACTTCAGAGTCTCTCCACCGGAGATGGATCACGATGCGCCCATTGCGGTTCATTGCAAAGGTGGATATCGCAGCATGATCGCCTGCAGCCTGCTGCAGCGCGCCGGTTTCAAGCACGTCACCAATATCATTGGCGGATTCGATTCCTGGCAGCAGGCGAACCTGCCGGCAGTGAGCACCAAGCCGGTAGGCGCTTGACTTTCTCAATCTTGAGAAGTGTTCCTGCAGGAACACTTCACTGTACAAATATGTGCGTATAAGAGTGTAATCATATCTCGTAAGTGGAGCAACGGAAGCGGGTTACCTCTAAAGCCTGGAGTTCCAGCTGCAATTCGATTTCTGACGGAGCAAACACAGAATGAAGACTGAAAGACTGGCCAAGCGGTATCGCGTGGAGGGCGGCAAGCATTTTCGCCTGAAAGACTTTGACCCGGCGGACACCGGCCATTGGCGCTCGAAAAAACATGCGCAGGAGGCTTTGCAGCAGGGCATCGTTCAGACGGCGGCGCTGCAGGATAAGCTCTACGCCCAGGACTGCTGGTCGCTGCTTCTGATCTTCCAGGCCATGGACGCCGCGGGGAAAGACGGCATCATCAAGCACGTCATGTCGGGAGTGAATCCGCAAGGATGCCAGGTGTTCTCCTTCAAAGCTCCCTCGGACCTGGAACTGCAACACGACTTTCTGTGGCGCACTACGCGCTGCCTGCCCGAGCGCGGACACATTGGCATCTTCAACCGATCATATTACGAAGAGGTGCTCGTGGTGCGAGTTCACCCAGAGATTCTCAAGAGTCAGAAGATGCCTCCGACGCTGGTCGGGAAGAATCTTTGGGAGGAACGGTTCGAAGACATCCGCGGCTTCGAACGGCACATGGCACGCAGCGGAACCGTCATTCGCAAGTTCTTTCTCCACGTCTCGAAGAAAGAGCAGAAGCGGCGCTTTCTGGCGCGTCTGGAAGAGCCGGAGAAGAATTGGAAATTCTCGGCGGCGGACATCCGCGAGCGCGGCTGTTGGGACGACTATCAGGAAGCCTACGAAGACATGATCGGCAACACTGCGAGCAAGCATGCACCGTGGTACATCGTGCCCGCTGATAACAAGTGGTTCACGCGGCTCGTGGTCTCGGCAGTGGTCGTCGACGCGCTGGAGTCTCTCGATCTGGCTTACCCGAAGGTGGAGGAGGAGAAGCGGAAAGAACTCGAAGCGGCGAAGAAGGTGTTGTTGAGCAAGTAACGAGTCGACTGGAGGGGGTTGGGCCCTTGATGAGGCCACAAGACTGCGACATCTGTCACTGACAACTGTGATCCAGATCACATCTCGCGTTATTGAACCGCGCCACACTTTGTCTCACGGCCAGAGAAAGATAGGTGCAAGTTATGGAGGGTTCCCACGGTGGAAAGTATTCGCCGGGTTGCATGTTGGCCCACCATTTAATCAACCGGCTGACGGTGATTGTCGGCTACTGTGATCTTTTGGTGGAAGAGGCTCCGGAAGATTCAACCAGCTTAAAACGGCTGCTCCAGATGCGGGAGATCGCCACATCGGCGGCCGAGGAACTGAGCCATCACGAGTGCGAGCTGGAAAGCATAATGGCGCCGGCGCCGACGAAGGATTCACGGTCCAACCGCGAGCCTGCTAGGACTGACCGGGCTGCGTGTCGTTGACTGGGCTCGGCCTCTTCCGCCATTAGGCCACGTTCTAAGGGGTTGCGATGCGTACACGCGACCTTCATTCAACCTCCCCCAAGTAACTCCCGCCCTTCGCGCCGTTTGCGTAGACCATCCGCCACGGTGTGGTGCGACCTTACATTGCGGCATTCAGCTTGGAACAGGTCGCTGAGTTCATTGGGAAGGCGAACGCGCGTCGAGCGAAGAAGCAAGCATAGTGAGTCTGGCTTTTAGCCGCCGAGGAAAATCTCGCCCGCAAGAAAGAGTCTTTCCACAACCTCCTAGTCAGTGTCGGGCGGTGTCATCGGCCGCGTGTCATTCAAGAAAAACTGTGGTCCCAGGGGGGCGCTAATAACCTTGAACTTTCGAGGAGTGTTGCTGAAGCTGAAAAAATCTGAGAGGTTGTTCGTCGCACGCTGATCCGCGTAGCCGAGCGCGCCCTCTCCGAGATTGAAATTGTGTTCGACAAAGCGCAGAATGCTGCCAAAGTCGAGCCGCGCATTACTCACGTGCGCAGCGGGCGTATAAGCGGAGACAAACAACAGAGGAACGCGGAAGCCGTACTGGTAGTCGCCCTGACCCTGCTGCGGTACGGATAACAGAGTGGGAGGTTCGTGGTCGTACCAGCCTCCCCAGTCATCCCAGGTGACGATAATCGCCGTGTCCTGCCAATACGAATAGAGCTTTCCGTTGATCTTGTCGGTACAGCCGCTCTCACCAATCTGATTCACAATCGAAGCTACCCAGGACGGCCCCCCAGTGGTCCCGCCGGGGCCGGGATGATCCGAATTCTGTCCCGCAGGAATGACCCAAACCACATCGGAGAGGTGGCAAGCTGCAATGTCAGCCAGAATGTGAGCCGGCTTCATATCCAGACTATTGCTCCATTCTGTTCCCTTGCACTCGGTATGAGCGCTGTTGGGCTGGCAGATCTGCTGAATCCAATTCGGGGCCGTCCAGATACTCTTGACGCCGGGATTGTAGTACTTCCAACTGAGGGGAGGGTTGTGACCGTCGAGCAGCGAAGCTAGCGTTGGGTGAGAGTAACAGAACGTCCCGAGAGGCGAGTTCACCATTTGGAACTCTTTCGGAGCAGTACTGGGAGAAATCAAATTGTAGACAGCGTCCAAGCGTGCCAAGCAGCCTCCAACATCGCTACTGCTCGGGTTCTCACTCACGAAAGTCGCTGCGGCATCAGCTGCCGAGTTGGGTGCCGAGGTCCCGGCGAACAAGAACTGATGTGCCGGCGCGCTCGGCCCCTGATTGGTCTGGAACATGAAATTCGCCCACCCATATTGCTGCGCCAGTGTGACATAGGGTGCGACGTCTGTCGGGTTGACGTACTCAAAAGAGCACTTGCCGATGTTGCACTGATTACTGGGCAAGCCATCCATCCTGCATTTGTTTGTCGTTGTGTCCAAGTCGCACATCTCGACGAATGCAAGATGACCGTGGTCAGGGTCAAAGGCGCTGCCAAGAGCCGTCTGGTTCAGCGGAACCTGGTTTCCCAGAGAGTCGGTTCCATAGTCTTGCAGGTTGTAAGGACTGGGACACAGGGTTCGGTTCGCGCCGCACAAGCCCTGGAACAGGTTGTCAGGGGTGCGATTCTCTTGGATAACCAAAACTACGTGCTGGAAGCTCGGAAGCTGCGCATTCGCAAAAGTGGGCAGGCTGAGAGCAACGAGACGTACGAGGATTCCGGCAGCAAACTTCATGTCGAGTCTCATGTGTGCCGATTATAGGTCGAGCATGTTAACGAATTGTTATCGAGAAGATGAGGGATGAACTTCCGAGTTCCGAGATCGGCAAGTTCAGTTTGAGTGAGTCTCTACCCCGGCTCCAATCCTTGCGAGAAGCGCAAGGGCGGGGCAACCTCGGTGTGGGCGATCCCGGAAGAAGGCGTGGAAAACGGCGAGCTAGCCCCCCTGGCGGCAATCGTCAACACAGCATTCAGTCACTACGCCAGTGTCCCGCTGCCCTTTGCATCACGCCTCCGCGGGATTAAGATAGGCAAACGTTCAAATCTTCCTCGGAGATAACCCTGAACATGGGCCCAGACAGGTCTTGCAGGAACGCCTCGCTCTTTGTACGGTTGCTTCTCACTGGCGCACTCTCAGTCTCCTTCATAACGGCGGCCTTCGCCCAAGCCAAAGCTGAGCGGCAATCGAAAGCGACCAAACCGACAAGCCAGCCGGCTACTGCTGCGGCCTCAACCGCGAGCGGCACCGTCGCGTCCGAATCTGACACGGCTGACTCGGCCAAGCCCGAGGAGAAGGCTTTCAAAGGGATGAAGTACCGCTTGATCGGGCCCTTCCGTGGCGGCCGGTCGCTGACCGCAGCCGGCATCCCCGGCGATCCCACAACCTACTATTTCGGCGGGACGGGCGGCGGAGTCTGGAAGTCGACCGATGGCGCCGTGACCTGGTCGTCTGTCTTTGACAAGGAGGGCACATCGTCCATTGGCAGCATCGCGGTGGCGAGTTCCAATCACAACGTTCTCTATGTTGGGACGGGGGAAGCCTGCATTCGCGGCAACATTTCGCACGGCGACGGCGTGTATCGGTCGCTGGATGGGGGCAAGACCTGGAAGAACACGGGGCTGCGGGATTCGCGCGCGATCGGCAAGGTGATCGTCAATCCGACGAATCCAGATATTGTTTTCGTGGCGGCGCTGGGGCATCCGTACGGCCCGAACACGGAGCGCGGAATTTTCCGCACCACCGACGGCGGCAAGACCTGGGAGAAGGTTCTCTACAAAGACGAAAATACCGGCGGCATCGACGTGGCGTTCGATCCTCACAATCCGAACATTCTTTTCGCCGCGCTGTGGCAGGCGCGCCGCACTTCGTGGAGCATGGCGAGCGGTGGCCCGGGGAGCGGGCTTTATCGGTCGAACGACGGCGGCACAACCTGGAAGCGCCTCGAAGAGCACGGCCTACCCAAGGGACCGTATGGAAAGATCGGCGTAGCCGTCGCGGCGAACTCGGACCGCGTTTATGCGTTGATCGAAGCCCACAACCCAGAGGGCGGACTCTATCGCTCCGACGACGGCGGGGAGACGTGGCAACTCGTGAATCCCAACCACAGTCTGTGGCAGCGACCCTGGTACTACATGCACGTGATCGCCGATCCGCGCGACGAGAACGTGCTCTACATCATGGACGTCGACGCCTACAAGTCGACCGATGGCGGCCACCTGTTTAGCAAGGTCAGAGTCCCGCACGGCGATAATCACGGGCTGTGGATCGATCCGCAGAACTCGCGTCGCATGATCGCCTCCAACGACGGCGGCGTGACTGTGACTCTCGATGGCGGCAAGACCTGGACCCTGGAAGACAATCAGCCGACGGCCCAGTTCTACCACGTCACGACCGACACGGCCATGCCCTACCGCGTATACGGGCCGCAGCAAGACAGCGGCACGGTCGCCATCGCCAGCCGGAGCGACGATGGGTCGATCGACCGCAGCGATTGGTATGACGTGGGCGGAGGCGAAGCCGGATACATTGCGCCCGATCCGCGTGATCCGAACATCGTTTATGCGGCGGACTATCAGGGAAACATCACGCGCTACGACCGGCGCACCGGACAGGTGAAGGCGATCACCGAACAGCCGGAGCTTTCCGATGCGCACGGCGCGGCCAACCTGGAGCATCGCTTCCAGTGGACCGCTCCGGTCATGCTTTCTCCGCACGATCCGAACACGCTCTACCATGGCGGCGAGCGGTTGTTTAAGACCACCGACGGCGGAGTGCACTGGCAGACCATCAGTCCAGATCTGACCCGCAATGATAAGGAGAAGCAAAAAGTCTCGGGCGGCGACATTACGCTCGATGATTCGGGAACGGAGTACTACGACACGATCTTCGCGCTGGCCGAGTCGCCGCTTACCAGAGGATTGCTGTGGGTGGGCACCGACGATGGGTTGATCCAGCTCACGCAGGACGAAGGAAAGACGTGGACCAACATCACTCCGAAAGATCTGCCGGAGTGGAGCCGCGTGAGCCAGATCGATGCGTCCCCGCACGATGCGGGCACGGCGTACGTGGCCGTTGATCGGCATCAGTTCGACGATCTGCATCCCTATATCTACAAGACCAGCGACTACGGCAAGACCTGGACAAAAATCACGACGGGGATTCCAGAGACTACGTTTGTTCGTGCGGTGCGGGAAGATCCGAAGAAGCGCGGGCTCCTCTACGCCGGAACCGAGCAGGGCGTGTTTGTGTCATTCAACGACGGGGCGAAGTGGCGTCCGCTGCAGCTGAATCTTCCGACCGCGCCCGTGCATGACCTGGTCGTCAAGAATAACGACCTGGTCGTCGCCACACACGGGCGTGCGTTCTGGATTCTCGATGACGTTACGCCGCTGCGCCAGTATTCGGACGACATCGCACAGAAAGACGCATTCCTGTACACACCTGCGACCACTTACCGCATTCAGGCCGGAGCCGGCGGCGAACGTCATCCGTCGAAGCGGACGGGGCAGAATCCGCCAGCTGGCGCCGTGATTTATTACTTCCTGAAAGACGCGCTTAAGGCCGATACCGAAACGAAGATCGAAATCCTCGATGCTTCGGGCAAAGTCATTCGAAAGTATTCGAGCGCTGAGTTCCCATCGCTGGAAGAGCCGCCCGATCCCGACGACAAGAAGCCGGAAAAAGAGATCAAGCCGGAGGCGGGCTTGAATCGCTTCGTTTGGGATTTGCGTTACGAAGAGGCGCATCACGTACCCGGCTACTACCTCTGGGAGTACGGCGGCGGCGCGCGTGGACCAGTGGCTGTCCCCGGACAATATCAAGTTCGGCTGACCCTAGGAGGGCAGACCCAAACGGCGGCGTTCGAGTTGAAACTGGATCCGCGGGTGAACGTCAGCCAGGCGGATCTGGAGCAGCAGTTCAATCTGCTCCTGCAAACACGCGACGAACTCAGCCGCGTCTACGATACGGTCAATCAGATTCAGGATGTGCGTTCGCAACTGTCGGGATTGAAGCGACGTCTGCCGGAGAACGCAAACACGAAGACGATTGTCGCGGCGGCCGACGATCTGGAGAAGAAGCTGGTCGCGGTGCGCGAGGAACTGGTCAACCTCACGATCAGCGCCAATGAGGATTCACTCGCCTATCCTCCACAGTTGGACGCGAAGCTGGCTTACCTCGCGATGGATGCGGGTACAGCTGACTCCGCTCCCACCGAGGCGGAACAGAAGCAATTCGAAAAGCTGAAGCGGCAGAGCGGGGAACTGGTCGGACGATGGGAAGATTTGCAGCGCCGCGATCTGGCGGCGTTCCAGAAACTCACCGCGGAGGGCAGTCTGTCGACGGTGGTGGTACCGCCTGCGGGGCGCGCCGGGGATGAAGAGGTTCCGGCGCACTGAACCCTTACTGATCCAACTCTGTTGCTCCCGCGGCCATCGCCGCAGGCGTGTGCGCGATTGTCTTTCCTCCCGGAGAGCGCAGTGACGTCAATCGACATGGAAAAGCCGGTGTTGGTCGTGATCGACATGCTCCACGATTTTCTGGACAGCTGGGAAGCCACCCGAAGGCAAAGTCTGGTGGCTTCGATCAACGAACTCGTCGGCACTATGCGGAGCCTCGGTCACCCCCTCATCTGGGTTCGACAGGAGTTCGAGCCTGACCTGCGGGACGCCTTCCGGGAAATGAAGGCCAAAAGCATCTGCATTACCATCAAAGGAACGAACGGCTGCCAGATTGTTTCCGAACTGAATCGCGCCCCCTCCGATTTAGTCATCGTCAAGAAGCGGTACAGCGCCTTCTATGGCACCACTCTTGACGACACGCTTGCGCGCTTGCGGCCTGATGCGATCATCCTGGCCGGCATCAACACGCACGCGTGTATTCGCACCACGGCCATCGACGCCTACCAACGAGATTGGCCGGTCGTTTTGGCCTTAGACTGCGTTGACTCCTACGATCAGGAGCATCACGCAGTTTCGCTGAGGTACATGAAGGACAAACTAGCTAGCGTCATGACCAACGCGGAAATCTTGTCGGCGCTCCAAAGGGCCGGCTAAACGAGAATAGGGATCTAGCGTGTGCCGTGAATAATCGCTGGGGCGACTAGCCTCCTGTCCTGCTGTTAACTCTCCGCATTACTCCTATTACTTCCGTGCCACTTCGATGGCACTGTTGTGCCTTGTCCGCATGATGGGGCGTTGTTATTGTGCCGATAGAGACGTTGGTTCCTCCCCTGAAGGGTTTAAAAACTGGCCGAGCCCTAGTGGGGGGTATGTATGCGAATGATGCATCTGTGCTATGCGGCAATTGGCTTTGCGGTGGCCCGCTGGATTTTCAAGCGGCAGCCGGTAGCGGACCCAGTCACTCGGTTCCGGTCTCAGGGCCTTTTGTAGAAGGTTTTTTCCGGGCTTGGGCGTGCGCCCCGTTGCGCCTCCATTTCGTCAGCGCGCGCCCTTTGCTTCCTGCCTCCAAAAGTACTGTTACCAAGGTTTGCCCGTATCGTCCCCGTTTCTTCGATCTCTTCATACAATCGATTCAGGCAGTTTTCTCTCCAGGGGCAATACACCAATGTTTCCCCGGCTGAGATGCGGTCCACGATCAGGCCTGAGATTTCATGCTGCGCCTCCCAAGAATCCGGTTGACTCTCGTGCTGCCAGCGCTGCTCGCAGTTTTGCTACCTGTCTTGATGGCCGCGCAGGATGATGCGGGCGTTGATCCGAATGACGCCCCACTGGGAGATGTGGCCCGCAGCCTGCGAAAGAAGACCCCGTCGTCCCAGGACGTGATCGACGACGACAATCTGTCGCAAGTAATGCGACAGGCGGAGAGCCGCCACACTCCAGGCTCAGCGCTGACGTTCCTGATGTCCGGGGAGAGCAAGGGTTTTCAGGTCTCCGCACCGGATGTCAGCTGCAGCCTGTCCTTTAATGCGAATGCGAAGTCGCTACTCTCCGGCCAATACGCGCAAATGGACCTTCCCCCCGGCGACGTTCTTAAGCTCGCTGGACCGGCCACGATTGAAGGAGATGCGCTGACGGTTTCTGTTTTTAACGGCACCGACTGGCACGTGAGCGAAGTTGCAGTCGCTCTTACCGTGGTCAAGAAGAAGGAAGCGGGAGACGCGCTGTTCAACGGTGCGACTTCCTACAGCGCCGCGACGCTGCCCACAGTCACTGCTAATTTGTCTCAGGAATCTGAGGTCCGCCCGGAGAAAAAAGCCGACGTAACCGTCATTTACCGGATGCGAGCACCCGCGGCTCCTTTCGCAACCACGGTGTTCAGCGCGCCGCTGAACCTCGACCTCGCTGCCGGAGAGGAGTGGCACTGGGCCATCGTCCAGGCGAAGGGTTATCCACCTCAGACTTATACGGCCAGCTCGTCGCAGACGACTGCACACACCAACCAGCCCGCGCCGCCCCTTCAGCCCACGGTTCCTTCAGCGCTATTGACACCGCAGGACTCACCCGAAGCTTCGCTCCCGCAAAATCCTCAATAACTGCCGGAACGCGTCCTCACTTCCCGCCCGTTTTCAAGACTACCGTGTTGCGCTCGTCGCCAGCGATGATGCGGTAGAACTTCTTCAATTCGTCGGCCCGAGCCACCGGCACGCTAAGTTCTTTCACTTCGAACGTGCGGCTATAGTGGATCACGTTGCCTTTCACTTCGGTCTTCGCGTGATAACTGGCGAAAGTGTAGTCGGCATCGACGGCGGGTGGCACATCGTCCACGACATAGCCCGTCGGGATGGTGATGTCGAAGCTATCGGTGTCGCGCGACGGACCGTCGAATTCAATGGCGAACTTGCGCGGTTCTTTCGTCTCCAAAAGCCCGCTTGCTTTCACTCCCAGCACGCGCGGCCGAACCAGCAGCAGCCCACCGGCATTCTTGGCGTAGTTCTGGGCTTCAAATGAGTATTTGAACCCGAAGGGCTGGTCAGTCTGATTGAGATTGAGGATGGTGGCGCGCGTTAGCTGAAAAAGTGACAGAGAGTCGGCCAGCAGATCTTCGAGGGGCTTCTTCCGGTCGGCATCCTTGGTCACCGTGCGCTGGCGCCAGCGTTCCGACGAAGCCCGATCCCCCAGCCGCGTTTCGTTGATCTCGCCTTTCAGCGTGCCCGTGGGATCGAGTGTCAGCATACCCGTACGCTGGATGCTGTTCATGGCAGAAGGCTGTTTGGGTAACTCGACCAGATCCCCGCCGTCGGGTGTAACCAGCAGCCCGTAGTTCCCCTGAAGATATCCGCCAATTTCGCCAAAGGGGATGAGTTCATTGGTGGGGTCGAAATAGAGCAGGCGGCCCAAGCGAGGATGCTGCACGGTGGCGATTAGCGACGGATCGGAGACACTAGCGGGCAACTTGATCGCCAGGACTACGTGATCGAAGGCGCCAATGTTAGCAGGAGTGTCCGCCGTTACCGAACCACGCTCTGAGTTGATCACCACGTAGTACGACTCCACTCCAACCTGGCTCAGCATCGAGCTGAGCAGTGTCGCCTTGTCTTTGCAGTCGCCGTAGCGATGTGTGAAGACGTCAGGAGCGGCATGGGGTTGGAAGCCCCCAATCCCCAAAGTGATGGCGACGTAGCGGATGTCGTGTTGCAAGAACTGAGCCAGAATCCTCATCTTGTCCAGCGGAGTGGCGGCCGAAGCCGTGAGACTCGTCACTTGCTGCTTGATTTCAGGCGAGGCGTCGCGGCGGCCGTTGGTCAGGTTCAGGTACCAGCTGCCCATCTCAGGCCAGTTGCTAAACCCGCGCATGGAAGGGCCGCCTTGGGGAAAGAACGAGACCACCATTTGTCCAGAAACTCCGGATAGAGGCGGCATCTCCGGTTCCTCCCGGATGCTCTTTACGTCGCTAAGGGTCCATTGCAACTGCGTTCCGCTCTCGGTGGGCTTGGACTCAGGATAGTTGATCCACAAAGCTTTGTAGGCCCACCCCGGAGGGAGTTGCAGGGAGTAATGGGATTCACGCACCGGAATCTCGCGCTGAAAATCCCAGACTTCTTGCAACACCATGGGCTGCACTTCCTTTTCGTACTCGTAGCCGACGATGTTGCCGGGATCGGGCGCAGGAATCTGAAGCAATTTGTCTTTGACGTCAGAGATGAGTTCGCCGCCTGCGACCTTTGGAAGCGACACCTCTAGCGCTTCCTTGTCTTTCACCTCATAGTCTTTGCCTTGAGCTGGAATACACCACCCACGCAAGCCGCTGATCTTGGTGTGAGGATTAAAAGAGACAGCGGCAATCCCATAGTCGCGGCCGCTGGGCCGCAAAATTTTGTACGCCTTGCGAACCTGGATTTTGATTTTGTCCGCGGATACGACATTGACATTGACTTCCTCGTACAGCAGCACCGCGTCCGTCTTTTCGTCGTGAGCGGGCAGGGGTGCCGAGGTTACAGCGTGCATCCACGCCGGGGCGTCGGCCGCATGCACACGGTGCGTTGTTACCAGCACGCAGAGGCATGCGCAGAGCAAGATGCGGTAATAGCGCCGATTAGTTATTCGCACTTGCGCTCGCGCTTGCTGCAGCCGGTTGCAGGATAACTTGCTGTTCATCTACGGTCCTCACAACTTGGAAGAAATTGCGTAATGCCGCATAGTATTTCTGTTCCAGCAACAGGATGTCGACATTCAGTGTGCGGTTCAGGTGCAACGTTCCCTTGTTGTTCTCTGCCTGCATCGTGTAAGTGATGATATGAGCGTCCTGCTTTTGCGGTGCGGGCAGGGTCGTGATCTGCCAGCCTAACGGCATCTCGATGTTTACGTCATCGACACGCTGGAAGGGGAACTCAAAATAGATCGGCTGCACGCGGTCGGCATGATCGAAGAGATGCTTCTCCGGAGCACTGAAGAGCCCAACGGGGAGCAAGACGCGGCGCCCGGCGGCGGAGACCCAACCTGGCACCTTGAGCGTAAATTCCCCGACGAGGGGCGGAGTGGAGTTCTTCCAGTCGGGCTTGTTGGTGAGTTCGACCTCGGAGGCGACGGGAACGGATCCCTTGACTTCATCTTCCAGGAATTTCTTGCGGTCGGCGTCGTCGGCCAAACGTTCTTCCACGCGGCGCTGCCACGCCTCCAATCCGGTGAAGGTGACACTCAGTTTGCCTTCGAGGTCGCCGGTGTCGCTCAGCCTCAGTTCCGCTTTGCGCTGCACGCCGGACTCGGTACTCGCGGGAAGGGAAGTTTGCAGCCAGGAACCGCCATCTTTGTCGAGCTTGAGCCCGCTCACTCCAGTCTCGACCCAGGGCAGCATTCCGAACGGTACGAAGGCGGCCCCCGGATCAAAAAAGACGTCTTTGCCGTTCACCTTGACCACCACAACGTTGGCGTCGAGCCGGCGACCTTCCATCGTCTGCGGAGAAAAGAAATAGTTCTGGCGGTCGGGCACCCACATTCCGTAGCCTTCGAATCCAGCAGCCCGGGCCAGGGCAAGAAAGAGCCAGGTTAGTTCCTGGCCGTTGGCATACTGCTTCTTCCACACCTCCTCGACGTTGCCGGGGGCCTTCTCCTTTTCGCGTTTCTGCTCTTGTTCGGTCTTCTCCACTTCGTACGAGGTGTTGCGCAATTGCTGCACGCGGGTATAGATCTTTTGCAGCTTCACTTCCGGCGAATCGCCTGCGGAAGCGATCTCAGCTACGGCCTGCTCCATGGCCTTGCGCTTTCCGATGAAGCTCTCCAACTGGTCGTTGCGCTTCTTGCCAAGTTTCTTCCAATATTTGTCGGGTTCCTTCTCGAGAAAGTCTTCGCTGTAAATGAAATCCACGCGAGACTTCAGTTCGTTCTCCGGGGGCATGTAGTCTTCGGCGTGGAAGGCGAGGACATTGCTTACTTCCAGGTTGATGATGTGGTTGGGCGCTTCCGCCGGTTGCGCGGTGCCGGTCGGCAGGTTGTGCCAGGTCCAACGCACGCTCATGGGCTGAAAATCGCTGGTGAAAGGCTTCAGCGAGAACTTTGCGCTCTTGGTGAACAGTTCGTCGCTCAGGATCCAGTGCGAGTCAAAGACGAATTTCTCGCTGAAATCGCTCGTGTAGTAGTACTCGATGATGCCGCCGACCTGCACGTCGGGCAGCGTGAACGTCTTGGCCACATACTTTTCTCCGCGGGTCTTGACGATCGACTTGTCGAAAGCCTTGCCGGCGAAGTTGACGATGGAGCCGTCAGGTTTGATTGTCCGCGCGTGAATATTGACCACGTCGCTCTGTTCTTTCCAAAAAGGAATCTCGACATCGGCGTACTTTCGACCCTCTTCCGTAAGGATCTTGATACGGAAGTACACATCTTCGTGGGCGCTCAGTCCGCGGTCGTCGCGGTCAACCTGGCGGAACAGAATGATGGCGGGCGCTCCCGGAGCCTTGGGCTCGCTGGTCATCTTCAACTCTTCCGGAGAAACGGGCTGGAAACCCACCGCCCAGGCGGATTTGGGAAGGCCAGCAGCGGCAGTGAGAACGATCATGATTGCTACCAGATAAGGGAGGGAGCGACGACGAGTCGACATGACGCAGTTCATCTGTGGGAGTTCTTTCCGCCGCTGCAATCGCGAGCCTGAAGGGGGAAGCTACAGGCCGCACGGATCACCACGGTGCCAAGCTATACCGGCTTGTAGAGCACGCTTATGGGCCGCGAGAATATAGTGACCGCTTTGTTGTGTCAAGCAAATCCCGGCTGCGTCAGAACCATAAGAGTGGGGTGGAGTGGTGTCTATGATTGAAATCACAGTTTGGGGAAGCGGAAGTGGGGGCCGACGAAACTCCTGGGGCACGGCCGCCCCCGGTGACCAACTGTAATCTCGTGGAAGTTGTTGATTCAAATACCTAGGCGAGGGTGTGCCAACGTGGCGGGTGCGCGAATCAGATTCCATGCCTGGATACCGTGCGGCCGTAGCAGCTTTTGTTCCGCGGAGAAACGCGCAGCGCCACTCGGGCCAGCGTGCTTGCCGACCGTGCTAGACTAACCACAAATCCCTACAACTGAGGACACCAATGAAATTCGGCGTCATCATTTTCCCCGGTTCGAACTGCGATCACGACGCTTACTGGACGATTCAACAAGTCGCCAAGCAGCCGGTCACGTTCCTGTGGCATGAATCGCACGACCTGGAGAACTGTGATGCCGTGATTGTTCCTGGAGGCTTCGCCTATGGCGACTACCTCCGCACCGGCGCGATCGCAAAGTTCTCGCCAGTAATGGAGTCGGTGCGAAAGTTCGCCGCCAGCGGCGGTTTGGTGCTGGGCATCTGCAACGGTTTTCAGATCCTCTGTGAATCGGGTCTTCTGCCCGGCGCCTTGATGCGCAACGTTGGCCTCAAATACGTTTGCAAGCCGGTGCAAGTGCGAGTGGAAAACGTTGAGACTCCCTTCACCAACGCATGTGCAAAGGGAGAAGTGTTGACCATCCCGATTGGCCACATGGAAGGCAACTATTACTGCGATTCCGCGACTCTCGAAGGGTTGCGCCGCGACAATCGCGTAGTGTTGCGTTATTCATCGCCCGGCGGCGAGATTGTTGCATCGGCCAATCCCAACGGCTCTTTGGACAACATCGCCGGAATCTGTAGCCCCGGACGCAATGTGGTGGGGATGATGCCTCACCCTGAGCGCTCCGCTGAGCCTGAACTGGGCTGCACCGACGGGCTGAAAGTGTTCCAGTCGATGGTCGGCGCCATGGCTGCCCGATAGCCGACTCTGTGCTCCCCCAGCGTTGCAAGAATTCTCTTGGCTATCAACAGCCTCTGGGTATATGGTCATTTCTCTTCCCCTGCAACTCGGGCCCCACAACCTGATTGTGTTCGCAAGCACACGCGGGGAGGCGTGTCTCTGAGATGACATCAAAGCAGATTCTAGATTCCTTTTCAGAAACGTTGATGCAGGATGAGCGGATTCTCAGCGCGCGAGAACGCGCGTTGCTGGCCACTCTGCTGCAACATGCCAAAACGTCGACAAGCGAGAACCAGGAAACGCAAGAGGCGGTCAGGGCGGTAATTGCCTCTGCGGTAGGCGAAACCGTTGCGCAGCGGGCGTTCGTCGTGCTCGGCGGCAGCATCGTTGAGCGCATTCTGGAGAGCAACCCGTTGCCTCTGGGCGACTCGGCGGGTGCTAGGACCGCCGACGTTTACGTTGCGAAGAAGACCCCAGCAGAGCCCCAAGCTCCAGGCACGCCGCTGCGCACTCCGGGAGTGCCGGGAACACCAGGCCAGCCGCAGGCCCCAGGAACGGTGGCCCCGCCCTCAACGCCGAGTCAGCCGCAGGCGCCGGGAGTGCACGCGCCGCACAAATCACCGCATCAACCTCAACCGCCGTCCGGTCCGCTGCGCGATACTCCGGTAACACCAAGCCAGCCACAGACGCCGCGGGGCTCGATCGTCCACGATGTGGTTGCCCAAAAGACGGTGGCAGTTCTGGATCTGCCGTCGCATTTGCCGGCGCACTGCGTCGTTCTCGACGAGTTCCTCGCGCCGCAGGAACTCGAGGAACTCACGCGCTTCACGCTCGCGCACGAATCCAACTTCAGCGCCAGCGAGGTGGTTTCTCCCACAGCAGACGGCGGCGTGGTCAACTACGAACACCGCCGCTCCCGCGTTTTGATGGAGTTGGATCAATACCACGCTCTAATGCTCGATCGCGTCAGAGCGGTGCTGCCCCAGGTCCTGCAGAAGCTCGGCATGGAGGAGTTTGCTATCGCTGGCGTCGAGGCCCAGATTACGGCCAGCAACGACGGAGACTTCTTCCGCTTCCACAGCGATAACGGCAGTGATCCTGTTTCTTCACGCCACCTGACCTTTGTGTACTTCTTCCAGCGCGAGCCGCGGCAGTTCGAAGGTGGAGACCTGCGGATTCACGACGCGCGGCTCGAAGGAGGCACCTACGTCAGCGAAGGCAGCTACCAGACGATTGTCCCGCAACAAAACCAGATCGTCTTCTTCCCGTGCGAATTGTTGCACGAGATCACCCCGGTGAAGTGTCCCTCGGGACTCTTCGCCGACAGCCGCTTCACGCTAAACGGATGGCTCCGTCAATAAACAACGCGCCCTGGATGGAGTGGGTGGAGAGCCTGATGGGAGGATCGTCGCGGCAGACGTATGCCGCGACGCTTCCTCCCGATCGCTTCTGTTGCCTGCTGGATGAATTGCCTCTGCACCTGATTCCGCAGCGCGTTCTCCAGTCGCTACGCCTTCAGGAAAATCGGCTTCACTCTCTTTATCTGAATCCCGAATGTACGTTCTGTCCTGCCGGGCAAACGCCGGATGAACTCGCGTCCAACAAGGAACTGCTGTCCGGATTCGCAATGCAGGGGACCATTGCCTGGGTGCGAGACCCGGCGTCCGGATCGCTGCTGCCTTTCTGGCTGGGACCGGAACTTGGCTCAGCGCTGCAAGGCTTGCGTCCGAATGAGCCCGTGCCATCATCCGTGCCGGACGGCGCGCGATGTCTGTTAGAGGCAGCGTATATCCTGCTTCCCGAAGCCGGGACTGTTCAGCGCGATCATACGCACGAAGAGATGGTCCGGAAAGCTGCTCCTCTCTTTCGGGAGAAAGGCTACGCGCCACTCAGCAGCCTGATTCATCCGTTCCACGTCGCTGCCTTGCGACGCTACTATCGCTACCTGATCCGCTCCGGCGCGATCCGTCTTGGGGACGGTCAAAGCCCCCGCCGTTACGTGGCCTACAACGAACCCGTGGCGCGGTTCTTTCATCATCAGATCGCGACTACGCTCAGCGCCATCGCCGGCGAGCCGCTCAAGCCATCGTATGTCTATCTCGCTTCTTACCTGAGTGGAGCGGAACTCAAGAAACACACCGACCGGGAGCAATGTGAGTTCAGCGTCACGCTCTGCCTGGATTTTTCTCCCGAGCCCGCGCTGGAAACCCCATGGCCGATTCGACTGGACTCTCCCGCGGGCACAGTCACGGTCTACCAGGCGCTGGGAGACGGACTCGCATACCGGGGAACTCGATTACCGCACTACCGCGATAGTCTGGCCGCAGGTCAGACGTCGACTTCGATCTTCTTCCACTATGTTGCGGCTGACTTCGCGGGATCTCTGGATTGAAGCACAGCCGTTTCCGGGAGCTATTGCAGGCCGGAGATGAGGTAGAGAACAGACAGCGTCTGATTGTAGCTGTAGGCGAATCGAGTGCCATCACCGCTGACGACGACGGGAGCGACCATAACAACACCTGCAGGAACCGCCGGCTTCAGCTCTCGTACTACAGTCTCTTTGCCGGTCGCGATTTTCACCTTGTATACCTTGCTGGGAAACTCGCCGACGTGATAGCCGTAGAGCACCGAACCGTCGTTCGACCACTGCACCGGATTGAAATTCGCGTCCAGATGTGGAATCAGGCGCGGCGCTCCGCCATCGAGAGGATAAAGGGCCACTGATCCAGCGGGTCCTTTGCCAATGAGGGATCGGCTGTCCGGGGACGCAGGGCCGCACAAAATTCCGTCTGGTGTCGCGGCTTTCGCTTTTCCGCTGGACAAATCCACAACGTAACACCGGGCTGCGTGGCCGGCTTCATCCCCATTCACCGTGAGCCTTTGTCCGTCCGGGAGGAAGCGGGCCCACCCGTTGTGCACCTGCTTTAGGCCAGTGACACTGATGGGCCGAGGCTGGCCAGCGCCAATCGGCAGCAGCGTCACCTGCGCAGCTTGACTGGTCGAGACCGAGGCCGCCCATTTTCCGTCTGGCGAAAAACCGCCAGAGCTGCCTTCCCCCAGTCGAACTGGCAGGGTTCCGTCGACTTTGCGAACTACCACCGCGTAGTTCGGACCAGCAGCCTCGCTAGCATCCTCGAACAAGACAAACTGCCCATCGCGCGAAATGTCGCGGGCGGAGTTCCAATCGTGCCAGGAGAGATCCACTTCTTCTTTGCTGCCCAATGTGGTGAAGGCCATCGCTAAGCGCCTGGAATTCAAGGCAACCAGCACGCGGCCGTCAGAGGCGATGTCTTGCAGGGTGATTCCCGCTGGCAGATCCAGCAACGTCCGGACTTTGTGGGAGAGGTTGACCGCCATCAGATTGTGGTTATTGCCTTCGTTGACGGCGCTGAACCAGACTTCCTTCCCGTCGGGCCGCCACGCCAGTCCACTCTCGGACTCCCACTCTCCCGATAGAGTCCGGACATGCCCCGACCGATCGACGACGCAGACGGAGCCGCGATTGTCCCAAAGCGCTGGATGATCTAGGAACGCGATTTGGTCGCCGTCAGGGGAGAACCGAATATTGCTGATCCAACCACCGCTCTGGTAGAGCGTCTTGCCGATCGGGAACTCCAGACGACTGTGACCGTCCACGTCGTGTACAACCGCCAATTTGCTCGATGGGTCCCAATCCGCCCAGCGAACGTCAGGCAGAACTTCCCGAGGAGAGCCTCCAGCCATAGGCGCAAGGGCTAGCACTCCGTCGATGGTTTCAAGTTGCCCGTCGTGGGTGCCGTGCAGCACGACCGCCAGTTCATTCCGCGGCGAAATCGCGAGCAGGTTGGCATCGGTCAAATTGAGCGGCTGGGCCAGAAGAGAGTTCCCGACCGTGGAGAAAAGCTGTATGGGCTTGCCGTCCCACGCGGCGCCGTAGACGATGGACCGCCCGTCGGGCGCGAACCGGCCCGCGTATACCGTCCCGGCCTCAGACGTCAAGCGACGGTACGTCGGAGGAGGAATTGGAACGCGCCCTAGTTCGACAACTCCCAGAACCATAGTCGCCGCTGCCAGCAGTGCTGCGACTGCCCAAGGCAGTAAAGGCGTTGTCCGAGTTCTCGGTTGCGAGGGAACTGGTTTGACCGGCGAAGATCCAGAGAGAGTCTGCAACGCGAATGCCAGGTCCTTGGCAGACTGAAAACGATTCTCCGGTTCTTTTTCCAGACAGTGTTTGACGATGTCCTGATATCCCGCCGGGATCGCCGCCCGTTCCAGGTTTGCGTCTGGCGGTTCTTCGCGTAGAACCGCGGTCATCGTGTCCACTTGCGTTTCGCCGTGGAAAGCACGTTTCCCGGCCAGCATTTCGTAGAGAATCGCGCCGAAGCTGAAGATGTCACTGCGATAGTCCACAGGCTTGCCCCGCAACTGCTCCGGAGACATATAGGCGACTGTGCCGATCAGAGCTCCATTCTTGGTTACCGTCGTCAAGCTTTCGACTGAGCGGTTATCTTCCGACGCGACCTGCAGTTTGGCCACGCCGAAATCCAGAATCTTGACGCGCTCGTCCTTCGTCAGAAACAGGTTCTCGGGCTTCAGGTCGCGATGAACAATGAGCCGGTCATGGGCGGCAATAAGGCCATGCGCGATCTGGAGGGCGTAATCGGTGGCCTGCCGGACGGGGACGGCGCCCTCCAACAGCCTCATGCGAAGGGTCTTGCCCTCCAGAAGTTCGGACACAATGTAGGGAGTAGTGCCCTCGAAACCTACATCAAAGATAGCGAGGATGTTGGGGTGATTCAGAGCGGCGGCCGCTCGTGCTTCCTGTTCAAAGCGGCGCAGATGGTCGGGATTGTCGCTGGAAGCCGGTCGGATCAGTTTCAGTGCGACGTCGCGGCCCAGTCTCTCGTCGCGCGCACGAAAGACTTCGCCCATTCCTCCGGCACCAATCTTCTCGATTACCCGGTAATGTCCAATCAACTGGCCAGTCATAAACAAATACACGAAGTGCGCTTTTATGGCATGTTAGGAGCGAAGGCAGACACAGTCAAGGGCGCTGACAGGCGCTGAAAGGACCACGGCGATAGCAAAGCCGCGAGGGGCTTACAGTGACAAGATCCGGTACTGTTTGTCAGCTTCGGCATGCTATAATCTGTGTTCGCCTGCATCCATACCGAGGCAATCCTGTGATCTCCTCTGAAGGCGAATCCTGCGCCATCCAAGATCGTTAGATACGAGGTCTAACCATGTCCGGCCACTCAAAATGGGCCACAATCAAGCACAAGAAGGGCGCGCTGGACGCCAAGCGCGGCAAGATTTTCACCCGACTCATCAAGGAAATCAGCATTGCCGCGAAGAACGGCGGCGGCGATCCTGACTCCAACCCGCGCCTGCGCGGCGCAATCGTCGCGGCCAAGGCGGAGAACATGCCCGCCGACAACATCAAGCGTGCCATCCAGCGGGGCACCGGTGAATTGCCCGGCGCCACATATGAGGAATTCTCTCTCGAGGGCTACGGGCCTGGCGGCGTGGCTGTTCTGCTCGACATCAACACCGACAATCGCAACCGCACCGTGAGCGAGATTCGCCACGTCTTCGGCAAGAACGGCGGCAACATGGCCGAAGCCGGTGCCGTCTCCTGGATGTTCCACAAGAAAGGCGACATCGTCATTCCCAAGACAGCCGCCAAAGAGGACGACCTGATGAACATCGTTCTCGAATCCGGTGGGGAAGACCTGAATGACGATGGCGACAACTGGGAGATCCTGACCGAGCCTTCAGCGTATGAGGCGGTGCTGGAAGCGGTGAAGAAAGCTGGTATTGAGCCCGTATCCTCAAGCGTCGCTTCCATTCCGCAGAATTACATCAAGGTGGAAGGCGCGGCCGCCAACACCATGATCCGCCTGATGGAGGCACTCGAAGAACACGACGACGTGCAGAACGTGCACGCCAACTTCGACATCGATCAGAAATTGTTGGAAGAGGTCGCCGGCTAGTTTGCCGCAATCGAAAAAATCACAGAATCGAAGAGCCGCCCTTGTACCGGGCGGCTTTTGTTCTTGCTGGGCTGGGCACGTATTCCGCGCACCGAAGTTTTCAACATGTTCGTGGAAAATCTTGTGGAAAAGCGGCACAGTATCTTCGTAAGTGATTCACCGAGAGATGCTTCAACACTTTGCACTGGTGCGGGTGCTGGCACTTTCGTGGTAAGACCTTTAGCGAAGAATCTCGTTTGAAACTCAGACTCGACAAACTTCTCGTCGATCGTGGTCTGGCCGCGTCACGCGAGCGGGCCCAGGCTCTCATTCTCGCGGGCAAGGTGCTGGTTGACGATCAGAAACTCGAGAAGGCCGGGGCGCAGGTCGCGGCGGAGTGCGTGATTCGCCTGCTCGGCGAAGATCTCAAGTTCGTCAGTCGCGGGGGACTGAAGCTCGAGCGCGCGCTGGAAAACTGGAGCATCGCAGTCACGGGCAAAGTCTGCCTAGATGTTGGTGCGTCCACCGGAGGGTTCACGGACTGCCTGCTTCAACACGGGGCGGCTCGCGTGATCGCGGTCGACACTGGCTATGGTCAGATGGATTTCAAGCTTCGCCAGGATGCGCGCGTGCGCCTGCTGGAAAAGACGAATGCCCGCTATCTGACGCGCGAGGCCGTCGGCGAGACGGTGGATCTCATCGTCATGGATGTCTCATTCATCTCCGCAACTCTGGTTCTTCCGGCAGTGGTCGGCGCCGCCTTTCCTGAATCACCGGATGAGCGCCAAGGACGGCAGATCGTCGTGTTGGTAAAGCCTCAGTTCGAGGCAGGCAGGGAACATGTGGGAAAGGGGGGCATTGTGCGCGACGAGGCAGCGCAGATCGCAGCTGTCGAGAAAGTGAGAACCACGCTGCAAGGCTTGGGCGCCGCGCAGACCGACACAATCGAGTCGCCGATCCTTGGCGCAGAGGGCAACCGCGAGTTCCTGCTCCACGCCATTTTCTAGCCTCCGTGATCGCAGTGTCCTCTGTGGTGAAAGCCTTCGTTTTCTGTACAATCTTTCTTTCATCCACCATGCCCAACCCGCAAGCACCCCAGAAGACCGCAGCCATCATTTCGCGGCCGGATCGTTCTGAAGTTGCGCAGATCGTCCCCAAGCTTCTCGCTTGGCTCGCTGAGCACGGCTACAAGGTTGTCGTCGATGCAGAAACCGCAAAATACGCCGCTGGGCAGGAAGTCGTGCCGCGGTCGCAAATGGCGTCGCAGGCGCTCGCTCTTGTCGTCGTCCTCGGGGGTGATGGTACCTTGTTGTCGGCGGCAAGAGTCACGGCCGCGATCGACGTTCCTCTGCTCGGCGTGAACCTGGGATCGCTTGGTTTTCTGACGGAAGTGCCGATTGAATCGCTCTATTCCATACTCGACGCAATTGCGCAGGGACGCGCCGTAGTCGAGCATCGCTCGCTCATGCAGTGCGAGTTGCTGCGCGGAGACACGATCCGCGGCAGTTATCTTGTATTCAATGACGCGGTCGTGAACAAGACTGCCCTCGCGCGCCTCAACACCTACGACCTCTACGTCGACAAGGCTTTCGTTTCTAGTTACCGTGCGGATGGCATGATCGTGGCCACGCCGACTGGTTCGACCGCGTACTCTTTGTCTGCGGGTGGGCCCGTCCTGATGCCCACCGTCAACGCTTTCGTGATCACCCCGGTCGCGCCGCATTCGCTGACGCATCGCCCACTGGTAGTGCCGGATTCGGTCGAGATTGAAATCCTGCTGCGCAGCGAAGAGGAGGTCGCCTATCTGAGCCTTGACGGCCAACCCGGCCTCGACCTGCGCGACGGCGACCGCGTCCGCTGCCGCCGCTCCGAGCACGGGGTGAATCTCTTTCGCACCGGCACAAACTTCTTCCAGGTGCTGCGCAGCAAGTTGAAGTGGGGAGAGAGATAAGGCTCAGGTGTTTACAGCTCCGCTCGCAGCAGGTCCGACACTTTCTCGCGTCGACGAATAACCGTTGCCGATTTCCCAGTGACCAGCACCTCCGCCGGTCGCGGACGAGTGTTGTAATTCGACGCCAGCACCATCCCGTAGGCGCCCGCATCCAGAATCGCCAGCAGATCACCTTCGTCAATAGCAGGCAAACTGCGGTCGCGCGCGAAGAAATCTCCCGTTTCGCACACCGGGCCGACGATATCACTGACCTCCGATGTCGCGGCCGAATCCACACTCTGAGTCACCGGAACAATCTCGTGATAGGCGCCGTAGAGCGCAGGCCGGATCAAGTCATTCATCGCCGCGTCGACCACCAGGAATCGTTTGCCGTCATTTTGCTTACGGTACACGACGGATGTGATCAGAATACCGGCTGGTCCTATGATCGAGCGCCCCGGCTCAAGCAGCAACCGCACGTCCACGCCTCGCAGAGGAGTGGCGAGTGCTCGCGCATAGGACGCAACATAATCTGAGAACTTCACTGGGTTCGGTTTCTCATACGCGATGCCCAGTCCACCTCCCGCGTCGATGTCGTCAATCTGGTGGCCGTCAGCGCGCAATTCACGCACAAGATCTGCCACGCGTGACATAGCCTCGCCAAACGGGGCAACATCCGTGATCTGCGAGCCGATGTGAACGCTCACCCCGCGCACCTTGAGATAGCGCGTGCCCGCAGCCTTCGCGTAGAGCGCCCGCGCCCCGCGGATGGGCACGCCGAATTTGTGTTTGTGCAAGCCGGTCGAAATATAGGGATGCGTGACGGCTGCGACGTCAGGATTGACTCGCAGTGCAACCGGCGCCGTGGCGCGCAAACGGCCCGCGCACTCCGCCAGCGCCCACAATTCCGACTCACTCTCGACGTTGAAAAGCATGATCCCTGCCTTCAACGCCGCGCTCAATTCTTCGCGCGTCTTGCCCACACCGGAGAACACGACTTTCTTAGCCGCCTTGCGGTCCGCGGTGAGCACGCGCTCCAGTTCTCCGCCGGAAACCACATCGAAGCTGCATCCCTTGCGAGCCAGTAGCCGCAGGATGCTCAAGTTCGAATTGGCTTTGACGGAATAGCAGATGGCATGCGGCACGTCGCGAAATGCGGCATCAAACGCGTCATAGCGCTCACGAATCGTCGCGGCCGAGTAGACGTAAAGCGGCGTTCCATATTGCGCGGCCAGCTTGGGCAGAGCCACGTCTTCGCAGTGCAGAATTGATTGCTTGCTCCGGCGCAAGATTCCGCGCGTTGTCTCGCGATAGACGAATCCAGGCGGGCGCCCTTCTGGGTTTTGACTTCGGGAGATCATTTCTTCTTGGGGGAGGCGTGGGCGCCGCTGCGTACTCGAATGGCAACTACCGTCTGGTCGTCGAAAGTTTCCACGCCCGCCGAATGTTCGGCCGCAGCCTTGAAGAGTGAGTCCACGACGCATTCCGCCGACTTTCCCGTACACTCGGCAATGATTTTCTCTACTCGTCCGCGCCCGAAGAGTTCACCCTTGCGGTTGCGGGCGTCGAGAATGCCGTCGCTGAAAAACACGAACATGTCCCCGGCCTTCATACGGAACTTGAACTCATCGTAGTCGGCTTCATCGAACAGGCCCAAAGGCAGGCCGGTGGCCTCGATGACTTCGTTCTTGCCGCCGTGCACATAAATGGGGCGGGGCAGGCCGGAATTCGCGACCGTGAGCGTGCGATGCTCATCGTCCCAGACCGCATAAATAATCGAGACAAACTGGGCTTCGATGCGACGTTCGGCCAACGACAGATTCACGGCAGACAACATCTCGGCCGGTCCCGGTTCAATCGGAGCATGCGAGCGAATAATTCCGCTCACCAGTGCGGCATAGATGGCTGCCGGCGCGCCTTTCCCGCTGACATCGCCGATAACGATACCGAGCCGCGAGAGGGAATAGGGAATGAAGTCGTAAAGGTCGCCGCCAATGGCGCGCGCCGGAACGAACTTCGCAGCAACGTCGAGGTGTGCGAGTTTCGGCGGCGATTGCGGCAGCAGGCGTCCCTGTAATTCGCGCGCCAGGGCGAGATCGCGCTCCAGGCGCCGCTCTTGGCGCTCAATCTCCTCGTACAGGCGCGCGTTCTCCACGGCAATGGCGATTTGTGCCGCTAGCGTTGTCATGGTCCGCTGATGCTCTTCGGTAAAGAATCCGCGCCGCGTGTGCTCCATATCGAGCACGCCGATCACCTTGCCTTTGTAAATCAGAGGTATTACCAGTTCGGATCGAGTTTCGGGATTGGCTTCAATGTAACGGGGATCTTTGCTCACATCGGGCACGAGCACAGCCTGCTTGCTCTCCGCCGCCGCACCCACAAGGCCGCGGCCCAGCGGAATCTCATGCTTCAGATGAATATTCTCGTTAAAGCGCAGGGAAAAGCGATGCTGTAGTTTCTCGCCGGAAGAATCCAAAAGCAGGATGCTGAACATCTGGTAGTCGATCAACCGGCGCACCAGTTCAGCGATCCGGCCCAGCAACTCGTCCAGGTTCAGGATCGAAGTCAGCTCACGCGCGATCTCGTTCAGGAGTAGAAGAATCCGGGCCTGCTTTGTCGTCCGTGTGTAGAGTTGGGCATTCTCAATGCCCGCCGCCATGCGCGATGCCACCAGCGTCAACACACGGCGGTGTTCTTCGGTGAAATAGCCGGGCTCCCGCGCTTCAATGTCGATGACGCCGATGACGCGGTTCTTGGTGATCAGCGGCACGGCCAATTCTGAACGGACGTTGGGAACCGCTTCGATATACCGCGGGTCCTTGGTAACGTCGTCAATCAGAACCGCCTGGCGTAGTTGGGCCGCCTGCCCGGTGACTCCGTCGCCGACTTTGATTCGACTTCGCTCGGCGAATTCAGGCGGATAGCCCACCTGAAACCGGAAACGCAATTCCTGTGTTTTTTCGTTGAGCAGCAGAATGGCGAAGATTTCGTAGTCGATGACCTTGCGCACAACTTCGGCGACCCGACGCACGGTCGTATCCAGGTCCAGCGACGTGGCCAGCACGTCGGCAACGTCGAGCAGCAATGACTCGACCGGCAAGCGATCCGGCTTGGAAAGGACGGAACTCATCGTTGGTAATGATAGCAGCCGCGTTCCCGGATTTTCGTTTGATCGAAAAACGAAAAGACTGGAAGGCCGATTGGGAAGCTTTGTTTACGGTGTGCTTACTCTCTGGGCACGATGCAAATGTCGGCGAGGTTGCGGTATTTCTCCGCGTAGTCTAGTCCGTATCCAACTACAAATTCGTCGGGGATCTTGAACCCGACATAATCGCCTTCCAGCGGGAGCTTGCGCCGCGACGGCTTGTCGAGCAGCGCCGCGACCTTCAGGGACCGGGGCTGGCGCGCCAGGAGCATCTTCTTCAGATAAGTCATGGTAAGACCGGTGTCGAGTATGTCTTCGACGATAATGATGTTCTTGTCTTTCATCGTTTGGTCCACGTCTTTTGTGAGCTTCACCTCACCCGTCGAATCCCACCCGCTCTTGAGTTCCTGGCTCGGGCTGGGCCGGTTGCCATAGCTCGATACGGCGATGAAATCAAAAGTGGAATCCAGGTTGACCTGCCTGGTCAGATCGGAGAGAAAAATCGCCGCGCCCTTGAGCACACCCACGAAGATCACGGGCTGCCCAGCAAAGTCCTTCGTGATTTGCACACCCAGTTCGCCTACACGCTTTGCTATCTCTTCCCGCGAAATCAGCACCTTGAGTTCTGTCATGGCGTTTCATATTAAACTAGGTGGGCCGTTAGAGGGAAAGCACTCAGCCTTCAGTACTCGGGATTCGGGAGATCGTCGGCACTGGCGGGTTTCGGGATAGCCGGCAGCCTTACTGGTTGACTTGGTTGAATTCTGACTGCTGAGCGCGCAAGTCAGGAGCTGGAAGCCGTATGAACCTGAAAGGCATCAAACTCACGTGGCTGGGCCACTCCACCTTCCGGATTGAGACTCCGGGCGGCAAGACCATCTACATCGATCCGTGGATCATGGGGAATCCCATGTGCCCTGAGGCCGACAAGAAGGTCAAGAAGGCCGACGTCCTGCTTTGCACGCATGGTCACGGAGATCACATCGGTGACGCAGTCGAAATCGTCAAACAGCACAATCCGGTGGTGGTGGGCATCTACGAACTGTGTCTGTGGCTCGGGAAAAAAGGCGCGAAACAGATTTCTCCCATGAACAAAGGGGGAACGCAGACGGTCGGCGACTTCAAAGTGACCATGGTCCACGCCGATCACTCGTGTGGCATTCAGGACGGTGATGAGATCATCTACGGCGGGGAGGCCTGCGGTTACGTCGTCGAGTTCGAGAATGGCGTGAAGATCTATCACGCCGGCGACACGAACGTGTTTGGCGACATGGCGATCATCCGTGAGCTCTACGCGCCGGAGATCGCTATGCTTCCGATGGGCGACCTCTTTACCATGGGACCTCGCGAGGCTGCGTACGCGATCAATCTGCTGAAACCGAAAACCGTAATCCCCATGCACTTCGGGACCTTCCCGGTGCTGACCGGAACTCCCGGTGCGCTGCAGAAGCTGGTCCCCGGCGTTGAAGTGTTCGAAATGAAGCCGGGCGTCACCATCCGCTGAATCCGCTTCACAATCTGACTTTGAAAGGGAAGCAAGTGACCCAGAGCAAGACGAAAGACACGCCAGCCAGTTGGCGGCACTACAACTTCACCACCGCGGGGCCGGTCGACGATTATCTCTACTCCATGCTCCCCAAGCGCGACGAGGTGCTGGCCGAGATGGAAGACTACGCCACCAAGCACAACGTTCCCATCGTGGGTCCGGCGGTCGCGTGTGTGTTGAAACAGTTGGCGATGATGATCAACGCCCGCACGGTTTTCGAACTGGGTTCCGCCATCGGGTATTCGACCATCTGGTGGGCTCAAGCAGTGGGAGACGAGGGCCGCGTGATTTATACGGACGGGGATTCCAAAAACGCCGAGCGCGCCCGCAGTTATTTCACCCGTGCCGGAGTCTTGAACCGCATCACGCTCCAAACTGGCGACGCGCTGGAAATCCTATCTGAGCAAAAGCAGGAGTTCGACATCATCTTCAACGACGTCGATAAAGAAGACTATCCCCGCGTTCTGCGGCTCGTTGCTCCGCGCCTGCGCAAGGGCGGACTTTTTATCACCGACAACGTTCTATGGAGCGGCCGCGTCGCCGAGAAAAATCCGACCGACGCAAGGACCAAGGCCATCCTCGAATTCAACCGCAAGCTCTACGACTCCAAGGAGTTCTACACTACTATTCTGCCCATCCGGGATGGGCTGGCGGTTGCGCTGAAGAAATAGAAGTTCATTGCGCTCTCAGGTCGCGAGGCCCACCGGCCTGGACATACGCCTTCTAGATCATCCTGCAGCAGCAGGGTGATCCGCGCACTATTTCGCCGGCGGCTGGATCAATTCTGCGTCGATCGTTATTGTGATCTCGTCTCCCACGACGCCAGGAGCGCCATTCACTCCGAAATCTTTGCGGCTGATCTTCGTTGTCGCCGAGGCGCCGATCCGCTGATTACCCCACGGGTCTTTCACCGCGGCCGAGGGTCCGTCGATATCGAGAACAACTTCTTTGGTTACCCCGTGGATCGTCAGGTCGCCGGTGATCTGCAGTTTCCCCGGCCCGGCGGCCTTCGTTTGCTTGGAATGAAACGTAATCGTCGGATGCTTCTGCACGTCGAGGAAGTTCGCACTACGCAAGTCGTTATCGCGCATCTCCACTCGCGTATCGACCGACGTCGCTTCGATCGTCGCGTCCAGGGACGTTTTTGCCGGATCGGTGGGATCATACTTCGCCGAACCCGTCACTTTGGTGAACGCACCTCGCACGGTCGAGACGCCCAGGTGCCGCACGGAGAACTGTGCCGCTGAGTGCATGGGATCGATCTGCCAGGTTCCAGCTTGTGCCACGGCTGTGGCGGCCATTCCTAGAGCGGTGATGAGAGTGAATACAATTCGCAACATATTTCTAGTTCTCCTCTGAGGGTAATTGGGTTCAGCTATGCTAAATGGACTTGACCGGAATGGCCAACAAATCTTCGACCAGGCCGACTTCCTTCTGCAGGAAGGGCTCCGCGTAAGTTACGCCCCCGAGCATGCCGTAGAAGCGAGCCATGGCCTCCACGCGAGCGTGGATCTCGTTGTGGGCAGGGAACAGCTCTTTGCCCGCTTCCTGGTCGCTGAACTGTGACTTGTAAGCAAGAATGGAGGCGAACTTGGTTTCGAACTGTTCGCTGATGTCGACCACAAACGACGGGCGAATATCGTAGTAAAGCGTAGCGTAAATAATCTTGAACGGCCGATGGGAAGTAAGCGACTCCGATCCTTCGCCGTCTTTGCCCTTGCTGACCCCTGACCCCTGACCCCTGACCCCTAATTTCGCCAGTCCCGCCAGAAAGCAAGCCTCGTACGCCAGAACCGAAGCCGTGTAGTGATCCGGATGCCGGCCTTTCCAGTAGGGCAAGATGACAACGTGCGGCCGCGTCTCGCGAATCACGCTGGCGACCTTCAGCCGGTTCTCCCACGTGTTCTCAACGCGACCGTCGGGAATGTCGAGCGCACGCCGCCAGCCCACACCGAGAATCCTCGCCGCGTCGGCCGCTTCGCGCGCGCGATCCTCCGCCGTTCCGCGCGTGCCCATCTCGCCCTGCGTCAGGTCAAGAATGCCCGTGCGCTGGCCGCGCTGCGCTGCCTTCAGCAGCGTGCCGCCGCAAGTCTGCTCCACGTCGTCGCGGTGCGCGGCAATCGCCAGTATATCGAGGGCTTGGCCGCCGGGAAGGGAAGACATGTCAGTCGAGATTCCCTTGTTCAAGCACCACATTCTCACGCACGATCAGCCGGTGGGCCGCCATTTCTTTTAACGTGGGAAGCACGCGGTTTACGTGTTCATCGGTATCGACGAAGATGATGATCACCGGCAGTTTTCCGCCGACTTCGATCAGGTGCGCGTTCTCCACGCGATGTCGCCCAAGAAATCCTGCGACGGCATGGATTGCAATGGCCGCATACGCGTTCTCCTTGCGCAGGTAGTTGAGGATTTCCATGTGCAGCGGCCGGTGATGCCACTGGTCGGCTTCGTTCAGGTAGATGGTAACCTGCACAGCCATCGCGTCCGCCATTCTACAGCACCCGCGCCACTGCCATGCCGGCGAGCGAGCTGCCCAGGCAGAGAATATTGTTGCTGAGAATGTTAACCAGCATTAAGGCCCACTGGCCGCGCTCAAAATACGACATGGTCTCAAATGCGTAGGTGGAAAAAGTCGTGAACGACGCGCAGAAGCCCACTACCACAATCAGCCGCCACCGCGGATCCACCAGCACGCGTTCGGTGGTCCAGATAATGAAGAAGCCGACGATGAAGCTCCCGATCATGTTGATGGTAAGCGTACCAAACGGAAACACGGTACCAAGCAGCCTGGCACCAAGACGGCCCAGCGCATAGCGTAGATTGGCGCCGGCGATAGCGGCGAGGGATACAGCGAGGAAATCTTTCACACGAGTCTCCTACAAAACAATTTCGATTCTGTAGGAGTTATCAGCCGTTCAGGCGGTTATGGCGAACTCCATCGCCGTTACTATTTTTTATCACGGAATGCAGAAAACAGCTATCAACACTAGGCCATGAGCCGTTAGTAATTGCCCATGCGTGCGCCTTTGATGGCCAAATACCAAGCGCCGATTGCCAGGTGCCGATTCACTTCTTTCTCTCCACCAGGAATCGCGCCAGTTCCTTCAAAGTCTCCGCCCGCTCGCCGAAGCTGTCCAATTCTGCGAATGCTTCGTTTACCAGCGCATCCGCTTTGCGCACAGAAGCTTCAATCCCGAACAGTGCCGGATAAGTTGCTTTCTCAGAGGCCGTATCTTTTCCCGCAGTCTTTCCCAGTTGCTCGGAAGTCTGGGTCACATCGAGTACGTCATCGACAATCTGAAACGCTAGTCCGATCGCCAGCCCGAAGGCCCGCAGCCTCGCGACTTGACTGTCTTTGGCTCCGGCATACAACCCGCCGCTCACCAGGCTCGCCGTAATCAGCGCCGCCGTCTTCGAGCTGTGAATATATTCCAGCATCTCCGCCGTGGGCCGGGTGTGCTCCGCTTCAAGATCGACGACCTGCCCACCGATCATGCCGTCCACGGTACCGGTGCCACGGGCGATCTCTTCGACAATGCGCACCCGCGCCTCCGCCGGACACTTTAGCCGTGCCAGAACTTCGTAGGCCTGCGTCTGCAACGCGTCTCCGGCCAGGATGGCGATGGCCTCTCCAAAAGCCTTGTGACAGGTCGGACGCCCACGGCGCAGATCGTCGTTGTCGAGCGCGGGAAGGTCGTCGTGAATTAGCGAGTAAGTATGCAGCATTTCCAGCGCGGCGCCCAGTTCTTCGATGCCCGCCGGCAACGATCCCGCCACCATACGTCCTGCCTCCATGCACAGTACGGGCCGCAGCCGTTTCCCGCCGGCAAACACGCTGTGGCGCATGGCCTTGTGAATCGAGACCGGATGCTGCGTCTCCAGCGGAATGAGCCGGTCGAGTGCGGCATCGGTCAGCTGTCGTCCTTGTTCAAGAGTTTCGTTCAGCATGAAAGAGTGAGTATAACAAGGCGGCGGCAGCTCCCTGTGGCGTGGAATCATCCCGAATGGTTGGGTTACTTCCGGGTTGCGGTCTCCGCGAAGTGATCAGTTGCTGTACAGCTCATTGCTTCGGCGCTACTATATGCCGACCGTTTTCCCCCCAGAAAGCGGAGTGGGTCATGCTTCAGCGCAGCGGCCCGAAGCCGATCATCGTTCGCGCGGGATGCGTGTCGGTGTTAGCAATCGCGCTCCTTGCCTACGCGGGTGTTTTCGACGGAATCATCCAGGCAATCGCTCCCGCGGTGTACGATTTCCTGCGCGCACTAAACCGCGAATAAAAGAGTCGAGAATAAGAAAGGACGCCCGCAGGCGTCCCCGTTGGCAGAGGATGGTCTACGCGGCAGCAGTCCGCGAAAGCGCCATGCTTCGCAGAACAGAAGTCAGTACGTTGGCCACGTCATCGGCGGGGCAGACATCGCTGGCGCCCGCTTCCAGCGCTGCCATCCACATTTCTTCGTCAGGAATGCGGTGAGTGCAGACGATGGGCAACGCAGGAAAGTCGCGGTGCAGACTCTCGACATCGGTCAGACGCCAGTGCTCGATGTTGAGAACCACAGCTTCCGGGCGGTTCCGGGCTACGTTGTCCCGCAATTCTTCGCGGGATCGGGTTACATGCACTGAGAAGTGAGGGCGCAGTCCACCGGCTAGCGACTTGGCCACTCCTGGATCTTTCTCGAGAACTACGACACTCTGAGCCATACTTCCCCCGATCTTCAACCGTCGTCAACGGCGGACGTCAACGCTGGACTAGGGCTGCGGGGTGGCTGGGAAAACCACGACTCCACAGACATCTAAGGCTCACGAGTCGCCCTCAGAAGTCGGACGCTACCGGCGTGCGGGCGCCTTTTCTGTTAGCGGCTCGAAGGGTTCAGCCTGGAGCTTCCCGTTCTTTTTCAGCAGGATCTCGACTTTTCCTTCCGCCTGTTCTAGTTCCTTGCGGCAGGACGAGGAAAGCTGCATGCCTTCTTCAAAGAGTGTTAGAGACTTCTCTAGCGGGACTTCTCCCTTTTCCAGTTCCTGAACAATTTTTTCCAGTCGCTGGAGGCACTCTTCAAACTTAGCCAACGGGGTTTTGCTCCGTCTTCTATTGTAATGCAACTATTCAGAAGAAGTGTCCAGTCTTTTTTATGGGGCGGATCGAAAAACTTGGACGATGCCGTTCCAGTGTGGGAAACGTGTCTTGAATCGAAACCTCGGGCCATCGTAGAGTTGCCAGACCGCCTTCGCGGAAGGCCAAAACGGTCCCCCGCGAGATAAGGAGGCCTTTCCTATGCGCAGATTGATGGTTTTCGACACGATTCGCCATGATCTGAGGTTTGGGCTGAGGACCATGGGCAAGAATCCTGCCTTCTCTGTGGCGGTGGAGCTTACGATCGCCCTAGGAATTGGCGCCAATACGGCAATGTTCTCGGTGATTCGTGCTGTGCTGCTCAAGCCGCTCGAGTACCGAGAGCCGGACCGGGTAGTGCTGGTAGCCGACGGAGCTACGCCCATTCGGTTTGACGAGATAGCCGCCGCGAGCCGCTCCTACACCCAAATTGGAGCGTTCGCCAGCGGCTTGGAGGACATGGCCCTATCTGGGACCGGAGAGCCCGAGGTTTTAAAAGGGGCGCGGGTTTCGGCCAATTTCCTCGGCATCCTGGGAGTGAGCCCGCTGCACGGCCGCAGCTTTCTCGCGCAAGAAGATAAACCAGGCGCGGAGCCTGTGGCTTTGATCGGCACGGGACTGTGGCGGCGGCGCTTCGGCGGCGATCCGTCAATCGTCGGTCGCACGATAATTCTGGCGGGCGTGCCACACACAGTCATCGGCGTACTGCCCCCCGGCTTCCAGTTCCCGCTGGCGGGTGCGGATGTGTGGGTGACCAGACCGTCAGAGTGGTCGGTGATTGCCCCCAAGAACAGAGCCCTCAGCCCGATCCTGAGCGTATTTGGCCGATTGAAACCGGGTGTGAATGTTCAGCAGGCAACGGCTGAACTTGCGGTACTGAATGGCCAATATGCAACGGCCCACCCTGAAATGCTGGACGCGAAGCCGGACTCCCCGGAAGTCCTGCGCCCCTTTCAGGAAGAACTCGTGTCTGACGTGCGCCCGAAGCTGTGGATGCTGTTCGGCGCGGTCGGCTTCGTCATGCTTATCGTATGCGCCAACATCGGCAGCCTGCTGCTGGCACGGGCAACTTCTCGTGCGCGGGAATTCGCGGTGCGGGCGGCAATCGGAGCTAGACGCGGGCGGATCATCGGGCAACTGCTCGCTGAGAGCATGCTGCTCGCGATTCTCGGCGGCGTCCTTGGCATCGCTGTGGCAGCATTGGCGGTGCCAGCAATTCGCAGCCTGACATTTGTCGATCTGCCACGATCCGGAGAAATCCGGATGGATGCCATGGTCCTCGGATTTGGCGCGGCGCTCGCGTTGCTGGCGGGCGTGGCGTTTGGACTGGCGCCCTCGTTGGCCGCGTCTAGGCCAGATCTTGCCGTCGTCTTGCGGGAAGTGGCGAAGGCACAATTGCCGCAAGCTCCAAGCGGATCACGCGTTGGGGTTCGCGCGGAATTCTGGTGGTGGGACAGGTAGCGCTCTCGATCATCCTGCTGATTGGCGCAACCTTGCTCATCGAGAGCCTGGCTCATCTCTACCGCGTCGACACAGGATTCCAGTCCGCAAGCCTGCTCACCCTGAACATCTCGTTGTCGCCGACGCGTTATGACACCGATCAGCGCCGCGCCACGTTCTATGACCAACTCGTTCAACGCACTGAGTCGCTGCCCGGGGTCCGCAGTGCCGCGGTGACCTTGACCGTCCCCATGGACCGCTTTTTCGGAACCACGGTGCAAGCGACCGACAGGCCGCACGTGAAGCTAAATGAACGCCCGATCGCCATCATCCAAAATATTTCTCCGGGATACTTCCAGACGATGGGAATCGCCCTGCGGCGAGGCCGTTCTTTCACGAGTCGAGACTCCGCCTCGGCCGCGCCGGTTGTGATCATCAACGAAAGCCTCGCTCACCTCTTCTGGCCACAATATCCGGACGGCCCCGACCCCATCGGGCAGCACATCCTTTCTGGCACCGATCCTCAGCCAGTCGAGATTGTCGGTATCTCCGCAGACGTTCGTGCCAACGGAAGAGATCAGGATCCCAGAGCAGAAACGTATTTCCCCTGCGTCCAACGCCCGCCGCAATCGGCGATGCTCGTGGTGCAGACAAATGGCGATCCACTCTTGTACGCGAACTCGGTTCGAAGTCAGGTGTTGGCCATCGACCCCAACCAGCCAGTTTCCGAGATTTCCACCATGGACAACGTGATCGAAGAATCCGAAGGACAGCTACGATTGATGATGCGGCTGCTGGGAGCGTTCGCCGGCCTTGCCACGCTCCTTGCCGTTATTGGACTCTACGGAGTCATCTCCTATTCAGTTTTGCAGCGGACGAAAGAGATAGGAATTCGCCGGGCACTGGGCGCACCAAGAAGCAACATTCTGGCGCTTGTGGCTAGGCAGGTCATCAGCCTTGCGCTGGCTGGAGTCGTACTCGGCGTCGGCGGCGCGTTCGCGCTAACTCGGCTGATGAGCGACTTGCTGTTTCAGGTTAGCGCCACGGATCCGGCAACGTTTGTCGGGATCGCAATCCTCTTCGTGCTCGTAGCGCTGGCCGCCAGCTACATTCCGGCGCGCCGAGCCGCAGGAGTTGATCCCTTGGCCGCGCTGCGAATCGGATAGGTCCCGGCGCTTACGCAGACGCACTAAGACGCTGGCGCGTTCGTTCCCAGCGCTTCCAGTACGTCCACGGCCGAACTGTAGCGTCCATTCGGCGCGCTGATCTGCGCTCCCTGCACCATCTGCCGTGCGGCGATCAGCATCTCTCGCGCAATGGCAACGCCCTCCGCCCGCGCCAAATCCGGAGTCTGCGCCCGCGCCATGCGCTCTAGAATCGAGTCCGGAACAGAAACCCTCAGCTCGTTCTTCATGAATTCCGCGTTGCGCACGCTGACCAGCGGCCAAATCCCCGCGACTACAGGAATCCGGCAATGCTCAATGCGCTTAATGAAGTTCTCCAGCAGACTCAGATCGAACACCGGCTGCGTCACGGCATACTCCGCCCCGGCTTCCACTTTGTATTCGAATCGGCGAACCTCTCCGTCCAGGTCGGTGAGTCCCGGGTTTGCTCCAACTCCAATCACAAAGCCGGTCCCGGCGCCGATCGGGTTTGCGCCGAGATCGAGCCCGCGGTTCAAGTTGTGCACAATGTTCACCAGACCAATCGCATCCACGTCAAACACTGCCGTCGCGTCCGGATAATTGCCCATCTTCGGAGGATCGCCCGTGATGCAAATCAAATTCCTGATGCCGACTGCGGCCGCTCCCAGCAAATCGCTCTGAATGCAGAGCACGTTGCGATCGCGGCAGGTGTAGTGCAGGATCGCGTCAATCCCCACGTCGCGCTGAATGAGCAGCGACAGTGCTTGATTGCTCATGCGCGCCGACGCGCGCGGGCTGTCCGGAATGTTGACCGCATCCACTCCCACCGACTTCAGAAAACGCGCTCCTTCGACCTCCTTGCCAATGTCGATCCCCTTCGGCGGCACGATCTCGACCATGGTGACGAACTCGCCGCGAGCCAGCTTGGCGCCCAACTGCGATCGTTTCTCCAGCGGCACCGCCGGAATTGCCAGCGGTGCTGACCCGCTGCTGGCTACCTGAGCCGAAGCGGCTTTACCTCTAGCTTCCCCCACGCGCAGCGCCGACTTCATCACTCGGATATGCTCCGGCGTCGTTCCACAGCAGCCGCCAACCAGCCGCACGCCAGCCGCCACGAACTTCCGCGCATAGCTCGCCATGTACTCGGGCGAGCACAGGTAGATATTTCTGCCCTCGACCGAGCGTGGAATGCCTGCGTTGGGCTGGGCCGCGAGCGGTAGGGATGTCGCTGCCCGCACACGCTCCATTGCGTCGAGCATCGCGACTGGACCCACGCTGCAATTGCAGCCGAGGACATCCGCTCCCCACTCTTCGAGTTTGGCAACAAACGTCTCCGGGTCGGACCCGTCCAGGCAGTTGCCATCCTCGTCAATCGTGACCTGTGCCACGATCGGAATCGTAGTGCTCACATCCTTGGCAGCCAGCATTGCTTGGTGGATCTCTTCCAGATATCCGAACGTTTCAAACATGAGCAGGTCCACGCCACATTCCACCAGCGCTTCAATCTGCTGGCGAAACGCGTCGCGGGCCTCCTGGAACGAAGTTTTCCCCAGCGGCTCGATTCTGGTTCCCAGCGGGCCAACCGATCCCGCCACCCAAACATCGAAGCTTTTGGCGGCCTCACGGGCTAGGCGTACGCCTGCCCGATTTACGTCGTTTACTTTGTCCGCCAAGCTGTGCCGAGCCAAGCGAAAAGAGTTACCTCCGAAAGTGTTGGTTTCAATGATCTCAGCCCCGGCCTGCAAGTATTCGTGGTGAATCCCGCGAATCAGGTCGGGCTGGGAAAGGTTCAGTTCGTCGTAGGAACGGTTAATGAAGATGCCCTTGGCGTAGAGCAGTGTCCCCATGGCGCCGTCGCACAGCACAGGGGACTGCTTGATTCGGGCGAGAAAGTCGGAAGCCATATCTTTGCTGAGAATACAGGATGAACACCGAATCGCGCATCTCCACTGAGCTGAGGAGGATACATTACGAAATGTCGTAGCATTGAGTCCGATCCGGGAGGTGCCGGAGAGGAACCGGTTCTGGGTCTGTTATAATCCACCATTTCGCATTTAAATCTCCCTTTTTCATGTCGTTAGGAGCCTTCCGTTTGAAGAGACGCATCCTCGTTCTAGCTGTCGGTTTGTGGGCCGGACTGAACCTGATTTCCTGTGGCGGATATGGGACCAGTGCATACAAGCCCCCCAGCGGCCTGTCGAATCGCGTCTTGGCTTCGCAAGGCGTCACTTCGTCCTTCTCCTTCGGCGGTCTCAGGATTATCGACGGTCAGAACGACACTCTGGCGCGTGCCAGTGAACTGAGTGCCGGAAGTTCCCCGGGTCTCATGGTGATTTCGCCCACGCGGAACATCCTGTTAGCCTTCGATGCGAGCAGCAATACGGTCTTCGCCGAGAACACCGTGAAGGAGTCCGGTTTGGGGAGCGTTCATCTTCAGGGGCCGACTTCGAGCATGGTCATTCCCTCGGCCAGCCCGATCGGTTATGCTGCGGTTCCCTCGGCCACGGTCACCGGCTTTTCCTTCATCGGAGCCGTGGATGTGATGAATTTCTCCGCGGGATCGATCACCGCGACGATCGGCGTCACCAACGCGCAAACCGTGATCTCGGACTCAACTGGCACCCAACTCCTCGTCTTTAGCAACGACTCGGATTCTGTCACCGTGCTCTCTCCAGGCAACGCGGTGCCGCCGGTCGATACGAGCTGTTTCACAAATCCTCCGAACACAGTGTGCTCCATTGTCCCGGGCTTCGACCGTCCCGTGTATGCCATCATCAGCGGAAGCACAGCATACATCCTGAATTGCGGAGCCGAGTGTGGGGGGGCACAAGCCAGCGTGCAGACCTTGGACTTGACGACTCTCGCGGTGGGAACGCCGATCCCCGTAAATGGCGCCACAGTCGGTCTTCTAGTCGGTTCGAAGCTTTACGTCGCCGGAAACGGCACGCCCACCGGACCTCTCTGCAAGTCGATCACAGGCGCCGCCAAGACCGCAGCGACGTACTGCGGAACGCTCGACATTGTCGACCTGGGCACGATGACCGACTCGTATTTCAACAGTCCCAGCACTGAAATCGCCATCCCCGACGGCTACCACCAACGCATCGACATGAGCGTCAACGGCCAGCTCTTCATCGGATCCCGCACCTGCACCAACGTCGGGGATGTCAACAATCCGGTCGGAGAAGTCCGCGGCTGTCTGGCGATTTACAACACCACGAACAACTCGGTGATCATTCCTCCGGACAACGGCGACGTAAACGGCCTGCAGAGCTTCACGCAACGCGAAGTCGAATACGTGGCCGAGGGTGGCTTGCTGCGCGTCTACGACACGACGAAAAATATCCTGCTGATCAACGATTTCGTACCCGCAGGCACCATCAACGTCGTCGGCTACGTCGGCGACGTAAAGGCCATCGATTTTTTCTAGACAGGTTCGCGGAGAACTGTGTCCTTACAGTGATCGGGTCAACGAGGTTAAGCGCTGTTAACAACAGTTGACGAGGCGAGCATAACGAAGCAGAGGAATGGAGTGAAAAGGATGAAGCTGGAGGACTGAAAATGCGGTCGGCGAGTCGCGGTCACCTCGACATGGCGCCCCGAAATGTCGCGTTATCTGCGCGCCAATGACGTCGTTGAGCTGGAATTAAGCTACGCAAAAGAGCGGCGAGGTAACGACCTCTCGTTTTTGAAAGAATTGCCCCGTTGCGGGCTTTCAAGATCATCGACCTTTTCGGATTCCCCTACGTGGAGCCGATTCACTATCTGCATGAACTTCGGGCACTGGACGTGCAGACGTACTGTAAGACTCCGATTAGGCACCCACGCCTGATTTCGTCAACGGATGGCAGACGAAAGAGTAACCAACGCTGCAACAAAACAACGCAAGACTTGCTGCATAGATCGTTCGATCAAAAATGACTGGGTACTGGTGAGCATTAGCTGTCACGAGTGTGGACTCGGACGCTGGGAAAGGGTTAGTTGCGATCTTGGAGACGTAGACGCTAAGTTTTCTCCACGCGATCAGGATCGCGCGGCAATGCCGATGCCAGGACGAGTGCTGTTCCGGCGTAGATCAATGTGTCAAAGACGTAATTTATCGCCTCCATGATCTGCGGCGTTGTTCCGCCGTGGGCGAGGATCCAAATCGGCAGATATAGGAATAGAGTGAGGACGGTCATTAGTGCGCCAATCGAGGTTGCGGCTATCCGAGGTTTTTTGTTCAGGGCCAAGCCGATTCCAGCGGCCAGCAGGATCGCTCCTGTGAGGTATCCCCATACGCTGGGGAATGGCACCCATAATGGCGTCACCTTTTCCAAAGGAAAGCCGGGCGCAAACTCTGGATGAAGAAAAAATTCTACGGCAAAAAAGATCGCAGCCATCGCTATGACGATGCGCCCAAATAAAATCATCCATTTCGATGGTTGCGGCGACGAGGCGCGACTATGCAGTCCGGCGAGAGCCCATGCGCCTCCGGCAAAAGAGAGATCTCTCAGCGCGTAGGCCCACGCGAATCGATTCTTGGGATCCGCGAGCGCATTCGGTATATGCATCATGCAGACAAATAGAAAGAACATCAATCCGAGCAGTGTGGACGACAAGCGTACGAACTTCCTCACAGTAAGACTGGTAGCTGCCGCGAACAGCGCGCATCCAACAAAATACGCCCAGAACAAGTGCGCCGGCATCCAGGACGGGACCATATCCTGGACTGACATCGGGCCACCGAAATGCTCGGGCGCGAATACGGCGAGTGGAACGGCGATGAAGATACAGCCCAAGGTGATGAGCTTGTCCCAGCCGCGAGCCGCGCTGATCTCTTTCCGAAATACAAAAACTCCGGCGACAAGATAGATAAGCCCGGCAAAACACATCCAGAAATTTATTGATGAAAGCATCAGAACCACCGCAGTTTACGAATCATCTTGTCTACCTGCATGCATCGGCAATATCCACTTAACAGATTTTGATCATGACCACGTTCCACAACCCGGGACTTCTCACTTCATGGCGAGCAGGTTGCGGAGCTTGCGTACAGCATTGGGAATCTCCGTCAACCTAGTACCGCCAAAACCCAGGATGAAGCCCTGGCGCGACGCCTCGCCCATATAGGAAGGAGACAGCGGCCATAGCGAAAGGTTCAGGCGGGCGGCTCGCTCAGCGATTTCCAGATCGCAACTCCCGCTTTGCAGCGTCACAGTCACATGCATGCCAGCTTCGTCCCCGAGCAATTCGACCACAGGGCCCAGTTCTCTGCTGAGGCTGACTACCAACGTACTCCTTAGCTCGCCGTAGTGAACCCGCATTCTTCGGATGTGGCGTGCAAAATGCCCTTCCCGAATAAAGTCCGAGACCATTTCCTGATAGAAGCTGGGGGGGCCAAGGTCCATGATCCGGCGGACGGCGTGAAAACGCTCGACGAGGTCCGAAGGAATGACGATATATCCGAGCCGCAAAGACGGAAACAAGACTTTGCTGAAGGTCCCGATGTAGATCACGCGGGAGTTGGAGTCGAGCCCCTGCAAGGATGCGATCGGCAGGCTTTCGTACCGAAACTCGCTGTCATAGTCATCCTCGATGATCCAAGAGCCCGAGGTCTGTGCCCAATCCACCAATTGCAGGCGGCGTGAGGCGCTCATGGTCACTCCCAGTGGAAATTGATGAGAGGGCGTAACAAATGCGGCTCGCGCCTTGCGACATTGCTTGATGCCGGCGGCAACATCCAAACCTTCTTTGTCGACTGGCACGGGCACGGGATAACAGCCGGTCAGCGCAAAGACCTCTCTCGCCAAGCGGTAACCGGGTTGTTCCACCCACACACGATTCCCAGGATCGAGGAGAACCCGAGCCGAAATCTCAAGCGCCTGCTGGGAACCTCCGACGATCATGACCTGCTCAGCTTCGCAGTGCAACGATCGGGCGGTTCTCAGATAGTTTGCGATTGTCTCGCGGAACGCCATGGAGCCCATCTGATCGCCGTAATGAAATGCATGTGCGTCCGAACTTCGGCAACGGCGCGCGACCAGGTTGGACCAGACGCCGAGCGGAAACTGGTCGAATGCCACCTGCCCTACACGGAATGCTCCCCAACTCTGCAGCCATGGGTCGCGAACAACACGGGGAAGGACCGAAGAGCGCTTAGCGACCGGCCGAGGCCCAGAGGGGGTTGGCGCATGGGTGCTGCCGCCGGCTGGCTTGCTCGACGTCAGTTGGTCCGGAAGGGAACTGGCAATGACAGTTCCTGCGCCCACACGGCTCTCGAAATAGCCTTCCGCAAGAAGCTGGGCGTAAGCATTGAGAACGGGAAAGCGCGAAACACGAATTTCGGAGGCAAGCACTCGGGTCGATGGAATTCGTTGCCCTGGTCTCAGGCGGCCATCGACAATCGCCGCGCGATAGGCGTCATAGATCTGCCGATGAAGAGCCTTCGGGCCCTTCCGGTTGACCATGATCATAGGAAGAATTCCGGAAGCTACCCTCTTCATTTCCCCGGATCGTAATGGTTATGTCCAAATCCCGTCAAGTGGGTATTGCCACCGACCATTTTCCGAACAAGTCTAGAAGTATCGATCGGTGCACCACTAGTCTCTGTCGGGGTGTCTCTTATGTCGCGCATTCGCCATTGTGTGGAATGTCCGAAGTGCCTCACACGGTATCTCATTGCCTTCACTCCCTATAGCAATGGATCGTATCTGGTTCCGACGCTGCAGGACTCTTCAGAGGAATACACGCTCTATTGCTGCTGCAGAGGATTGCCGATCGTCAGCTCTTGGAAATGGAGAGAAACGAAAGCCTGTGCGGTCTCGCACGAGGCTTATGATCGTGGCTACGGAACACCCGAGGAAATCTTTCCGGTAACCAACCAGTCTCCCTGGTCATTTGACATCTCCCGATACCTCAATTCGAAACCGATGCAGAAAGGGAGACATCCCCGTTGAGTTCGGTGCAGACAGTTTTTTTCCACTCTGGATGGGTCGGCTAACCGGAAACTATGCGGTTGTTGGCGAAAAATCGCCTTAGCACTCATTGACCAGTTCAACGCATTTCGCGGGCTAACTCGATTCGCTGCTTACTTCCCCGGCTCCAGCACCAGCCGATGCGCCTTCGCCGCTTCCACAGCCTTCGCGCTGAACGGCAAGGTGAACGTGGTGCCCTCGTACCACGCCTTCCATTGATCCATGTAGTACGGGCTCAGGAAGTTTCCGCCCTGACCCGTGACGATATTCAGCGTCGACTGGTCCAGGTCTGCCAGATTCGCGGTGAATCGCTCCGACGGTCCGTGATGCCGTGTTACCGCCTTCACCGTATAGCCGCTGCCGGACTGCTCCTGCACTCCCGGCGCAGACCAATGTTTGATCAGCGGAATCTTTCCCAGCACAGGGTGCTCGATGTCCACCGCATTGAAAGCGCCCCAGTGCCACGACGCCAGATCCTTCGGCGCCTCCGGATCATTCACTGCCGCCTCCACGGCCGCGGTCAGCAGTTCGTCGTAGTTCGCATATTTTCCCGGCAGCCACCGCTTTGGACGATGCAGCAAAACGTTCTCCATCCACACCGACCGCATCTCCCACGAGTAAGTCCTCCAGCTCAGGGCTCCGTCTTCCTTCCCAGGATCGGCGGGCGCGCTGCCTAACTTCGGTTCGAGCAGCAGCCGCCGCAGTTCGCGCATTGAAGTCTCAGCGACGGTCGGAGCCGCCGACGAAGCCACCATCCGCCCATCCCAACTGCGCATCAGGTCCGCCGCCTGCTTCGCGCGTGCCGAAGGCTTGGAGGCGTGATCGACGGCATACACGAAGCGTTCGGCGGCAAACAGTTCGGCCTCGGAGTGAACGTCAGTCTGTAGCGTAAGCATGTCGGCCGCTGAGAATTGCCGCCCCGATTCCAGTACGTGATAAATGCGCGCCGTACGCCACGGCGCTTCCCATTCGATGCTGATGGAGTTGGGATAACCGTCTGGCGTAATCCTGCCGTTCGCCGTGCCAATAATTCCCGACGGCGGGTTGTAGATGCTGGGCAATTTTTCGAACGGAACATAGGAAGTCCACTCGTGCGCGTTGTCGACGCCACTCACCGGAAGGCTGCCGTCTCCAGCGGCGCGGATCGGAACCTTGCCCGTCGTCTGATATCCAATGTTCCCATCCACGTCGGCATACACGACGTTCTGTCCCGGCGCGTCGAGTTGCGAAAATGCGTGTCGGAACTCTTCCCAGTTTTGCGCTGCATTCACATCGAAGAACGGAATGTGCAGCCCGTCGTAAAGCGTCCAACGCAGCGCAAGCGGCCGCGTCTCGCCGGGCACGATTTCGGTGATGACAGGCCCATGCCGCGTGATCTTCACGTCGACCGTCACTTCCGCCTTGCCCTTGACGTGAATCACCTCCACGCGATGTTCCGGCTGCACCCATCCACTCGGAGTCTGATACGCACCCTGCGGGTTGAAGTTCTCAATGTAAACGTCGGTGACCGTCGGACCGACGTTGGTGAATCCCCACGCGATACGTTGATTGTGGCCCACGATGACGTAGGGCATTCCCGGCAGCGTCACGCCCGCAACGTCCAGACTGCCAGAGTGCAGGTGCGCCTCATACCAGAGGTTCGGCATCTGGTGGCCAAGGTGCATGTCATTCGAGAGCAGAGGCTTGCCCGTCACCGTGTGCGCTCCGGAAACCACCCAGTCGTTCGATCCGTTCACGGGCAGACCCTCGATCTGCAAATCAGCGACAGGCAAGGCTTCGGCCGGCAAGGCCCGCGGCGCGGTCGAGGAGAACTTCTGCGTGACCGAGTTGTCGGGAGTATCGTCGTCGCTGTCGTCCTCGTCATCCGAATCCCCGGTGTTGGTTTCCGGTTGGTTCAGATCCTCGCGCATCACCGTCGGCGGACGGTCATGCCACGAACGGTTCACGTACAGATCCTCGGTCAACTCCGGGCCCAGCTTGGCCAGAACTTTTTCGCGGCTCAGAGCGTCGTAGAAGTAGTGGTAGTTCAGATCCTTGACCATCGAGTCTGCAATCACGACAGAATCTTCCGCCAGCCAAGGCTTCGGCGCGTAGTGCAGGATGCGAAACTCAATGGGGAGCTGGTCGCGACGGGTCCGGATGTAAGCGTTCACCCCGCGCGCGTAGGCGTCGTAATGGCTGCGGTCGCGCGGGCTGGCCATCTCGAGTGACTTCTTCGCCGCTGCACGCAGACCCAGAATTCTTTGCTCACGGTCCAGTTTCAGTAAACTCTCGCCCAGAATCTCCGACAGTTCTCCGCTGCCAAAACGGCGCATCACGTCAATCTGCCACAACCGGTCCTGTGCGGTGACATACCCCTGCGCGAAGAAGAGATCCTCCAAAGTCGCAGCGTCGATCGTAGGGACGCCATGGCCGTCCCGCGTCACCGTTACCGGCGCGGAAAGTCCGTTGATTTGCAACCGCCCGTCGAGTTGGGGCAGGGCAGAGTGAGCTACGAACCAAAGGTAAAAGACGCCTCCCGCCAGAATCAGCAGGATGGCGAGCATCAGCCACAGCAGAATGCGGACAACGGGGGAGCGGCGGGAAGTAGGCGTGCCGATCTCTGCCAGGGTACTCATGTCGGATGTTTAATTGTAGTGCACGGATTGTAGTCCACGGATGGGATTCCAGCCGGAGCGGGCCCTGCGGTCGCGCTGAAAATGAATTTCATTTTCAAGATGCCGGATGGTATCCTGACCACGTTCCACCTGACTCCTCCACCCGCCATGCTCCAGAAGCGCATCGATGATCAACCCACCATCTCCCGCCAGATGGTTCGCGAAGCTCAGGACATCCTTCACCAGCATTTGAAGCGCGTCGGACTGAAGCAGACCGGCCAGCGCGACGCCATCCTGCGCACTTTCCTTGAGACTCGCGACCATCTCTCCACCGACGAACTGCACCGCCTGGTGCTGAAGAAAGATGCCCGCATCGGCTACACCTCCGTCTACCGCACGCTAAAGCTGTTATCTGAATGCGGCCTGGCCAGCGAAGTCGCCTTCCACGACGGCATCGCCCGCTACGAACACCAGTACAATCGGCGCAGTCATCACCACATGGTGTGCACCGACTGCGGCAGCTCAGTTGAGTTTTTTTCCCAGGAAGTTGGCCAGCTCGAACAGGAAATCGGCCGCAAGTATCATTACCTCACGACCCGCCACACGTTTCAGATCTACGGCGTGTGCGAGGAGTGCCGCAAGAAGAACCATCGTCCCAGTCCAGTCTGACGTGGTATCTCAGTGTGGCGTCCTTTGCGTCCAGCCTTTGGGATGATTGATCTCGCTTACCGTCAGATCGACGCCCTTGTTCAGACAGCCTTGCGGCGAGCCGTTCCAGTCCATTTTGATTACGTCAGACTCATTGGAGCAGAACGCCGGTAGTTTGGCATTGCCCGCTGGCGCCGGATACGCGACTACCTGATATTTCGTCACCGGCCCAGCGCTTCTTTCGGCGGCGCATCCCTGCAGCGCGATGACGTAACCGTTCTTCTTCACTTCGGCCAGATCGCCGCTGATTCCCCACGCGCCCGACAGATCGGTGAGCGAACAGGTAAAGCCCGCGGCGGGATGAGCCTGGGCGTAGGCGATTTCGGCCGTGTTCAGCGTTCGCACGGCAGACACGGCCGACGGCTCGTTAGTGGTGACTTGAGGCGTAAGTCCCGTCTTGCGGGCTCGCGGCATGGAAACCACCGCGATGATCACCAACACAACGGTTGCCGCCGCTCCCATGTAGCCCAGCACGATGCCCGCGATCGCCAAGCCTTTTCCCGCCAAGCGGCCGGCGCTCTTGCGGATTTCAGAAAGCGACAGGTATCCGAAGATGACGGCGACAATCGCGAACGGCAGGAAAAGCGACAGCACGCCGCAAACCAGGCTGAAAATGGCCTTCCCGCTGGTCTCCGGCGAGAGTCCGAACGCAACCGCCGGGTCCAGCGCCGCGCGAGAGGCCCCCAAGGAAGAATCCCTCCCGCAGTTCCCGCAGAATTGCTCTCCCTCCGACATGCTGGTTCCGCAGCCTGCACAGAACGAGCTCATCCGCTTTCCCTTTCCGTGAGAATCCCTTCAAGGATGCAGCATCGCCCCCGGCGCCAGCGAATCAAACGGATGCAGCGGGAGGTTTCTGGCAATTCCAAAGAGAATGATGCCCGCGCACAGAGCACGGATCCAGACCGCAGGCAGAAATAATCGCGGCAATCCTTGCCCGCGAATCTTTAGCAGAGCGCGAGAAGCCATGCCGTATGCCAGAAACGGAAGCAACACAACCGTCAGCGGATTCATCGCCCAGGCCGCCCGTAGATTTCCCTGCAGCAGTTGGTGGATCGCTCGCAACGATCCGCATCCCGGACAATACCATCCCGTCAGATAGCGTACGGGACAAGGAGGGAAGACTCCCGACGTGGCCGGATCGAAGACACGAAGCGCAACCACCGCCATTGCGGCGCCCGCGAGCATCGCTGCCAGCAGCCACTGTTGGCGGCAATGATCGCGCCGACGATTGCGAATGCCTGAGATCAAAGCAGTCTCCACCCCTAATTCGAATGGCTGATGCCGCTCAAGATGCCCGCCATGATCAGGAGCCCGTAGACCAGCGCAACCGCGAGTCCCAGCCCCAACGAGACGAAGCACCAGATTTTCGCGTTGTTCGAGGCGGCTTGCGCTCCGGGCAGATCACCTGCCTGCAACTTGCCGTTCACTTGCGCCGCAAATACGATGGCCGGGATGCCCGTAGGAAGACAGCAGAAAACGGTTGCGAGGATAGCAAACACCAGATAGTTCGGCACGGTGCCGGGCGGCAAAACCACGCCCTGAACCTGTATGGGAACCGGCGCAGCTCCAGCCTGCAAGTTCCTGCCGCACTGCACACATACCGCCGCCGTGTCCGCGTTACTCGCCCCGCATTGGGAACAGAACATTCAATCCTCCTGAAAAGAAATCATCCAGCTGTCACTACAGGGGCGCGCCGTTCTCCAGACAATTCTTCGCGGACCCGCCGGAATCAACTTTCACCACCGTGGATTCGTCGGAGCAAAACGCGCGCATCCCGGTAGTATTCTGCGTGATTGGATACGCCACTACCTGATACTTCACGATTGCTCCACCCTCTCCGGCCGTGCAGCCTGACAACTGGAACATGTATCCGTTCCTCTGGCCGCTCACCAGCTTGTTATCGATCAGACTGGAAAGATCCGAAAGCGAGCAGGTGAATCCCACATTCGCGTGCCCCGTGGAATAGGCAACTTCAGCAGCATTGAGGGTCCGAATCGACGCCACCGCCGACGATTCATTCGCCGCCATGCGCGCCCGCAGCAGGTTCGGGATTGCAATCGCCGCGACGATCAGAATGATTGGAATACCCACGATCCAAGCGTACCCGAGCACGAGCCCCGCTATCGCCATCCCCTCGCCCTTCAGCCGCCCGGCACTCTTGCGAATCTCCGACAAGCCAAGGTGGCCAAACACAATGGCCGCAACAAAGGCCAGTGGAATGAAAAACAATAGCCCGCAAACCAGGCTGAGAATGGCCTTCCCGCTGGTCTCCGCGGGCACACCCGGAGCCAGCGGAGCGCCCGTTTGGGCCGCCACAGAAGCCGCGGAAGAGTCTCTCCCGCAGACCCGGCAGAACCTGTCTCCCGCCGCCAGGCTGTTCCCGCATGCCGCACAAAATGAACTCATCTGTTCTCCCGTAGCGACGCTGTCTCTTTACTGAATTTTGGACGAAACACTACACTTCGCTCTTCTCCGCGTCAATGCTAGATTGGTTGCGCCACTGTTTTGCCCGCCACCTCGATCTCGATAAGGCGCGACCATGGATCAACCGATAACCGATCAATCGACGACCGATCAACCCGTGGCGAACCAACCGGAATTGAACCAATCCATTCCCCTGCCGCTCGCGTGTCCCGATTGCGCTACGCGGATGCCCGAGACCGCCTTTTTCTGCCCAGGTTGCGGACGATCCATGGCCACCGCTGAGCCTATCGTCACAAACACCGCACCCAAGGCTCAGGGCGAGGTTGGGTTCTTCCCCGAAACTATCGCCGGAGCGCTGGCCTACCTCACATTCATTCCCGCGGTTGTCTTCCTCGTCCGTGAGCCCTACAACAAGAACTGCTTCGTGCGTTTTCACTCGGTCCAATGCCTGCTGCTGTGGGTCGTCGGACTAGCAACGGCTGCTGCGCTCAAACTCGCCAGCCTCCTCCTCTTCATCATTCCTGTTGTCGGCCCCCTTTTCGTGGTGTTGGTCTCCATGGTGGTCGGGCTCGCCGGGTTTGTCATCTGGCTCGTGCTGGTCGTAAAAGCCTTGCAAGGAGAGACGTTCAAACTCCCCGTTCTGGGCGATTTTGCGGAGCAGCACGCCGGCTCGCAGTAGACCTCGGCCTCCGCCCTTCCAAATTGTTGATTGCTTTGGCAAGAGTTTTTTGGTACGTTGCCCCGACGCCGCCTGGGCCCGAACTTTCGCTGCTTACCGAGTCGGATGTCTGGCGACCGAGGAGGACTTCCCTATGGCTTTTTGCAGTGGTTGCGGTGCACAGATTGCCGATGGCACGACGACTTGCGCAGCGTGCGCGAGCCGGGCTGTAGCCGCGCCCGCTCCGGCGCCCGCCAGCACCGGAGGCATGGCAGACAACGTGGCCGGCATGCTGGCCTATATCACCATCATTCCGGCGATCATCTTCCTTGTGATGGAGCCCTACAACAAGAGCCGCTTCGTGCGCTTTCACTCGTGGCAGAACATTTTCTTTCACGGAGCGTGGATCGTGCTCTGGATAGCGCTGATGATCCTGTCCGCTGTGCTGGCGTTTATCCCGATTCTCGGACACCTGGTTGCGTTTCTCCTATGGATGGCGCTGGCCATAGGCGGTTTCGTCATCTGGATCATCCTCCTGATGAAGGCGAACGGCGGCCAGATGTACAAGCTACCGTTCATCGGCGACCTAGCGGAAAAACAAGCAAACGCGATGTAGATTTAGTCGGGCGTTATCGCGGTTTCCGCCGTGCGTTCTATCAACCTTGCGAGTTCATTCGCGTCTGCGGGTGAACTCGCAAGGTGCCCTCTGAATTGCGACGAAGGACGCGAAGTCGTACGAAGAAACCGCACGCCAATCAAATCCTTCGTGATCCTTCGTGTCCTTCGTGGTTTATGGTTTTTCTGTCCGATTATCCAAACCGACCCTCGGCCTGGAACATGCTGCCCTTGACTTTCTTCCCGTAAGCTGTCAATCCTATTAGCTTTTACCCGCGCCGGAAATCCACGCTGCTAGTGTCGGTTTCAACTGGACGGGAATTCTGGGACGATTGGGGTATTCATTGCGAGTCCGGGTTTTCTATCACGATAAGTGCTTTGACGGAGCCTCCTCCGCCGCGCTGTTCTCGCGCTTCTACCGCGAGCGCATTCGCGGCGACGCCGAGTTTGTGTTTACCGGACTCGTTCACCGCGCTGGGGCTCTGTTCGACGAAAAGCAGTTCGACGGCGACGAGAACGCCATCGTCGACTTCAAGTACTCCAGTTCACCCAGGATTACCTGGTGGTTCGACCATCACGAAAGCGCTTTCCTGTCGCCCGCCGACGCCGAGCACTTTGAGCAGAACGAAAGTAACCGCAAGTTCTACGATCCCAACTACAAGTCATGCACCAGTTTCATCGCGATGATCGCGCAGCAGCACTTCGGCTTCGACCCAGCGCCCGTGGCCGATCTCGTCCATTGGACCGACATTATCGATGGCGCGATGTATCCCGACGCCAAGACCGCCGTTGAAATGGAGGCGCCAGCCATGAAGTTGACCATGGTGATCGAATCGGCGCCCGACCACGGTTTCGTCCCCAACCTGATTCCCCTTCTGGCCACGAAGCCTTTGGGGGAGATCCTCGAAGAACCGTTTGTCGCGCCTTTGCTGGCGCCGCTACTCAAGCGCCACGAGTTGTCGATCGGCATTCTGCAACAGCGCACCGAGTGCAAGGACGGCACGATTTTCTTCGACGTCACCGACCACGATCTCGAAGGCTACAATAAATTCGTTCCGTATTACCTGCATCCGGAGTCGGTCTACAGTGTCGGCCTGAGCAAAAGCAGTTTTCGGGTGAAAGTCTCGGTAGGATCGAATCCGTGGGCGCCGCAGGAGCCCGAGGTAAATCTGGCGAGGATTTGCGAACGCTACGGCGGAGGCGGCCACGCCCGCGTCGGCGCGATCTCGTTCAACGTGAACCAGCACGCAGCGGCCATCAAAGCATCACAGGAAATCGTCGGCGAACTGCGAGCGGCTATCCGTCAGAAGAAGGCTTAATCACACGAAAAACCGTAAGCCGTTAGCTTTGCAGCCCAATAGACTTTAGCCATGATGAACAAGATAAGTGCAATACTCGTTTTGGCAGGCGCGCTCCTACCCGCCACGCTGAGTGGACAAAGCACACCGAAGGAATCGCTGCTGGCGCTGAGCAAGCGAGACCACACGCTCTCCATCGTTGACCCTGCCAGCCTGAAAGTCCTTGCTCGGGTACCGGTCGGCAACGATCCGCACGAAGTCATCGCCTCCACCGATGGCAGGGCGGCCTACGTCTCTAACTACGGTGGCGGCGCTTACAACACCCTCGCGGTGGTTGATGTGGTGGAGCAAAAAGCACTCCCGCCGGTAGATCTCGGACCTCTGCGCGGCCCACACGGGTTGGTTTTTGTCGGTGGCGAGGTTTGGTTCACTGCCGAGGCTGCAAAGGCGATCGGCAGCTACGACCCCGCGACCGGAAAGGTGGATTGGGCGCTGGGCACCGGTCAGAACAGAACTCACATGATCTTCGTCGCTGCGGATCTGAAGCGGATCGTTACCTCCAACGTAAGCTCAGGAACGGTCAGCATCATCGAGAAAAGCGCGAGTCGCGCGCCCGGACCGCCTCCCGTCCTGCCGCCTGGTCCCAACGACCCTCAAGGCCCGCCGCCGGGGATGCCGCGCGGCCCCGGTGGTCCCATGGGCCCTCCCGGAGGCGATTGGGATGAAACGGTGGTGCGGGTCGGCAATGGCTCAGAGGGATTCGACGTATCGCCCGATGGCAAGGAAATCTGGGTGGCCAACGCCCAGGATGGCACCGTTTCGATCATCAACGTCGCGACCAAAACGGTGACGGAGACGCTTGCCGCGAATGTACGCGGGGCGAACCGTCTGAAATTCACTCCGGATGGCGGCCGGGTCTTAGTGTCCAGCCTGGGCGCCGCAGGCCTGGTTGTCCTCGATGCCGGCACGCGAAAGGAAATCAAACGTATCAATCTAGGACACGGCGCAGCCGGCATTGTCATGCAACCGGATGGCGCACGGGCTTTTGTGGCGTGTTCCCCTGACAACTATGTGGCGGTGATCGATCTCAAGTCACTGCAGGTAACTGGTCGCGTCGACGTCGGCCCGGAACCTGACGGGCTGGCTTGGGCAGTGATGCACTGAGTTCTGTACGCGCGTTACCTGCCTGGCAGTGAGGCGACTCCGCAGGCGCCGAGCTTTCATGCGAGATTAAAGCCTGGCAGTTTGCTGGAAAACTCACGATTCGTATCAGGGCATCGCTTCCGCGATGCCGCAAGTGCCGCAGAACCAGCGTCGGCTTTAGCCGCTGCGGAACGATGTTGGCAGGGAAATGAGTCTCTCCAGCAGACTGCTACTGAACGGGCGCTCCGCTAGCCAGACACGTGGCCGCGTTGCCGTCGCTCGAAGACCGAATCACTCCCGACTGGTCCGCACAAAACGCCTTCCGGCCAAATGTATTTCCATTCGGCGCAGCCGTAAGATGAAAGCCCGTAGCCGGCGTCCCAGCGCAGTCTGAAAGCGTAAACACGTACCCGTACTTCTTCCCGCTCGCCAGCCCGCTGTTGATCAGCATCGCCTGACGCTCATTCGGTTCTCCGCCGCCAAAGCCGTCCAGACTGGAAAGCGAGCAGGTGTAGCCCACGGTCGAGTACGTGCTTGCGTACGTCACCTCGGCCGTCAGAATCGTCCGCATCGCAGCCAGCACCATCGCGTCGCTGCCGGCAGGCTGTACAGAAATCTCAGGCCGTGGAACGAACGTGCCGCTACCGCCGGCGGATTGCGGCGTCGGCGGCATGTTCTCTGTGATGGCCTTCAGAAAATCCGGATTCCCCAACGGCACACGGATCGTGATAGAAATCTCATTCAGCTTCCAGATCTGCGCCTCCTGCTTCATCGAGAATGTCACCTGCGGCATGAATGGAGTCGCTTCCTGCTGGCCGTTCTTGTACGTATGGAACGTCACCTCAATGTCGTCCTGATCGCCGTTCAGCGTGTCATTCTCCACCGCGACATCGAACTTTTCGCCGGTTTTCGCTTCTTCCGCCGTCAGCAGCACCGACCCTGTCTCATACGTCTGCACATTCTGTCCTTGCGCCTGGAGTTGGCTCATCAGCAGCGAATACTGCTGTAGACTATTCGGCGCTCCCGGTTTCTCAAACGCCAAGCGCATCGCCGTGGGAAGATGCTTCATGAACGTTCCCGGCGTCTTGCTGAAAAACATTTCCAGCAACGCCTGCCGCGCGGTTTGTGGAGCGGTTTGCTGTGCGGCCGCAGTCATGGCCCACAAACTGGTAGCGCACAAGATCGCAACAGCCAGACAAACGACGGCTCTTCGCATGATTCATCTCCCCCGTGATCGTGACACGCTTCCTCCGCCCTCTCCAGTTACCGAGGTAAGGACGAGCGTCAGGGAAGCCATAAGCAGGAAAGGTTAGCGGTGCAGGCCGGGAGGAGACTCGTATCAGGGCACGGCTTTTCAGCCGTGCCGACTGGGTGAGCAAAATGCCACGGCTTCAGCCGCTGCTGCGCTAATCCACGCAGCGGCTTTAGCCCCTGCGGGATGCTATTGCCCAGGAAGTGAGTTCTTTCAGCAACTATAAAGCCGACTTTGCCGTGAATGCTGGTGCGGTCTGCCTGAAGGCGTGCCCTGATACGAATCTCCTCTTAAAGTGCGCCACTACCCTGCGAGGTCCGCCTACGCGATCTCCCGCGTCCGTGATACTCTGCCTTGGGTAATCGCCAGCATTCATGCGCAAGTCCGGAACCAAGTCTGATCCTCACCGCCGCCAGCGGCGCGTGCTCCGGGCTGTCGCGATGTTCGAGTTCTTGAAAGGCATCTTTGTAGTGTTGATGGGAGTGTGCGCCCTCGCCCTTGTTCACAAAGATGTCTGGCTGTACGCCGAAAGTCTCCTCGCCCTCTTCCACATCAGCACCGATCGCCGCTCGGCTCAGCTGTTTCTCGATTTCGCCGACAGCGTTACCGACGCGCGCCTGTGGGCCGCGGCCCGCATCGCCTTCGCCTACGCCGCGCTGCGCTTCACCGAAGCCTACGGCCTGTGGAAGGGACGCACCTGGGCCGAGTGGGTCGCGCTTGTTTCCGGAGCCCTGCTCCTGCCCCTCGAAGTCCGCGAACTTCTGCGTGGATTCACCCTGCTGCGCGCAACTCTTTTTGTGGGCAACCTCGCCGTAGTTTTCTACATGCTCTACGTCATCCGCACCAACCGCCGCGAACGCAGGACTGCGGTTGCCATGCGTGCGCACGTCTAAGCAGATGTTGGGAACGGCACGGCTTCCAGGGGCTGCTGAAAAACTCTGATTCTGCCGTTGTCTCGAAAGGGCGCGGTTTCTAGCCGCGCCGTAAGTCCCTGCCGTCAGCGCTAAAAAATGGTTTCGGCCTCACAGCCCCCGGGCCAGTCAAGCCTTCAGAGGGTAGGGGGAGGGGTACCCCCAATTCCAGTCGGGTTTCCCAAAAATAGAACCTTCCCTGAAACCTCCTTCGCGCGCCCATCTTCAGGAATTTGTTTCGGGAGATTTTCACAGGCCGAACTTCCTCGCACCATCCCCCGCGCCGCTCCCGCCTCGCGTGGTAGCCTGAATCCATCTCACGTCTACGGGGAGTTCATGCACGACGCTAATCCTTCTCATCTCGACCTGCAGGCCACCGCAAAGCAAATCATGCAACACTACGGTTTCGAGCCAGATTTTCCTCCCCAGGTTCCGCAGCAACTCGCCAGCCTGAAAGAGCATCCGCCGCAAATCGCCGCCACACGTGATGTGCGCGACCTGCGCAACCTGCTCTGGTCGTCTATCGACAACGACACCTCACGCGATCTGGATCAGATTGAGGTTGCCGAACGCGCCTCCAATGGCGACGTGAAAGTCATGATAGGCATCGCGGACGTGGATGTCTTCGTCCCCAAGCAGACTCCAATTGATCAGCACGCGGCGCGCGAGACCACGACGGTCTACACCGGAATTCGCAATTTCCCCATGCTCCCCGAAGAGCTTTCCACGGGAGCCAGTTCTCTCCTCGAGAATCAGGACAAGCTCAGCATCGTGATCGAATTCGTGGTCGATTCCGCAGGAAGCCTGAAGTCGCCTGACGTTTATCGCGCTATTGTCCGCAACAAAGCGCAGCTGCAATACAATTCCGTGGGCGCGTGGCTGGAAGGGAAGTCGCCTGCTCCTCCGAAAGTTGCCGCTTCCAGTGATTTACAGGCACAACTCAAACTGCAAGATGAAGTCGCGCAGAAGCTGAAAGACCAGCGCTATCAGCACGGCGCGTTGAACCTGCAGACGGACGAAGTCCATCCCCTGGTGCTCAACGAGCAGGTCATCGACGTGGTGAAGCAGCAAAAGAACCGTGCCACGGAATTGATTGAGGACTTCATGGTCGCCGCCAATGGAGTCGTGGCTCGCCTGCTGGAGAAGGTCTCGTCCTTGCGGCGTATCGTGCGCACTCCGGAGCGCTGGGACCGCATCGTGCAACTGGCCGCGACGAAGAGCGAGAAACTTCCGGCGCAGCCCGATTCCAAGGCGCTGAACGATTTCCTGCTGCGACGCAAAGCCGCCGATCCCGATCACTTTGCCGATCTTTCTTTGTCTGTGATCAAGCTCATCGGTCCCGGCGAATATGTTCTGGAGCGTGCGGGAGATGTCGCTCCCGGTCATTTCGGTCTTGCAGTTCAGGATTACACCCACTCCACCGCGCCCAACCGGCGTTTCGCCGATGTCGTCACCCAGCGCCTGATTAAAGCGATGCTCGCCGGCCAGAGCAATCCCTACTCGGATGAGGAGCTAACCGTGGTCGCGGCCAACTGTACGCAGAAAGAAGACGACGCCAAGAAAGTCGAGCGGGAAATGTCCAAACGACTGGCCGCGGTCGCCATGCAGCACCGTATCGGTGAAGTCTTCGACGCCATCGTCACGGGCGTGACCGACCACGGCACGTTCGTTCGAGTTCTCCAGCCGCACATCGAAGGGCTCCTTGCCCAAGGTGAGCAGGGACTCGACGTTGGCGAGAAGGTACGCGCCAAGCTTATCCGCACCGACGTGCAAAAGGGATACATCGACTTCGCCCGCGCCTAGGCCCATCCAGCCTCGCTCCGGTCACCACCGGAGCCAATAGCCCCCTCTGGAGGCGCGGGCTAAGCTTGTAACAATGAGTAGTGTGCAGACAATCGTGGGCGGTAGCTCGTTCCGATGGCGCAGGCTCGTTTGCTTTCCCCTGATCGTGATTCTGCCCGGGTCGCTTTTAGCGGACGACACAGCGGCTGCGATGCTGCGCAGCAACGGCGGCGCGCTTGTGAACAAGAATCCCGCACCAGCCTCTACGGCGCTCTTTCTCCACGACCTCATCGAGACTCAGAAGAATGTTGTGGCCCGGATCGAAGCCACAGGCTCCACTGCCGACATCAGTCCTGAGACGATGGTCGAGTTCGACGGCGATGAACTCGCACTTGATCACGGCAGCGTGTCGGTCAACACCTCTCGCGTCCTGAGAGTGCGAATAGGATGCGTGACCGTCACACCGGTGAATGCTGACTGGACGCACTACGATGTTACGGACGTGAACGGCAAAGTTATAGTCTCGGCGCTTAAGAGCGACGTCTACATTGACTCCCGGTCGAAAAATCCCCAGCAGGCCAAGCAGCCCACTCACTCCGACCGGGTTCTCGTGCGGGAAGGCGAGCAGAAGTCGCGCGAAGAGAAATGCGGAGCGCCCGCGATCAAGGAGTCTGACCAACTCGCGGGAAAGGGCGCCATCATGAATTCGCCATGGGTCATAGGCGCAGGCGTCGTCATCGTCAGTGTAATCGCGTGTTTTGGGCTTTGCCACGACGACGACCCCATCAGCCCATCGAAGCCGAAGCCATAGTCCAAGTGCAGTTCAAGTAGACGAACTCGTCAGCAAGAAGAACCGCGCCCGGTGGGGACAGGCGCGGCTGTCCCCACACGAGCAGCACCGTTCTAGGCGGTCTTCTGCATCTTCTCCATGGCTTCGTCCATGTTGTGCTTCATCTCATCCATCGACAGGTCTTTGATGTGAGTGGCGATGGACCATTTGTGGCCAAAGGGATCCTTCAGCTTGCCGTAACGGTCGCCCCAGAACTGGTCCGTGACCGGCATTTCAACCTGCGCACCCGCCTTCACGGCGCGATCGAAGGCGGCGTCGACGCCGTCAAGGTAGATGTGCAGCCCCATGCCTGCGCCACCGGTCGACTGCGGTGACAGCGCGCCAAACTCGGGGTATTCGTCGCTCAGCATGATGATGGAGTCGCCAATCTTCAGCTCGGCATGCATGACTTTGCCGTCGGGGCCTTTCGCGACGCCTCTTTCCACCGCGCCGAACGCTTGCTTATAGAACTCGATAGCGCGGACCGCATCGCGGACTGTGAGAAATGGCGTGAGGCTGTGGTAACCGTCGGGAATGGGTTTTACGGACATGTGACCTCCTATGGCGGAATTCGCGGAAGAGAGTCTACACCAAAATGCTGGAAACGATTGTCAAAGGGTGTTACCGGACTGCCGGCGAACACACCGAGCTGCGCAGAGGAATAGCCCAGCCGCTAGAAGAATCTGGTTATTCCCTCTTCCATTACGACCACGCGGTCCTTGATACCAGCGGAGCGGGCTTCCTGGTCGAGCAATTGCAACGGCTCGTCTACGGGCTCGTGCGACAGTCGGAAAGTGCCGTAATGCATGGGGATCATCCAGCGGGACTTGAGATCGAGAAAAGCGCGGGTAGCATCGGCGGGATTGGTGTGCACGTTGCGGAACTGCGGCGGATTGTAGGCGCCGATGGGGAGCAGAGCGAGTTCGGGAGCGAGGCGGCGCCCGATCTCGCTGAAGCCCGCGAAATAGGCGGTATCTCCGGCGTGATAGACCGAATGCTTGCCGGCCTTGAGCACGTAACCGCCGTAGCCTCGGTGCGAGTCCTTCAGAATGCGCGCGCCCCAGTGCCGCGAGGGCACATGAGTGACTAACAGGTTGCCTTGGCGCGAACTCTTCCACCAATCGAGTTCAATGATCTCCGAAAAGCCAAGATCAGAGACCAGATCGGAAACGTGAGTCGGGATAATAATGGCCGGTGCTTTTCCGCGGGCGCGCAGATTGTTTTGTACGATCGCGCGCAACGACGCGCGGTGAAGATGATCGAAGTGGGCGTGCGACACGAGGACCAGATCGATCGCCGGCAGATCCGCGACGCGCAGACCAGGACGTCGCAAGCGCTTCAGCACGAACAACCAGCGCGCGAAGTTGGGATCGATGATTACGCTCTGGCCGCCGATCTGCACGAAAAAACTGGCATGGCCGATAAAGGTGACGCCAAGTTCGCCGTTGGTTACGAGGCGCGGCTTGTGAGTCTCACCGCAACGAGGAGTTACTGCGGAGTGCCGCACCAGACGTCCGAACTGGGTGGCGCGCTTGCGAAGGGCCGGATTGCGAAGCGTTTGCTTGATCATCCCGCTGCAGAGCCCGGGGTTCGACTGGACTTCAGCCTCACCCCAATACTAGTCCTGTTCGGCGCGGCACGCTGAGTAACATAAGCGATGCGGCGACGTCTTTTAACCAGATATTAATCTTAAGATGAACAAAAGGGTTGTGCCGCTGCATTTTAGTTCCAGCGTGGTACGTCGGTAACTTGGGTGCGACCGCAGGACTACACAACGTAGAAGGTGATTCTTTGCAGTCGCACAGTTTTCAGCAAGTGCGTAGGCAGCCGAGCGTTGCTCGGCCTGTCCAGGTCAGAGACCCGGACCCACACACCAACTCAAAAACTCCATCCTCGCTTGACCTTGATCGCACTGCTCATATCTAATCCGAAAACGTTCCTTTTCTTGCTTGGCTCTTGAGGACGAAGGAGAAGTCTCGAATGCGAGTTGCGTTTCTGGGGTTAGGAATTATGGGCCACGCGATGGCGAGGAACCTGGTCAAGGCGGGGCACAACGTTACAGTGTGGAATCGCACGCCGGGCAAACTGGTGGAAGGCGCGGGAGTTGCTCCCACACCGGCCGCGGCGGCGCAGGGCGCGGAAGTGGTGTGGTTGTGCATTTCCGACACGGAAGCGGTGCAGGATGTTGTGTTCGGCAAAGACGGTGTTGAGGCATCGCTGGCCGAGGGAATGATCATCGCCGACTCGAGCACGATCTCTCCTTCGGCGACGGTCAAGTTCGCCGCACGCGTCGGAGCGAAGGGCGTGGCTTGGGTGGATGCGCCGATGACGGGATCGAAGATCGGTGCGCGGGATGGGACGCTGGTGTTTATTGTTGGCGGAGACGAAGCGCCGGTCGAACGGCTCAAGCCGCTGTTCGCGGCGATGGGCAAAACGACTTTCCGCATGGGCGAGACCGGCAAGGGGCAGGCAACGAAGCTTGCGATGAATCTGCAGATCGCGCTGATTTTTGAAGGCTTCGCCGAGGCGCTGACGCTGGCGACGAAGCTGGGCGTCGACTCGCAACAACTGCTGTCGTTGATTGAGGCCACGATGGTGCGGTCGGGCGTGGTCGATTACAAAGGGCCGTTTGTTCTGCAGCGCGACTTCACGCCAAATTTTCCGCTGCGGCTGATGCATAAGGACATCCGGCTGACGCTGGAGGCTGCGAAAGAGGCGCGGGTGAAGCTTCCGGCGCTGGAGACCGTAGAGGAGATCTATGAGATGGCGACGGAAGATGGGCACAAGGATCTCGACTACGCCGCGACGCTGACGCTGCTGGAGAAGTGGGCGGGTGTGCAGGTGAAGGGGAAAGCTGCATAGAGCGTCGTCCGATGCCGAAGAAGAGCCTTCCCAAGAACGTTGCGAAGAAGACCCGTAAGAAGCCGGAAGGGAAAGCCGGCACAGGCGTCAAATCTAACGGCGCGCCGGATGCTCTGTTTGCAGCCACGTTCGACGGGTTGAAGAAAGTCATCGCGGCTCTCGCGCCTGATTTGCGGGTGACCGCGGACGAGCCGCGGAAATACTACGTTGTCACCAAATCCAACAGCTGGAAGGGCGGACCAATGTTTTTCGGGGCGGTCATGATGGGGAAGGCATATGTTAGCTATCACCTCATGCCGCTTTATGCATGTCCAGACCTGGCGAAGATGGTCTCTCCCGACCTGAAGAAGCGCATGCAAGGGAAGTCGTGCTTCAACTTCCGAGCGCCAGATGAGGCGCTGTTTGCGGAACTTGGTGAACTGACGAAGGTCGGGCTCGATAAATACAGGGCCAAGCATTGGCTGTAAACCGGTTCTGCAAAATCAGGCCTGCCGAGTCCGACTTCATTACCGCGGTAATCCCAAAAAAATCGTTATTACACAAGTATTACAGTCAGCCTATCTGTCCCCTTGGTAGGTTAGCTATGGGGTTGATCGAACTTAAGCGACCACGAAACGGGGAACTTCCTTGGATATGGAACTGCAGGATCTGGAAAAACCACAAGCGGCGAAAGATGAAGTGAATTGGGTAACGGCGGCCTTCATGGCGGCGTTTCACATCGGAGCCGTGGCCGCGATCTTCTTCTTCACGTGGAAGGCATTGTTTGTCGCAATGTTTCTGTGGTGGGTTTCGGGCAGCCTCGGCATCGGGATGAGTTATCACCGGCTGCTGACGCACCGGGGCTACAAGACTCCGAAGTGGGTGGAATATTTTCTGACGGTTTGCGCCACGCTCGCCCTCGAAGGCGGGCCGATTTTCTGGGTGGCGACGCACCGCATTCATCATCAGTATTCCGATCAGGAAGGTGACCCGCATTCGCCGATCGACGGCAAATGGTGGGCGCACATGGGCTGGATTTTGATGGGCAAGTCGATGCACCATGACACGACCACGCTGGCGCGCTACGTCCCCGACCTCGCGAAAGACAAGTTCCACGTCTGGATCACGAAATATCATTACGTTCCCATGATTGTTCTGGGCGTGATTCTGTTCGCGATTGGCGGGCTGCCGTTCCTGATGTGGGGCATCTTCCTGCGCACCGTGGTGGGATTGCACGCTACGTGGCTGGTGAATTCGGCGACGCACTCGTGGGGCACGCGGCGCTTCGCGACTCGCGATCTTTCGACCAACAGCTGGTGGGTGGCGCTGCTAACCTTCGGCGAGGGCTGGCACAACAATCATCATGCGCATCCGACGGCGGCCCAGCATGGGTTCACGTGGTATGAAGTCGACATGAACTGGTATGGCATTTGGGTTCTGAAGACGTTAGGTTTGGCCTGGGACATTAAGCGCGTGAAGCTGGCTGAGATCAAGCAGGGACTGGTTGCCGCTCCCAACGGGAGTTTGATTGCGCCTTCAGTGGCGGCGGAGTTCTGGGCCGCCGGCGACTAGTAGAGCCATCCTTAACGAAACTCCGGCCCTGACCTCTCGAGGTTGGGGCCTTTGTTTTGGCGCATCCTGCACCACGGCAGCGACTCTCAACCCGCGCCAATCGCGGTAGAATCGTCTCGAAGAAGCGCCATGCGCATCACGAGCCGCCGCGGAACTATCGTTTTCTTCCTCTGTCTGGGTATTGGCCTGGTTGCGCTGGCTGTTGCCCTCAATGTCGGGTGGATCATCCTCAACTGGCGCGAGGGCGTACTGTTGTTCTTCGGTATTGTGTTTTTTGCGCTGATCATCGCGGGCATGGTGGTGAATACGATTTTTCTGGTGCGCGAATTGCGGCGCAGTGAGCAGCACGACAGCTTTATCAACGCCGTCACACACGAACTGAAGACGCCGGTGGCTTCCATCCGACTGCACTTGGAAACCCTGCAGCGCCGCGAACTGCCGGAACAACAGAAACAGGATTTCTACCAGCTGATGCTCAGCGATACGGACCGGCTGAATGAGACGGTAGAACAGGTTCTCCGCGCGGGACGGGCTGGCGACAAGAAAACGGGACGGGAAAAGGCGGAAGTCGATTTCGGACAACTGGTTCGCGATTGCATGGACGCCACTCGAACGCGTCATCACCTGCAACCGGATGCGCTCCGCTATGTGGAGGCGTCGGCTAACGGCAGCGGGTTGCGCGTGCGGGGAAGCGCGGAAGATTTGCGCACCGCGGTCTTCAATGTGCTCGACAATGCCATTAAATACTCTGGAGATAGTGTCGATGTGCGAGTGCTGCTGGAGGCGCCAGACGACGACCGCGTCGTGTTGCGCGTTCAGGACCAGGGTGTGGGGATTCCTCCCGACGATTTGAAGGCCGTATTCAAACGTTTCTACCGGGTGACGCATCGTTCGCTGGCGCACGTGAAGGGGACCGGACTCGGCCTGTTTATCGTGAAGGCGATCGCGCAAAAACACGGAGGCAAGGTTTTTGCGGAGAGCGGTGGGGAAGGGCAGGGAACCACGATCGTGCTGGAACTGCCGAGGTGGGCGGCATGAGCCGGGTTCTGGTCGTCGAAGACGAAGCTCATCTGGCCCAAGGCCTGCGCTTCAACCTCGAAGCCGAAGGGTACGCGGCGGAAGTGGTTGGTGATGGGGAGGCGGCTACCCATCGTTTGCTCGAGAAGAAAGAGAATTTTGATGTAGTGGTGCTCGATATCATGCTTCCGGGGAAAGATGGGTTTAGCGTGGTGTCGGAGTTGCGCGCTGCGCGCAATTATGTGCCGGTGCTTATGCTGACGGCGCGGGGACGTCCCGAGGATGTGCTCAAGGGGTTTGCCTCCGGGGCGGACGACTATCTGGCGAAGCCGTTTGATCTTTCGATCTTGCTGGCGCGCTTGCAGGGACTGCTGCGGCGCAGTCAGTGGATGCACGGAGGGAAGCCTCCCGCGCCGGGCGCGACATCTGGCGACGCTGGCGGGGTGGGAGACTTCGGGACATTTTCATTTCAGGGGAAGACCATCGACTTCGGTGCGCTCGAACTGCGGTCCGGCGGCAATACGATTCATTTGACGCTGATGGAGTCGGAACTGTTGCGGCACCTGGTGCGGAATGATGGACGCATTGTCTCGCGCAAGCAGATTCTGGAAGAAGTGTGGGGACTGCACGAGGATACGGATACGCGCGCCATCGACAATTTTGTGGTGCGGTTGCGCCGGTATATCGAGGACGATCCAGCGAATCCCCAGCATCTGCTCACGGTGCGCGGAGTGGGGTACCGGTTTCTGGCAAATCCGGAAAAGAAATGACGGCGGCAGCGCGCTCTTACGCCCTGCACAGCTCTGCCACCAGCGTTTCCCGGCGCTGCAGGGCGACGTTGTCGATGCGGCGCAGGACCATCAGGTAGAGTGGAATTGTGACCGCAGAGAGCGCCAGGAACACAAAGGTCGCGATCCACAGGTTCTTGTAGAACCGGGCAATCACAAAGGCGGCGACGCCGACGCCCACGATCACAGCCTGCAAACCTAAGCTAGCCAATACGGTGGTTTGCGAGACGTTCTGGCGGCCGAAGGTAGAGAAATCGCGCTTCCTCGGCGAGTAAATCGAGAGCAAGTTTCCCGCGGCGAAGTTCAGGGGCGCGGCGAACAGCAGTCCCGCTGCGGTGGCAAGCGAAACAGCGGGGCGGGGCGCGCCGTAGAAGTAGGCAACCGCGATCCATGCCAACGCTGTGTTCGCTAACAAAATGCTGGCGTGGGTGAGATTCTTTCCCAGAATAATCTGACGGAAGTGTGCGGGTGACGCGTAGAAGAACTGGATGCCGCCAGCATCGCCGCCGAAGCTGTTGTAGACCAGATTGGTGAGCACCAGCAGGGCATAGGCGGCCGCTCCTGGAAACGCCATGTCCGGCGTACGGTTGAGGAACCCCGACTGGCGAATCGGATTCATCGCGCCCAGGCGAAACACGAGCAGCATGAAGATGGGCATGATCAGCGTGAGCAGCATGGGACCGCTGCGCGCGAGGTAGCGCATTTCCTTTTCAAACACCGCGGCTACGACCTGGGAGAGTCCCGGGAGATCCCACCCCATTTGCAGGCCTGCTGCTTGCGCGACAGCGGGACGCGCTCCGGCTTCGCTCAGATTCTCACCGCGGAACTGCGCGCGCAGGCGCAGGTGAAGCAGGGAGCCGACGGCTATGGCCAGGGCTCCCAGGAAAAGCAGGGAAGTGAAGCCCACGACATACTCCGCGTGCGAGGCCTGCGCAATCGCACCGGCGGCGAGGCCGGGCGGCAGCACGGCCTGGACCTGCGTGACGATTTGCGCCGCTCGACTGAACTCAGTGTGCGGCTTCTTCTCGATACGCTGCATCATCGGTCCGATCAACTGAAAGCTGAGCATGAACAGGATGAAGAAAACGCCCAGGATCTCGCGCGTGCGGCGCTGCGCTAGCCAACGCTCGAGCCACGAGAACACGGTTTGCATCAGGACCAGGTTGAAGAGCGCGAAGGTCAACAATACGAGTAACGCCCACGGGAAAAGCAGCGGACGTGCGACGCTGGTGCCGAGCAGAATCCCAAACAAACCCAAGCTGCCGAGCGCGCTCGCTGGGTCGCAGAAGCCGTACGCCAGACGGATCAGAAAATACGACCGGTAGGTGAGGGGAAAGCGCAGCAAGTCGGAAGAGTCGGGATTGTTGGTGAAGGCGGTCGACATTACCGGGAAGACTTGCCAGAAGAAGAATATCGGCCACAACAGGAGCGGGAGGAACTCGGCTTTGCCTTGCGAAAGAAAGTACCACGAGAGAACGGTTGCGGTCGCGAAGCCGCCGAGTCCGCCCAGACAGAAGGCGGAAGTGACGACGATGCGCGAGGCCAGTTCCATCTTGCCGCGCTTGGTGCGCAGTCCATTGACGAACATCCGCCAGCGCAGGTTGGCGATGGCGGTGAGCTGGCTGCGGCGGTGCACGGTGGGGTTGAGTTCAGTCATTGACGTCAGTCCTGCGGATTGTGCCTGGAGAAATGGGAGCGCCCGGCACTCGCGTATGTTATCGCTGCAGTCATCGCTTCAGACGTGCTACTCCGACGTCATAGTCTGCCTGACTGGAAGCGGGTGAATAGAATGTCCTCGTTTCCTTGTAGGGGAAACGCTCAATTAAGTACTGAAGCATGTTTTGATCAATCTTTGAAGCGCGCCACCATGGCGTCGAGTTGAAGGGTACAGTCTCATACCCGACGACTCCAGTGAAGTTAGCGCCTTTAACGTTCAACGACGCCATTGTCGAACCGCTGATGTCTGCGCCGCTAAAATCCGCCCCTTCAAAATCACCGTAGAAATCAATGGACCTGAGATCGAGTTTATTGGCGCTCGACGGACGCGGCCCTTTGAGCACGGGAGCGAGTTTGCTGGAAATAAAGGATAGAGCCTTGTCCAGATACTGGTACTCTTGCCGCTCGGCTGGATTCAAGTTCGCCGTTTGGTTCGTCTCTGTCTTGCCGTCCCAGGTTTTGATGAGAAGCGGGTTTACTTCTGAGGACAGCGTTCGGTCCAATTCGATCACCTGCTGAACATTGTTCCAAGAGACAGGATCAAACGTGGTATTGAACAGGTCCGCGAAAACGACGGGATCATTGGTCTTGACCAATACCTGCATTGCAGTTTGATTAGCTGGGCCACCATAGCGTTCAGACTTGATGAAGCTCTTTAGAATGACGCCTGCCGGGGATAGCTTTTCGGATTGGGACAATAAGCGAACGGCGTCCGCCCATCGCAAGTCCTCTGCAGCATCTGCCTGCCTGCGCGCTTCTGCGTCCTTGTCCCTTTCGGATTGGACGAATTGAGCCTGCTTAGTTTTTTCAGATTGGACGAACTGATAACTCTGCTGGACAAGTGTGCCAGCGAGCACAACGGTTGTAAACAGTGGCGCGAGCAGCGCGATGTAGTCCTTCACATGCGTGTGCTTCTTCACTTGCTGAGACTCTTTCAAGTCGTCGTTGATCTTCTGTTCCTCCGCCGCCAGCTTGCGGGTCTCTGCCCGCTGAGTGTCAATTTCCGATGCGAGCTTGAGAAGCTCAGCTCCTTTTAGAGCCGCAGCCTCGTCAGGGTGTCCTTCGAGGATTGAGGCGGCAATTTGTCGAAGCTGTTCGGTGTCATTCATAGCGACGACCTCTAACCGGAGAGTCTTGGTAGCGTGCGGCGTCGGCGGGGCGTCGGAACGCTTTCCGCACGGCATTATAGCTCGCTGCCCGGAGCTTAACTTGTCAGTGGTGAGGTCTGGGACTCTGTTCTCATCCTAGCCACGAAAGCTCCTCGGTTCTGCGTTCTCCGCCGACGACGCGAAGGAAAATCTGCTCCAACGTTAGCTTTTCGGCGGAGGGCGGCGACCCATTGCCAGATCCGGCGGGCGTTTGGGCTTCGACTCCAGCGCGCAGTTCTTCGAGCGAGCCTTGGGCCACCAGCCGTCCCTGATGAATGATGGCGACGTGGCTGCACAGGCGCTCCACGATTTCGAGTACGTGTGAGGTGAGGAAAATTGTGGCTCCGCGGGCGATCATGCCTTGCAGCATGGACTTCAACGTGCCCGCGGCGATGGCGTCGACGCCCTCGAACGGCTCGTCGAGGAACAGAACTTTGGGGCCATGAATCACGGCCGCGGCCATGGCGAGTTTCTTCTGCATGCCGTGGGAGTAGTCGGTGACGAGCTTTTTCGGCTGGTCGGCGAGCTGCATAAATTCCAGCAACTCGGCGGCGCGTTTGGCGGCGGTCTCGCGGTCGAGGCCGTACATGCGTCCGGCAAAACTTAGGAACTCGGCGCCCGTGAGTCGGCCGAAGAGCGCCATGCCTTCCGGGACGACGCCAATCTGGCGCTTGACTTCGACGGGATGCGCGTAGAGATCAAGGCCGAGGATTTCGATGCGCCCGGCACTGGGCGCGAGTAGTCCGGTCAGCATCTTGATGGTGGTGGACTTTCCCGCACCGTTGGGGCCGAGGAAGCCGAAGAACTGTCCGGGGGCGACGCGCAAGTCGACACCGTCGACGGCAACGAGTTCTCCGAAACGGCGGGTCAGGCCCAGGGTAGAGATGGTAGGAGTGGCGTCCATGAAGATTCTGAATCTAGCACAGCTGGCGAATTCGTGCGGTGATGGGGGATTGAGCCCGCCCGCCGGTTGTCTGCTTTTTACATCGCGATGACAACTTCGACTCCGTTTGCGGGGTATAAGGTTGTCGCTCCCGCACAAATCTTGCAGTCAACGGAGGATAGTCCGATGGAAAGAAAGTTCCCGCTTGCTGTTCTGGTCGCGCTGCTGGCAACCTCTGTCTTCGCGGCCGGCCAGCATCCGACTGTCGCTTACACATTTGTCTGCAAGGGAAACGTATCCATGCGGGTGGGGACGTGTCCCGAGGGCACGTGGCCCAACTCTCTCATCCAGGGATCCGACGGCAACTTTTATGGCACCGCCGAGTATTCGGCGTCAGGAGAAGCATCGAGCAACGGAGGCACGGTATTTTCGGTCACCCCCGCCGGCAAGTTCACCCTGCTGCACACATTCGTTGCTGGAACGAATAACAACTTCGCGAACGGCAGAGCACCGTTCTCACTGACTGAAGGTCCTGACGGTAAGCTCTACGGCTTGACCGATGGCGGGGCGAATGGGGGAGTTCTGTACCGAGTGAACAAGGATGGATCGGACTTTCAAGTCATCCACCGCTTCTGCTCCGCGACCAACTGCACTGATGGAGTGGTCGGCACTGGCGCATTGAAGTTGGGAACGGACGGCAAGCTGTATGGCACCACAATGGAGGGAGGAACTACGGGTTCGGGCACGATCTTTCGCGTTACGCCGTCCTCCGGAGCGTACCACGTTGTTTTCAACTTCGAGTCCGTGTTCGATGGGTTTCCCTCGAGCCTCACCCTGGCCCCCGACGGCACGTTCTACGGGCTGATAAGGTTTGCAGAAGTTGCAGAGAACATGTTCCACTTCACTCCAGCCACCGGAGCTTTCCAACAGATTGCACTGAATTTTCCCGTTCAGGGGGCCTTTACCCCGATCGCCACGGTCCCGCTAACCCTCGGTCTGAACGGCAACTTTTACGGAGTGTACACCGAGTACCAGTTAGGTGGCTCCGGACTCTTCGAAGTGGAGCCTGATGGCAGCCATCTCCAATTTTTTCCCGAGTACAACACGACTCTTTCCGGCGGTGGTCCGGCCGGATTGCTGTTGGCCAGCGATGGCAACTTCTGGATTCCCGATAACGGCGGCGGCAGCAGTTCCGGAGACATCATCACGCTGTCGCCAACCGACGGGAAGGTGCTTCAGACGTTTGCTCCCTTCGGCACCGCGGCCGCGGTGGGTGTTTCTCCGAGCGGGCTGGTCCAAGCTAAGGATGGGACTTTGTGGGGAACGACCTCCGATTACGGCAAGGCCCCCAGCGGCCATTTCGGCGGCGGTACGGTATACAGCCTGAACGCGGGATTGCCGCCGCGGTAGGAGGCGCTTTCCCTAAGTTTGACGTGAATCCCTTCCCCGCGCGGCAACGGCGGGGAAGGAACCTGCTACTTCGCAGCGGCGCGGGCCACTACTGCTTCGATGCTTCCTTCTTCTCCGGCTGTTTCTTCTGCATGTCTTCCGTCCACGGGGGAACGACGCCAGCGAAGCGCGCGTAGGCGATCGATTGTCCGAGGTGCTCGGCGGCGTGGCGCACGATGAAGAGCAGGATGCCGCGCTCGGTATTCTTGCCCCCGAACCAGTCCAGGCTCTTGTCGAGATCGGCGTCGGGCATGGCTTTGATGGCCGCCTTGGCGTGGACAAAGGAATCTTTGAGAGTGGCGATGACTTTTGCCTTGTCGGTGGTGGACTTTTCAAGTCCCTTCAGATCGAGCCCTGTAGGAGGTGGCGTGCCCACGAGTTTGTAGACGTTATAGTTGGCTGCGCTGACGTGCAGGAAGACTTCGGCGAATGAGCGGACGTCGGGTGAGGGACGCCAAGAGTACTTCTCCGCTGGTATCGCTTCCGCGAGGCGCGTGAACTTGTCTTCCTGGATCATGACTTCGGCCAGCACTTCGGAGCGGTATCCAGTTACGCCGGGCGTTCCGTCTTTGTATGGGTTTACCTGCGCGGCTACGCGAACCGCGCACGAGGTGAGCACGAATAAGCAGAGAGCTGAGAGAATTCGTTTCATGGAAGGTTCTCCTTTCGGTTCCTGTCAGTCTAGCCACCGAGGAAGTTCTGTCTAGAACGAAATTCACGTGCCGCTAACGAGGGGCGCTCCCGTTCCGGCTCAGCGAAACCGGGTGGTGCGCCAGAGTGCGAGTCCGCAAGTGGCCAGCAGAGCGAGCATCGCGATCGTAAGAGCAGCGGCCCAACCCACTCCGATGTCCATGTGCGGGAGCTTCGCCATCGTGGCGAGGACGACGAACAGGCCAGTGGTGCCGAGAATGAGCAGCCAGTCCAGAGGCGTTCTGGCGCTCGCGGTGGTACTGGTCACTTTGCCTCTCGCTCCTCCACCTTCCATCTCCCGGCCTTCCATGCCAGCGCGGACATACTCGTCTTCCACGCCGTAGCGCTGGCCCTCGCGGTCGGCGGCCTCCTGCCAGGACGAATGCTCACGCTTGGTCGCCGATGACAGCGCAATCGCCACGGCGCCAAGCGCCATGAGGATCGATCCTCCAGCCACTTGCGCGTACACGGTTTGGCTGCCGCCGCGCAGTTCATGAAAGACTAGGATGCCCCACAGCAATCCCCAAAGTTGGTTCGTGTTGGAGAGTGGAATGCCGCGGCTGATGCCGACGTACTTGGTGGCGTACTGCTGAAACAAATCTCCGAGGACCCAGACGAAACCGCCGAGCATCAGCCAGAACAGCACTGCGCGGGCGCTGACGAGTTCGTGCCAGAGAGGAGTCGCGCCGCGGTAGCCGACCGCGAGCAGGGTCATAGTGGCGAGTTCTCCGACGGTGAAGAACGTGATGAACGAGAGCGGATTCATCCCGGTCAGATAGGCTTTTCGGTAGGGGATGTACATCGTTCCCCAGAGAACGCCCGCGCCTAGCGCGGCGAGCACTCCCAGCGTCGCTTTGCCCGGAGCGGCCTGATGCGACGATGCGATCGCCAGCAGCGTGGCTCCTCCGAACATGCAGACTGCGCCGCCCAATACGCCCAGCCATCGCTTCCATCCAGCGTAGTGCAGTTCGTTGAAGAGGAGGAAGCCCCAGAAAATTCCGAGCAGGCTGTTGGTGTTCCACAGGGGAAATGCAATGCTGAGGCCGACGTTGCGGATGGCGTAGATGGTCAGCGTGTTGGCGACCGCCCACATGCATCCGGCGAGCACGGCCCAGACGACCAGGTGCGGAGCTTGGCGGACGTCGTTGCGAACATGCGATGTGCCGCGGATGAATGCGGGCACGCTCCAGCGCGCGAGGAAAACTCCACAGACCATGATGAGGGAAACGGTGACAGGGGAGATGTCGGGGTTGACGAGTTTGATGGGCGCTTCGGCGCCACCGAGCCAGGCTCCGGCGGCAAAGCCGCAGAAGATGCCGAGGGCTTGGAGGGAGCGGAGTCGAGTGGGATGGAGCGAGTTGTCGCTGGGTGCGATCTCGACGCTTGCGGGCGAGGTGTTCAACGGAGCTTATCCAGGAGCGCGAGTCCGCCGAGAAGGACGCTGAGCGGGATCCAGAAGTGGATGTCGGTGGCGATGGCGCGGAATACGTTGCGTGGAGTCTCTGCTCGCGACCGCCCATCATCCTCACGCGATTTCGACGTTGGCATGTGGCTTGTCATCTTAGGGATCGGCAGGGCGCGAGTCAACGCGGGAAACCTTAACCACGAAGGACGCGAAGGTACACGAAGGAAACCGGAAAGCACCAGAAAAAACGCCCCGACAAGCCAGCCGGGGCGTTGGTTTGAACTGATGCTGGCGGTCTAGAACAAATTCCACAGGAACTGGTTGTAGACCTCGTGGTGGAACTGGACTTCCTGGGCTTTGACGAACGTTCCCAACGCACGGGGGCAACGGTCGGCGGAGGCTTGCTTCAGGTCCGCGTAACGGCCTTTTACGTCTTCTCCGAGAAGAGTTGTCGTCCACTCGGCTTTGCGGAAGTTGTCGAGCGCGTCGTAGATGTTGTCGGGCAGGTAGCGCTCCGCCTGGCGCAGGTTCTTGATCTTCGCGGTCTCGCCGTCGAGGCCGGTTTTGAAGATCGAGTGCATGACCAGGTAGGGGTTCGCGTCTGGAGCGACGGAGCGAACTTCGACGCGCATACTCTTCTCGTTGCCGATCGGGATGCGGATCATGGAGCCGCGATCCACGGCGGAGGCTTTGATCTGGTTGGGCGCCTCGAAGTGAGGATCGAGGCGGCGATAGGCATTCACGCTCGGATTCAGCAGCAGGCAAACATCGTTGCCGTGGGTTAGGATGCGGTCGACGAAGGCCCAGCCCATCTTGCTGAGCTTCTCTTCGCCCTTCGCGTCCCAGAACAAGTTCTTGCCCTCTTCGCTGATCGAAACGTTGGTGTGCATGCCGCTACCGTTGACGCCGACGACCGGCTTGGGCAGGAAGGACGCGGTTAATCCCATGTTGGTTGCGACCTGGCGGCAGATCAGTTTGTAGAGTTGGATCTGGTCGGCGGCGGCAACGACCTCGCCGTAACCGTAGTTGATCTCGAACTGCGACGGCGCAACTTCCGGATGGTCCTTCTCGTTCTGGAAGCCCATCGAGCGTTGCACTTCTGCGGTCGTGTCGATGAAGGTGCGCAGGAGATCGCCGGGCAGCGAGTGATAGTATCCGCCGGTGTTGACGTATTCGAACTTGCCGGTTTCGTGATAGCGCCGCTCCGCATCGGGGCCTTTGAAGAGGAAGCCTTCAATTTCGTTGGCCGCGTTGAGGGTGTGGCCCTTTTTCTGGAAAAGTTCGTCGGCGTAACCCTTCAGGACTCCACGAATGTCGCCCGAATATGGCGTGCCGCCCTTGTCGATGACTTCGCCGAACACCAGCACCTTGCCGGAACCGAAGACATCCGACGGGGCCCAGTAGAATGCACCCCAGTCGATGCCAAGGCGCAGATCGCTTTCGCGCTGAGCGGTGAAGCCGCGGATCGAAGAGCCATCGAACGTCAGATTGTCCCAGCTCTTGATCAGAAACTTCTTGTCGTAGTCGAGCATGTGCAACCGGCCTTCGAGATCGCTGAAGAGCACGGTCACGGCTTTGATCCGCTTTTCGTCAGTCAGATACTTGAGACGCTCTTCGCGGATCTTGTCGATTGCGACGCGCTCCCTGCGCTGCTCCTTCGCCTTCAGGTTGAGTTCTTCCAGTTCGTCGTACGAGAGTGCCAGGAAATTGCGCAGTTCGTTGGGCATGGATATCGTTCAGTCTCCTTCGATGTAGACGTTAGAATTTGGGTAACTCAACAGCACGAACACATGGGGGTTGAAATGGCTGGTTTCAACACTCTGACCTTGGAACATGGAAGAATAGCGCGAGCGTTCGGTCCCGGCCAATCGAAAAAGGTGATGCGAGGCATAAAAGGGATTTATTCGGGAAGGGATGATTTTGGCCGTTATCTCGGGCCGAAGCCCTGGCCCGGGAGCAGCTTCATGATCACGCCCAAAGCCGTAAGCACGGCGACGAAGTAGACCGTCGTGACGCGGCTGGGGCGGGCTGGGAGAGCACCGGCGAAGAAGACCTGGTACGCGGCACCGAGCGCAACAAGGAAGAACATGTTCTCGCCCAGCACCAACCACAGCGCGAGGCACGCCGTCAGCAGAATGATGCGCTCCATCTTGCTCAGAGCCAGCGCGGCGTGGCCCCCATCGAGCATCCAGACCGGGATAAGATTCAGCAGATTGAGCCATACTCCAGCACGCGCGAGCGCCGCCCACAGCGGATCGTGCGTCTGCCACCAGAGAACGGCGCATGCCGCGGATGCGAAGAAACCAGCCAGCGGCCCGGCCAGGCTGACGGCGGCCTGGGTCTCGATCGGCACGCCCAGAGCCTGCCAGCGCACGTAGGCGCCGAAGCCCGGCAGAAACACTGGCATGTCCGCTGGCAATCCACGGCGCTTGATGTCGATGTAGTGCCCCATCTCGTGAATCAGGATCAGTACCGCAAAGCCGATTCCGAACTTCGCTCCAAAGGCTGCCCAATAAAACCCGAAGAAGACTACGAAGCTGAGAAGAAACTTCAGCTTGAACACTGCGCCCAGCAGGAATTTGCCCTTCGCCAGCAGCACCGCGATCGGACCCACAGGTCCCAGCCGCTGTGCCCATTTGTTCTCGCTGGGCGGTGGAGGCTGAACGCGATCGGCCATAACGTCGAGGGAGCGCGCGTGGCTCTGAATCCAGTCTGCCTGCCGCGAATTGGGTGGCAGCAGGGGCAGTCCCATCAGCCAGCGTTCGCGCGCCTGACGAAAATCGTTCTTAGCTTCGAGAGCCTTGGCTTCAGAGGCGAGGCGATCGAGTTGCTCGGAGTGCACCAATGCGTGGCATTTCTCGCAGACGAGCGCGCCCGGCGCCAGTTCGCTGGCGCAGCGGCGGCAATTACGAATCAGTTCAGGAGTGGTCGTGGACACGGGCGCTTAAGCGGACGATTCCATTTTACCCGTCAGGTCAGTCCTGCCGAGGTCAGCGGGGAGCTTGCGGAGAATCCTCGAATGGTCCGAAGACTTCCATCGGTTTCGCCGCCGTCAATTTCCACGCGATACTGAGTCCGACGAACAGAATGACCAGGCCGATGACTCCCCCGAAAGGATTGTCCGCGAAGCGAGTAAATGGAAACACAAGAGCAATCGGAGCCAGGCGCATGATCGCTGGGACAAGATCTGCCTGAAGCCTAGGAGCGTAATGGATCCAGATAGGAACTCGGGCTAACGCTACCGCGGCGTAAGTAAAGACGACCGCCGAGATCTGGTAGCGCTTGCCAGTTACACCGCCCGATCCTTTCACGATGGCCTTGCCCACCATCCATCCGACGGCCAGCGACGCGTAACCAATCATGATCCCCGTGATGATGGCGAAGGCGGCATACAGGATCAAGCCGAGGATCGCGGCACCGATGCCGAACAAAATCGCGCGGACGAAAGCCGCGTGCGTGTCTTTGGCCAACTCTCCGCGCATTTTTTCCGCGCATCCGGCACACGCCATTGCGCCATTCGCGCGGTAGTATGCTCCAGCAATGGGCTGGTGGCAGAACTGGCAATGATCGCCGCCTGGCGACCCCATGTACTCCGCGGTGCCGAATTGCGGAGTGGGATTGTTGAAAGTACTGTCAACCATGGCCGGGAACGATACCACAGGGCCGGGTCCAGCAAAAGCAGAAAAGCAGAAAAGCGAGAGACTCGGCGAGACTATTGTCTGTGGGCTGAGGCGCCCGCCAATTCGCGCAGAGTGGTGAGGAAACCGGCGGCGGTGTGCGGATTCGAAAGAGCGTCGAGTGCGACGGTGGCTGAAAACTGGGGAGACTCGGGGCGGAAGCGAACCTGGAGCACGTCCTGCTGGCGCACCGTCATTAGGGCATTAAGTTCGAGCGTGGGATCCTGCTTCCAGTGGGTGCGGGTGGTGAGAATCACCGGGCCGGGCTCGTAGACGTCCCATTCGCGTTCGTCGCGGCGGCGGGCGGAGACTCCGCGGCTGCGAGCGCTCCAGCGATGCCTCACGACTTCCAGACGGAAGTTGGGGGAGCCGCCGAGGTCGGCCTCAAAGGTCAAAGTCTCTTTCTGTTTGTGCCAGCAGCTCAGCAGCCAGTGAACCGGCAAAGGTCGTGGCCGGAACTTCATGGTGACGCGGGCGTTTTCGAAGGCACGCGAAGGAAACTGCACGCGGGCATGGAGACGGGAACTGTTCAGCCACTGGGATTCGAGGATGCGTCCTTTGCCGGCGCAGGCCGATTCGACCCAGCGCAGAGCCTCCGCGCCTTTGCGGCGGTTATAGGCGGCAAACAGGAGATACCAGATCCCCAGAGCCGCAACCGCGGCGACGACGTCAATCGCAAGAAGGCGAATCACAAGAAGGGCCCCAGATCGCTCCTCTGATGCCGATGGTACGTCCGAAGTTGCGGTCGGGGCAAGGGGCAATAGGGCCCAATAGCTTTTTTTTCGGCGATTCTGTGGACGGACTGTGGAAAACGAGTCCGGCCCGAAATGGGAAAGCTTCCCGGCGGTTTCAACGGCTCCCCGGTTCATCCTTCCCGCTACAATGTCGCCGTGGCCATCGTCGTGCGCGACTTCGTCATTCGTGACTTCAAGCCTGAGGACTTCGAACCACTTTGGCGCATGGACCAGGAATGCTTCCCGCCGGGAATCTCCTATTCCCGGCCGGAGCTCAAGGCCTACGTGCGTCACCGAGGAGCATTTACTTTGGTGGCCGCCGACGTCAAAGATGGCAAGATTGCCGGTTTCATCGTGGCGCACGAAGCCCTCACGGGGCACATCATCACGATTGACGTGCTGCCGACGGCGCGTCGTTCGGGCGTCGGGTCGCTGCTGCTGCGGGCAGCCGAAGATCAGCTGCGGGCTGCGGGGTCTCGCGCGATAGGCCTCGAAACCGCCGTCGACAACGTGGCGGCCCTGTCGTTCTACAAGCGGCACGGCTACAGTGTGATCCGAACCTGGCCCCGCTACTACTCGAACGGCGTGGATGCGCTGGTGCTGAAGAAGAAGCTGGCGTGAGGCGCCGGAAGAACCATTTGCGCTGACGTGCCTTCTCCAGATAACTTGCCAGTGATGAAAGTTGCCATCCAGGGGGAACTTGGGTCGTTCAGTCATGAAGCGGCGGAGCGGATGCTGCCGCGCTGTACGGTTGTTCCTTGCGCGCGATCGGCGGAAGTCTTCGATCACGTCGAGCGAGGATCGGTGGGGGCAGCGGTTATTCCGATCGAGAACACGCTGGCGGGAACGGTGGCGGAACATGCCGATCTTCTGGTCGCGCGGAATGTATTTATTCAAGGCGAGTATCTGCTGCGCATTGTGCACAACGTGATTGCCATGCCGGGGGTGAAGCTGGCATCGTTGCGCCGCGTCCTGTCGCATCCTGTGGCGCTGGATCAGTGCCGCGATTTTTTTCGCCGCCATCCGCAGATTGAGTCCGTGCCGTTCTACGACACGGCTGGCAGCGTCAAGCACGTGATCGCCGAAGAATTGAAAGACGCTGCGGGAATCGCCGGACGGCAAGCGGCGCGGGAATATTCCGGAAAGATTCTTCAGGCCAGTATTGAGGACGACAAACGCAACTTTACACGCTTCTTTCTAATTCACAAGCTGGGCAAGGCTGGCGATCGAAAGAAGGGAAGTAGCAACTATCACCGCTTGATTCCTCGCGGCGCGAACAAGACATCGATTGCTTTCAAGGTCAAGAATCTCCCCGGTGCGCTCTTCAAATCGCTGAGCGTGTTTGCGCTGCGGGACATCAGCTTGAGCAAGATCGAGTCCCGGCCCATGCGCGGGCGGCCTTGGGAGTATGTTTTCTACGTGGACTTCCTGCGCGGCGACGATGAGCCGGCGCGCAACGCGCTCCACCACCTGGGAGAGGTCGCCGAGTTCGTCAAAGTGCTGGGAATTTACCCGGCAGCTTGAAGCTTGCAACGTAGTCCCGAGTGCGCATGTCAAAAGAATAGGCGCAAGCCCGAGGAGGCGACTCGATGCCCGATTCACCTTCCACCCGCCGCAATTTTCTTCATCAAACTTCAATCGCCGGTGCCGCCTGCTGGTGCCTGTTTTGGCGGTCTCACAGCAAAAGCCCGCTCCGGAGAACGACAAGCCAAAAGGGGATGAAGGCATTTCTCCCGCGGAAGACCTGATGCGCGAGCATGGCCTACTCAACCGAGTCCTGCTGATTTACGACGACCATTTGCGAATGTTGGCTGCGAAGCGCCCGTTCGACGGGTCGGTCCTGGTCAGTGCTGCCGACATCATTCGCCATTTCGTGGAGGAGTACCACGAGAAACTCGAAGAAGAATTTCTCTTCCCGCGATTCCGCAAGGCTGGAAAGCTCGTGAGCCTGGTTGATACGCTGGAAGCCCAGCACAAGGCGGGGCGCGAATTGACGGCGAAAATCCGGGATCTCGCCGCGGTGGCTACGCTCAAGTATGTGTCGACGGACAGCGAAAAACTGGCCGACACTCTGCGCGAGTTCCTCCGCATGTATCGCCCGCACGAAGCTCGCGAGGATACCGTTCTTTTTCCCGCATTCCGCTCCATTGTTTCCGCCCACGAATATGACGCACTGGGCGACGACTTCGAAAAAAAGGAAGACGAATTGTTCGGAGAAGTGGTCGATCAGGTCGCGCAGCTCGAAAAGAAGCTCGGCATCTACGAGTTAGCCCAGTTCAATCCAAAGTAACTGGCGGTTCTGGCGTCACACCGCCTTGTGATGCAGCACACATTCGGTCGGGACGCTCCCTATCTAGACTTATTGTGGTGGCTTGGGACGAAGTTTCTCGAGGCACCGTGGAATCATTCTGAAGGGAGGTTTTATGCGTTCGTTGAAAGTCCTGGGCATCTTTTTGTGTGTGGTTGCGCTCGGCGCGATCGCGACAGCTGGAGAGAACAATCTGGGTATCCACGATGTGGGCCAGGTCACATTCGTTGCCCCCATTCGAGTCGGAACCGCCCTGTTGCCGGCGGGAGATTACCTGGTGCGTCACACAATGGAAGGGCAGGAGCATGTCATGGTGTTCCAACCCGTCCGGGGCAAGAGCCCAGAAGTAAAGGTGAAATGCACGCTAGTCCAGTTGGGCAAGAAGGCGGATCAGACCAGGACGGTGTATGAGTTGAATGCAGCCAACGAGAGAGTGCTGCAGGAATTGGTCTTCCGCGGCGACACCGCGAAACACGTTTTCTAGGAATTCGAGTTGATTCGGGGACCGCGACCCGGGGATCACGCCGGGAAAGGTCCCCTCTATTTTCCCGAAGAGGGCGCAGACTGGGCAATTCTTCCCAACCTCCAACTTAGTGCTTGGCAACCGTGTACTCTCCGCGTTAGCCTCTGCACCTTAGACACGGTGCCATACACGCCGCAAAGGGAATAGAATTCAAGCTCTTGCGGGAATCCTCGCGGGAAGGCCCTGAAACCTTTCCGAGAGGAGTATCATCTAAACTTGAGCGAGTTACACTCAAGGAGAAATATGAGCCAGCAGACGCCCGTCGAGCACACTCCTAAGCATAAGGAAACAAACGATCAAAGGGCGCTCCCGGTGCTTCCGGTCAGGGACACCGTCTTGTTCCCGCACGCCGTCTTGCCTCTGACCGTGGGTAGGGAAAGCTCGGTCCAGCTCATCAATTCTCTGGGCGAAGACAAGACCATCATTGTGGTGGCGCAGCGTGAAGCGCGGGTAGACTCGCCGCAGCCCAGCGACCTTTATACGGTCGGAACCTCGGCCGTGGTCCACAAAGTCGTCAAGATGCCCAACCAGAGCCTGTTTGTGTTTGCCGAAGGGCTGGAGCGGGTACACCTAGGCGAGTTCACGCAGTTGGCGCCGTTCATGCGCGCGCACTACGTCCCGATGCCCGAAGGCACGACGCCGGTCCCGACCTCTGAGATCGAGGCTTTGCAGCGCAACGTGCTGACGCTGTTCCAGCAGATCGTTGCGGGATCGCCGACGCTGTCCGACGAACTCTCGACCGTGGCCATGAACATTGACGAGCCAGGACGCCTGGTAGATTTCATCGCGTCGTCGCTGCCGTCGTTGTCGACCCCCGACAAGCAGGACACGTTGGAGACGCTCGATATCCACGTGCGCCTGGAAAAAATCAACCAGCATCTGGCCAAGGAACTCGAAGTACAGCAACTGCGCAACAAGATTCAGAGCGAAGTGCAGGACCGCGTGCAGCAGACGCAGCGGGAGTATTACCTGCGCGAGCAGATGAAGGCCATCCAGAAGGAACTCGGCGAACAGGATGAAGGCCAGCGCGACGTCGAAGATCTGAAGAAGAAAATCGAAGAAGCGGGCATGCCTGAAGAAGTCAAGAAAGAAGCGTTGAAGGAATTAGGCCGCTTGTCGCGCATGTCTCCGATGGCCGCTGACTATTCGCTCACGCGCAATTACATCGAGTGGCTGGCCGTGCTGCCGTGGGCGAAGACTTCCGGGCAGGAAATCGAGATTCCCAAGGCGAAGGAAATCCTCGACACGGATCACTACGATTTGGAGAAAGTCAAAGATCGCATTCTCGATTATCTTTCCGTCCGCCGGTTGAAGCCGAACATGAAAGGGCCGATCTTGTGCTTCGTCGGTCCTCCGGGCGTGGGCAAGACTTCGCTCGGAAAATCAATTGCCCGTGCGTTGGGTCGCAAGTTCGTACGGCTCTCGTTGGGCGGCGTCCATGATGAGGCGGAGATTCGCGGGCACAGGCGCACGTATATCGGAGCGTTGCCGGGGCAGATCATTCAAGGCATTCGGCGCGCCGAGACGAAAGATCCTGTCTTCATGCTCGACGAAATCGACAAGGTGGGGCGCGATTTCCGCGGCGATCCGGCTTCGGCGTTGCTTGAAGCGCTTGATCCCGAACAAAACTCAACGTTCCGCGACAACTATCTCGACGTGACGTTCGATTTGTCGAAAGTTCTCTTCATTACGACTGCCAACATGCTCGATCCAGTCGCCGAGCCGCTACGCGACCGCATGGAGATCATCGAACTGCAGGGGTACACGGAAGAAGAAAAAGTTCACATCGCATTTCAATATCTGATTCCGCGGCAGATTGAAGAGAACGGCATTACGGTCGAGCAGATCGAGTTTCCGGAAGAGGCGGTGCGTTACGTCATTCGTCACTACACGCGCGAAGCGGGCGTGCGCAGCCTCGAACGGACCATCGGCACGATTTGCCGCAAGCAGGCGCGACGATTGGCCGAGGGCAAAACCGATAAACTCACCGTTACCAAGGAAGTCATTCAGGAGTTTCTCGGCGGCATCAAGATTCGCAGCGAAGGCGAAATCGCGGAACGCACGGAGCGTCCGGGCGTGGCCGTGGGCCTGGCTTGGACTCCGTCGGGCGGCGATGTGCTGTTTGTCGAAGCCAACGCCATGAAGGGCAAAGGCGGATTCACCATGACCGGACAGATTGGCCAGGTCATGCAGGAATCCATGCAGGCGGCGCTGACCTGGGTGCGCTCGAACGCGGATCGCCTCGGGGTGGCAGAAGACTTCTTCGCCAACCACGATCTGCACATCCATGTGCCGGCGGGTGCGATTCCGAAAGATGGTCCTTCGGCCGGAGTGACCATGGCAACGGCCCTGGTGTCGCTGCTGACGAAGCGCCGCATCACTCCGCTGCTTGCGATGACCGGCGAAATTACGCTGAGTGGCAACGTGCTTCCGGTTGGCGGTATCAAGGAAAAAGTACTCGCCGCGAAACGCGCAGGAGTGCGCGACGTGATTCTGCCGGCCGAGAACAAGATGAACGTGCAGGAAGATCTCACGCCTGAACAGCTCGAGAATCTGACGGTTCACTACGTGAAGACGATCGAGGAGGCGTTGCACATTTCGCTGCCTGGGATCGCAGAAAGCACGGCAGTGAAGGTTGTTTCCACTCCATCGGTGAAAGAGCCTGAGACGGTGCTCACGCGCGCGTGAGCACCGCCTGCCAGCGGCCCGTTGCCAGTCTCGCTGAGGCTGGCATTTTTTTTGGTCCCGATGAAGGCCCGCCGGTTCACGATACACTAGCGATGATTGGGCTATGCGCATACGCGTGCTTTTTTTCGGGGTGCTGAAGGAGTTGGTAGGAAAGTCGTCCGACGTAATTGAAGTGCAAGACGGTGCTTCAATCCGGGAAGTGCTTGCCCATTACGAATCGCAGATTCCGCGCCTGAAGGAATCGCTGCCATCGCTGGCTTTGGCCGTGAATCAACAATACGCCAGCCCGAACACGAAATTGAAGCCCGACGACGAGGTTGCGCTGCTACCGCCGGTCAGCGGCGGTACGCCAGAAGCGGCGGGCGAGACTCCCACCCAACAGCCGGCGGGACGCCGGCGCTACGCGCGGATCGTCCGCGAGCCCATTGATACACCGCGAACTCTGGCCAACCTTAAACGCGGAGGAGATGGTGCTGCCCTCGTTTTTGAAGGAGTGGTCCGCAACCAGACCCGCGGCCGCAAGACGCTCTATCTCGACTACGAAGCCTACGAAGACATGGCGCTGCAGCAGATGGAATCGCTGGCCACTCAGGCTGCGCAGCAATTCCAGATTCGCGATGTTGCTTTGGTCCATCGTCTGGGACGCCTTGAAATCGGCGAGACCAGCGTGCTGATCGCGGTAGCCTCGGCCCATCGGGTCGCCGCTTTCGACGCCTGCCGCTGGCTCATCGACACACTCAAGCGCACCGTTCCCATCTGGAAGAAGGAGTACTTTGAAGACGGCGCCGTCTGGGCCGATGGGGAGCCGTTTCCTGCGGAAATCCCCCGCGCAAATTCTTCCGGTGAAGGCAGCCCAGGCACGGGCCCAGCATCTAAGTGAGCGGTGCAAGCTTTGGAGCTTCGGCTCTTTGTGATCTGAGCGGTTAAGAGCCCTTCGTCAGTCTGCCCTGAATTCGAACGACGACTGCAGGGGGAGAGTCGCGAAGTTCTCACAGGTATAATCCATCATTCGATGAGAAAATTTGCCACGAGTCTGCGCGCCGTGGGCCTGCTCATCTTTGTCTGCTCCTTTTGGGGCTGCGGCCTCTGGGCGCAGCAGTCCTCTCTGCCACAATCCCCCAGCCATCCCGATTCCGGTAATGCTCAGCGTCCGTCCGAACCGGCCACCACACTCAAAGTCGACGTCAATCTGGTCAACGTATTCGTGACGGTGACCGACGCCCACGGCGCTCCCGTCGGCGGCCTCACCAAGGACAATTTCGTGCTCGAGGAAGACGGTCACGAGCAGAAAATTGCTGTTTTCGACAAAGAATCCGCCTTGCCGCTTTCGATCGCTCTTGCCATCGATACCAGCCTCAGCACGCGCCATGACCTGCCTCTTGAACAGGCCGCGGCCAAACGTTTCGCACATGCCATCCTGCGCCCAGTTGACGCGCTCTCGGTGTACGGCTTCAGTGAAATCGTCTACGAAGCGACTCGCGGGTTTACCCCAGATCTCAAGCGCATCGACGACGGCATCGACCACATCCGCGTTGGCGCCGCGACCGCGCTCTATGACGCGATCTATCTCGTATCTCGCGCGCTCGACAAGCGCAAAGGACGCAAGGTAATCGTGCTGATCACCGACGGCGGAGACACCATCAGTAGAGTCGACTACAAGGAAGCCGTGCGCGCCGCCGAAGAAGCCGAAGCCCTGGTCTACTCGATCATCATCGTGCCCATCGAAAACAGCGCCGGGCGCGAGACCGGAGGCGAGCACGCCCTCATCCAACTTTCCGAAGATACGGGGGGCAAATATTATTACGCGACCTCCACGGCGCAGCTCGACGACGCGTTTCGCAAGATCAGCGACGAACTTCGCACGCAATACTTGCTAGCCTACTATCCGTCGCAGCACGCGTCGTTCTCCGAGTTTCGCCGCATCGAGGTGAAAGTGGTCGGTACGCCGGACGCCACTGCTTTTCATGCGCGGCATCGTGCCGGTTACTACTCAGTAAAGTCGGACTTCTGAGGCGGAGGCTGGTCGAGCGCATTTCGATTGCAAAACATAACGTTGGCTAACTTCACGACCGAACAGATGCGTGTAAGCATATGTAAACAATGGACTAACAGCCAGGAGCATTCACTTTCCCGGAGTCGTAATACAGATTTTGGAATTTCCTGATAGGATCAGCACCCCTGCTTCTTTTCCGCGAGTCGTCTCGGGAACGTCGTAAGTTGTTGAGGATAGTGGCGGATAAGCAAATACCCCAATGCTGCAGCCAAAGCTGGCTGACGAATTGCATTGCATGATGCCAGAACGCAATCAGGTTCGCGGGGACGAGCCTCAACAACACAATCTCTGTTATGCAGTGAGATCGAAGATATCTGCCCCGCGGCTTATCGACATTTGGAAGAAAAAAGGAAGGTGTACGATGCTGAACCTAAGATCCCCCCTGCGCTCGACCGCGCGAATTGGATTATCGCTGGCTTTGCTGGCCGCAGTTACGTTAGCTGTGTTAACCTCGGCGTTTGCCCAGACCACCGTTGGTACCGGCAGCATCGTGGGCACGGTTTCTGATCCCACTGGAGCGGTTGTCGATGGCGCGAAGGTCGCCATCACAAACGTCGGCACCGGACAGGTGGTGAACGTTACAAGCAACGCTGCTGGTGCGTTTAACTCTGGCGCGCTCACTCCGGGCGACTATAAGGTGCAGGTCACCGCGAAAGGCTTCAGCGGGATGAGCCAGGTTGTTACCGTTCAAGTCGGTAACACCTCGAACTTTAGTCCGAAGCTCCAATTGGGCCAGGAGAGCCAGATTATCGAAGTGCAGGCGAACGAAGTGCAGGTCAATACCGAGCAGGCGAGCGTGCAGGGAGTTCTTACTGCGAGCCAAATCGAGAACCTGCCGGTGAACGGCCGCAACTTCCTCGACCTGGCGCAGCTTGAACCCGGTGTTCAGATTCAGGATGGCACCAATTTCGACCCGACGAAGGTTGGATACTCGTCGATTTCTTTCGGCGGCCGCTTCGGACGCAGCGCACGCATCGAGGTCGATGGTGTAGACGTCAGCGATGAAACCGTGGGAACGACGACGCAAGACATACCCGCCAGCGCTATTGCGGAGTTCCAGATCAGTCAGTCGAAACTGGATCTTTCGAATGATTTGACGTCCTCCGGCGCGGTCAACGTGACAACGAAATCCGGCACCAATACCTATCACGGCGAGACCTTCGGTTACTTCCGCGATCACTCGGCCATTGCTGCGGCACTCCCCACGCCTGCGGGACTGCCCGCGCCGGGCTTCCAGCGTAACCAGTACGGTGCCAACCTTGGTGGTCCGGTGATTAAAGACAAGTTGTTCTTCTTCGCGGACGGGGAGCGCACCCTGAACAATCTGCAGGCGCCAGTCGCCCTGCCAGCGCCGTTTGCCTCAGATTCCGGTTTCTTTAATGCCCCGTTCCGCGAGTCCGAGCTCACCGGCAAAGTGGATTATCAATTAACCAAGAGCGCCAAGCTGTTCTATCGGTACGAGTACTTTGCGAACCTTACCGATGCGACGTTCTTCTCTGGTAGCTTCATGGTGTACGCTAACAAAGACGATTCTCGGTCACATGTGCTGGGGGTCGATTTCAACACAGGAAGCCTCACCCACAGCATTCGCTTCGAATACCTGAAGTTTCAGAACCAGATCAAGAATGGAGATGCCGGCCAGCCTTTCTCCCAGTCGGGTCTGACCCTCTTCAACGGACCGTTCTCTGGCGGCCCAAACTATCTGGCTCCGCAGTCCACGCCACAAAGCGATCACGAATTCAAGTACGATGGCAGCAAGACCGTTCGTAACCATATTGTCCGCTTTGGGGCGACTTTTAACCACATTCAGGGGGGCGGCTTTGCCAGCTTCTTCAGCGTTGCCCCAGTCGTGGCTTCCGCGCCCAACTTGTTGGATGCGGCTTGCACAGTCGTTAGTCCCTCTTGCCCAGCCGGACCAGACGGCACCGCGGCGTCCAACTTTCTAAACTATGACGTCGCGGGCATTACTCTGGGCAACGGGATCGGCTACTCCACCTCGCAAAAGGCGTTTGGGTTTCCTGCTGGCGGCTTGGGACCTGACAACCGCATCGCCTTCTACCTCGGAGACAGCTGGAAGGTCAGGCACAATCTTAACTTGGAACTGGGCCTGCGCTATGTGCGCGACACGGGCCGCAACGATGCGGACTTGCCTGGTATTCCCGCCCTCAACGGACTGGTCTCGGACTTCCCGAATCTGGGAGCCCGCATAAGGCAACCCAATCTCAACTTCGCTCCACAGATTGGCGTGGCATGGGATCCCTCCGGCAATGGCAAGACAGTGTTCCGGGCAGGCGCTGGCCTCTATTACGAAAACACTATTTGGAACAACGTTCTGTTCGACCGTCCGACCAGGGAGGCGACGGGCGCTTTCCTCCAGACCACCGGGGTTTGCAACGGCCCCGGCGCACCGGGAGCTCCGCTCGCCATTCCGGGTGGCTCGATTCCGGTACCGAACGGTGTCTGTGGAAATGGCAGCGCTCCCATCACGGTTGGGGCAGCCGCCGCCAATATCATCGCTTTGGAGCATACGTACCAGTCGGATTATCCGTTTACTCCAACCCTCCAGAATGGTGGCTACATCGGCAGTCTTCTGAGCCAGGGACTCGGCATCGGCACGAATACGGCTCCCGCGACCTTTGCGCCGAACTTCCAAACGCCGCGTTCTTTCCAAATGAACGTTGGGCTGCAACGTGAAATCCGCCATGGGATGGTGTTGAGCGCAGATTTTGTCCGCAACGTTGAAACCCACTCCCTCCTGGGCGTAGATCTCAATCACACCGGTGATACGCGTTACTTCAATCAGGCAGGAGCCCAAGAAGCGATTGCTCAAACACTCGCACTCTGCGGCGTTGCCACTATCGACCTGATGTTGACGAACTGTCCCAACAATCCAGTCTCTACGAAGCAGACTGGATACGTACCCCGGCCCGGGACAATGGCCGATTTCGCCCAGAATGGCTTAACCTCAACAGCTGAGCTGGGTGTTGGTGGTTGTCCGGCAGCCGGCTGCGCCTTCCCCGGGTTAAACAAGGCGGCGTCCAACCTGAACTTCCTGCTCCCCATCGGGCGCTCAGTCTATAACGCAGTCGACCTGAAGCTTGTGCAAAACGTTGCTAATCCGTTCAAGGGAGTCAAGACTGCGAACTTCCAGCTCTCGTACAGTCTGTCGAAGTTCGTCAATCCTGGCGGCGCTAATCCCAACCCTCAACCTTCCAACTTCCAGCAGGGCTCCGACCAGGACTTTGTGATCGGCGCGGCGGATAATGCCAATCCGCTTCGCTACATGGGACCCTCCACACTGGACCGTACCCATCAACTTTCCTTTGGCGGTAACTTCGGCCTGCCAAAGGGATTCCAGACGGGCATCATTGCTCACTTCTACAGCCCGCTGTCTACACCACTCGTAGTGCCCAACTCCGGCTTGGGAGACGGCGAAATCTTCCGGACCGATTTCACCGGAGATGGCACCACTCAAGACTATATTCCGGGTACGAAGAATGGCGCCTTCATGAGAGGCGTGAGTCCAAGCGGCCTGACCAGCGTCATCAGCAACTACAACCAAAATGTGGCGGACCAGCCAACGCCGGCCGGGCAATTGCTGATCTCCAGTGGATTGTTCAACCTGTCCCAATTGCAGAAGGCGGGCGGAGTAGCTCCTACGCTTCCCGCGCCAGTCTTGGGAGCGGTCGGCCTAGCTTGGCTGAAGGACGTTGATCTTTCGTTTGGCTGGAAGTATACGATCAAAGAAAGAGTGACCATCCAGCCCGGAATTGGCTTCTTCAACGTGTTTAACTTCGCCAACTTCGATCTTCCTCCGAACGTGCTGAGTCCCTACATCACGGGTTTGCCTGGCAACATCGGTGGCACCACCTACGCTGGAACGCAGAACGTACGAGTCGGGGCCGGCACGGGCGTGTATGGCTTGGGGTCGCCTCGCGTTGCTGAATTCAGCTTGAAGGTTACGTTCTAACTGATTCACCTTTGGATGGGCCACCAGTTCCGTAGAGACTGGTGGCCTTCTTTCTTTCACCCGGCGCCTGAGTTCATGACGTTAGCTCGCTCCGCAGGCGCTTCGACGACTTTTCAACCTGCTCTAGTTTTTTGGATCCCGTCTTTGGAGAGCATGCCCTTGCGGACGCTGGCTAACGCCGTCCCGCGCTCCGGTGTTTGTGTACAATGACTGCATGCCCTTCCGCCCCCCACCAGGGAATCCCAACGCCGCCAAACGCGGTCGGACGCCGCCTCCCGAAGAGACTTTTGAGGAGGCTGGCTTTCTCAAGGGGTTGGGAGAGAAACAGAAGCCGGTATCGATCAAGCTGATGGACGGCCAGACTGTCCGGGGCTGGATCGAATACTACGACAAGAATATGGTGCGGCTGACGCGCGAGGGCGCGCCCAACCTGTTCATCTTCAAGCACGAGATCATGTACATTGCGGAAGACGGCGGAAAACGGAAATAGACAGTCGAACCTCGGGCGTCAGACCCCGGACGATAGGCATTGGTCGCCAGGTTTGAAACATGCAGTTCCTGTAGGTTCTTGCGAGCGAGAAGGCTTTGAATCGCCGTTGTCGACACCCACAATTTCAGCTTGAGGTCCGAAGTACGAGGTCTGACGTTTGATGTCTGCTTCCACACATCCGGAGCGATTCCTTCCCGCCATGTCGGCCATCGCGCGCGAGGCGGGCGCGTTGCTGCTGCAGTACTTCCACCAGGGGCTGAAGATCGAATACAAAGGAGACGCCGATCTGGTGACCGCGGCCGATCGCGCTTCCGAGGCGCTGATCCGCGAGCGCATCAGCCAGAAGTTTCCGTCGCATGACGTGTTGGGTGAGGAACAGGGGCTGAACGATCGGGGCTGCGACTACCGCTGGTACGTCGATCCGCTGGACGGCACCACCAACTTTGCCCACGCGTATCCGGTGTTTTGCGTGTCGATGGCTTTGGAACATCGCTCCGCCCAGTCGAACCACCGAGTCGCAGCGGTCGTTTACGATCCCACGCGCGATGAAATGTTTATGGCCGAGCAGGGAAGAGGCGCGGAGCTCAACGGCAAACCGATCCACGTTTCGAAAGCCGCGCAGCTGAAGGAATGCCTGGTGGCAACCGGATTCCCGAGTCACAAGCGGCACAAGAATCCGAACATTCACTTTTATCACCAGATCACGCTGCGCACACACGGTGTGCGGCGCGCGGGATCGGCGGCGCTCGATTTGTCCAACGTGGCGTGCGGACGCTTCGACGGTTTCTGGGAGTTCAATCTCAACCCGTGGGACACGGCCGCGGGAGCGCTCATCGTGGAAGAAGCCGGCGGCAAGGTGACCCGCTTCGACGGTTCTCCGTTTCAGCTCGACAGCCGCGAGACGCTGGCTTCGAACGGGCTGGTTCACGACGCGCTGTTGCAGGAATTCAAGGAGATTTTCGCGGGACGCGGATTGGATCCGTTACCGGACGCTCGAGTGTCCGAACGCTAGCCGGGGCCGCCGCTGACACGGAGGAGAAATGAACAAGAACGCTAGGCTGCTGATTGCTGTTGCGGTTGTTCTGCTGGCATCCTCTGTCTTGCTCGGTGCTGCGACGCCGGAAACTCCCGATGCTGCGTACGCGCAGGCATTTGAAAAATGGAGAGCCGAACAGACGGAAGACCTGAAGGCGAACTGGTTGTCGCTGGCGGGTCTCTTCTGGCTCAAGCCCGGTGCGAACACTTTCGGCACCGACCCAGGCAATGCCGCCGTGTTCCCCAAAGGGCCGGCGCATGCTGGTGAGTTTGACCTCGACGGGAAAGAGGTCACGCTGAAGATGCTTCCCGGCACGCACGCCACGATTGCGGGTGAGGAAGTGACTACCGCGAAGCTAGATCCTGACACGTCCCAGCACATCACGCGGGTCGAAATGGGGACGTTGACCTTCCACGTGATCGTCCGCGGCGAACATGTAGGAGTCCGCGTGAAGGACTCAGACAGCGCGACCGCGCGCAATTTTAAGGGAATGATGTTCTTCCCGCTCGATCTGAATTATCGCGTCACGGCGACTTGGGTTCCAGCGGAGGGTAAGAAGACGGTCGAGATTCCCAACGTGCTGGGCGACGTGACCGCAGCCGAGGTCCCGGGCTCGGTCGTGTTCAAGCTGAATAACCAGGAACTGAAACTGACCGCCCTTGGCGGCGACGCCAAGAACGGACTTTTCTTCGTCTTCAATGACCTTACTGCGAAGAGCGACACATATCCCGGCGGTCGCTTTCTCGACACTGCCCCCGTGGTGAATGGAACGGTGGTGCTCGATTTCAACCGGGCCTACAACCCTCCGTGTGCGGTGACTCCTTACGCGACTTGTCCGCTGGCACCGCCGGACAACCGTCTCGCAGTCGCAATCCCGGCTGGAGAGAAGTTCGACAAGGTCGCGCACGCCCACCACTAGCCGGAAGCTGCCCGCAACCGTCGGCGACGCCGGCACTACGCATGACTCCGCGCGCGTTACAATAACGTACGGGGAAGCCGGTCCATCGGGCCGTCGCTTAATTCACTGACTCTCTCAGGTTCAGCGTGATCAATTCACTGTTGGAACGCACGATCGAAAAGCGGCCGGATAAAGTCCGGCTGCAGGGACGTATTCTTTTTCTTACCGAAGATCCCGAACTCATCCGGCGGCAACTCGCGGGCGAGAATCTGCCTTGGGACACGAAGAATCCCGAAAACAATCCCAAGCTGCGCGACGATATTTCGACCGACGAGATCACTCCCGCGCACTACTGTTTCTATTTTGACGAGACGCTAGGGGAGATTCCGTATCTTGGTTTGAAATGCGGTAGCGTGCTTCCTGTCGGCCGCGGCGACGTGAAGCGTGGGGGATTTGTTTGCGCCGTGAGCGGGAAGCGGCGCGGCAAGGGGTCGAGCCGCGAGCAGTCTCCTTACGCCGAGATGTGTGCGGGCGTTCGCGTGGTGATTGCGGAAAACATTGAACGCATCTACAAGCAGAATTGCCAGAACCTGGGGCTGCTGACTTCGACCAACTTTTCGCTGCTTGACCGCATTCGCCGCGGGGAAGAGATCGCGCTGAGCGAGTTTACTGCCGGCGAGGATGAAATTACGCGACAGGTCATCGAGTATGGCGGACTGTTTCCGTTCAATGTGGCGCGCATGCAGGGGAAGGTGTTTCTGCCTGCCATCGCAGAAGCGGGCAGGAGTGCCCGCTCCACGCGGGGTTCTTCCACACTTGCAATGACGCTGGCCGAGAAGATCTTCGCGCGGCACATGATGAACGAGAAGGGCGAAGTCGGCGTGCCGTCCGTTAAGCCCGGCGATACCGGTTTTGCTCGCGCCGATCTGCGCTTCAGTCACGAATACGTCACGCCCATGGCTGCGATTTTCTTCGAGCGCTACGTCGGCAAGGACGCGAAGGTAAACGATCCGTCGAGCATCCTGTTCTTCCGAGATCACCTCACGTTTCTTGACGAAGTAATTTCCGAAGAGAAGAAGAAGCTCGGCCTGCTCGATCTGGCGACCCAACTCAAACTCAAACAGCAGGACTTCGCGAAGAAGCAGGGAATCCGCTTGCACGGCGAACTGACCGACCGCAAAGGATCGGAGGGCATCTGCCACTCGATCGTGCTCGAGAGCTACGCCCTACCCGGCCAGTTGAACATTGGTTCGGACTCGCACACACCGCACGTGGGCGCGATTGGGTGCGTTGCGTTTGGCATCGGCACGACCGACGTTTTCAATTCGTGGATCACGAAGGATGTCCGGGTGAAGGTGCCGGAGTCGGTGAGGATCGTGATCCGCGGCAAGAAACATCCGAACGTCACCGCGAAAGATTTCATCCTGAAGATTCTGAGCCTCGACTATGTGCGCAGCGGCAAGGCACTGGCCAAGGTCATGGAATATGCGGGTGAGGCGATCGAAGAGCTAAGTGTCGACGAGCGCGCCACCATGACCAACATGGCGGCGGAAATAGGTGGATTCACCGGCATCGTCGCGCCCGATCAGAAGGCCGTAGATTTCCTGGTAGAACGGCGCGGCATGGATCGGGCGAAAGCCACGGCGATGATTGAAGGTCTGTACAGCGACCCCGGAGCGCCGTACGCGCACGTGATCGAGCTCGACGCGGCCGAGATTACGCCGATGGTGGCCACGCCCGGAGATCCCGGCAACGGCAAGTACGTTCGCGAACTGAATACGCCGGTGCCGGTCGAGATTGCCTACGGTGGAACCTGCACCGCGGGCAAGAACGAAGACATGGACATGTACGCGCTCGTTCTTGCCGATGCCCTGAAGCAGGGCAAGCGCGTGGCCGAGTCGGTGCAGTTCTACATTCAGTTTGGCTCGCAGGGGACGCGGGACTATTGCGTGCGTCGAGGATACCTCGAAACCTTCCAGAAATCCGGGGCGCACGTGATCGAACCCAGTTGTGGAGCGTGCATCAATGCCGGGCCGGGAGTCTCAACGCGTCCCGACCAGGTGGTGATCAGTGCGCAGAATCGCAATTTTCCCGGCCGCAGCGGTCCGGGACAGATGTATCTGGCTTCGCCTCTGACGGTGGCGGCCAGCGCGGTGGCTGGCTACATCGTGGAGTACGAACCGAGCGAGAAAAAGGAATCGGTGGGAGCGTAGGACCTTATCGACATGCGCGACACCGGCATTCACGCTAAAGTCGTTGTCTAGCACATCCTCAAAGCTTCGTCGGTCGAGCGCTGTGTAGCTATCACCTCTGCCTCGGCCGTAGCCATCTTGACGCGGCGTTCTGGCGCTCAAGGAAGATTCATTTGAGATGATCCTGCTAACCGCCGGCACGCTGGAGAGTCTGACCTATCCAGGAGGACGCCATGAATCGAATCCGCCTGCTACTCGTTGCCAGCATCACCATCAGTTTCGCCGTCACCGCGACGGCCTTCCGTGCTTCGCTGAGTGCGACCGCGCCAGTGGGGTCCCTCGCTCCGGCTGGGCAGATGCTGGAGCCGCGGTCCGGGCACACGGCGACGCTGTTGCCGGACGGCAAGGTGCTGATCGTCGGAGGGATGCGGCGCAATCAGGACTTCTACAAGTCTGCCGAGCTTTATAACCCGGCGACGGGCAAGTTTCAGCCGACGGGCGAGATGAGCATCGGGCGAGTGGGCCTGGTTGCGGTGCTACTGCGATCCGGAAAGGTGTTGATCGTCGGAGGATGGATTGGCGGCCAGAGTACGACGGATTCTGCCGAGTTGTATGACCCGGCGACCGCTAAGTTCACGGTTATCGCCCACATGACCACGCGGCGCGCGCGGCCAAGCGCTACGCTGCTGAACGACGGCAACGTGTTGCTCGCGGGCGGCGACGATCATGACAGTCCCGACGATGCACTCGCGTCAGCGGAAATTTTCCGTGCTGATACGTTGCGATTTCAGCCGACCGGATCCCTCCACCGTCCGCGCTCAAGTCAGACTGCAACCTTGCTCAATGATGGGAGAGTTCTGATTGCCGGAGGCGGTAATCGGGGGCTGATTGCAGGTGCAGAGTTGTACGATCCTAAGACCGGAACCTTCAACGAAACCGGCAGTCTGAATATTCCGCGCCACAAACATACCGCAGGCTTGCTGCCGGATGGACGAGTGCTGATCGCCGGTGGCTCCGACGAACGTGACTGGCATGGAACGATGAATAGCGCGGAAATCTACGATCCCCGCACGGGAAAGTTCACGGCTACGTCGCCCTTGAACGACAGCCGCTTCAAGATGCCCGACGAAGCGGTGCAGCTCGCCTCCGGCCGCCTTCTGATTGCGGGCGGAAGCAGGGAAGTCGAAGTGTTCGATCCCGCAAGCGGGAAATTCCTGGTGGCCGCGGGCCAGATGTACGACGCTCGCCACTTCATGTCCGAAACTAGGCTGAAGGATGGCAGCGTGCTGCTCGCAGGTGGCTATCCGAACAGCGACGCGGCTACGAGTCAGGCTTGGATCTACAAGCCGTAGACGTCAGGCGCTCACTTGGTTGTGGCTGTGTTTCTTGGTCCCTCGAACTCGCTTGAACGGCTACAGCTTTTGGGCGGCGTGCGCTCGTGCCTTTTGCAACTCGTTCAAGGCGGGAAAAGATTTCGGAGCCACCACCGTTCGCTCGGGTGCCTGCGAGCGAGCCTTCAGAGCATTGACCAGCAATTGCATCGCATCTCCGACGATGGGCGGCGAAATCACGGTCGCCGAAAGCCGTCCCTGACGAACCCATTCCTGGCCGGAATTCGGCACTCCGTCGCATCCGGTCAGGGGTAGACGGAGCCAGGCCTCGCGTTCCTCCGAATCCCCCAGTTCTTCAAATGCGCGGCGAGCGCCGATAGCCATGTCATCATTTTGGCAAGCGATCATACCGACGTGAAGTTGCCGGGAGGTACTCAACGATAGCCAGGACTTGACGGCATGGTATCCACTCTGTTGAGTCCAGTCTCCCTTGGCCGTTTTTACCTGGATGCCCGGCGGCTTGGTCGCCAGCATGCCCTTGCTGCGGATTTTGGCCACGTCGCGGACCGAGGGGCCTTCGATATAGAGCAGGCATCCCTGGTCTCCGAGGAAAGTACCGATCTGTTGACCCTGAATCTTTCCGATGGCCTCGTGGTCCGACAAGACACAGAACACCGGAACCAGAGCTCGTTGCCGCAGCTGCGAAATGTAGTCAACGTCGCTGTTGATGACCCCCCAGGCGATGCCCGCTGCAACCGCCGCCTTGGCGATCTGAGGCATGCCCGTACCGACGGGCTCGACCAGGATGGCGTCGGGCCGCTTCGACGGGTTTTGGATAAAGCTGAGAATCTGCTGCGTCTGTTGCACAGCGTCATTCCCGGAATACATGATCTGGACATTGGCGCCGAGTTTGGACGCGGCCGCCTGCGCGGAGGCCGCCTGTGCAAGTTGGTAGTCGTTGTCGTCTGTCATCAGGGAAACCAGAACGTTGAGCATGCTCACGGGGCCCGGTCCTTACATGCCGTTGGTCGTACCACACGTCTAAGCACATTAACGCATACTCATGTGGGTTCACGCCAAGTTACTTCGGTGCTCCATACTGCGTGCTTAGATTCAGGGTGGTGGCGACAAAAAGTGCGCAGAATCACCACGGGAGACACTCATCCAGCACTCGTTGACAGACCTTTTTTCGAGGAGGATACTGCCCCGAGGGTATCCTTCCGGGGCAGGTCGAGCGACGGCGTCACACTGAAGGAGCGGCGACGTGCAGAGTTTCGCAAGAAAGCAAAGTCCGTCCCGGGAGCGGGCAACTGCCGACTTCGGTCGGTCTCGGGCGAGAACCCTCAACACACAACAGCCCACCTACTCCCTCCCAGACCTGCAGCGCCCTCACCGAGATCAAGCGACACGTTGGATGCTGCGGGGCGTGCCCGGCGACCTTGCGTCCGCCTCCTACGGCCTACAGGCCGCACTCCATCACGACTCCGGCATCGCGCGAGCGCACACCAACCCGCTGCTGTGGATTCAAACCAAGCTGACGGTGAATGCTCCGGGGGACGCCTACGAGCAGGAAGCTAATCGCGTCGCAGAGCAGGTGATGCGCATGCCCGAACCGGGCGCGACAGCCCGCTCAGTCTCGCGGAGTCCTGCTGGTGTACAGCGGCGATGCGCCTGCGGAGGAGGGTGCCCCAGGTGCCAATCCGAGCGAGAGCATGCTGATGAACATCTGCAAATGAAACCAGTTGGCCCAGGGATAGGAACTGCGACACCCGGAGCCACTCAGGCTCCGCCGATCGTCCACGAAGTTCTTCGTTCTCCTGGCCAACCGCTGGACGTGGCCACGAGGGCATTCATGGAGCCGCGCTTCGGGCGAGATTTCGGGGACGTGCGGGTGCACACGGGGCCGGCGGCAGCCGAATCGGCAAGAAGCGTGAATGCCGGGGCCTACACCGTGGGAAGAAACATCGTATTCGGGAAGGGCTATTTCGAGCCTGAAACGCATGAGGGTCAGCACTTAATTGCGCACGAATTGGCTCACGTCTCGCAGCAGGCGTCTGGTCCGCACATATTGGCTAGGCAGACCGAGCAATACGAAACCAGAGGAATCCGTCTCGAGCAGAACGTGATCAACCAGATCGCGACCATCGGTTACTGGAACAGGAAGCTGCAAGAGGCACATTTTTCTGTTGCGATCATTCCCGGTCCGCTGGAGGAGCAGGAGGCGGTTCTCTCGGTTGTGTGGCAAATAAAGCCAACCGCGCCCTTTACTGCACAGTCCAGCAAACTCATCACAATTCCCCACAGGCAGGGGGCGGCGCAGTCACGAGATGTCAGCTATCAGGTCATGTTCAAGCCTGCAACCCAGGGCAATCAGGGCGAAATAGACGTCATATTGGTTGGGGCGGGCCGCGAGGGCGTGGCTGTCAATTTGCAACCCGCCCCATCGGGCTTTACCTCGAGCCATGTCAGAATCAGGGCAGCTGGCTTTCCGGGCGGTTCGCAGTACTGGCAGTCGCATGTAGCTGAACAGCAACGCATTTCGTACTGGATCGAAAAGAGCGCGGGCGCCCAATACAACCAGTTGCTGACGATAACCGTGGGCCAGAACACCACCTCGATTCAGGTCACCGGGCAAAAGGATGCGGCGCATAACACGGTGGCGGATGTCGTTTACCTGGGGCCGTCGGCCAGTTCCGTACTCTCCCCTCCGGCCCATTACTCCGACCAGGACATCGAGGACCTCAAGACCACTGACGACCCGCTGCTTCACGACAGGCTTGGCACGATCACAGGTTGGGATACCGTGCACGCAGACGAACTCGCATCCGTCAAGTTTCTGCTGGAGGCGTATTTCAAGAGCAATCCTCTTGATCCCCAAAAACCCCAGCAAAAGGAACGGAAGGGAACCCGCAATGCCGAGGTCGATGCGATTGTGCCGATCTCCGGAACCACTCGACGGGTGCTGTATACCTTTCGCTTCAAGGCTGCGAACGATGTTGAGATAGAGCGCGTCGGCGAAGAGGGAAGAGATGTCAGCCTGGCGCCGCAAGGCAGCCTCGGTCGAGTGAACGGGTTTGCCGAGCATACTCAAGGCAGCACGGAGTCCGACAAGGTCAAGTCCCTGCTTGAATGGCTAAAGGGTCGCTACAAGGGAGTGACGTTGCCGGCTGTCACCGCGAGTACCACGGTCGCGGAGGTTCAACAAAATGTCACCGCACAAATCCAAGCCACCAGAACCAAGGAGCAATGGTACGACTGGTACCAGCAGAACTATGGGATTTTCGTGCTCACCGGCACACAGGCAGCCGAGTGGCTTACCCACATAAGGTTCAAGGAAGTCGAATCCCACCTTGATTTGAAGGACTTCGAATTGTCTGAGTTACCCATTCTCGAAACTGTGCTGGAGAGAATGAGCGATGCGATCCTTAAAAAGTTCAAAGGTGTGCGGTTGCTGCGTCAAAAGAAGTATTGCGAGTGGCACCCACCCACCAAGACCGCGGCCGGCCGTTGCGAATGGCAAGACGATATTGGCGGCGTCACTGTGGGAGGTCTCAGCAATCCGACAGTCACGATCTTCGACCAGGCATTTGTGAACTCGGAACTCTTGTTTTTGGGTGGAAATCTCCCCAGCGGAGAGGACGTGGAGACGGAAGGCGCAGAAACCTTTGCCCACGAGTTGGGCCACGTCGTCTCCTACGGTGCGGGCGTTAAGGATAGGTTTGACCGCCTCGTTTTCGTAGATCCCACACGAACGCCGCCGGTGCTCAAGCCGCAGTTCAAGGCGATCACTTGGTACGCTGAGTCGCGCCCCCTCCGAGAGTTCTTCGCGGAGACCTTCGCTCTCTACTATTCCGATCCGAAGTGGTTGCAGGACAATTGGCCGACGCTCTATGCGTTCTTCGACGGCCTCGACAAACCTGTTTCGCCGCCACCGGGCCGCCATAGGCCATAGCACGCGAAAGATGCGTCTCCGCTGTACTTTCCTCCCGCGTTTCTTGCTAAAATGTCCGGTTCTGTGGGTAGCCCGGATGCACTACCGGCGTAGTAAGATTAACTGAATAGATCTCAGGAGAATGACACCTTTATGGCCTACGTGATTGCAGAGCCGTGTATTGGCACCAAAGACACCGCATGCGTGGATGCGTGTCCGGTGGATTGCATTCATCCCAAGAAGGATGAGCCCGCCTACGCCACCGAGGAGTTGCTGTATATCGACCCCGTGGAATGTATTGACTGCGGCGCCTGCGTCCCAGTCTGCCCGGTCTCGGCCATCTTCGCCCTCGACGATCTGCCGGAGAAGTGGGCGGCGTTCACAGAGCGGAATGCCAAGTACTACGGGCGGTGAGGCCGCTTTTGATTCTTGGCCTTTAGCTGTTGGCGTCGATCGATCAGCTTGGTCTGGATCGGGTGTGACTAGATCAGCGGCGCGCGTCCTTCAAAGGACGCGCGCTTTCCTGTGTTGAGATCCGCCTGAGTTCTCCCGTCTTACTTCTTTCTCTTATCTGCGTTTCCCAGGATTTCCGCATCTTTGCCGGTGTGGTTCTTCACCGCTTCGAGAATGCGCACGTACTCGTGCTTGTCCATGCGGAAGACGAAGACCTTGGACGAGTCCTGATCGTGGTAGTCGATCTCCAGCCAGTGACTCTTGGACTTCGTCAGCATGGCAATCGCGCCGACTCCGACGGGGGCCGTTGCGATCGTGCCCTCGGTAATGCGGTGCTTCTTTGTGTACTCGTACGAGCACTTGTCGATCTGAGCGTAAGGAATGGTCACCGCATCACCCTTAACCGGGCGGACTTCCACCGCCTTGTCGTTGTCGCTGAACGTCAGCACGGCCTTGATCTGGTTTCCTTTCGCGTCGGGCACTTTGACGCGCTGGAAGGAAGTCTCTTCGGCGTGGCCGAGGCTAACGAGAAGAAGGGTCACGAGAAGAACGAACGCGATTTTTTTCACAGTCCTGAAAGTATATCGAAATGTGAAGCGATGAGCGGGATGACGACGACGGCTGCGAGTCCGTCGCCGGTCAGTCGAATCGTGCGTAACGTCGAGAAGTGCCGGGGTTGTTTACCGGTGAGTGAGGCCAAATCCGACCGCGCCCGCCGAAACACCGATGTTAACGAACGACGTGACACGTTCCAGTTTGTGGTGGCCGGTTTTGTGGAAGAGGTAGCTGACTCCGATGGAGCCCGCGGTTTCACCCACGAAGTTGAACGCGAGACCAGCAGTACTTCCGGCGAACACTCTGGTGACAGGATTGAGCTCTCTGCCACCGTGGGCGAGATTGGAGCGAGTCACGCAGAAATCAGCTGCGGCCGATGCGCCGACGGCGGCGAACAGGATGGTGTTGTCGCGATCCCAGAAGCGATGCTCCCGCTCTCCCAGTTTCGTTGGCTGAACATAGGACGGCTGAACAAAAGGCGAAGGCGCCGCCGGTTGAATCAAGGTCGTCTTCATCGAGGCTGCGAAGGGAGATTCCTGTGCGAGAAGTTTCCCGGCGGGCGCGAGCACGAGAGCCAGGATGAGGATTAATCGCTTGCAACGGGGGCGGAGGGAATTGCTCGACATAAGTGACTTAGGTCCCGGCCAGTATTGGCCACCTGTACTAGTACTACCGTGTCTGGGACTCGGAGTGAATGTCTCCAAAGTGCCACCAGATCCCCCTACAGTGTGGTTACCGTACGTTACTTCTGTGTGCTAGCGCCTTCTAAAATAAGGGGTTAGTAGCGCCACGCCTCGTCTTTGAAAAGGAGGGGTTCGCAGTGCCTCCCATGGTTCCGGCACGCTGCCGCAAATCTGTTCGTTGTCCACAGGGGACTCGGGTTACACTGAACGCCTTCTACCGGGTCTCCGTTGGCCGACGCCCCGAATCGAACGACGCCCAAGGAGGCAAGAAATGTCAGCCGCACCTTCCCCTCTCAGCGATCCAATCCTCGTTGGTAGTGAAAGCAAGAGCCCATATCAGTGGGCAGCCCAGCTGGCCCCTCATGAAGAAGGGAAGCTGGTGCAATACAAGAACGCCATGCTTTGGTTGCAGGGCGAAAGCTTCGGCTCGCGTGACGAATTCCTCGCCAAGGTAGAGAGAATCATCGCTTTCCAGGAAGAGGAAAACCATCGCCCCACGGCCACCGTCGAGGTTCCGGTCCAGCCGGCCCCTCCTGTCGACGAGTCCGGGAGCGACAAGGGATGGACGACCACGTCGGCTCCGAAGAAAGCAAAGAACGCACCCGCTGCGCGACTCACCCGGCAGCAATTGGCCAAAGTGATCGTCGACGGATGTATTCGAGAAATGAAGCGGGTCTTCACCTACACCGGCCCGTCCATGGAGATCAGCTCGGTCTACCCACGCTTCAAAAAAGATGAATTTACCTACCCGCAACTGATCGGGGCGATTCGCGACGAAATTGTGAAACTGCAAACCCCGTCGCAAGAAGGATTCCCGGTGCCCAACTCGGCGCGCTACGAAGCCAAGTCGAGCGCGGGCAAAGGCCAGAATTTCAATTTCAAAGTGCAGAGAAGAGATTCGTCGAAGCCCGGGGGCTACTCCGCCGTGGCGCAGATCCACGTCTTGTGGGAATAGCCGGATGCCTCCGCCGGTGATCAGTTGGCTTAGTGATCTCACTTCTGAGGACCAGCGTGGAGGCGTGCCCCATTTCTCGGTAGTGGTGCACGCTGAGAATGATTTGTATCAGGGCATGCCTTTAGGCATGCCGCAAAGGCCGCCCCGTATTCTCCGCTTTAGCGGCTGCAGGGGGCGAGAGCCAGCGGCTGATGCCGCTTGGCGTCTCACCGACTGTGGCGGCATCGCTGGAGCGAAGCCCTGATACGAAGCTCCTTATCTCAACCTGCACCATTACCCATTTCTCGCGTTCTTCGCCAGAAGTGGGGATTCTGTGCTGACAGCTGACCGCTCTCTTCCACTAGAATCACGCTCAGACATGGCGCTGAAAGAATCAGAAGCGATCGTGCTGCGCACCTATCCGCTGCGCGAGGCCGATCTGCTGGTCACGCTGTTCACGCGCGCGGAGGGCAAGGTGCGTGGCGTGGCGCGCTCGGCCAAGAAGTCGAAGCGCCGCTTCGGCGGAGCCCTTGAGCCTCTAACCTACGTGCGCGCGTTTTATGACGTAAAGGAGCGACAGGAACTGGCCCGGCTCGATGCCTGCGAAGTTCTGGAATCTCCGATGGCGTCGGAGGTGAGCTACGCCCGAGCGGTGGCCTTGGGGCACATCGCCGAATTGCTCGACGAACTCCTCCCCGACCGCGAAGCTAACGACGCCATCTTCCGCCTGACACTTTCAGTGCTGCACGTCCTGACCGGGCCGGAGGTGTGGATGCAGGTCACCTATTTCGAATTGTGGTTGACGCGCCTGGTCGGCTTCCTGCCTGAACTGACGGAGTGCACCGTCTGCGGCCGCACGCTGAACGGCAGCCGCGCCTACTTCCACGCGCTGGCCGACGGCCTGATGTGCCCCGACGACAAGCGCCTCGCGTCGTCAGAAATTTCGAGCGAATCGAGGGCGCTGGCCGCGCAAATGTTCCGCGCGCCAGTGGAAAGTTTCGCGGGGATGGCGTGGCCAAAGGCGCAGGGCGCCGATTTGCGGAAATTTCTGATTCAGATATTGCAGCGGCACATCGAGAAGAAGCTGGTTACGGCGATAATGCTGGAGAAGGGCGGGTTCTAAGGTAGCCGCCTCAGTCACGACAGGAGAAAAAATCCAGATGGGACCGAGAAAGCAGCCCGGCCAATTGTGGACTTTCAAGTGCGGTTATACTGGTATATTGCCGCCACGAGTCAAGCAAGGCCGTTCTTTGGTGGAATAGTAGGTCATCAAGCAGCGGCGGGAACCACGTATGTAGGCCGTGCCAGTTAGTGCAGGACCGCAGGCGAAAAAAGATACTTCCGCACTCTTCGGCTTTACATGGGCAAAACGATTGCTCAGGTCTCAGAAAGCTGCGGCTCGATACGGCAAGTATACGTCCCCGAACATTTCGGCCGCACAAATAGTGGAACTAAAAAATACGCCCGGTTTGAAGTGCTGTATTTGCCTGACGGGAGAGGAACTGAAATGGTTGAAAAGTGCACGACTTACTAATCCGCACTTGCATCACAATCACGATACGGGTGAAGTCTATGGATTCGCTCACGCATTATGTAATAGGCTGGCGGGGCTCCTAAATAAGCAACTGACGCCTGAATCACAAGCGGAGTTCTTCAAGAGGGCGTGTCCCAGGGCGTTCGAGCTGCTGGCAAAAGACCTAGCAAGAGGGAGAGTGTGATTGACCGCCCATCGTCAAGGGATAATTACCGAATTCAAACTGGTCCACTACCCGTTTTAGGCTGGTGTCTCAAGTTCTAAATAAGCTTAGTGCCCTGTTCGTTCATCAGCCTAGCCAAGGCGATCATTTGCGTGAACTCGGTCGCATAGGATTCTGGAACGGAGACTTCTTTGCAGAAGTTCTTCGGGTCGATCCCTGCCAGATCATCGGCGTTTTTCAACACCTGAAAGTGGAACATCGCAAGCTTCTGGTTCTTTGCCACTGCACCATGGACGGCGGCTTTGATTTGCTCGATCACGATTCGCTCCTTGGGTGCCCTTGCCGGTAAGCATACGCCTACGGGTCTGCGATAAGTGCCGGCGCGCCCCATTTTCGCGTTCTTTGCGAAAAGTGGGGTTTCCCTTTTCGACGCTGCGGCAGTCAAAGATCCCACTTCTCGCGCAAAGAACGCGCGAGAATGGGGCACCCAGCGATGGGATGGAGAATGGCGTACAGTCGTCCACCACAGTCAAGTCCACTTTGGTAGCTGTTTCAGCGCTCAAAACGTCCTCGAAAGTGGACATGTTTTCCACAACTTAAGTCTAGTCGCTTCACCACGGGTCGAAAATATCAACGACTTGCGGCGGTTTATTGTGCTTTTATCCACAGCGTTCCTGCCGGAACGTTTTCCCCCGACCGATGCTGACGGCTGCCTCCCGCTTCCATTACAATCGTGGATTAACCCGCTAGGCTCCGGCCGTGCTGTAGGAATTCGAGTGACCGTTCGCACGCCTGGGGTTTTGAGCTAAGAGCCAAAAGCTAAAAGCTAAAAGCCAAAAGCCAAGAGCCAAAAGCCAAGAGCTAGAAGTAACGAGCCAAGAGCTGAACCCGTGACCTCCTCCTCCAACCCGCTCACGTTCCAGGAACTCATCCTGCGGTTGCAGACATTCTGGGCCGAGCGCGGATGCGTGCTGCAGCAGCCTTACGACGTCGAAGTCGGGGCGGGCACCATGGCTCCAGAAACATTTCTGCGGGTGCTCGGGCCGAAGCCTTACAAGGTCGCGTATGTGCAGCCGTCGCGGCGTCCGGCGGACGGGCGGTATGGGGAGAATCCCAACCGGCTGTTCAAGCACATGCAGTTGCAGGTCATCCTGAAGCCTCCGCCGGAGAACGTGCAGGAGTTGTACCTCGAATCCTTGGGTGCGATCGGCATTGACCTGCGCCAGCACGACATCAAGTTCGAAGAAGACAACTGGGAAGCTCCGACACTCAGCGCGTGGGGTGTGGGCTGGCAGGTCATGCTCGATGGCCTGGAGATCACGCAGTTCACCTACTTCCAGCAGTGTGGTGGCGTAGACCTGTTTCCGATTTCGGTTGAGCTCACGTACGGCCTGGAGCGCATTGGCGCGTTCTTGCAGGATGTCGATTCGATCTACGACATCGTGTGGGCGCGCGATCCGGACTCCGGACGCGTCGTGAAGTATGGCGACGTACGCCTGGCCGATGAGCAGCAGTTTTCCGTGTACAACTTCGAGCTGGCCGACGTCGAGAAGAGTTGGGAGCATTTCCGGCTATATGAGGCTGAGTGCCAAAAGCTATTAGAGGGAATTCGTGTCAATCTCGACTCGCTGAAGGCCGACAGCGGGACGGTATGGCCTGCTGTCGCGATGGCTGACGGGGGAAAAGATGCGATGGCGCGGGTCCTGCGTGGCCCCATTTTGGCAGCGTACGATCTTTGCCTGAAGTGCTCGCATCTGTTCAACATTCTCGACGCGCGCGGCGCGATTTCAGTGACCGAGCGCGTGGGAGTGATCGCGCGAGTACGAGCGCTGGCCGTGGGGATCGCGAAGGCTTGGGTAGATCAGCAGGCGAGCGACCAGGCATCCAAGAAACGCGTAATCGAAATCGCGGCTGTTGCCGACGAAGGGCCCACGAGGGAGATGCAGCCGAGCGACAAAAAGAAGACGCTGTCGCCGGTGGGTTAGCGGTCGCAAGGTGCCGGTTTGGGTTTGCACAGGCAAATTGTGATGCTCGTCACATTCGACCGGCGGGCAGTTTTGAGACACTTGATGGTTTGAAGGCATGCCAGACTTCTTGCTAGAGATCGGGTGCGAAGAGATTCCGGCGCGAATGATGGACGCGGCGTCGCAGGAGTTGCGGACGCGCGTCGGCGCGCTGCTGAGCCGCGAGCGCCTATCTGGCGGTGAAGTCACGCATTTTGATACACCGCGCCGGCTGGCGGTGATGGCGGCCGGCATCGCTGCTTCGCAGGCCGACGTAGTCGAGCAGGTCAACGGACCTTCCGTCAGCGTCGCATATAAGGATGGTCAGCCCACTCCTGCGGCGCATGCCTTCGCCAAAAAGGCTGGCGTGGACGTTGCGCAGCTTGAAAAAGTCACCACTCCTAAGGGCGAGTACCTCGCGGCCAAGATCACGAAGAAGGGTCGCGGGGCGGCGGAAATTCTCGCCGAGTTCCTGCCCAAAGAACTCTCCGGAATCTACTGGCCGAAGAATATGTACTGGCGCAAACCTGCCGAGCGCTTCGTGCGCCCCGTGCGCTGGCTAGTCGCCATGCTCGATGGCGAGACGATTCCGCTGGAGTTTGACGGGATTCGGGCAGGGAAGAGTTCACGTGGGCACCGGATCTTGTTCGACGGCGTGGTTACGATTCCACGGGCTGGCGACGGCTACGTGGGTGCCCTGCGTGCGGCCAAAGTGCTGGGACGGGGCGAGCGCGACCATCAGATTCGCAAGGCCCTCGACGTGGCGGCGCGTACCATCCCCGGAGCACGCTGGCGCGAAGATAAGGCGCTGCTCGACACCGTGGTCAACCTGACCGAGTTTCCTTCGGCGATTCTGGGCGCGTTCGACCCACAGTTTCTGGCACTGCCAGAAGAAGTTTTGGTGACGGTCATGCGCGATCACCAGAAATATTTCGCGCTCGAAGATGCGACTGGCAAACTCCTGCCGTACTTTCTGGCCGTGCTCAATACCGACAGCGATCCGCAAGGGTTGATCCGCCACGGCAACGAGCGCGTGCTGCGGGCCCGATTCAACGACGCGCGCTTTTTCTGGGAGACCGATCAGAAGAGGTCGCTGCTGGAACGGCTGGAGTCACTGAAGCATGTCACCTTCCAGAAAGACCTGGGCAGTTACTTTGACAAGACGCAGCGCGTGCAGCGGCTGTGCAGTTGGCTGAGCGAGATTCTGAAGCAGCACGGTGTGACGGTTCGCCCCGGCGTAATTCACAAAGCGGCATGCCTGTCGAAAACCGATCTGACGACCGAACTGGTGAAGGAATTTACGGAGCTGCAGGGAATCGTCGGCGGGTTGTACGCGCGGGCGCAGCAGCTCGATTCGAGTTTGCCGGAAGCGACGCGGTTCGCCATCGCCGATGCGATTTACGATCACTACAAGCCGGAGTCGACGGACGACGATGTTCCGCGATCGATCGAGGGTGCGGTTCTTTCCATTGGCGACAAAGCGGACACGATTGCCGGAATGTTCGCGCTGGGGTTGGTGCCGAGCGGATCGAAGGATCCATTTGCGCTGCGGCGGCAGGCGAATGCGATCGTGAAGGTGATCGCGGAGAAGAAGTTGCCGCTACGGCTTGGCGACATGATGCGGGACGCGCGCGCAGGATTCGCCAAGTCAGACGCGGAGAAGAAGTTTGTCGAGGACGGGAAGTTTTCCGAGTCGGTCGCAACGTTCTTCCGCGAGCGGTTGGAGTTCTATCTCAAAGACGTTCGCGGATATGCGTACGACGTGGTCAAAGCGGTGCTGGCGGCGGGTGCCGACGACGTGGTCGATGCTGAGCGGCGGGCAGGAGCGGTCGCCAAGGCGAGAAGTTCGCACCAAGCAGAGGATCTAGATGCGGTCTGTTTTGCCTTTAAGAGGGTCAAGAACATCTTGAAGCAGGCTGAGGAGAAACAAATATCCATTCCAGACTTGCCTGATCCGGGACTAATGGGCGAGATTGGTACCGCGGAGACGAATCTCTGGAAGAACGGCATAGTTAACGCCGGAGCCCACTATCAGACTTGGCGTGAAGCCGGAGATTACGACGCGGCTCTTTTACATGCCGCATCGTTGCGCCCGATGTTGGACAGGTTCTTCGACGAAGTGATGGTGATGGCGGACGACGAACGGATTCGCGCGAACCGGCTTGCAATTCTGAAGAAGCTTTGTACGAGTTTCTCCTCGATTGCCGATTTCTCTGAGATCGTGACGGACGGGAAGGCGTGAGCTCGTGTCGTCCCTCCGGGACTTGTTCCACGTTTTGGCTTGGATGTACCCACCGCTTTAAGCGGTGGGCTATTGTCGCGACGCCCCTCCGGGGCTGAGCAGCTTGGAGCGCAGAGATTACAACCTGCGCCTGAGTCAACCGAAGGCTTTTAGGTGCTGCGAGGCAGAACGAAATCTGAATCTACACAAAGGACTCATATGGCGACGATTACTCTCCCCGAAGCTGAAGTACAAGAAAGCAAGAACAGCGCAACCAAGTACGTTTACTTTTTCGGCGGCGGCAAGGCTGACGGCAACGGCAAGATGAAGGACGTTCTCGGGGGCAAGGGCGCTGGCTTGGCCGAGATGACCAACGCCGGGCTGCCCGTGCCACCGGGCTTTACGATTCAGACGGAGGCTTGCCGCGAATACATGCGCACGGGCGCCGCATCGAAAGATGTTGATCGCCAGATGGACGAAGCGCTAGCCAAGCTCGAGGCGCTGCAGGGGCAAAAGCTGGGTACGGGAGAGAATCCGCTGCTGGTCAGCGTGCGCTCGGGCGCGAAGTTTTCTATGCCCGGCATGATGGACACGATTCTTAACCTCGGCCTGAACGACAAGAGCGTGGAAGCGCTGGCGAAGCGGAGCAATAATCCGCGGTTTGCGGCTGACTCCTACCGGCGGCTGATCCAGATGTTCGGCAACGTCGTGCTCGACATCGAGAAGTCGGCGTTCGACGAGGTGTTTGACGCCAAGAAGAAACAGAAGAAGACCAAGCTCGACACCGATCTCGACGCGAAGGCGCTGCAGGAAGTGATCGTCGAGTATAAGAAGGTCGTCAAGAAGCACGCCAAGCGCGACTTCCCGCAGGATCCGCGCGAACAGCTGGTGATGGCGCGTGACGCGGTCTTCCGCTCGTGGCAGAACGATCGCGCGAAACACTATCGCCGCATCAATAACATCGACGACATGCTGGGCACCGCGGTCAACGTGCAGGCGATGGTGTACGGCAACCTCGGCGACACCAGCGGCACCGGCGTGGGCTTCACGCGTAATCCTGCAACCGGCACGAAAGAGTTCTATGGCGAGTTCCTGATGAACGCCCAAGGCGAGGACGTAGTTTCGGGCGTGCGCACTCCGGTGCCGATTCTCGAACTGCAGAAGATCATGCCGGATGTTTACAACCAGTTGCGCGAAATCACCACGCGACTGGAGAAGCACTACAAGGACATGCAGGACTTCGAGTTCACCATCCAGGACGGCAAGCTCTACATGCTGCAGACCCGCAATGGCAAGCGCACGGGACTGGCTGCTGTGCGGGTTGCGATTCAGATGGTGGAAGAAGGACTGATCACGAAAGAAGAAGCGATCTTCCGGGTCGAGCCGAATCAGTTGTATGACTTCCTGGTGCCGCGGTTGGATGAGAAGAGCACGAAGGTGGAAGTCCTCGCGACGGGATTGCCGGCTTCACCCGGTGCCGCGGTCGGACAGATTGTCTTCACCGCGGATGCGGCCGTGGAGATGGCGGGACACGGAAAAATTGTGCCCGTCATTCTGGTGCGTGCCGAGACGACGCCGGAAGACATTCATGGCATGGAGGTCGCGAAGGGCATTCTCACGTCTCGCGGCGGCATGACCAGTCACGCGGCTGTCGTGACTCGCGGCATGGGCAAGTGCTGCGTAGCGGGTGCGGGCGATATCGACGTAAACGAGAAAGCTCGCGAGATGCGGGTGAAGGGACAGACCTTCAAAGAAGGAGACTGGATCTCGCTCGATGGCACTACCGGCCGGGTGATCAAGGGAAAGTTGAATAGTCTCGATCCGTCTCCGGATGATCCCGAGCTGCAGAAGTTCATGCAGTGGGCCGATCCTCACCGCAAGATGAAAGTTCGAGCCAACGCGGACATTCCTCGCGATGCGATTCAAGCGCGAGCGTTCGGAGCGGAAGGAATCGGGCTCTGCCGCACCGAGCACATGTTCTTCGGCGAAGAGAAGATTCCCCACATGCGGGCCATGATTCTCGCGGACAACGAGAAAGACCGGCGCGCGGCGCTGAAGAAACTTCTTCCCATGCAGCGGGCCGATTTTGCCGGTGTCTTCAAGGCGATGGACGGCTTGCCGGTTACGATCCGCACGCTCGATCCACCGCTGCACGAGTTCCTGCCGCGCCGCGAGGATCTGATGGTGGAAATCGCCACGCTTTCGCGTGCAGGTGCGAAAGAGAAGAAGGAACTGGTGAAGCGATACTCAGATTACGGTGCGAAGGGCATCGGCGATCTGAAGAAACTTTTGCCCACGCTTTTGGCGCGAGTTGAGCAGTTGCACGAGTTCAATCCGATGCTTGGACATCGCGGGTGCCGGCTCGGCATCACGTATCCGGAAATCACGGAGATGCAGGCACGGGCCATTTTCGAGGCAGCGGTGGATTGCACGAAGAAGGGAATCAAAGTATTGCCGGAAGTCATGATTCCTCTCGTCGCGACAGTGAAAGAAATGGCGAACCAGGGCGCGATTGTACGGCGCGTCGCGGAAGAGGTTTTCAAAGAGAAGGGAATGAAAGTCGACTACATGGTCGGCACCATGATCGAACTTCCGCGCGCGGCACTGGTGGCGGACGAGATTGCCAAAGAGGCGGAGTTCTTCTCGTTCGGCACGAACGATCTAACGCAGACCACGTTCGGGTTCTCGCGCGACGACGTGAACAAGGTGCTGCCGACTTATCTGGCGGAAGGCATCTTGAAGCAGGATCCGTTCGCGGCATTGGATCAGGAGGGCGTTGGACAACTGGTGAAGATGGCGACGGAGCGCGGGCGCAAAACCCGGCCTACGCTGAAAGTGGGAATCTGCGGCGAGCACGGCGGCGAGCCGTCGTCCGTGGAATTCTGCTACAAGACCGGTTTGAACTACGTTTCCTGCTCGCCGTTCCGAGTGCTTACAGCGCGGTTGGCGGCGGCGCAGGCTGCGGCGGCGGAGACGCTGAAGGTCGAGGGCGGACGAACGAAGTAAGCTGCTTAACTACGGATGGCACAGAGGTCCGCAGAGGCAACACTCTGTGTTCCTTTGTGCCCTCTGTGTTTATTGCACCTTCTGCAGTCGTGCGATCAATTTCTGAGGAAGGCTCTCTTCCGATTCCGACCACAAGCGGCGCGAAGTGGCGCGCGTGTTCATTTCTGCCTTCCGTGTGAACTCGACCAACTTGGCGACGTTGTCGCGAATCTTGGCCTGGGTCTCGTCGGTGAGTTCAATGTTCTCCTGAACGAAAAGCGAGTCGAGACCGAAATCAATTTGAATGTGGCCGGTCTCCTGGTAAGTTCCGTCGTCGAATTCCTCACCTTGCACGATGAACTTCACCAGGCTAGGGATGAGGAGCCACTGATGACCGGTTTGGTCAGGGGTCCAAAGATCCCAGTATGCGTCGAAGATGTAGGCGTAGTCGTCATGAATGAGATCGGCGGCGACCACGACCGCTTCTTCCGCGTCGATACCGGGGGAGAAGCGGCGCTCCAGCACACTGGCTTCATTCCAGGAGACAGGCTGCACCGCGGCGTAAGTGATGCCGGAACGCTGCGGCGAGAAAGGGAACTGCTGCAACACGGCGAGCATGTGAGGCAGCATGGCCGGGCCGGAGAAGTCGGGGAACCAGAGGCTCAGGTATAACGGGTCAGACATAAGTTTAGAGCAAGGAGGCTCGGCAGCCTCGGTCACTATTGTAATGCGATGTCTCGCAGTCCGCCGCGCAGCGGGTTGGCGGGCGCTGTCCTTTTTTAGAGAGAACGGCATATCAGTCGATGATGAATCTGGGACATTCTTGGCGGCAGCGGTAGTGCCTCACTTCTCAAACTGAAGCACTACCGCGGCTGCGTCTTCTTTGACAGTGTGGAAGCCGACTGTTAGCATAAAAAGTCCAGTCGAACGCCTGCCTCATCGTCGTCCCCGTCGTCTAGCCTGGCCTAGGACATCGCCCTTTCACGGCGGTAACACGGGTTCAAATCCCGTCGGGGACGCCAACCTTATCAACTACTTGCAGATCCCCTCCAGAATTTTGTAGGTCCGTTACAGTCCGATAAGCCTCGGTGCTTGGTTTTTCTTCGTTTTTGTCAAGCAGCAAACTCACAACTCGGCTCTGCGCGTCTCGCTTCGTTTGCGTGATCGCCTGCGCGTAGACGTTCAGAGTGACCGAGATGTTTGCGTGCCGCATTAGCTCTTGCACAACCTTCACGTCCTCGCCGTTCCCCTTGAGGAGCGTCGCGTACGTGTGCCGGAACGTGTGCCAACCGAAATGGCCCACGATTCCGATTTCTTTCGCTGCTGGCTCCAGGTGCGCCTTGTACAGCGAACCCGGCCAGTACGGCAGTTTCCCTCCGCTGTGCGGACTGGCGAACACCCAGTCCTCGTCGATTGGGTATGGACTCTGCAGTCGCCAGTTCCACAGGACCTTTGACAGTCGCAAGTCGAGCGGAACAGGTTTCCGAGAGGCCTCCGTTTTGCAGTCACCCACGTGTTGCATGACGATCGAGCGGATGACATGGACTTCCATCTTCTGAAAATCGATATCCTTCCACTTGAGGCCTAACAGCTCCCCAACCCGAAGGCCGGTGAAGACTGCGAGGAATACCATCGTGCGCGTTGGCTCTTTTAAGATGCGAAGCAGTGCTGCAATCTGTTCGATGGATAGCACGATGGGCATCCTGGTCCGCTTGGCGCTCTGACGCACCATGCGTATGGGATTCACATCAAGCCATTCCCATCTGACAGCGTGATTGAAAACCGCGCTCATGATGTTTCGAGCTTTGGCTTTGCTTCCGTTCG
>Ga0116223_10000077_pt1 | contig 121037 bp, 111 predicted proteins | sample Sb_taG_3_FD_90092 | JGI IMG/M metagenome (GOLD analysis project Ga0116223, IMG submission 90092) | Peat soil microbial communities from Weissenstadt, Germany - Sb_50d_a_PC metaG | ecosystem: Environmental > Terrestrial > Soil > Wetlands > Peat | place: Germany: Weissenstadt | collected... | reverse complement strand
TCTGCAAGCCGCGTGAATGGCGGGTTCCGGTAAGGTCGCAAGCCATTCGGGGAAATTCGTGGCCGGTGCAGGTCTGGAATTCCCCTCGCCTTCAAAATTGATGGTTGCTCAGAGCTTCCCTAGAGTAGTTGGATACGGATTCAAGTCGCCCCAGCCGCCGGTTCCTCCGTTAGAGTTGGTATATGTTCCGTAGACAAAATTGCAGCCGGGTGTTCCTACAAGACCTGTAAACTTCACCCACGTGGCTGTGCTTTGGCTGCATCCGTTGTTCGTGGCCGTAAAGGTGAACGAACCGTTGCTTATGGTTCCCGTGATCGGCCAATCAGTCGTGTTAGAACATGGGCCTGAGGTCATATAGCCGGAAAGATTACCATTTGCGTCTTGAGTCAGATGATACTTGTCCCATGAAAAGTAATTCTCCCAGTCGCCAACCATATTCGAACAAGTTATGACCTGTGAGACAGCTTGTGTCGAGCCTAGGCCGAGTAATAAAGTCATTAGTAAGAGTCTAAAGCGCATAAAAGCCTCCGATCGAGCGCGTTGACCGAACCGAGTATTCTGATGCGATACCGCATAACTGTCAATTGATACTTATGACACGCAGACAAAAACGCCCGGGATCACTCCCGGGCATTCTGTCCAATCCTGATTGCTCAAGGCTGAAATCTGGTTTATCCGACGTGCTTGTTCAGAGCTTGCGCGATGGCTTCTTTCGGCTTGTAGCCGACGAGTTGCTCGACGACCTGGCCGCCCTTGAACACCAGGAGTGTTGGGATGCCGGTGACTTTGTAGCGCATGGGGGTGGCGCTGTTGGAGTCGACATCCATCTTGCCGATTTTCACTTTGCCCTGATAGTCCTTGGCCAGTTCTTCGACGATGGGAGCGATGGCGCGGCAGGGGCCGCACCAGGTTGCCCAAAAGTCTACGAGAACGGGCTGATCCGATTTCAAAACATCCTGGTCGAAGTTTGCATCGGTGACTTCGACGATTCCGTTGCCTGCCATTTTCTTCTCCTCGTTGTAAACGTCACGCTGTCCGTCGACGCTTCATCGAGCGGCGTTGCCCGGCCTGGCGATCTGTATGAGTGCGTCCCTTAGCGGGAGCCCAACTCATTATCCTAACACTGCCATTGGATGCGTGGGGAGACGGGAAAGTCGCAACACGTGGGGCGGTCAGGGATGAGGGGCTTTTTCGGCGTTGGCGTTGGGCTGGGCGGCGGGAGTGAGGGATTTGATGAAGCTAACCAGCTGCCAGCGTTGAGGTTCTGGTAGCTTGGACCAGACTGGCATGCCGCGACGGACTACTCCGTTGCTCAACAACCAGAAGAGGGCGCCGGGAGTCGACTGTTGCACCTCGGCGGCCCGCAAGCTGGGCCCCTTCTTCCCGCCCAACGCCATGTCTCCGTGGCACTCGGCACAATGCAAAGCGAAGAGCTTGCCGCCTGCCGCAACGGCATCGGGATCTGTATCCAGGGGATTACGACGTGCGGCCGCTTTGGTGGGGGCTTTCGCTAGTTCCGCGTAGACGGAGTTGTCTTTGCTGGCGGATGTGGTTGTGGTCTGTGCCGTGGCAACACCAACGGTTAGAAGGAGAACTACCGCCCGAGCATGCAGCGTCATAGGCGCGCACCGAACAGGCGGCTGATGGCGGCCCCGAAGCCGGAGAATTCGCGCGAGACGCCCCAGCGCAGCAGGAAGTGGTGGCTATTGTCGTTGAGGCCGAAGCCGGGGGAAAGGCGCAGGGTCCAATCGGAGGGCAGATTCCAGGCCATCACCGGCGCCAAGTAGTGAGAGGTATCGTGTAGGCCGAAACTGTAGCGGTCGCCGAGGCCGCCGTACATTTCGACTCCGGCGATGAAATTCTCGGGGCAGAAACTGCAGCGCTGGGCCGAAGCTTTCAGAGCCAGCGGGCGGCTGGCGCCGATGGCGTAGCCGAACTCCCAGGGGTTGCCGCCCGTGAGGTTCTTGGTGGCGATGGTGTTTTGCGCGATGTTCCAGCCCTTGAAAGTCTTGGAGAGTAGCAGCTTGAACTCTAGTTCGTGATCATGTTCCCGGCGAGAGAGGCCGTTGGGGCCGGCATAATCCGATTCGACGTCGTGGCCTTCGACTTCTTTGAGAATCTTGTCGGCACCGCCGGTTTGTTCGTATTCGATGTAGACCACCGGATTGATGAAGTGCTCGCGCTGGAGAAGGCGGAATCGGTTTTCCAGGCGGAAGCCGGTGAAGATGGTGCTGTCGCTGAACGTAGTTTGGCCATCGAGGTAGAGCTCGGTGGTCCACCAGGCGGTCGCGCCGTACTCGAACTCGGCCCAGAACGCGTGAAAGTCGTTGCCGCCGCGTTGGGTGCCGAAGGTGGAGAAGTGCTCGACCTCGAGGTTGCCGGGCTCTTCCAGATAGTGATCGTAGGTGACGATGTAAGGACTCTCCTGGGCTTGCGCTGGGAGGGAAAGGGAGAGCAGGGCCAAGGCGAGCAGTCCGAAGGAGAATAGTCGCGCGAACGGAGATTGGATCTGGAACCTGATGAAAAGCACGCGAGTTGTGGATTCCTTTCCCGTCTCAAAGTCTAGTTGCAACTCAGTCGCATCTAAGCTACATTCATGATTCTGCTGGAACGCTTCGGGAACCGTCAAGCGCCGGCGGAAGAATCCGTCGCACTCTGGTTGCGACCAGTTGCGACTACCGAGACTTACAGATGCCACTACCGCAGACCGAAGTGCCGGGACGACTGCAGGCACATTTCGCCGAGCGCGGAATCCGCATGACACAACAGCGGCGCGCCATCCTAAGCGTGATCGAAACAGCGAGCAAACATCTGGATGCCAGCCAGATTTTGCGGAAGGCGCAGAGGATCGACGCCAGCGTCGACCGCAGCACGGTCTACCGCACTTTGCGACTGCTGAAGCGGCAGGGTTTGATTGACGAACTTGACCTGATGCACATCAACGGCGAAGGGCATTACTACGAGCGCAAGTTGGAGCGCGACCACATCCACATGGCATGCCTGCGGTGCGGCAAGATCACCGAATTTGTAAGCAGTGGTTTTGAAAGACTCAAACAGCAAGTGGAGAAAGACTGCCGGTTCCGGGTGGTAATTTCACGGCTGGAGATTGGCGGATACTGCGCCACTTGCCGCGGATCGCAGTAGACATGGTCTGAGGCGAAAAGAAAAAGCGCCCTCGACTTTTCAGTCCAGGACGCCTCGGCAGCCCTCCCCCAGAACTGCCAACCACGAAATGGATATTAGAATCCGCCCTCTTTTGTGTAAACGTCACTTTGGTAATGCGATTAGCGGAGAGTTAAGGTGGGAGCTGACGGAAGTGACAAACAGTTCTGCCAGGCGTGGGTCTGCAACGGGCTATTGTTTCTTCCAGGTTTGGCCAGTGTCGCTGGTGGTCCAGACTTCCGGAGTGGAGGTTGTGACCTTTCCGTGCTGAGGATCGGAGAATTCCAGGGCGACAATGTCACCGCTCAGGATGGAGCCGGCTGAAGAAGGAAGGACTCGGATCCAGTGGCTGCCGGCGTCCTGGGAGTGATAGAGCACGCCGCCTGAGCCTCCCGCCCAAACCTCCGGTCCAAGTGCGGATACAGCGCGGAAGGTTGGAGTCGCGCCATCCCGCTTGAGGCCTCTCTTGTCTGCGTCTTTTTCTTTTGCCCGAGAAGTCTTGGCGCCGGCTTCGAGACTGTACAAGTTGGCAGCGGACACATTCACATCGACATCCTGCCAGGTGTTGCCCTGGTCGTAGGAGCGCTGTACAGCGCCGGCGGAGCTGATGGTCCAGCGGGGCAGCGGGCCGGCCGCGGGGGAAATCAACTGCGTGATGTTACGCCCATTTAGTGGGAGTTGGCTGACCTCGCGGTCAGCAATCGTGCTTCCGATACTCGCGGTCTCCGCCTGAACCTGCGCATTTTGCGCGGATGAAACCTCAACCACTTCCGAGACGCTGCCGGGGCTCAATGTGAAACTGTACATCGAGGGCTGATTGGCATCGTAGTTCAAGTCGAGGACGGTGGTCTTGAAACCCTGTGCTTCGGCCTGCGCCTTGTAGTTTCCCGTGGGAAGGCCGGCAATGAGCCATGCGCCTTGAGAATTCGTCACAGCGGTAGCGGGGCCTCCGGTCTTGGAGGGAGTTATCGTGATCCTCGCGTTGGACACCACGGCGCCCGTGGGATCAACAACGTAACCGCCGATCTGCCCAGGCGCAGGCTGCGGCACGGGCAGCTTGGCTTTGCCGACCTCTTCAGCGTAATTCGCGCCGGATGAAGGCGCCGCTGCAGGCTGATTTTGCGCCCGAGCCGCGTCCAAACTGGCAACTTCCGTGGCAATCACAGGCGACGCACCCGATACCTCTATCTTCTGAGTAGCTGCGGGAATTCGCCTGCTCGCGGAGATGTCAGCGTCGGCGTGTTGCTGCTTCACAAACGGCGCAGGTGGCGTCGCCATGGGAGCCTGATTCTGGGCGTTGTTTTGCAGCTGCCATTGATTCGCCACGCTGGGGCCATGAAGCAGCGGGCCGCCGCCGACCGCTCCCTTAGCGCTGCCGATGCCACGGCCCGCCTGCTGCGGCGTAACACGTGCTGGAGGTTCCTCGGCGCGAGCCACGGTCTTTTTCTCGTCGTCGGTCGCTGTGGGAACGACAAGAGAATCGGTGAAGGCAGGGGCTGGGGGAGATGGGAGTTTCTCCTTCTTCTCAGTTGGAGCAGAAGCCGCGAAAGGAGCTATCGCCTTCTTGGGCTCGTTAGCGGCTTCTTCAAGGCGGCCAGACTGCTGCGAGCCCGTGGCGGCGGTCTGGGAACGCTGTTGAAATCGTAGGACCCCGAACGACGCAATGGTGACGACTCCGGCCGCTACAAATCCCCAACGGAGAGCGGGCCAGGTCAGCCATCCGCGACGGGCCGGAATGGCGGCCGTTTCGAGTGCCTCTGTCGCGGGCAAGGCGAGGGCGACTATGTCGCGGCAATCGCCGCAGCGGGCAAGGTGATCGAGCACGGCATCGCGTTCTGGCTCGGACAGCGACCGCTCGGCGAAGGCGGTCAGCAGGTCCGCGTCAGGGTGATTGACGGTGGACGCTGCGGCCTTTAGCCGTTCGGGCACGATTTTGGGCACGTTTTGCATTTCAGCTGATGGCTTCTAGCCAACCCTGCGCATCTTGACATCCAGCGCGTGAAGGCGCAATTCCTAAGCAAATCTCTACGGCACGCCTGAAGGGCATGCCCTGATACCAATCGCCGATTCCACTTGTCATCGTCATCCCGAGCCCTCCCGGACCCTCGCCTCCGCTGTCTTCTCAGAGAACGCTGGCGGTGACGATTCTTGCGTCAGCGTGCGGTGGATATTCACCTGCAGGTCGCGGACATCCACTTCCAAGGCTTCTTCGGCCTGGCGGCGCGACATGCCGCGGCGCACCAGGTCGGCGAGAATCTGTTTTCGCAAGGCCTTGGCCAGCTTGTCGAGCTTGCGGCTGATGGTGGACTCGTGCACGCCCAGCATCCGGGCAATCTCGGCGAGGGTGCGCCCATCGAGATAATACGCGCTCAGGACCATGCGGTCTTCGGCGGATAGAAGAGCCAGGGCTTCGTCGGTGGCCTGCGCCAGGCGCTGATCGGCGGCGGAAACCGGCTCGGGATCAGGGGCCTGGAATTGGACACCTTCTTCGGATTCTTCGTCGAGGCTGACCAGGCGTTTCGTGCGGCGGTAGCGATTCACGTATTCCTGCGATAAGACAGTGCGGAGCCAGCCTTCCAGCGATCCGCGTCCTGTGTAAGACGCGAGTTTGGAGACGCGCTGGCCTTCGCGAGTGTTGGTGCCGTACAGGTCGGCATAGAGAGTGTCGGCCAGTTCGCGCGCGGCAGAGTCTTCCCGGGCGATGCGAAGAGCGGACAGGTAGAGCTTCTCGCGGTACCGAGTCAGGAAAATCTCCCAGGCGGAATTGTTGCCGGCAGCGCAGGCACGGGCGAGGGCGAGTTCGTCGATCCGGAGGCTGAGAAAGAAGGTGCGGATTTCGGTCTCGGAAGTGGCTCCGTGTTTCGTGCCGACTTCGCACAGGATCGCGGCGAAGGATTCGTGCGTGAGGCCGATCTTTTCGCAGCCAGCTTTGGAATGGAGCTCCGCCAGCAGGTCATTGACGATGGACTGCACGGCGGAGATTGGTTTGGTGATGCTCATGCGCGGCGCGAGATCTCTTCGTTCCGATGTCTAGGACGCTCGTCCCTCCGGAGTCTCCGTGGTAGCTCTTATTTCACTCCCACAAATGACAAGCTCCGCCCCAACCGAAATCACCACGAAGTAAGGCAGTCGGGGCAACCAGAAGCGCTGCCCTCCGATGCTACCAATTTATTAGACGCGCGGAGTGTGAATTTTGGGCGCAAGGGGAACCGGGATATTCGTTCTTGTAAGGAAGCGAGATGGACGGCGCGCCCCAACGGGTCCGCCATGTTTCGCAACGACTGCGAAACATGGGCACCCGGCGCTACCTGGGAGCAGGGCGCGCCAGTCCTCAATGCATTCAATGCACGCGTGCGTGAATCCATGCGTACGCACCCGGGGAGGAGCGTCTATGAATCCGAAGATACTCTTGGCTTTTGCAGTGCTGGTGATTGTAGCGGGGATGGTCGTCCTGGACCAGCGGCAGGCGCGGGCGGGAGAGGTGACTCCGGCGCCGGTGTACAAAGTGTTGGAGCCGATCCGGCACGGGAATTTGACGGTGTTTCCGGTGGTGGCGGCGAAGAGTTATCCGACAGGCGAGTTCCTGACCCTCGACGAAGGGCTAAGGTCCGGAGAAGTGGTTGTGACTGAAGCGGGCAATGTGCAGGGTCTGATCCGGCGGCATCCGATGCCGGCAATGCGGCACGATGGAGCGCGGGTCAACAGCCTGGTTCTGGTTAACAATTCGAAGCGGCCATTGCTGTTGCTGGCTGGCGAAATTGTCAGCGGCGGCAAGCAGGATCGTGTAATTGGAAAAGATCGCATCGTTCCGGCGGAAAGCGATCCGGTGGACTTGAGCGTGTTTTGCGTGGAGCCGGGGCGGTGGGTAGCGACGAGCGAACACTTCGGGGCGTCGGAGGCGATGTATGGCGGCGTTGTGGGCAGTGCAAAGGCGTCCGCTCCGATGGCAATGATGGCGCAGCCGTCGGTGCGCGCCAAAGCGATGGGCGACAAGAATCAGGAAGAGGTTTGGGCGGAAGTGCGGAAGCAACGGGAAGAAGTCGCGGGCAATCTAGTCGCCGCCGCTCCGGCGTTGGCGGACGAGATTTCGCGCACAACTTCCTACGCCAAGGTAAATGAGAACGAAGAGGTCAAGAGACAGGTGGACGCGGTGGCCAAGCCGATCGAGCAGAACTATCAGAGCCTGATCCGGCAACTGCGGGACCGCAACGCGGTCGGAGTCGTGGTGGCGGTGAACGGGCGCATCATCTGGGCCGACATTTTCGCCAGCACGGATCTGCTGGAAAAATATTGGCCGAAGCTGGTGCGCTCGTACGCTTCGGAAGCAGTGGTCACGCGGGCAAAAGACGTTGAGGTGAGCGTGAACCGCGCCCAGGCGTTCCTGGAAAACATGGAAGGACGCCGGGAGACGATCGAGAGCGAGCCGGGAATCTATCGTCACACGGAAGTGAACGGCGACGGGTTCAAGGCGTTCGCGCTGACGTCATTGCTGCCGAAGACTGGGTTCGATGTGCACGTGGCGAAGATGGCGGAGTGAGACGCAGTGGGCGGTGGTCCCTTCCCAAAGCGATCTCGTGAGCTAGACTAGCGTGCGTTTGCGGTTGTACGCGCCAGGCTGGCGAGACAGACGCGATTCCGTCCCGCTTGCTTTGCGGCATAGAGCCCGGTGTCGGCGGCCCGAACCAGTTCATCGCGGGTGGTGCCGTGATCGGGAAACGCCGCGACGCCCGCGCTGAGAGTGACGGTCCGCGGAACCCCCGGAAACTGCCAGCCTTCGACCAGCCTTCGCAGCTTCTCGGCCACGCCGAGCGCGTGCTTGGCGCTGGTCTGGGTCAGCAGAATGGCAAACTCTTCTCCTCCGTAGCGGCACACCACGTCAATCTTGCGCAACTGCTGGTGGAACAGCGACGACACCTGCCGCAGCACTTCATCGCCGAGCAGGTGCCCGAACTCATCATTCAACCTCTTGAATTGGTCGATGTCGACCATGACCACGGCCATCCCGGTGCCACAGCGGCGGGCGCGCTCCACTTCTTCCAGAATGCGCAATTCGAAAAAACGGCGGTTGAAGATGCCGGTCAAGCCGTCGAGATAGGAGAGTTGCCGGATCCTCTCGACGTAGTGTGCGTTCTGGATGGAGCTGGCGCAGATGTCGGCGACGGACTCCAGCGATTGCAGTTCGCTCTCGCGAAACGCATTGCGCTGGGAACTATGCAACGTGAGTACGCCGAGTGTCTGCCCAAACGAGATCAGCGGGATACTCATGCGAGAAGCGCACTCGTTGAACAGTTTGAAAGAGTTGGGAGCAGCCAGGTCTTTCTCGATGAACGTGTCGCCCGTCTCTAGAATGCGCGACCAGGGTTCGCGGTCAGTCGGCAGGCGCCCGCCAGGCAGAGCACAGGGAGTCAGCGTCCCTTCATGCGCGCGCATCACCAAGTCGCCATCTTCGCGCAAGAACAGCGAGACATGCGACACCTGAAAGGCCTGCTGAATCACCAAACACACGCGCGCCAACAGATCCTCGAGTTCCATGACGGCGGTGGTCTGCTGCGCGATGGCGTTGATGGCTTCCAGTTGCCGCGCCCGCTGCCGTTCCAACGAATACAGGCGCGCATTCTGGAGGGCAATCGAAGCCTGCGTCGAGAACAAAGTCAGTAGATCGACGGTTTCATGATCGAAGTAGTCGAGGCATTCGCTTTGGCAGTCGAGCACGCCGACGACCTCGTCGCGCACCATGAGCGGGAGAGCTAACTCGGAACGCGTCGATTGTGCAGCGCAAATATATCGTGGGTCCTTGCTGACGTCGGGAGCATAGACGGGTTGTTTCTTGAGAACCGAGGCACCGGCGATCCCTTCGTGGGATCCTAAACATATCTTGTCCTTGCCGGGGTCCCAGCCGATCTGCGAACGAACGCACAACTGCTGGGCCTCCTTGTCGAGCAGCAGGATGGCCACGTTCGGCAGATGAAAGTAGTCACGCGCGATGCTCAGGATTCTCTGCAACACCTCGTCTAGGTCGAAAGTGGAGAGGACAGCCTGGCCCGCGTCGTACAGGACCGCAATTTTCGCCATTGTCCAAAGAATTGTACGGCCCGGGACAGCGGTCACCGAGGTTCCGAAAGTAACCGGTCTTGAAGGGCTGTGATCGAGCGATACTTCCAGGCTATCTCCACTTTCTTGCGGTGCGGATCAATCCGTAGGCCACCAGGCAGAACCAGAAGTCCACGACCAAGCCCAAATCCGGCCGGAATGGGCGGTGGCGAGCCGCAGGAGGAAACGACGGGGCAAGGACAAAGTACACCACGTTGCCCAACACAATCGCCAGCAGCGCCTGGAGGAAATTGACCAGCACCGATGGTTTAGACACCGCGGGACCTCAATGCGGATTGCGGAGCGCTCGGGCGTCGGTTGTCTGCTCCTGCTACCATTCTTTTCGTTCCGTCTTTCTACGCGACTTCGGAACCACAGCGCATGCTCGAACTCGCCACTCCGGTGAAATACGTGAAAGGTGTGGGTCCGCGAATCGCGGACGTTCTCGCCGCGAAGGGGATCCACACGGTCGGCGACCTGCTTTATTATCTGCCTTTTCGGTATGAAGACCGGCTGAACCCGCGCGGGATTGCCGAATTGCGTCCCGGAGAAATGGCCACCGTAATCGGAGAGGTGCGCAACTCAGGGCTATTCCGCACCCGCCGCATGCCCATTTTTCAGTTGACGGTTGGGCAGGGCCGGACGCGCCTGCGCTGCCTGTGGTTCAACGCGACTTATCTGCAGGATAAGTTCAAGCCCGGCCAGATGATCGCGCTCTACGGCAAGGTCGAAGAAGATCAGCGCAGCCGCGAGCTGCAAATCATGCAGCCGCAGTTTGAGATTCTCGGAGAAGCCAGCGACGGCGGCGACAACGGCGCGGAGAAGAAAGCTGCCGAATCGCTGGAGATCGGCCGCATCGTTCCCATCTACGAGTCGATCGGGCAGGGACGACTGACCCCGCGCTGGTTTCGCCGCGCGATCCGCACCGCCCTCGACAACCTGACACCCGAACTCCCGGAGCCCATCCCAGCCGCGGTGCGCGCCCACCTTGGACTGATCTCACAACGAGCCGCGCTCTGGAACGTGCACTGGCCCGAGCCCGGCGAGAGTTTCCAGGACTTGCAGTCTTCGCGCACCCCGGCTCACATCCGGTTGATCTTCGACGAACTGTTCTTCGTCGAACTCGGCCTGGAGTTGAAGCGCCGCCAGCTCAAGGCGCAAACTGGAATTGCGTTTAGTTTGGACGACCGGGTGCGCGCTGCGATCAAGAAGATTCTGCCCTTTCATCCCACCGCCGCGCAGAAGCGGGTGCTGAAGGAGATTGCCGCCGACATGGAGAAGCCGTATCCCATGCGGCGATTGCTGCAGGGCGACGTGGGATCTGGAAAGACGATCGTTGGCTTCGAGGCGGCCATCATCGCCATCGAAAACGGTTGCCAGGTGGCGCTGATGGCTCCGACCGAGATTCTGGCTCAGCAGCATTATTTTTCCGCGCGGCGGATTCTGGAGAATGCCGGTTACCGCATCGTTCTGCTGACTGGGTCACTCGAAGCCGACCGCAAGCGCGAAATCCGGCGCCACATCGCGCAAGGAAATGCGCAACTGGTGATTGGCACGCACGCCCTGCTCGAAGAGAAAGTGGAATTTTCGAAACTGGGACTAGTCATCGTCGACGAACAGCATCGCTTCGGCGTGATGCAGCGGTTAAAGCTGATGAAGAAATCTGGCGAAAGCAGCGACGATGCTCGTGGAGGGACTGGCGCTCTCGCCCGTCCGGCCGAGCAAAGTTCGGCCCCTGTGCCCCCTGCCGAACCCGATGTGCTAGTCATGACGGCGACCCCCATCCCGCGCACGCTAGCACTCACCCTGTACGGCGATCTCGATCTGAGCGTGCTCGACGAACTGCCGCCCGGGCGCACCCCGATCGTCACTCGCTGCGGCTCCGACGACGAGTCGCCGAAAGTATGGGAGTTCGTGCGCAAGCAGGTGGCTGCCGGACACCAGGCCTACGTGGTCTATCCCGTGATCGCCGAAAACGAAGAGAGCGAGCTGAAGGCCGCGATCAAAATGTACCGCGAGCTCAGTGCCGTCGTCTTCCCCGATCTGAAAGTTGGCCTGCTGCACGGCCGCCTCGACGCCGAGCTGAAAGACCAAGTCATGCGCATGTTTCAAAAAGGCGAGTTGCAGATTCTGGTCGCGACCACCGTCATCGAAGTCGGCGTGGACGTGCCCAACGCCACCGTGATGGTGATCGAGCACGCGGAGCGCTTTGGCTTGGCGCAGCTTCACCAATTGCGCGGACGCATCGGTCGCGGCGCGGCCAAGTCGTATTGCATCTTGATGACCGGAGGCAAAGTCAGTGAAGAAGGGCAACGCCGGCTCGACGCCATGGTGAAAACCAACGACGGCTTTCAGATCGCCGAACTCGACCTCGAACTCCGCGGCCCCGGAGAATTCTTTGGCACGCGCCAGGCGGGGATGCCCAGCTTCCGCGTAGCCAACATCATCCGCGATGCGCAGCTGCTTGAAGCCGCCAAGCGCGAAGCAGCCGCCGTGCTGGCCGGGCCGAACGCTGAGATCTCCGCCGAAGAAATCAGCCGCGCTCTGGTGCACATGCGGACGCTTTGGCAGCATACGTACGGGCTGGTTGAGGTGGGGTGAGGAGGATACGGGTTGACTTCCGGTTTGTCCGTGATCCTCCCGCAATAGGCGCAGAGCATCAACAAAGCGGTGCCCTGTTCCGCTTGCGAACCGCGAGCATTGAGAGAATCATAATTCCAATGCAAGTTGATCGAACACTGGTGCCATTGCCTGAGGAGGTCGCCGCGCGCTACCTGGCGATCTTGGGAGTCGTGCGAAGAGAACCCAGCCTGGAGGCCCTCCGCGAGCTTCTGGCAGCCCACCTTACCCGCGTTCCTTTCGAGAATATTTCCAAGCTTTATTACCGCAAGCGTTTGGGATTGGTGAACCTGCCGGCAATTCGACTTTATCTTGAGGGCATCGACAAATACCATTTCGGTGGCACCTGCTATTCCAACAACTACTATTTTCATTTGTTGCTTCGCAGCTTGGGATACGAAGCGAAATTGTGCGCTTCTGACATGAAGACTCCGCAAATTCACGCGCTGAACATGATTATGATTGAGGGGCGAGAGTACCTGGCAGACACGGGCTACGCCGCCCCGCTGCTGGAGCCAATTCCTCGCGACCTAACCGCGGACTATGAAACCATCTTGGGTCGGGACCGCTATGTGCTAAGGCCGCAAGACGCGGATGGCTCTTCGCGCCTTGAACTGTATCGCGATGGAGTCTTGCGCCACGGTTATCTGGCCAAGCCGGAACCCAAGACGATTGAAGATTTCAGCAAGGTAATCGCTGCTTCATTCTCTGCCGATGCAACGTTTCTGAATTCGGTCTTGTTGGTGCGATTCTATCCGGGACGTTCCGTCCTCATTCACAATTTGACACTGATCGAATCAGATGGAACAAATCGACAGTGCATGCATTGGCGAATCGGGACGAGCTGATTACGGCAATTGAACAGCGCTTTGGCATGACGCGGGAGATTGTCAGCGAAGCAGTAGGTCAACTCGGCAATCTGCAGGATGCCTGGAGTTAGCAATTGCGCGATCTGACTCTTCTGGAGCTTGCATGCGTTGCAAGGTCTGGTACGGGCGCGGCCTTGGGGCTTTCATAGGACAACACGGAGACGGAGCGTCTTTTCGGCAATCCGGAAGTGGCCCCGCTGACAGAAGCTGGTCCGCCGCTGCCCAAGGCCTGAACTGATAGAATCGACCGGATGGCTGCGTCTTCCCAACTGATTCAGATCGAGCTTGGCGCTCCCCAGAGGATGCCCAAGCCGCAGTGGCTGCGGGCGAAGGCTCCTGTGGGCGACAACTTCCACAATCTGAAGAGGCTGGCCCGCGGGCTCGGGCTGCACACGGTGTGCGAGTCGGCGCAGTGTCCGAACATTGGCGAGTGCTGGAACCATAAGACCGCGACCTTCATGCTTCTGGGCGACATTTGCACGCGCCGTTGCGGTTTCTGCGCCGTGCCTAAGGGACGGCCGGAGCCCATCGATTGGGACGAGCCCCGCCGTGTGGCCCAGGCTGTAGCGACTCTGGGACTGAAACATGCGGTGGTGACCAGTGTGAACCGCGACGATGACAACGTCGGCAGCGCCAAGGTCTTCGCCGAGACGATCCGCGAGATTCGCGAGCTCACGGCGGACTGCCGCATCGAAGTGCTCATCCCTGATTTTCAGGGCCTGGAAGAGCCGCTGAGAATCGTCCTCGACGCGAAGCCGGATGTGCTGAACCACAATACTGAGACCGTGCCGCGTCTGTATCGCGCAGTTCGCTCCGGCGCGCGCTACGAGCGCACGCTCACCTTGTTGGAAAATACAAAGAAGTTCTCGCCCAGTATGGTGACCAAAAGCGGTGTGATGGTTGGCCTGGGCGAGTCGACGGAAGAACTGGTCGCAGTTTTTCGCGACCTCGGCACCCGCGGCGTCGATATTCTTACGGTCGGGCAGTACCTGCGCCCGTCGAAGGATCACCTGCCCATCGCCCGCTTCTATGAACCCGAGGAGTTTGTTTATCTGCGGGACCAGGCTCTGCGCTTCGGTTTCCGCCACGTCGAATCTGGGCCGATGGTGCGGTCCAGCTATCACGCGCACGAGCAAGCCGACGCCAGTGCGACCCCGCGGACGGTTTCTTAGCTTGCAGCGACCTACGGCGCGGCTATAAGGTGCGCCCCTTTCAAGACAAAGGCTCTTCCGCAGCCTTTTACAGCCGCTGCCGAAAGCCTATTCCTTAGAAGATGTGGAGCTTGATGCTCAGATATTTCCTTGGATTCTCGCGGACCGCCTTCACGAGGTCCCGAGTCTCAGTCAGCATTTGGTTGGCGTTGTTGTAGAGGGACTCGTCCTTGAAGAGTTTGCCCGCGGTGCCCTGGCCGGCTTCGAGTTCCGTGGTGAGCTCCGAGAGCTTGCTGATCGTGTTGTCGAGCTTCTTCGCCAGTTCCTCATCCTTGGTCAGCTTGCCGAGCGTACCCTTGCCGGCATTGATGTCCTCGGTCAGCTTCTTCATGTTGGCGATGGTGTCGTTGGCGTTGTTGTAGAGCGACGGATCCTTGAGGATCTTGCCCGCAGTGCCTTTGCCCGCCTGAATGTCGTCGATCACTGCGTTCATCTTGTCGAGCGTGGCAAGGAACTTTTCATACGCATCGTTGCGGCTGATTAACCTACCCAGGCTGCCTTCGCCGCTCCCGACCTGCTCGACGATCTTCTGGAACTCGGCCACGGTTGCTGAGAAGCGGTTGTAAAGCGTCGGATCATAGATAAGTTTCCCGAGCGATCCTTTGCCGCTTTCCGCGAAAGCCAAGATGCGGTCGGCACGTTTCAGCAGCGCGTCCATGTTCTCGAGCGTGCTCTGGCTGGCCCGCACCACCTGGTTGAAGTCGGGATGAATCGTGGTGGGCAGCGTATCTCCGTCCTGTGCAGCGGGACCGATCGCCTGCGAACTATCGATGTCGAGGTAGGTCTCTCCCAGCACGCCCGCGGTTTCGAGCGAAGTCACCGAATCGCGATGCATGGCGTAACCGTAACGGGTGCTCACCTTCATGGTGATTTCGACAGGAGTAAGCTGCTTGTCTTTGTCGGGCACGATGCGGATCTTGGTGACGTTGCCGATATCGACACCGCTCAGCCGCACCGGTGCGCCCTGGCGCAGACCCTGCGCGTTATCAAAGTAAGACTTCAGAACGATCCGGGGAGTGAACAGACCCGCGGTGTTCGACATGAGAAACAGCAGAAAGCCCAGCGTCAGACTGGCAACGATCACCGTGATCCCAACGCGCAGTTGCGACCACTTGAGCTGCTTCTGGCTAGGCAAACGATTCCCTCATGGTGCCAGTCTGGATGTGTGTAGCCGGTTGCACCAACAGCTCGGAATCGCAACCAGTTCCTTGCTACACGCCCATCGCAGAATGATAACAAAACCGGAGCCAGTCCTAAGCCGCTTTCGTACGCAGTGCCGGCATCAGCATCAGTGCCAGGAGGTAGGCGCCCGTTCCGCAAGCCAGAGTCACGGTCAAGCCGAACTGAATGGCGATCACCATGGCCAGGACCGATCCCAGCACGCTGGCGGCAGCGTTCATCGCCCACGCCCATTCGACGGCATTGTCGGAAGCGCTTTGCCCGGCAGGATATTCCGGAGCGGGCAGGGCAGCGAAGGCGCGCAGGCCCGTGGGGAACGGCATCCCCATGACGAATCCCAATGGGATGAGAAGAACGCCGCTCACGAGCAGGCGATATCCGAAATCCATCCCGACCAACGCCGCCAAACGGCTGGGCAAGAAAAATACGTCGGCGAGAAGCGTCAGGATAACGAGCAGCAAAGGTACCCAGCCCAAGTCCGTCCGCGGCAGCCAGAGTCTAGAAAAGAGGCTTCCCGCGCCGCTCGACAGCATGAGCAGAAAAATTACCACGGTCAACGCATATGTGGGATGACCGAGAAACAGCACAAAGCGCTGGATGAAGGCGATCTCGACCATGATGTAGCCCAGCCCGACGGCAATGAAATAGAGCAGAGGAAGCGGCGATTGGCGCGCCTTTCCGCCCTTCAGTGCCAGAGGAAGAACGAGAAAGACGAGCACCGCGATCAGAGAGATCACCAGCACCAGCAGCAGGACCAGCACTCCGAGATTCACCTTCCAGTCGATGCCCTCGCGCAGACCCTTTTCGCCGAGAACCTGTGAGGCCTTCAGAGTGAAGAAGAAGAACGGCGCGTTGTCCGTCACGGGCGCGACGTTGTAGGCGTAGCCGTGCGCAAACGCGTATGGATCATTGCTCGCGATCAAATCCGAAAATGGATTTTGTCCCGGCTGCGACGGCAGATACAACGGATCGAGCTCCGAATAGTGATCGAAATGAGTGATGACGGTGGTTTCTTCGGCGGCGGTGAAAGGGATCTTCTTGGCCAGAACCACGACCGGGATCCCATCGGCATCAAGCTCACCCTGAGAGGCGACGATGAAGTTGCGCGCCGGCTTGGCGACGCCCATGCGATGCAGCGCTTCCATGGCCACCGCGACCACGCGCAATGCCTCGCGCGGATGACGGAATTCCCAACGCGTGATGGCGACCATGCCATCGGGTTTAAGATGTTCGAAATACTCGCGGAAGGCCTCGACTGTATACAGATTATTTTCGCTGAGCGCGAAGGCGCCGGCCGCGGTCGACGCCCACGTATCCACGAGCGTCATCTGCACCACATCAAAATGCTGCGGAGTTGAGCGCAGAAACGACCGGCCATCAGTGACATGAATATGCACGTCGGGCCGCTGGTAGAGATGCTGCGAGTAGTCGGCGTAGCGCTCGCGCATGATCGTCGTCGCAATGATGGGATTGATCTCGATCCCAGTTACGCTCGAACTGCCATTAGCCACGGCGCGCAACACGTCGACACCGCCGCCCGGACCGATGATGGCAAACTCTCCGTGCGGGCGCAGAACATTGGCCAGCGCGGGCGGAGCGGACATCAGGTTGTGCTCCCACACTGTGCCCTGCCAGTGGGCTAAGTCCGCGTTCATGATGTAGGTGGAGGCGTCGGCGTCAATGACCACAGCTTTAGCTTGACCCTGGCGGTCAACTTCGACGCGCGAAAGAGCGTTCCAGCGGGCGAACTCCACCCAGGCCGGATCGCGGAACATGCCCTTCGCATAGACCACATCGATCAAGCGCCCCGAGTAGTTCGCACCGGTCAATGCTATGAGTACGACCACGAGCAGGCTTGCATTCTTGCGTGGAGTCGAAGCGCCTGCCCAGATCACGGCTGAGGCAGCCATTGTTGCGGCCGCGACCAGAATGACATTCGGGCCTCCCAGCCAGTTCAGCAGAGGCACAACCGCCAGGCAGGCCAGCGCTCCACCGCACAGGTCGGCACCGTAAAGGCGCGGGATACGACGCGGTTCACGCGCGAACACAACAGAAAACAGCAACCCCGTTAGAAAAAAAGGCACGGCTGCGGCGAGGTAAATTACCGTCAATCGCAGAAAGTTCGCGCGGGAAACCGTAAGCGCGACCGGGACATGCAGCACGATCTCCAGCACCACGACGACCACTCCGGAATTCGCCATGCATAAGCGCGACGCGAGGTCACGCGTGTCCAGATTCGCGAGTCGGTTCTTTAGCAGGTAAGCAAACACGCCGCCGGCGCCCAGCCCGAGCAGCGCAATCGAAATCGCGAGAAACGCGAAGTGGTAGAAGAGCACGACGGAAAACAAACGCGTCAGCGCGAGTTCCAGCAACAGGGCGGAGAAACTGGTGAGCGCAAGGCCCGCCAGCAAAGTTCTGTCGGGGACCTCAATCCTGCCGGAAGTTGGGGAAGGAGTCGGAGTGATGACGGCCATAATTGGATTAGACGCGACAGTCTAGCAGATGATGGACAGCGGCACGCGTTAGAGGGGCCGGGCGACGGGCAGTTCAGCTCTCCAGAATCACCTGCGCGATCGCCTGTTCTTCGGTGTGCGACAGCGAGAGCGCCGCATTTCGTACTCCGAGTTTCGCGGCGAACTCTCCCGCCTTGCCGTGGAAGGTCATGGTGGGCCGGCCTCCAGGCATGCGTGTGACTTCACAATCACGCCAGCGAATACCGTGATTCCAGCCCGTGCCCAGGGCCTTCATCGCGGCCTCCTTCGCCGCGAACCGCGCGGCATAGCGCTCGAAGCGATTCGCTTTGGAGTCGCAGTAGCGAATCTCTGCCGGGGTAAAAATGCGCTGCAGAAAACGCTCGCCGAAGCGCTCGATGGACTGGCGGATGCGGGGAACTTCGGCGATGTCGATGCCTGTGCCTACGATCATGATCGCAAATTATCCTCAGTGGGCGAGTACGATGAGCGCTGTCTTGAGCGTTTCGTCCTGCTCCTCAAACACGGTTCGCAAGTCCAGAAGCACTCGTCCGTCCTCGACGCGGGCGATGATTGGTGGATCGGAAGTGCGCAGGCGAGTGGTCAGTTCGTCGGCACTGAGATCGGCACAACTCAAGGCCAGCAGACGCGTCGGCAGCACCGAAGACGGCGCCGCGCCCCCACCAATCATCGACTCACCGTCGGTGATTTCGATCTGCAATCTTGATGACCGGGCCTGGGCCGCAAGTGCCTCCGCGCGCCTGCCAATCTCCTCTTTCGTGAGCCGCATCATCTTCAGCGTGGGGATGGCATCGTGGTCGCGCTTCACATAGGCAAGAAGCGTGGCCTCCAGCGCCGCGTAGGTGAGTTTGTCCACGCGCAGGGCGCGAAACAGGGAGTTGCCGCGCATGCGCGCGACCAGATCGGTGCGGCCGCTGATCAGTCCAGCTTGCGGGCCGCCCAGCAACTTGTCGCCACTGTAGGTCACAACGCCCACGCCGGCTCGCAGGCTGTCGAGCACGCTGGGTTCGCCACTGATGCCGAAGCTCTGCAAGTCTACAAGGGCGCCGCTGCCCAAGTCTTCCATGAGCGGCAGGTTGCGCTGGCGCGCGAGCGCGACCAGTTCGGCGGTGGAAGCCTGCTCGGTGAAGCCGGTGATCTGAAAATTGGACCGATGCACGCGCAGCAATAATCGCGTTCGCTCGGTGATGGCGCTTTCGTAGTCGGCAACGCGCGTGCGATTCGTGGTCCCCACTTCGCGAAGAACCGCGCCGGACTTTGCCATCACGTCCGGAATACGAAAGGAGCCACCAATCTCGACCAGCTCTCCACGCGAGACGACGACCTCGCCGCCCTCGGCGAGCGTGTTAAGCGCCAGCAGCACCGCGCCTGCGTTGTTGTTTACGACGATTGTAGAGACATCAGCTCGTGTGGGGACAGCCGCATCGGCCGTCCCGCCTGGGCGAAGCCCGGCGGACATTCCAGGATTCGTCGCGCCATCCGCAAGCAGCCTGCGGAAAAGCCGATCCACGTGTACATCCCGCTTTCCGCGCACTCCGGCTTCAATGTCAAACTCGAGATTGGAATAACTTCCAGCTGTTTCGCGGATATGCGCCAGTGCGGCGGCAGCCAGCGGCGCGCGCCCAAGGTTGGTGTGCAGAATGACGCCGGTGGCGTTGATCAGCGGGCGCAGCGAGTGACCGAGGGCTTGGCGAAGGCGTTCTTCGATCGCGCCGCTCAATCCTTTCAGCGCAAGGTGCAGCGGGGCCGAATCTAGCAAACCGGAAGCGACTTCAGCCCGCAGCCGGGCTAGGACAGTACGTGCGGCATCGGTGACCGCGGCGGCTCCGTGGTGGGACGCGAGCGAAGCCACTTCCGGCAGCCGCAGCAATTCGTCCACCGACGGCAACTCGCGAAACAGTTCCGACTTTGCCGCGCTCTTCATTATTCGGCGATTATCCCACCCGGATTATGCCATGAAATCGACAGAATCCTTGCGGCGCAGCGGTTACAGCGTGTGCATATACGCGAGGAGATCCCGAATGTCCTGCTGGCTCAGCGTCTGGCTATAGGCGGGCATTTCGTTGCGGCCGAGGCGGATGATGTCGCTCACTCGATCATCGTTGGCCGGCAGTCCGCTGAGAGAAAGATATTTGTTCTGGAAGATTCCCTTGAGACCCGGGCCTTTCTTGCCGCGCTTGGAGTACGGCTCGTGGCAGCGGTCGCAGTAGGAGTCGTAGATCTTGCGGCCGGCCGACTGTTGCGCATTGAGGCCAAGTTCCGCGTCCGACTTGCGGCGCTCGACGTCGCATCCCGAGACCATAACGAGCGCCAGCAGCACAAGCAGCGCCCCGAAGAAGACTCCGGCGAAACTATTCTTCAAAATCTGCGCCATCGCACCATCATCTCTTGATCGCATGCACTTTCCTCGAGGGTACGCCGTACGCGGCGCTGCAAGCCGCTTTACAATGATAGAGCAAACTGACAAAGCCATGGCAACTGCGATCAAACGAGTCTACGAACCGCCATCGCGCACAGACGGCACGCGCGTGCTGGTGGACCGCTTGTGGCCGCGCGGTCTCACGAAAGTCCGCGCCGCAATTGACGAATGGCTGCGCGACCTGGCGCCTTCCGACGAGCTTCGCCGCTGGTACCATGCCCGGCCGGATCATTGGGCGAACTTCCGCAAGAAATATTTGAAGGAGTTATCGGAGCCGGAAGCCGAGGACGCGCTGCGGCAGCTCTACCATCTTGCCCGCAGGAGAAAACGACTCACCCTGCTTTTTGCTTCAAAAAACGAGACGCGCAACAATGCGATCGTCCTCAAGGAACTGCTTGACGGAATGCGCAAGCCTCCGACGGGCACGGGCCCCGGCGCCATCCACGCCATCCGCACGCGACAGGCGGCGGTAAGGCGTGGATAGCCACGTCTCTCCCCTGACCTTTCTCTTCATTTAGAATTTCCGGCATGAGGTCGGTCTTCCAATGGAACCTGGGCGCGCGCGCGCTGGAACTCGGTAAGCGCACGCTGATCATGGGAGTGGTCAACGTCACGCCCGATTCGTTTTCCGACGGCGGGCAGTTTCTGGACCGCGACAAGGCGATCGAGCACGCGGGTCGTCTGCTGGAGGAAGGCGCTGACATCCTCGACATCGGCGGCGAATCCACGCGTCCCGGAGCGAGGGTCGACGTGGCAGCTCCGAAGCCGGGAGAAGCGAAGAAAAGTTCGACGGCGAATCTCAAGTCTCCGCCCGTTGTCAGTGCGGACGAAGAACTCAAGCGCGTCCTTCCGGTCATCGCCGAGCTGAAGAAAAAACATCCGACCGCAGTCCTCTCCATCGACACCTACAAAGCGGCGGTCGCCCGCGCCGCTGTAGCCGCTGGCGCCGAGATCGTGAACGACGTCAGCGGATTCCGTTGGGACCCGCAAATGGCGAAGACCGTTGCCGATCTCAAATGCGGTGCGGTGCTGATGCACATGCGCGGTCGTCCCGAGGAGTGGCGCACTCTGCCGTCGCCGGGCGACATTGTGCTGCTGGTGAAGCGCGAACTGAAGGAGTGGGCAGAGAAGGCCGTGCTGGCGGGAGTGCGGCGGGAACGGATTGTGCTCGATCCCGGCTTCGGCTTCGGGAAGAACTTCGATGAAAACTACCCGTTGCTGGGACGGTTCAGCGATCTGCAGGCCACAGGATTCCCCCTGTTGGCGGGCACGTCGCGAAAGTCTTTCATTGGTCGCACCCTGGCGAAAAACGGTAAGGACGCTCCACCGGAGGGGCGTCTGTACGGAACGCTAGCCACCCAAGCCGTGCTGATCCTAAAAGGGGCGCATATCCTGCGGACTCATGATGTGAAAGCGGCAGTAGAAACTGCGAAGGTAGCGGACGCGATTCTGCTGGCGCGGTGAAGGCCCGCGCCAGATTTTCCGCGCTGATTTTCCGTCCTACTGCTTCGCTGCCGTTGGATAGATTCCCTCCAGCGGCTTGGTGCGCTGCTCCTCAAGTTCGGGGTGGGGCAGAGGCTTGCGCGGAAGCATCCCGTCCCGCTGGGCTGTGTTGAAAACGAAGACAGCCATAACCACGGCGGCCTGTTTCAGGTCGGGCTCGGAGAGGCGCTCGTAGGTGTCGAGGTTCGTGTGGGCGCTGCGGGTTTCGTAATCACGCGGATCCTGAATGAACTGGAATCCGGGGAGTCCCACCTGATCGAACGAGACATGATCCGTGGACCCCGTGTTGCGCAGCGTAACGGTGGTGAATCCCAGGTCGCTGATGGGAGCAACCCACTGCTGAAAGATTGTTGCCACCGCGGAGTTGCCTTCGGTGAAGATACCCAGGAACTTGCCACCACCATTGTCCGTGTTGAAGTAGGCATCGAGCTTGGCATGTTCTGGCTTTGTGGTGACGGGTCCGGTCTGCTGGCGCAAGAACTCAGGCACGATCTGTTCTTCGGGCTTGGTGGAGTAGGACCTCACGCCGAAGTGGCTGCTGACATATCCGGCTGAGCCGAAGATGCCCTGTTCTTCGCCACCCCACAGGCCGACACGGATGGTGCGGCGAGGCTGGACGTTGAGGGCGCGCAAGATGCGCATGGCCTCGATCGCGATGATGGCTCCGGCGCCGTCGTCGGTAGCTCCCGTGCCTGCGATCCAACAGTCGAGGTGGCCGCCAAGCATCACGACTTCATCTTTCAGCGCGGGGTCAGTACCGGGAATCTCGGCGATGACGTTGTTGCCCGGTTCATGGTCTCCATAGAACTTCGTCGCGAGGTTGAGGCGCACGGACACGGGAACGCCATGCGAGACGAGACGGTGCATCCGGCCGAAGGCCTCGCTGGCAATGACGGCCGAGGGAATGGCCTGCTTGTGCTCTGGGCGATAAACGAACCAACCGAGGGAGTGACCCGTGTCGTCGTGGAGAACTCCGCCGGAGCCGCCTGGGCGAAGCACAGCGATGGCGTGCTCGTCAGCGAAGAAATGTCCGACCTTCTCCAGGAAGGCCATGTCTTTGAATATCTTTTCCCAGAACGGAGGATCGTTCGGCAGCACATGGCTGTCGTTCTGATCGCCATCGAGAGGATACGAGCGGAAGTGCTCGAGTTTGGCCGCATCATAATGCTCAAGCGGGTTGGACGGGTCCGGTTTGATCTTCGGCGCGTCGCCATAAAGGATGACCTTGCCCGCGAGCTTGCCCTTCCACGCGTCGAAATCTTTCTCCTCGTGGAGCGTGGGAACAGCAATAGCCTCGCCGGTAGCCTCGCCGCCAGTGGCGGGCGACCACGGCGTGGCTTGCGCAAGGAATGTCGCGGTCGAGGGCGCCGTCATTTGCACCGAGGTCCCGATCTGTTCCCAGCCCATGCCGAATTCACCCCAGGACTCGGCGTGAGGGTTGGAGGCACCCATGCGGCGGAGCTGTTCCAGCGACCACTGCTCGGCCTTCCCGAAGTCGGGCGAGCCGGTCAGGCGCGGGCCAACGCCGTCAAAAAGACCGCTAGCGTATTCCATGATGTGCGAGTGGTTGATGCCCTCGTCGCGAATGCGCGCGATGGTCTCGAGGTCGAGCGTTTCGGCAGCGGGTTGAGCCGGTGCGGGCGCGGCTTTGGGTTTTTCTTTATCGGCAGCGAAGGCGCAGAGGGAAAACGCAAGAACGGCGGCGATCGCGATCTTCATGGTCCGTAGATAATACGTCAGGCAAAAGCGCGTCACAATTTCAACTCCTCCTCCAGGATGGCAGCTTCTCCTTAGCGGAGTGGCGTGAACACTAGAACGTCTTCGCAGAATCCAGCAGGATGGTCACTGGGCCCTCGTTGACCAGTTCCACTTGCATCATTTCCTGGAAGCGGCCGGTTTCGCAGCGCAGGCCCACGGCCTGAATACACTGCACAAAGAATTCATACAGGCGCCGCGCGTGCTCCGGCGGAGCTGCCGCATCAAACGATGGACGTTTCCCGCGGCGAACATCTCCGTACAGGGTGAACTGGGAAACAACCAGCACGCTGCCGCCCACATCCTGCACGTTGCGGTTCATCTTTCCGTCTTCGTCTTCAAAAACTCGCAGACCGGCAATTTTTTCCGCCAAGTACGCGGCGTCAGATTCGGTGTCTTTCTGTCCCACGGCGAGCAGGACCAGCAAGCCAAGACCGATTTCGCCGCTCGTCCATCCGTTGATGGTGACTTTGGCGCGGCTTACGCGCTGCACGACGGCACGCATACGACTCTCTCGCCTCTCAGTGACCGGTCTCGGTCAGCATAGATTCATGCCCGGCCACACACTGCCAGCGTCCTTCGCGGTACAGGTAGACATCGGTGAAACGTACCTTGGCCAATATCTTGCCCTGCGCGTCGATTGCCGCTGCCAGTCCACGGATGTAACCGAAATCGCCTTGCACATGAGGGTGCAAGTCCGACAGTTCGTGATGGACGGCCCGGTGCTCCGCGGCCTTGGCGAGGGTCGTTGTGCGATCGGTGAGCTTGCCATCCGGGCCGGCGTCTTCGAATTCGTCCGCCAGGATGCAGCCGAGCGTCGGCGTATCTTGCTGTTCCAACGCGCGGGCCCAGGTCTGCTCGATCTGAATCAAAGTGTCGTTTTCCTTCTCCTGGGCCGTGGGACACGGCGCCGCGTACGCCAGGGGACAGAACACTAACATCCAAAGCGCGTATTTCACGGGTCTCTCCTGAGAAATCGCCGAACGACTCATCATAACTCGCGCGACGTTTGACCCCAGCAACGGCAGCCATTAGGATTTAAGAGTGCAATCTCAATTCGACAGAGGCTTTGCCGGAAGTGGCAGGGCTCTTCCTTTACACTAATTCACCGGGACAATTACACTACACAGCTCGCCTTTTTTCGTATTGCAGTGCGCAACGAAGTGCGGAGTAGGACCTGCAGAGTTGTGGAGGGCGAAAGCCTGAGCCAGCAGAATTAAGGGCTGCGATTGCGCGAGCGGGAACCGAATTCAAATCTAATCGAGGCAAGCGAGGAGACACATGGCAGCCGTAGACGAGAAGGTAAAACAGATTATTGTGGAGCAGTTGGGAGTGGACGAGGGAGAAGTCACCGCCAGCGCGTCGTTCGTGGACGACCTGGGCGCGGATTCGCTCGACACCGTTGAACTGGTCATGGCTTTTGAAGAGGCCTTCGACATCGAGATCCCAGACGAAGACGCGGAGAAGATCCGCACCGTGCAAGACGCGGTCGACTACATCGGCAAGCACGCGAAAGCGGGGAAGTAGATTTGGGACGCAGGGTCGTAGTCACTGGCCTCGGGTTGATCTGCGGCGTGGGCAATTCCACCGATGACGTGTGGAAGGCCGTGCTCGCGGGCAAGAGTGGTGTCGCGCGCATCACCAGTTTCGACCCCACTGCCTTTGCCTGCCAGATTGCCGCCGAGGTCAAAAACTTCGATCCGCTGAATTACATCGAGAAAAAAGAAGTCAAGAAGATGGGACGCTTCATTCATGTGGCGATCGCCGCCGCCGATGAAGCGCTGAAGATGTCGGGCCTCAAGATTACTCCGGAGAACGATGAGCGCGTCGGCGTACATATCGGATCGGGGATCGGCGGGTTCGACATCATTGAACGCGAACACGCTGCGCTGGTGGAAGGTGGGCCGCGCAAGATTTCTCCGTTCTTCATTCCGGCCGCCATCATCAATCTTGCCGCCGGGCAGGTTTCGATGAGGCATGGGGCCAAGGGGCCGAACGAAGCCACTGCCACCGCCTGCACTACGAGCGCGCATTCCATCGGAGATTCCTTTCGCATCATCCAGCACAACGATGCGGACGTGATGATTGCCGGAGGCGCGGAGGCGGCGATTACTCCCATGGGCGTTGGCGGATTCGCCGCCATGCGCGCACTCTCGACGCGCAATGACGCGCCGGAGAAAGCCAGCCGTCCCTGGGACAAGGATCGCGACGGCTTCGTGATTGGCGAAGGCGCGGGCATCCTGATCCTGGAAGAATTGGAATTTGCGCGGAAGCGTGGTGCGCCCATCCTGGCTGAAATCGCCGGCTATGGCATGAGCGGCGATGCCTACCACATGACCCAGCCCGCGCCGGAGCATGCAGGTGGTTTCCGCGTCATGCGCAACGCGGTGCGCGATGCGGGCGTTACGCCCGACGTGGTCGGCTACGTCAATGCCCACGGCACTTCTACGCCGATCGGCGACACGCTTGAGGCACATGCGATCCGCAACTTCTTCGGACAGCGCAGAGTAGCCGTGAGTTCCACCAAGTCGATGACCGGGCACTTGCTGGGCGGCGCCGGCGGACTCGAAGCCGGCATCACCGTGCTGGCCCTGCGCGACCAGATCCTGCCCCCAACCATCAACCTGGAGAATCCTGAACCCGATACCGCCGGCATGGACCTGGTTCCCAACCACGCCCGCAAGGCCGAGATTGAATACGCCATGTCGAACTCCTTTGGCTTTGGCGGGACGAACGGCGCGCTGCTGTTCCGCCGCTGGACCGAGTAGTTACCTCAAGAAGATTCCGAGGCTGCCCCGCTCTTGCGCGTTCTTTGCGCAAGAGCCTGCCCTGAGCGAAGTCGAAGGGTGGGGATTTTGACTTCAAGGCCGAGAGAAGAGATCCAAGTCTCCGCGCTGTCGTTGTTCGATGCCGACGAATACAACCCCGCCAAACCCCACAATCCACGCGGGTTTCGACTCGTAATGTCCTATTTCACGCGGCCCTGAAAAAGTAATGGCACTTTTGCGTTCCCGGCGTTGGTCCTTTGTGTCTTTTCAAGCGCGCCGCGAACCTCCACAATGGATTTCGAAAGTGGAGTCTTCCCCTTACTATGGATAAAGCTTTCGCCGCAGTCCTCGCCCCCCTTTCCACCCGCAAAGCCGCCGCCCGCACTGCGCTGGTTGGCTTGGATGAATCGTCGCGCGCGCTCCTGACCGAAGGCTTCCGGCAGTTCGGCATCGAAACGGTGGCCATTTCCGAGAATGCTGCGGACCGCCTGAAGAAGGAGAAGTTCGAAGCCTGCGTGCTGAGCCTGGGCGACGGTGCCGAATGCGTGATGGAAGCCGCCCGCTCCTCGCCCTCCAATAGCCGCTGCATCCTTTACGGCGTGGGAGGCAACGCGCAGGAGGCGATGCGTTACTCCAAGTACGGCATCAACGCCATGTTCCACGAACCGCTGGAGCGGCCCGCTGCGCTCAAGCTGATCCGCGCCACGCGCATGCTGGTGCTGCATGAATTCCGGCGCTACGTGCGTATTCCGGTGATGACCGAGGTCTCCATCGTCGGTGACGGCCGGCGTGTCGCCGCCAGCAGCATCGAAATGAGCACGGGCGGCATGTCGATCAAAAGTCACGAAGACTTTTCGATCGGGGTGAATGTTGAAGTCTCGTTCGCGCTGATGACCTTACCCCGGGTCAATGTTCGGGGCGTCGTCAGCTGGCGCAAACCGAAGACCATCGGCGTCCGCTTCGATCCTGCCGACGATCGGCGGCAGACTGTGAAGCGCTGGATCGATTCGTATCTCGAGAACTGAGCGGCCTGACACGAGCCGAAGCATCAACCGCCGAGCACGCAGAGGGACGCCGGGAAGAATGATTTCCTCACCTTTTGCTCGGCGATCTCCGCGTTCTCGGCGGTTGATTTTGGGTTTCGATTCTCTACCGATCTCCGTTGACTTTGTGCCGTTAGAATAGGGATCGTGCCCGAAGCCAGCACACACGAAGCGGCCGACGCCGTCCCCACCCCTTCTGATCTCCGCCGCTTCAGCCTGCGCCAGCGCATCGCCTTGCGCATCATTTCCGGCGTGGGATATTGGTTTATCCGCCTCATCGGCCCAACCCTGCGCGTCGCCGTTTCGTTTGAGGAAGGAGCGCAGGAAACCCTGGAACAGCGCCCGCTGATCGCTTCGTTCTGGCATTCCTGCATGATTCCTTCCGCCTACATCTTCCGCGACATGGGCATTCGCGTGATGAGCAGCATTAGTTACGACGGCGAGTGCATGGCGCGCGTCATCCGCAAGTTCGGCTTCGTCGCGGTGAGGGGATCGAGCAGCCGCAATGCCGTGCGCGCCCTGCTCGGCCTGCGCCGCGCGCTCGAAGACGGCTGGACAGTGGCATTCACCCTCGACGGTCCGCGTGGCCCGCGCCACAAAGTCAAGCCCGGTCCGGTCGCGCTGGCGCGCGCGTCGGGTCTGGCTTTGACCACGTTCCATGCGGCGGTCGACAAAGCCTGGGCGCTCAATAGCTGGGACCGGCTGCTGATTCCCCTGCCCTTCTCGCGCGTCCTTGTGCGGGTGGGCAAACTGATTAGTGTGCCGGTAGACGCGAGCGACGAGGATCTGGAGCGCTACACCGCCGAGTTGCAGACGACTTTGGATCGAGTCTGCGAATTCAGCGAGGCGAATGTAAGCGCGGTTGGTTCGGGAGAGTTTCCGTACTACAAGCGGGGATAAGAAGTTTAGGATTGAAAGCCGCGAAAATAGTCAGCAATCAAATCAAAAAAAACTGAGATCAGCGCCTTTCTCTACTCAAGGGTTGAGCCGAGCAGTTGGTACTTATATTTCTTGCCATCCCAGAAGACGACCGAGGAGCTGTTCTCGCCCTCGCCTGTTTCTTCCATGTAAACTCCGAGAATCGTTTTTTTCTTTACCGTGAGTCTCTTCACCGTCAGAGTTTTGAAGGGCAGGTTGATGAGAAGAAACTTGGCCTTCGGGGTCTCGGCGCGCCAAGCGTCTTTTTCGGCGCCATGGATGATCAGCAGGCTGATGCCGCGGCGGTCGGGCTCGTCGGAAGCAAAGGTGGACGTGACTTTCACGTCGCTGTAGCCAAGAAAGCTGTCGTAGGGATCGGCGACGACGAAGCTGTATTCGTCTTTGTCGGCCATGGGATTCTTGCATTTTGCGGCGACGACGAGGTCGTCGATGCCGTCGCCGTCGAGATCGGCCACGAACTGCGGCGGTCCGGGCAGCAGCGAACAATTATCCCCAAACTGTTTATGGATGAGATCGTCGGTGACCGCGGGCGACGGAGACTTGGCGTGGGCCGGCGGCGGAGGCGGCTGCTTCTTCTGCGCGTACGCGGCGACGATCAGCAAGAGCGCGAAAACCGGGAGAAGGAAGAATTTGCTGGACGACATGGTCTTACTCTAGTCCGGTTTTGTGTAGGCGGGTAGAGACAGAGTAGTGACGGTGGTAACGGCGTGATCGGTGGGGTTGCGGACATCTCAGCCGCACGAAGAAGTCTTTCCGCAACCTCTCGAAAGCCGTGCCCTGATACAAATCAGCCTTCGCCTGACCGCCTGCGGCAGGGTCCACATGAATCCAGCTAGCGCTGGAAGTGTTCCCAGCCTCTGGGTTCGAGTTCATAAGACAAGTCGGGCCGGGCGTTGACAAATATCTTCGCGTGACGGGTGATATGACCGATGTGGGTCAAGGCGACTCCGGCGATCTGCGCCGGGATGTGCTTGCCGGGCCGAGCCGTAAAGAGGAGTTCGTAGTCTTCGCCACCATGCACGGCCAAGTCGAGATCGACTTCGCGGGCGGGCTTGCCGACACTAGCGCGGGGAATGAGTGCGGCGTCGAGTTCCGCACCGACTCCGCTTTCCTCACAAATGTGCGCCAGGTCGGTGGACAGGCCGTCGCTGGTGTCGATCATGGATGAAGCCAAGCCCTTCTCGCGGAGAATGCGGCCGAGTTCGATCCGGGGCTCAGGATAGAAGTGACGGGGATAGTCGCGGGGATTCAGCTTCTTCTTGGGCTTGGCCCTCATTCGCAGGACAGCGGCGGCTGAGCCTCCGAGTTCTCCGCTGACGAAGATGCGGTCGCCGGGGCGGGCGCCAGAGCGCAGCACAGATTTGCCCTTGGGTACGGCGCCGACCACGATGATGTCGGCGAGGATTCCGTTGGGCGATTCGGCCGTATCGCCTCCGGCAAGGGTGACGCCATATTTCTCCGCCAGGCTGATCAGGCTGCGAGCGAAGCGTCCGACCCAGGATTGGGGTAAATCCCTAGGCAGGGCGAGCGAGAGGAAAGCGGCGACCGGTTCACCGCCCATGGCTGCGATGTCGCTCAAGCCGCGGGTGAGGCAACGGTGTCCGACGGATTCAGGCGGATGCCAGTCCCGGCGGAAGTGAATGCCTTCCAGGGTGAAGTCGGTCGTGACCAGGGATTCTCGTCCCGGCAGCAGTCGCAGCACGGCGCAGTCGTCTCCAATTCCGGTGAGAACGGCAGGTTGTGTGGGGCGGACACTCTTGTCCGCCGGCCTTAGCCGGTCAGGTCTCGCCATGCGGCGAATCTGGGCGATCAGCGCTTTTTCAGGAAGCGGCACGGCGCAATCACTATACCGCCAGAGTTGAGATGACGGTTCTTGGAAGCGGGATTCATTCGCGAACCGATTGGCCCTCCGAGATTTTCAGACTGCCGGGCCAAAACCACGAGTAATCTGTCCCAGGGTGTCCCTGGTTACCGCGTCTTCGGTAACTGAGAAATGGCCTTCTGCGTCGTTGACAGGGGGAACCCAGTTTGCTACCGTTAACCAGTCATTCACAAAACCTTTGGCCGAGCTAAGTTCTGCAAGCGATTGGAATTGCAGACAAGTGAAGATTAAAGGCTCAGGTCGTAAGTTCCGGTAGGTGTAGGGCGCGAGAGAGTTTCCATTCCCAAGATGGGAGCGTAGCCCGAAAAAGTCAGGTGTCCGAACAGGCGTTCTGCAACCTCAGAGACTATGCCTGGAGTTCCGGACCTGATGCTTCAAAACTTGGTCTTTAGGATTTCGAGGAGCGATTTGCAGAAACGCTTTTACATCCTTTTTGTGGCGCGCGGGGACGACGGGCAGTTGCGCAAAATCTCCATCCCCGTGCATTACCTCTACGTATTCGTCGTGGGGGCCGCAATCGGATTCCTCAGCCTGACCGGAATTGCCAGCTCTTATACCCGCATGCTGCTGAAGGTTTCCCGCTACAACCAGCTGCGGACGGAAAAGGATCAGCTGAAGGACAATTATTCGCGCCTCGAGCAGGTGGCCAAAGAACGCGACGTGCAAGTCGCTTCCTTGGGTTCGATTGCCGGGGAAGTTTCAGCCCTCTACGGATTGAAAGCACAGCCCACACTGGTCACCGCGACCTCAGAGCAGGTTCAGGCCGCTGAAGTGAGTTCTTCCCTCGACCAACTGCACGCCTTGCGGACTTCAGCGCTGACCGGTGCGACCATGGTCGGCCTGACGATGGGGTTGACCCGCAACGCCACGACGGCAGATTGGTTTAAGGCAAATTCGGCACCCAACCTATGGCCGGTGGAAGGCCAAGTGACGGGCAGCTTCGGGGAGCGGATTGATCCGTTCAACGGTGAAGGCGCATTCCACAGCGGCGTGGATATTGGCAGCAACTACGGGCATCCGATCATCGCCCCGGCCGACGGAGTGGTCACGTTCACCGACCTGCTGGGCGGCTACGGCAAGGCGATCATGATTAATCACGGTAACGGCATCAGCACCCGCTACGGACACCTTTCCGGCTTTGCCGTCACGGCGGGGCAGGCGGTGCACCGCGGCGATCTGATCGGCTATGTCGGAGAGAGTGGGCGCTCCACCGGTCCGCATCTTCACTATGAAGTCCGCATCAACGATACGCCGGTCAATCCCTACAAGTACCTCCGCCTGACCGTCGCGCACAGCGGCGGATTCTCCACGGGAAGCTAGCACTCCGCCCTGCAACACTTAGCACTCGGCATTCGCCCAATCATCTCGTTCTTCTTGCCTCCGCTCGTCTCATTCCCAACAACCTTGCCCACACCGGCATTACTGGAGTAATGGACCGAACCACACAGAGTGCCGGATTACCGGGTCGGCGGCGATAACATAGATCGACTCCCTCTCTCGCCAGCAATGGCGGGCTCCGTCCGGCGTGCAGGCAGGTAAGGCCACTTGATGGAAAATACCGAGAGCAAACGGTTGGGCCGGTACGAGATCCTCGGCGAATTGGGCCGCGGGGCCATGGGGATCGTGTACAAGGCCCGCGATCCGCAGATTGATCGTCTGGTTGCGCTCAAGACCGTTCCACTGCGAGGGCAGGAGCCCGAGGCCGAAAAGGAATTCCGCAAGCGATTCCTGAATGAGGCGCAGGCCGCGGGGCGGTTGCACCATCCCGGCATTGTCGCCGTCTTTGACGTGGGAGGAGAGGGTCACGATCCTTACATCGTGCTGGAGTATGTTGCGGGAGAAGCCCTGAACCGCAAGCTGGCGCGCGAGAAAAAGCTCCCGCTGGCCCAGGCCTTGCAATTCGCCGCGGAGATTGCCGAGGCGCTGGATTATGCGCACCAGCAGGGAGTGATTCATCGCGACATCAAGCCCGGTAACATTCTCATCACGCCGGATAGCCACCCCAAAATTGCCGATTTCGGTATTGCCAAGCTGAATCTGGCGCACTTCACGCTGCCGGGCAAGGTCCTGGGAACGCCTGCGTATATGGCGCCAGAGCAGCTCACCGGCGAGGGCGTGGACGGGCGCTCGGATTTGTTTTCGCTCGGCGTGATTCTGTATGCCATGGTCACAGGGCACTCTCCATTCCAGGGAGACAATGCGAGCACGGTGTGCTTCCAGGTGGCCAACCGTGAGCCCGTACCCGCCAGCGCGCTGGACTTGGATTTGCCGCGCGAGCTGGATGCGGTGATCGCGCGGGCCATGGCGAAAAATCCTGCCCGGCGCTACCAGCGAGGTGCCGAGTTCGCCGAATGTGTGCGTCAACTGCAAGCAGAGTGCCTACCCAGCGTAGCGGCTTCTTCCCTACCGGGTTCAGCGACCGGAACGCGGAAAGTTACACCGGGGGCGGGTTTGAACGGGCGTCCGGCGGTGGGGCTCGCCTATGCGGCGAAACTGGTCCGCGCGGCGATTCTGAAAGCCCCGGTGAAGGATCTGATCCTCGGCGTGGCCACAGTGATCATGCTGGTCATTGTCGGGATGCAGTCGAACTTGCTGATCCGGACTCACCAGGAAGCGGCGGATCCGGGCCAGATCCGCAAGCAACCGATCCATAGTGAGCAGCCCCAAACGCAGCAGATCCGGGCCAGCCAGAGTCAAGCGGGTGCGGCAACACCTGTAGTCGCGAAAGCGGTGATCGCTTCGCCCCCGCACTCAGCCCCCCCCAAGGCGACCGTACGGAAAGCGTCTGTGAAGGCGCGTGCGAAGGAAGTTGCGGCTCCCGCTCCGCAGCCGGTGAAGCAGGTGGTCGTGTCACTTTCTACAGTCGAACTGGCGGTGCGGCATCAGTTCAAGAACGCGACTCTCTCCGTGTGGGTGGACGACAAGCTTACATTGACGCGTCCGCTGCACGGGGCGACGCAGAAGCGGCTGGTCGTGTTCAACGGAGTGCGGGGGATCGAGTCGGAGACCCTCAAGGTGCCGTCAGGCAAGCACACCCTTCGATTCAACGCGCAGTCCGCCGACCAGACCGTGGACCTCTCCAAGACGATTTCAGCGGAGTTCATCGGGGGCGACGACAAGACGCTGCAAATCAGCTTCGACAAGCACAATACAACCATGCATCTGGACTGGCAGTAAGGCTCACTCGGTTGCTGGGAACTCGCTTTCCGGATCAATCCTTTGAAAGGGCGCGGCTTCCAGCCGCGCCGTAAGTCATGCCGAACGAGTCCCGGCTTCAGCCGCGGAGGAACCCGCGTCAAGCATTTGAGCTCTTCAAAAAATGCTACTGCCTTAGCCCCATCCAGTTTTCCGAGACCACCAGGGAATTGCCGGGATTCTGCGGATCGTACTTCACCGAAGTGTGCAGCCCGAGGCGGCAAGAGTGCAGATTGATCCAGTGGCGCAGGTAAGTGACGTCCTGCGAGCATTCGTACGACACCCCGGCCACGTCGTACTTGTAGATCAGCATGATGGCGGCGTGGTAGTTGCTGGCCGCAGCCAGCTCCTGCACATCAATCACCGTGCCGTCGGTGATGCGGCCTGTGCCTTCGAGCCAGGCCCGGCGTTCGCGCTCGAGTTCGTTGGGCGTCTTCGGCTTGCGCCGCAACAGTGCGTATGCGCCCAACAGAGCCACGCTTCCAGCAGTAACCAGGCCATAAAGTCGAAGTGAATCCATACAGGGGATGGGTTGCGATTGGCGGCGTGCCGCCGATTTCTTTATCAGCATAAGCTGAAAGCCCGGCGCGTGGAAGTGGTTGCGAGGTTACGGAGGTGCCGAGGGCTGTGCAAAAATCATCGGGACGTTTAGCTCGGGGCGTTTTAGAAAACAACGGTTCGTATCAGGGCTTCGCTTCAGCGATGCCGCCAGCGCTGGAGAAAAGGAATCGCGCCTTTAGGCGCCGTGCCTGCGCGTGTTCTAGAATCAGCCGGCTGGAGTTCGTGGCGCATGCAGCCTGAGAGCGGAACCGGCGAAGGAAGACTCGGAGGCCGATGAGATTCACGACGATTTCTGCAGGACTTGTTCTTGCGCTGTCTGTGGCCGCGATCGCAGGACAACCCCCCGAGAAAAAGTTAGCTGCGGCCAAAGCGCCTGACAAGGAAGGCGCGCAGGACTGGCCCGTCTATGGCGGGACAGCGCAGAACGATCATTTCTCCAGCCTGGCCCAGATCAATCGCAAGAACGTGAAGCGGCTCAAGGTCGCGTGGACGTACGACACCGAAGAATCCGGCGGCCTGCAGACGAGCCCGATCGTGGTGGAGGGAGTGCTGTACGGGCTGACGCCGTCACAGAAAGTATTTGCGTTGAATGCCGCGACGGGCAAGCAGTTATGGAAGTTTGACTCCGGAATTAAGGGGACGCAGCCGGATCGAGGGTTGGCCTACTGGTCCGACGGAAAAAATGACCGGCGCATTCTCGTCGGAGTGATGAACTTCGTGTATGCGCTCGATGCGGCGACCGGCAAGGCAATCGCGAGTTTCGGAAAAGAAGGGCGCATCGACCTGCGCGAGGATCTGGGCCGCGATCCGGCGTTGCAATCGATTTACATGACCAGCCCTGCTGTGATTTACAAAGACCTGATGATCGTGGGCGGGCGCGAAGCCGAGACTCTGCCGGCCTCTCCGGGCGATGTGCGGGCCTACGACGTGCATAGCGGAAAGTTGCGCTGGTCGTTTCATACGATTCCGCATCCCGGCGAATTCGGCTACGAAACTTGGCCCAAGGACGCATGGAAAACGAGCGGCGCCGCCAACAACTGGGCGGGGATGACGGTCGATCAAGCTCGAGGCATTGTCTATGTTCCCACTGGATCGGCGGCGTTCGATTTCTACGGAGCGGACCGCATTGGCGATGACCTGTTCGCGAATTGCCTGATCGCGTTGAACGCCAACACCGGCGAGCGCATCTGGCATTTTCAAGGCGTGAAACACGATCTTTGGGACCGGGATTTTCCCGCGCCTCCCGTGCTCGTGACCGTCAACCGCGACGGAAAGAAAGTCGACGCGGTGGCCCAGACTACGAAGCAGGGTTTCGTATTTCTGTTTGATCGGGCGGACGGGAAGCCGCTATTCTCCATCGAGTGCCGGAACTATCCAGCGAGTGATGTACCGGGAGAGGTGGCAGCGCAACCGCAATGCCTGCCAGCGAAACCGGCGCCGTTTGCGCGCCAGTTGCTTACGGAAGATCTTCTGAGCCAGCGCACGCCGGAGGTGCATCAGTGGGCACTGGAAAAGTTCCGCAGCTTTCGCAGTGAAGGCCAGTTCGTTCCCTTCAGCGTAGGGAAAGACACAGTTGTCTTTCCCGGATTTGACGGCGGCGCAGAGTGGGGCGGGGCGGCCGCCGATCCGGAGACGGGCATTCTTTACGTCAACGCGAACGATGTCGCTTGGACAGGAGCGCTGGCCGAGAATACATCAGAAAATACTCCTCAGGCGCTGTACCTGAACCAGTGCGCCGTTTGTCACGGAGAAAAAATGGCAGGCTCACCGCCGGCGATCCCGTCACTGGTGGGCCTCGGCGAACGCATGCAGGCCTCGCAGGCTATTGCCACCATCAAGAACGGCAAAGAGCGCATGCCCGGCTTCTCCAATCTCGATGACGATCAGTTGTACGCACTCTTGGCGTATGTGATGAGCGGAGGCAAGGAGTCCGCGAGCAAAGAAGTAGTGAGCGCCGGCCCGGCGCCTCCGGCGATGAAGTATCACTTCACCGGATATCATCGCTTTTACGATCCCGATGGATATCCCGCGGTGGCTCCGCCGTGGGGAACATTGAACGCCATCAATCTGAACACAGGCGAGTACGTGTGGAAGATTCCTCTAGGCGAGTATCCCGAACTGGCGGCGAAGGGATTGAAGAACACCGGCACGGAAAATTACGGCGGCCCGCTAGTGACAGCCGGCGGCCTGCTGTTCATCGGCGCGACCAATTTCGACAAGAAGTTCCGCGCCTTCGATAAAGCGACCGGCGCGCTCCTTTGGGAGACGACGCTGCCGTTCTCCGCGAACACAACTCCCGCGACGTATGAAGTAAATGGACGGCAGTTTGTGGTGATCGCAGCAGGCGGCGGAAAAGATCCGAAATCGAAATCGGGCGGCGTGTATCTGGCGTTTGCGCTGAAAAGGTAAGATTCTCCCTCGTGAACCTTCGTGTCCTTAGTGGTTATAGCCTTTCGCCGGCGCGACCCAAACGGTCTACTGGGTCTGGCCGCAGACGCTCTTGCTGACCAGGTCAACAAAACCGCCCTCGGGATCTTTGCCGAACTGGTCGTCGTGCGTAGCTTTCTTGCTGACCACGCAGCGTCCGCTGCGGTCGCGGGAATAGAACCATTCCGTGGTCGGGGCGGCAACGCCGCTGGTACAGTTGAAGCGTACTCGTGCACGCATCTCAACGAATGGCCCGCCCTGCGGAAGCTTCGCGGGCTCTTTGTATTCGACTCGCACCAGCGCGATGCGCTGATTCTTCTTAAGCACGCGGACGGAACTAACGGAGATCTTGTCCCCGGCGTCGGTCTGGCCGATGGTTCGCCAGTCTCCGGCGGCGAGCACCACCAGGCTGACCACCAACACTGGCGCGAGCACGACTGCGGCAAGGATGAGGAGGGCTTTTTTCAATGCCGAGTTTTTCCCAGCGGGAATTGCACGAGACACTGTCGTCGAAAAAGACGATTCTGTCAACCGCGGTCGGCATTATGGGTCATCCGCGAAGGAACGTCCGTGCTATGGTAGTGGGCGCGGACGGTTGATTGAGCTCTGACCGCGACTGTGAGACGCCTTATGGAAACGCTTCATTCCACGATGTTTACCTCGCCTATAGGGCCGCTGTTTCTGGTTGCCTCGGACGCGGGACTGGTAGCCTTGGAGTTTGATGCGCGGCTGCCGGGGCAGCAAACGATTCGTCCCAACCCACGCGACCTGCGCGAAGAGAACAAAGCGGTCCAGTTCGAAGAGTCTGCCGGCGTGACACGTCCGTATGTTCGCGAGCTGGAGGAATATTTCGCGGGCCAGCGCCGCGAGTTCAGCTTTGCGCTCGATCTGCGTGGCACCGACTTTCAGCTGGCGTGCTGGCGTGCGCTGCTCGCGATTCCCTATGGCGAGACTCGCACCTACGCCGACATCGCGCGGGCAGTCGGCAGGCCTCAGGGATTTCGCGCCGTGGGGATGGCGAACAATCGGAATCCCATTGCCATCGTGGTCCCCTGCCATCGCGTGATTGCCTCGGATGGAACGCTGTGCGGCTACGGCGGCGGCCTCGACGTCAAGCGCAAGTTGCTGGAACTGGAAGGCGCGCTGACGGGAACGTTGGCGGCGTAACGTCGTGAATTCGTTGTAGAGACGTAGCTCGCTACGTCTTGCCCGCACGAGCAGAGAAGACGTTGCCAGCAACGTCTCTACGACCCGCGGTTGGCCAACAGGAATCCTTGACCACTCAAGCAAAATCCTCCGCCCTCCGCAAGGCCGGCCTCTTCTACCTCGTCTTCGTGATGTTCTCCTACACCACGGGCGGTCCTTTCGGACTCGAGGACATGGTCACGACCTCAGGCCCGGGAATGACGCTGATTTATCTGCTGGTGCTGCCGTTCTTCTGGTGTATCCCCGTGTCGCTGGTGTCGGCGGAGCTGACCACCGCCATGCCCGTGGAAGGCGGCTTCTATCGCTGGACCCGCGCGGCCTTTGGCGACTTCTGGGGATTTCTCGCCGGGTGGTGGAACTGGTCGGCGTCGTTTCTGCTGGGCGGGGCCTATGCCGTCCTGTTCACCGACTATCTCGTCTATTACTTCCCGAAGATGACATGGTGGGAGCACTACCTCGTCTCGGTGGCGTTGATCGCGGTGCTGACGTGGATTAACGTGCGCGGCATTCAGATGGTAGGTCAGGTCGCGACCGCGCTAGAGATTTTCATTTTTGTGCCGGTGATGACGATGATTGTCATTGCGCTCGCCCACTGGCACCACAATCCGTTCACGCCGTGGGTTGTGCCACATCAGGCGACGTTCAAAATCTTCGGCGTTGGGCTGGCGCTGGGCTTGTGGCTGTACTCGGGATACGAACAGCTCTCGACGGTGGCGGAGGAAGTTGAGAACCCGCAGCGGGCGTATCCGCGAGCTCTGGCGCTCGTGGTTCCGTTGTCGATCGCAGCGTATTTTGTGCCCACGTTTGCCGGGCTCGCGTCGGCGGGCAACTGGGAGAAGTGGCATACCGGTTTCTTCTCCGACGCTGCCAGGATGATCGGTGGCCCCTGGCTAGGCACGTGGATGACGCTGGCGGCCATGGTCGGAAACGTGGCCCTGCTCAACAGCACCGTGCTGACGACGACGCGCATGCCGTTCGCCATGGCAGAGGACGGATACTTGCCGGAAGTGTTGACCCGCAAGCACTCGCGCTACGAGACACCGTGGCTGGCAATTGTGGTGTCGGCGGTCATCTACGCGCTGCTCGCGTGGCAGAGTCTGGCCGAACTAATCTCGGTGTACATCTGGCTGCGCTCGGCCACGACGGTGCTAACGGTGCTGTCAGCATGGAAGCTACGCCGCAGCCAGCCGGACTTGAAGCGTTCGTTCACGATCCCCGGCGGCCGCGTGGGATTGCTCTACGTGGTGGGAGCGCCGGTCGTAATGGCGCTGGTAGCACTCCTGGGCAGTGATCGCTTCGGGATGATTGGCGGGGCAATCGCGATTGTGGCCGGGCCGGTGGTCTATGCGATGGTCCGACGCCGGCATTCGGCCAGCGCGCGTGCGAACTAATTCGCTTCGCTATGTGGGGACAGCCGCCCTCGGCTGTCCGGTCGAGCGAAGCTCGACACAACTTCGGCAAACTGAGACGTTTCCAACTCCCATCGGAGAGTTGCGCAAACCATCGCCATGGATATACAATCAAAGATATATATCCATGGAGGTTGCATGCAGGTCGCGAAATGGGGGAACAGCTTGGCCGTGCGCTTGCCCGCAGCAGTGGTCGAGGCGCTCGAACTGAAAGAGGGCGACCAGATCGAGATTCGAGTCGCACATGGCAGGGCTTTCGAAGTAAGCCGCGATCGGAGCCGGGAGCGAGCGCTAGCTCGCCTGCGCAAACTGCGGCGGACGTTGCCTCCTGGATTCGTCTTCGACCGGCTAGACGCGAATGCCCGGTAAGGTCTTCTTCGACACCAATGTGTTGATCTACGCCATTGCGCGGAACGACCCACGCAGCCGGCGCGCTGAGTCGCTCCTGGCGGCGGGAGGCGTAGTTGGCGTGCAGGTCTTGAACGAATTCGTCTCGGTGGCTCGCCGCAAGATGCGGATGCCTTGGAAGGATGTGACCGAAGCCCTGGACGCGATTCGAGTGCTCTGCCCGTCGCCGGTGCCCGTCACGATTTCCACGCACGAGACCGCCCTGAAAATCGCCGAACGCTATGGCTACGAAATCTACGATGCCCTCGTCGTAGCTGCGGCGCTGGAGGCCGACAGCGCGACGCTTTATTCAGAGGATCTGCAGCACGCGCAGGTCATCAACGGCAAACTGACCATTCGGAATCCGTTCCGGTAACTCGCAAACCTGTCATCCTGAGGTCCGCGTTCTTTGCGGACTGAAGGACCTATGTAACTCGCCGGAAGTACACAGGGTCATTCGCGTTACCCGGATGACAGAGCAGAATCTAGGTTCGAGACCGATTCCTGAGATCAGGCTTCTTGCGAATCTCTGTCCAATACTCTTCTCGAACATCCTCATCGATCTCTACGGGGATGTTGCTGACGTAGAGACGATCCTGGCCATCGCGGCGCGGCCCAGAGATCCAATACTCCTCCCACGTTTCTTGGTTGCGGTAGTTCGCCTTAAAGCCTGAGCCCTTGAGGCTGTAGAACAAATGGCCCTTGTAGTAGAGGCTTTTGCGGGTCTTAGAGAACGTTACCCGACCGATCCGAGCGGGGCCGTTCAGACCGTTGGCCTTGGATTCGATATACATGATGCGCGACTTTGCTGAAGATTTCGGCACGGTGGCTCTCGCTCAGACATTCACTCACCGAAGACGAAGCGTCCCATCTCATCGCCCAATTGCTTCACCTCTTTCGGATCGGCCGCGGCCCGAAAGCGTTCCGCCAGAGCGAAAAAAGCCTTCTCCTTTTCCTTCTGCGCTTCGAGCCCTTGCTCGACCAGTTCAACCAGGACACGATTGTCGCTGAGGCGTCGTTTCTTGGCGATGCGCTCGACCTGCTCGGCCAACCGCGTGGGAAGAGTTACACTCCGGCGAACTTGTTTCGTAGCTGCCATATCACCATTCTACACCGTTATGGTGCATCCAGGGCTCGGGTTCAGCTCACCCAATCCAGAAACTTGTGCCACATTCCCGCGAACGGCAGGAACCACGGCTTCCCGCCGTACAAACCGAGCGGCGCGCCGGGGAACGGGATGCCAACGAACGGATTCTCGGGCTTATCTCCAGCCATGAGTTCGGCAATCTTTTGGCCTTGATACGTGGCCATCGCTACGCCGTGTCCGGCGTATCCAACCGCGTAGTACATTCTGTCCATCTGCCCGGCGTGCGGCATGATGTCGAAGGTGAAGTCGAGCGTGCCTCCCCAGACGTAGTCGATCTTGGCATCGGACAGTTGCGGGTAGACGTCGATCATGCCGCGGCGCAGAATTTCGGCGCTCCGGCGCACGGTCTGATCGGTTTCGGGGAAGAAGGCGGCGCGTCCACCAAACAGCATGCGGCGATCCGGAGTGAGGCGGTAGTAATAAAGGTAATTCTTCGAGTCGTAGATCATGCGATTGCGCGGACTGAGTTCGTGCGCCAGTTTTTCCGGCAGGACCTCCGTCGTGATGATGAACGAGCCAATAGGGATGAGCTTTCTCTGTAGAGCGGGAGTTGCGCGCCCCGTATATCCGCTGGTGGCGACGAAGACCTCGTGCGCCCAGAGCGGGCCGCGGGAGGTGGCGATCCTCCATCCTGCTTCGCCCTGACGCGAGTCGCGCTCAATCGACTGCACACGAGTGTGCTCGAAAATCTCTGCGCCAGATTTCACGGCGGCACGGGCGAGTCCGGCAACGTAGCGCGCGGGATTGCAGCCGGCGCTGACTTCATCCACCATTCCTCCGTAATAAATGGTCGAGCCAATCTCCCCGCCCAGTTCGTGCTTCTGCACGACACGCAGAGTGTGATTGAACTCGCGCGCGATGACTTCGGCCTGGCGGGCGTAATCATCGAAATGCTTTTGCTTGCATGCGACTTCGAGATGCCCGCAGCGGGAGAAGCCACAGTCGATCTCCTCTTCGCGGATGATTTGTTCAACGCAGTCCATGGACGCGAGCGAGGCGGCATACATGCGCTGGGTGAGTTCGCGTCCGTACATGGAGATAAGCTTGTTCACGCCCAACTTCATGCCGGTGAGCACCATGCCTCCGTTGCGGGAACTGGCGCCCCATCCGATGCTTTCGGATTCAAGCACCGCAACTTTCGCGCCGCGCCTGGCCAGCGTGCGGGCAGCAGACAGTCCGGTGAAACCTGCCCCGATCACGGCAATGTCGACGATCTCCGGCAGAGGACGAGCGGTGTCTGTCGTGGGAAATTCGGTGGTCGTAAGCCAGAAGTTGTGTTCTTGCATAATGGAGTTCGGAACGTTGGATTATATCTAGCCGCCACAATGGCGGGGCAGACGCCCTCGTCCGCCCCGCGAGGAGCAAGGCTCCGCGCGTGCGGCGGGCACGCAGCTCAGTGATCTGCTAGCTCGATTGCGCTGGCGTAACCCTGGACGAGGCGTCCGGGTTTCCACGTTCTACGCCATGTTTCCACTCGACGGTACATGTACTCGCGGTCAGGTCTGCACTCCCTCGCGACCACCTCGGTAATCTTGCTGCGGTTACTCGCGCCCCCTAGTCTGAAGAAAGCATGGCCTTGCGCTGTCTTCTATTCTGCTCCGATCAAGCGGCCGCCGAACCCATTTGCCAGGTGCTGGCGGGTCTCAGTGTCGAGGGAGAGTCCTGTTCTGAGGGCGTGGCGGCGGTCGATAAAGTCACCAGCCAGTCTTTCCAAATCGTCATCATCGATTGGGATCAGCAGCCGGACGCGGGTCTTCTGCTGAAGACCGCACGCGAGCGCAAAGCCAGCGAGCGTCCGCTCACGCTGGCCATCGTCAGCGACGATGCGAGCGTCCCAAAAGCGCTGCAAGCGGGCGCGAACTCCATTTTACGCAAGCCGATCATGTTCAACCAGGTCAACGATACGCTGACCACCGCGCGCGATCTGCTGCGCGCGAAGCAGGAGTCGGCTACCAGCGTGGCGCTGGCGGCCGCAGCCGGCGCGTCCGCGGGTTCGGCTGCACTGCCTGGCGGCACGGAAAAAGGGAATGAGAAGACGCTGCGTGCGGGCGAATTCCTGCAGTCTTCAGGTCCGGCTCCGGGTGGGCAGTTTGATACCGAGTCGGAGATGCAGAAATCCCTGGAACAGTCAGCGGTTCGGGAAGTGGACCTGCTGAAAGACCTGGAGCCGGTGGCAGCCTCGGTAGCCGAGGAGAAGCCCGCTCCGCCACCACCGCCTCTGCCCAGCGAGCCCCGGGGACTGCAATGGTATTTGAATACACGCGCGGGGGCGTTGCCGCCGATTCCGGTGCCCGCTTCGCCACCTCCGACGCCCCCGAGGCCCGAGTTGATCGGCTTCGACCAGACACCGTCGCATTCCGAGATGTCGCCTGCGAATTCCCCTGATGCGGCGGGTGGAAGCGCGCCGATCGCGCCTGCGGCGAACGATGCTCGGGCGAATCCTGATGAACGCGAGCAGAGGGCGGAAGCCAAACTCTTTGCCTACATCACCGGAGAAGACGACGAGGCAGAGAAGTCGGCCCGGCCGGGTTTCAGGCTCGGCAAGCGGGCCATCATCGGGGCGCTGGTACTGGCTGGCTGCGCGATTGTGGCTGCGCCTCAGGCACCATGGCGTCCGCAGCTGCGGGCGCTCTGGACGCACGGGCACCAAACCGTACATGCCTGGCTCAACCCGCAGCCAGTGATCACACCACAGGCGCCCGAATCTCACGAGAACTTCGGCAGAGCCGGCGACGAGTACAAGCTGCCGGTGGCGGAAACCATTCCCGACGCGACGACGGACCCGTCGCAGATTCACGTGGTTCCAGTTGTCGATCCGACGGCGAAGAAGCCGAACAACGCCGGTGCGAATACAGAACAGCCAGCGGACGCGCAGAGCACGAATCCGACCGACCAGACGCAACCTTCTGGCGCGCAGGTCCAGGAGAACCCGCCTCCGCAAAATCAGGTCCCGGAAAACCAGCCGCCCCAGTCCGCTCCTGAGACCGCACAGCCTGTCACCCAGCCGGCGACGGGCGAGACGACGCCACCATCCGGTTCGACCGCCACTGCTTCTGCTACCGCCGAGCAGCCACATCCTAATACGTCAACGGCGGTCGCTCCGCCGCCCGTTCCCACGCAGCCTGCTCCGCCGAAAAACCCCCAGCCGCACTATGTTTCGACTCCCGCGAATGTTCCGTCGAGCCTGAAGTCGCAAATGGCTTCGATGACGCCCGATGCCAGCGGCAACAAGCCGCCCGAGGCTGCGATGCAATCGATTGAACCTGTCACGGTTCCCGAAGCTGCGGAGCGCGGACTCTTGACGGATCAGCCAGCCGTCGCCTATCCCGCATCTGCCAAAGGTCAGCAGGGGACCGTGGTGCTGCAGGTTCTGATTGGCCGCGACGGCACCGTACAGGATGCGAAGTTTCTGCAGGGATCTCTGGCGTTTGCCCGCTCCGCAATCGACGGCGTGAAGCAGTGGAAATTCAAGCCCTACATGATGAACGGGCGGCCGACATCGGTGCAGACCACTTTGACGATGAGTTTCAACCCGACGCCGTAAACACCCTACGAGTTACTCCGCGAACTCCCAATATGGCCCGGCGCGGTGAGGTCGTTCCTCCAGTCCATATCTCTCATTCGGCGCTAAGCCTTTCTTGACTAAGTAGGAAATGTCGGTGATGACCGTTCGTTCCTTGCTGAAATAGGAGTGACAGAGAAAATCCGTGCTGACCTTCGTGGCGTCGATCGTATCGATCCCTGGTACTACCACGAGGTTTTCTCCAGCCTCTCCTGCTCGGGGATACTTGTGAACCTTCTTTGAGGCCGCGAGGGCGCGGTCTTTGGACGACGCATACAACGTGATCCGATCCGCCGTACTCTGAATCGCGTTGGCGATCTGCAAAAATTCTCCGGTGTCGATGTCCGGCGCAGTAAGCACGACCTGCCGAAACCTGGAGGTGGCATGGCTCAACGAGAGCTCGTGAAGAACCTGCAGCAAGGCGCGGTTGCCCATGCTGTGCGCAACCAAATGGACCACTGCCGCCTGAGACTTGAGTGCCAAGTCATTCAGGAAACTCTTCAAATGTGGTGCTACCCACCCGATCGTAGCCTCGTCGGCCGGGTACCGACCGAGATTTCCTCCGGACGGCCAACTGTAGAGGACCGGAGCGCCTTTGAAGTCTAAGTCGTGGGCCAACTGGGCCGTTCGCCGGGCACCTTCCTCAAACGTGACGTCAAAGCCATGAATGAACACCAGAACGTCTTCTTTGGGACCTTTTGGGTTGCCCTTGGGGGTGATCCGCTCCTGCAGCTTGGTAAAGAACGTATCTGTTGCAAGCGGCGTTATCTCCAACAAAACCACATGTTTCAGTGGATCCTCATGGAACTCCAGTTTCCACCAGTGAGGCCGCTCCAGTTTGCCTCTTTCGTGATCGACGGGGATGCTGACTTCGCAGGTTCCAAGGTGAAGCCCTTCCTCATGACTACGTTCAGCGCTGTAGGAGTAGCGGCCTTCTTCGTCAACCTCCTGCTCCCGGTCAGTCGCATAAAAAATCTTTGTCCGATACGTCGCGGCGATCAGATTGCCCAAAGTTTCCGGGCCGGATCCCCCAAATAGCCGCGTGAATTCCCCGGCGACTTGATCGGCGTCGGCGTATCTCGCCGCCGCTGCCGGAGGGTTGAAATCCAATTTAATTTCCCTCGCCCCCACGCGATCAAGTTCCTCCCCCACAACTACCCCTCCCATTTTCTCCCTCGAAGGCTTCTCGCGCGTGCGGAGGGAATCCCGCAGTGACTGGACTTCCCTGAACAAAGAGGCAGCCCTTTCCTCAAACAGAACTTGTTGCTGGCTAATCTCCTCTCTAGTTTCCCTTAGGAAAGCCTGCTGGCGGTCCAGATGCCTACTGATTCGTATCTCCTGGAATACGACGAACACCGCTAGAATCGCAGCTGGCAACGCGTAGGGCCAATACTGTAACAGGGACGGCAGGGTGGCAATCAGATGAGTTCCAGGCGCAGCGAGCATGTGACCTCCAGAGCACAAGGATCTGGAGATCCCCATGCTCTTTGGCCGCCTGGAGGCGGCCATACGCTTGATTCCTTGAGGGTAAGGGCCCGAGGGCAGTTATGCTACACGAACGCTTTCTGGAAGGCCAGAGTAATCAGGGTCAGTTTGGGCAGTCCGCGGTGACCAAGCAGACGACGGTTCGTCTATCAGGCCAACAGGTTACCGATGGCCCACTATCGAGCAGCCGGGGGATGGAAAACGGCATCTAGAGATATATAATGCTATACAGTTTCTCAGGAAGTAGTTCCTTCCAGAAGAAGACCAAACTGATGTCCATGAAAACCAAGGCAGCGATTCTTGTCACATCCTTTGCCGTACTTCTGTTCGTCGTCGTAGGTTCTCTGGGAGGCGTGCATGCCTCCTCGAACGACGGCTCTTACCGTCAACTGCAGGTCTACAGTGAAGTGCTCTCGCGCGTGCGCAGTGAGTACGTGGAAGAGCCGAACATCCCAAAGGTGACGGACGGCGCGCTGCACGGGCTGGTCGAGTCGCTCGATTCGAACTCCAGCTACATGACCGCCGACGCCTACAAGGCGTACAAGGCGCACAAGACGGAATCCAAGGGCGAGATAGGTGCTGTAATCTCCAAGCGCTTTGGTTATGCCGACGTCGTTTCCGTGTTGCCTGGATCGCCGGCCGAGAAGGCGGGAATTGAGCCGACGGACATCTTCGAATCGATCGAAGGCAAGAGCACGCGCGAGATGTCTTTGCCCGAGATTCGCAGCCTGCTTTCCGGCACGCCGGGTTCGACCTTGAATGTTGCGGTCGTGCGGGCGCGCAAGGCTGAGCCGCAGAAGATGGTGATCACGCGCGATGTGGTCAGCATTCCTCCCGTGGCCGACAAAATGATGGAAGACGGCATCGGCTACGTGAAGGTCGAGGCCCTGACCAAGGGCAAGCCGCAGGAGATTGCGGCGAAGATCAAGTCGCTGGAGAAGTCAGGAGCTAAGAAGGTTCTGCTCGATCTCCGCAACTGCGCTGAAGGCGACGAGACTGAAGGCGTCGCAGTCGCGAACCTTTTCCTCAATCACGGGACGATTACCTATCTGCAGGGACAGAAGTTCCCGCGAGAAGCGTTCAATGCCGATCCGGCCAAGGCAATCACGACTCTGCCGGTCGCAGTTCTGGTAAACAAGGGCACTTCGGGCGCCGCCGAGATTGTCGCGGCTGCGGTCCTGGAGAACGCACGCGGCGACGTTGTCGGCGATAAAACTTTCGGCGATGGCTCGGTGCAGAAGACGATTGACTTGCCCGACGGTGGCGCGCTGATTCTTTCGGTGGCGAAGTACTATTCGCCCAGCGGAAAAGCCATTCAGGACAACGCGATCACGCCCAACGTGCTGGTAGCGGACGTAGAGGACGCCGCAACCGGCCCGGATGATGAGAACACGCCAGCTACTCCAGACCAGGAAGCCAAACCCAAGAGCACGGTGGATGATCAGTTGAATAAAGCCGTGGAAGTGCTAAAGAGCCGGAGCAGCTAAGAATGCGCATGTGGGGCAGCCGCTTCGGCTGTCCCGCCTGGGCGAAGCCCGGCGGTAACGGAACAAGTCATGCAACACTCGCATCGCGCGCCATCTCCGGCGCGCGATTTTTCTTTTGCCCAACTTGAGGATCTTTGCCACCCAGGACACGAAGTCACAGGAAGGAAACGCCTGTAGACGAAATCCTTCGTGAAACTTCGAGTCCTTCGTGGTTAGCGGTTTTTGTCTGCCTGCAGCCAACCGACACAACCCAAGATGCTATCCTGACCTCGACCGCTCATGAAGTCCCTCTACGAAGATCTTCCGGAGGTCGAAATCGGCGGGCGCAGGCTCGTGGGCCGCGTGCTGTTCGGTCTGCTTGTGCTGGTGGCAGCGCTAGTTGGAGCGACCGCAGGAATGCTGTTGGTTTACACGACCGATCTGCCGCAGGTGGATGCACTGGAGACCTACCGGCCGAGTTCGATTACGGAGTTGTATGACGATCACGGGCGCGTGATTGGCTCGTTCGCCCTGCAGCGGCGCGTGGTGGCGAGCTATGACGATTTTCCTCCGGTATTGCGCGACTCCCTGGTTTCCATCGAAGACAAGGATTTCTACCGTCACTCTGGCATCAACTTCTGGCGCATCGTGGGAGCGGCGTATCGCGACATCGAATCGGGCGGCAAGGTGCAAGGGGCATCGACCTTGACCATGCAACTCGCGAAAAATCTCTTTCTGTCGCCCGACCGGTCGTTTCATCGCAAGGTGCAGGAGGCGATGCTGGCCATTCAGATCGAGCGGCGCTTCACCAAGCCGCAGATCTTCACTCTGTATGCAAACCAGATCTCTCTCGGCCACGGCGTCTTCGGGTTCGAGTCGGCGTCGGAGTTCTACTTCAGCAAGCCCGCGAAGCAGCTGACTCTGGAACAAGCGGCGCTGCTCGCGGGATTGCCGAAGGGCCCGACGCTGTATTCCCCGATTAACCATCCCGATCGCGCCCAGAAGCGCCGCAACCTGGTCATCAACTCCCTACTCGAAGACGGCAAGATCACGGCCGCGCAGGCAGCCGACGCACGCTCCGCGCCGCTCGTGCTTCGTTTGGCGCACGATCCGAATTCGCTGGCTCCTTATTTCGTCGAGGAAATTCGCCGCTACCTCGAAGGCAAGTACGGCGCGGATCAGGTTCACGAAGGCGGCCTCAAAGTGTATACCTCGCTCGACGTGGACCTGCAGAAGGCCGCGAACCAGGCCGTGCTCGACGGGTTGGCAGCGTACGAGCGGCGGCATGGATGGAAGGGTCATCTGGAGAACGTGGTGGAGGGCGGCGCGGTTCTGGAGAAGTATTCTCACCCGGACTGGGACGACGAGCCGGAAGCTGGTGGCTACGTTCACGCGCTCGTGACTTCCGCGGGGACAGGCATCGCCACCCTGAAGTTTGGCCGCTACACCGCCGCTCTCGGACAAGCCGACGTTGCCTGGACGCAGCAGAAGCTGGTCGACATCGTGAAGACGGGAGACATCTGCTACGTCAAGATTCTTTCGCTCGGCGCCAATGGCGCGGCGCGCGTGAGCCTGGAGCAGGACTCCGGCGCGCAAGGGTCGCTGCTGGCCATCGACAACGCGACCGGCGGGATCAAAGCGATGGTAGGCGGACGCGACTTCAACGAATCCAAATTCGACCGCGTCACGCAGGCCATGCGGCAGGTGGGCTCGTCGTTCAAGCCCTATGTGTACACGACAATCATCGACGGCGGCGCGAGTCCCGACGACACGATTCTCGACGAACCCATCAGCTTCGAGACTTCCTCCGGGCCTTACTCGCCGCACAACTACGACGAAAAGTTTGAAGGCATCATCACTCTGCGGCGAGCACTGGCGCAGTCTCGCAATATTCCCGCGCTGAAGCTGGCCAACAAAGTTGGCATCAAGAGCGTGATCGATTATGCGGGGCGTTTCGGCATTACCGCGAAGCTGCCTCCGTATCTGCCGGTAGCGCTGGGAGCGGCGGAAATCACATTGATGGAGCAGACGTCGGCGTACAGCGTTTTTCCGAACGATGGCGTGCGCGTGACCCCGCGCTACATCACGCGCGTCACCGACTACGAAGGACGCGTGCTGGAAGAAGATTTTCCCGAGGTAAAGGATGTCATCAGCGAGCGCACCGCCCGAATCATGACGTCGATGCTGCGTGAAGTCGTGTTGCACGGCACCGGGATCGCCGCGTCTAAGATGCCGTTTCCGGTGGCGGGCAAGACCGGCACGACGAACGACTTTACCGATGCGTGGTTCGTGGGATTCTCGCCAACCATGAGCTGCGGAGTCTGGGTCGGCTACGACGAGAAAAAATCGCTAGGCGCGAAAGAGACCGGAGCGCACGCCGCGTTACCGATCTGGATGAACTTCATGACGGTGGCGATGTCGGGCAAAGATGCAGGTGACTTTCAGCCACCGCCGATCGCGACCCACACGGCACAAAAGGTGGACACGCCGGACACCGCGCCAGCGGCGGAGGAAGCACACTGAAGAAAGAATCGCACTGAAATCGAGCCGCGGAGCGGCGGAAGAAAGGCTGCGACACAGACTCCGCAGGGGTGGCGCTGGTTCTCACGGGCCGCGTCAGGCGCTTCAACGGAGACCTTATTCTTCTGTGACGGTCTTCAGCCCCTGAGGCGTCTCTTTCATCAATCCGCGACGTCAACCATGTTCTTTGAGAGGAACTCTATGCACCGATCAGTCCTCTGTTTTCTGTTTGCCGCTCTGTTCTTAGCCACGGTCTCGGTCGCTGGTGCGCAAGAGGCCCGACCCAAAGATCCCCTTTCCCCAGGGAACCGGGGCGACGTCGAACAAGTTCTGCGCACGCAGCAGGACGCCTGGAACCACCACGACCTGGAAGCCTTCATGGCGGGCTACTGGAACTCGGCGGAGCTGACTTTCTTTTCCGGCGCCAAACAAACCAGCGGCTGGCAGGCAACGCTAGACCGATACCGCGCCACGTACGCAAGTCCCGGACACGAGATGGGGACTCTGGAGTTCTCCGCACTGCGCATCGAAATGCTGGTCCCGGACGCGGCATTCGTCCGTGGCGCGTGGCAGCTGACCTTATCGGACGGCAAAACTCCGCACGGCCTGTTTACGCTGGTGTTCCGCAAATTCCACGACGGTTGGAAGATCGTGCACGACCACACATCGGCGGCGGATTGACGCCGCTCGTTTCCAACTCTAGTTCTTGTCTGTCCGGCTTCGCTTGCTATTTGCTTATAGGAATCGTTTTTCCCCTTCGATACTTGAGCACACGTTCGCAAAGTTGGTAAAACTCGGCGAGAGTCAAGTCGCTTTTCGCATCATTCACATACCAAGAACAGATTACGAATTTCTGTTCCCCATGTTCATCGAAGGTGTGGTCAACCGTCGGAAGATACGCGAGTGATTTCTTATACTTTGCCCGACCGCTTTTCGCGGAATCGTTGTCATATGTACTGATGAGCGACCAATTGAGTGGTTCTCCTGTGTAGTAGTCCAAGTGTCCAGAGGCACAGATGGCAGCGTGAATGTCGGCCTTGTATTGAGCAACTGTACATGTTCGTCCACGCTTCCGATCACGTCGCACATGTGCTACCGCTTTCCGTTGCAGCCATCGCGAAAACTGCTGTTGGTCGCATTGTCCTCCGATGCAGTTGGGCACGAAGTATCGAAGATCGCTCATAGCTATTCCTTTGCCGCAACGGGCCGTTCATCTCTTGGCGCGCACCTGCACGCGCGTTCCCTCTGCCAGGCTGCCGTCCACTAATTCCACTTTGCCGTTCCGCACAACGCCCTCAAATTCCTGCTGGCTCGAAGATCGCGCGGCCGAGGCGGCCGCGCCCACATGGGGACCGCTCCGCCCCATCCCCTTATCCATAGCCTCGTTGGCCAGGCGGTCCGCTTCCTGATTATGCTCGCGCAGAGCGTGGCCAATCGAGAACCAGTCCAGCTGCGCGATTAATTCCTTGGCGCAACCGTGCAGGTCTTGCAGCACCGCATTCTTCACTTTGTAAATGCCCTTGATCTGCCGCACCAACAATTCCGAATCGCTGATCACCTTCAGCGCCTTCGGGCCATATTTGATCGCGTACTCGAGCGCGGCGATCAGTCCCTGATATTCGGCGAAGTTGTTGGTCTGGTGTCCGAGATACTCGTTGAGCGCGGCGACCTTCCCTCCCGACTCATCTTGGATCACGACGCCGTAGCCCGCGGGACCGGGGTTGCCGCGTGCGCCCCCGTCGCTGTGGGCAATCAAATAATGTTCGGGAGGATTCTCGCGAGCTTCGAAAAGACGCTGGGTGCCGCTGCCGCGAGCAGGGTACGAGGTCATTGTGGTTCTTCCTTGTTGTCCCGAGATCGGTTGTCATCCCGCGAAAGCGAGGGACCTAGGTTCTCGCCGGTCGCCGCGCCGAATTCGCCGCGTAAGCACGAACCCAGATCCCTCGCTCCGCTCGGGATGACAGCCCACTGAGTTTACAACGACGACAGCGCAAAGCGATCCCACATGGATGATCCGGCTACCGTCCCGCGGCGAGCCGCGTGGCCAAGCGCGGCGGGAGTTTCGCGTCAAAGATGCGATCCTGGGCAGCTTTCAGATTGTAGGGTGCGCGGTGGTAGTGGACGACTTGTGCGTCCGTGTCGAACAGCGCGAAGGCGGCGCGCCAGTCGCCGTCGCGCGGCTGCCCGACAGAACCGGGATTGATTAGGTAACGCGTCGACGTTTTCAATTGCAGTGGGACTGATTCGGCCTGACCCACGGTGCGGTATTCGGGACGAAAGCCGTCGGCGGACGAGCCGTTGGCGAAAAATCCTCCCTGCAAGTGCGTGTGTCCAAAAAACGTGAGGGGAACGTTCAGCGCAATCAGCGGCGCGAGCGCGTCGCCCAGCGAAACAACATATTCGTCTTCGTCGTTGGGAGAGCCGTGGACCAATTGCACCTGGGGAAAATCCGGCAAGGAAACGGGCCCGTGCGGCAAGGCGCGCAGCCAGTCGAGATTCGCGGACGTCAATTGATCGCGCGTCCAGATGGCAGCGGCGGCGGCCATCGGGTTGAAATCGTCGAGGTCGATGAGTCCCGTGGCGGCCTTGTCGTGATTGCCGCGGACGAAGATCTTTCCCAAGTCGCGAGAACGCTCGGCCACCTCATTGGGGCTGGCGCCGTAGCCGACAATGTCGCCGAGGTTGACAACCGCATCAAACGACGGAGCGCCAGCGAGACAGGCGTCGAGCGCTTCGAGGTTGGCATGGATGTCGCTTAGTACCAATATGCGCACGAATCACCGGACAAACTGCCGATTATAGACCAACGCTTGGCGCTAAGATGTTCTGCGTCGAGGTTCCGCGACTGGAGAGGACCACTATCATGGGAAGCAGGCTAATGGGATGGCGGTTCAAGCGCAGAACGCCTCTGTGGTTCACGATTATCGTGGGACTCCTCATGTCAGATTCCGCGCTGCACTTTGGGCTGCTCTGGACCGTTTCGAGTTGGGCGTCGTCGGCGCGGGATGCTGCCCATTCTTATCGAGTGCCTTTCCGGGATGGAATCATCTACTTCGTCCAGCCGTGGCTCGGCTGGTACCTGGACGCGAAGTGGATCGGGATTGGATTGCTGGCGTTACTAGTTCTAATGCTCGTGCTGAAGCGTGATCAACTCGAGCGTACCGCCTGATTTCATTCAACTGCGAGCCCTTCGCGACTAGGAATTCAGAACTGGGCAACGCGCCCAATGTCCCGCAGCAACTTCGACCAATGGTGGCAGAGAGCGCGTGCACTCGGGCACGCGGAATTCGCAGCGCGGTTCGAAGGCGCAGCCAGGAGGCATGGATTGCAACGGGGGGACCGTTCCGTCGATGGTCTGCAGCGGCCGGCCGCGGTCGGTTTTGAGATCGGGGACGGCGTGGAGCAGACCACGCGTGTAAGGATGTGCCGCGGCCTGAAAAATGTCGCGCTTGGCTCCGAGTTCGACCAGGCTGCCCGCGTACATCACAGCGACGCGGTCGGCGACGTGCGAGACAACAGCGAGGTCGTGGGAGATGAACAGCATTGCCAGTCCGAACTTCTGGCGCAGTTCGGCGAGAAGTTCGAGGATCTGCGCCTGGATGGTAACGTCGAGCGCGGTGGTCGGTTCGTCGGCGATGAGCAACTGCGGCCGGTTGGCGATGGCCATGGCGATCATGATGCGCTGGCGCATGCCGCCGGAGAGTTGATGAGGATAGTCGCGGGCGCGGCGTGCGGCGTCGGGAATAGCGACCTCGTTCATGGCGTCCACAGCGTGCTGCCAAGCCTCCTTCTTCGAAAAGGAATTGTGCGCCAGTACGGCTTCGGCGATCTGATCGCCGACGCGCATGACCGGGTTGAGCGCGGTCATCGGCTCCTGGAAAATCATGGCGATGCGCGAGCCGCGCAACTGGCGCATGGAATCGTCTGCCAGTGCGGGCAAGTTGCGCGGCGCAGCGCCGTTTTCTGCGAAGAGGATCTCTCCCGAGACTCGCGCCTGCGGTGGGAGCAAACGCATGATCGCCAAAGAAGTGATCGATTTGCCCGACCCAGATTCGCCGACCAGGCCCAGGACTTCACCGGGCGCGATGGAGAAGCTAAGGTCACGCACGGCGGAAAGAGATTGTGTAGGGACAGCCGCCCTCGGCTGTCCAGCGGCCCGCAGGGCCGCGGTGCTTGCTGCTTGTGCCGGGAATGAAATGGTCAGGTGGCGGATATCGAGCAGAGGCTGCACACGTTCATGGTAGCAGTGCGCGGTCGTTCCTCTGCTTCAGAATGTGCACAAGAACTTTCTCTTCGAGACCTTGGTGTCCAGATTGATCGAATAACAACGCCCTTTCTCATCCTCGACGAGAAGAGCGCTGCCCGAGAGCTTAAGGTCGGTGATGAAAACCCACTGCACATCCTCCTCCAGCTTAGGATCTATCGGCGTATCGAATACCTTGATACGGAACAGCTCCTTGCCCGTTGAATCAGATGCCAGAACGTAGTTAATCATTCCGCCATTGTTCGGAGCAGAATAGGTTGTGCCCTTGCGGACGACAGGTGGAACGGGCGTAGGTGTTCCTCGCTTCGCGGAAGCTGTGCCTAACAGCAGCAAGCAGAACAACATGGATGCAAATCTCCACATGGCTGCTTTCCCACCTATTGCCCGAGGATCAGCGGCAGGCCGTTCTTGTTGTTCCCGATCACGACGACTTTCGTGTTGGCGCTCTTGGCCAAATTCTCTGTCGCTTCAATACCCTTCCACTCGAGCAGCGACGGAGTGATGCCCTGGGCGACGATCTGCTGGAAGTCGCGCACACCGGCGGCTTCGATGCGCTTGCGCTGCGCTTCCTGCGTTTCTTTCTGCAGGCGGAAGTTCATGGCCAGCGACTCCTGCTCGGCCTGCTGTTTAGCCTCGATGGCGGCCTTGAGTGTGGCGGGCAACTGGATGTCACGCAGAAGGACGTTTTCCACAGAGATACCGCGTTTGTTGAGTTCGGCGGTGATCTGGTCCGTGATTTGTTTGGCCACCATTTCGCGTTCGCCGGTGTAGAGCGCGTTAGCGGTGTGCGATGCCGTGGCCTCGCGGATGGCGGAGCGCAAGGTCGGCTCCACAACAATATTCTCGTAGTCGGCCCCGATATGCTGGAAGACGTCCGCGGCGCGGTCAGGGTTGAGGTGGTAAATGAGCGAGGTGTCGAGGCTCATCATCAGGCCTTCACTCGAAGGAACGCTGGCCGATTCCTTGATGGTCTGGGTTTGAATCGACATCTCATTGTTAGTCTTCAGCGGATTGATAAGATGAATTCCCTCGCCCAGAGTCTCGCCGGTAACTTTGCCGAATAGCGTGAGGACTCCGACGTGGCCTGTCCCGACGCGAGTCACGGAACTGAACAGAAGTATCACGAGCAAGAATGCGAGAATTCCTATACCGATCAGGCGCAGCAGGCCGCCGCTGCTGCCCCCACCACCGTCAATAATTTTGCCGCGAGCTGGATCGAAAATGGTCATCGTTATTCTCCCTGAGAGATTCTAGGATGGAGCGACGCGGCGGATAAGTGGCTTGTATGGCTCAGGCGGAGAGTGGGTCTAAGGTCTAGTTCACTTGATGAAAGTGTTCGGGGGCATCAGTGCTATGGCCCTGATAGCGCTCTTGAAATAGCTCCAGAGCGTGGGGACGATCCTAATCGCTGGTAGCAACCGGGATAAACTTGTGTTTCCTCGGATTGTAGACGTACACCGAACTGGCGCTTTCCTCCTTGAAGAACTCCACAGCATCTCGCTTCGTTGAGAGCTTTTCCGGTTCATCCTTGCCGCACTCCCAGTATCCTTTTCCACACGCGGTCTCGTACTCGCCGGGTTTGACCTTCGCAATTCCCATCACATCGAGGAAGGAGATGTCCATGACCTCAAGTCGATGCCAATCACAACCAGTTGCAGTCGTGAGACAGACAAAGAAACCAAGCTTCTGGGTGCGCGGGTTGACGAGCAGTAGGGCTTTGTCCTGAATCCCATCTCCGTTGAAATCACCTGTCGCGACTAAGAAATGATTCGGGTCGTTTCGCCTGAACTCTTGACGCGTAAGTTTGAGGGCCGGCCTCGTCCATCCGGCTGGCAATTCTTGCGCCGAGCAGACGCCCATCAATGCGATCAGGAACAGCGCAACTGTCTGAATCTTCATGCCCAAAATGCTACGTGGCAACAGGCGTCCAGTCTATATAACTTAAGTGCGACACGCGATATGGGTCGCACAGGTTCCGTAACATCGCACGGTGTTCATTGGGCCTTGGTCGCGCTCAGTTTCTCCGGGCCGCTTCTCCTGAATCTTGCCGACCGCCCACCGCATCTCTTACAGTAACCCTATGAGCAAGATTCACATTCCTACGCCCCTGCGGCAGTATGTGGGCAAACAGGCCTCTGTGGACGTGAAAGCGGCGACCGTTGGCGAGGCGATGAGCGCGCTGGTGGCGCAGCATCCCGACCTGCGCAAGCAGCTCTACACCGAGGACGGCAAACTGCGGGCTTTCGTGAACCTCTACGTCAACGACGAAGACATCCGCTACCTGCAGAAAGAGGCCACCGCGCTGAGCGATGGTGATAACATTTCCATTGTGCCCTCCATCGCCGGAGGCGCTGTCTGACTGGGGATTTGCAATTGAAGCCTGCCGCAACAACGCGCTGTTGTCTGTGTTGCCCTTCCTGTTGTTAGTTCTGGATTCGCGCGGTTCGTCGAGTTAATCCCAGCAGATAGTCTCCGGTGATTGATACAGAATTCTCTAACCACGAAGGGCACAAAGTGACACGAAGGAAGGCGTAACTCAACGAGAACTTTATGGCCACCATCACAGAAATTCCGGTAACGCTCAGCAAGGACGAGATCCTGCGCTACTCACGCCATCTGATCATGCCCGAGGTGGGCATGGAAGGGCAGCAGAAGCTGAAGGCGGCGCGTGTGCTGTGCATCGGCACGGGCGGGCTGGGATCGCCGCTCGCGCTGTATCTGGCGGCGGCGGGCGTGGGGACGCTGGGACTCGTCGACTTCGATGTGGTGGATTACACCAACCTGCAGCGGCAGATTATCCACTCGACCGCCGACGTAGGGCGCAAGAAGCTCGATTCCGCGGCGGACAAGTTGAAGGGAATCAATCCGTTTCTGAATCTGAAGACGTTTGACACGCGGCTCAGCAGTGCAAATGCGTTGGAACTGTTTCGCGATTTCGACATCATCGCCGACGGCACCGACAACTTCCCGACGCGTTACCTGGTAAATGATGCCTGCGTGCTCACGGGAAAGCCGAATGTTTACGGATCGATCTTCCGGTTTGAGGGACAAGCCAGCGTGTTCGCGGCTGAAAATGGCCCGTGCTATCGCTGCCTGTATCCCGAGCCGCCGCCGCCGGGGCTGGTTCCCTCGTGCGCCGAGGGCGGCGTGCTCGGCATTCTTCCCGGTCTCGTGGGCGTGATGCAGGCGACCGAAGTCATCAAGTTAATTCTCGGCATCGGCGATCCGCTGATTGGCCGGTTGCTGCTGATTGACGCGCTGGGCATGAAGTTCCGCGAACTTAAGCTGCGCAAGAATCCGGACTGCCCGGTGTGCGGCACGCATCCGACCGTCACGAAGCTGATAGACTACAACGAGTTTTGCGGCATTCGTGGGGAGGAAAAACCTGTGGGCAGCGGAGTTCCGGAAATTCAGGTGGAAGAACTGAAGCGGCGTCTCGATGCGAAGGACGACCTCTTCGTCCTCGATGTGCGCGAGCCGCACGAATACCAGATCTGCAACCTCGGCGGATATCTGATTCCGCTGAACGATCTGCCCAAACGCGTGAACGAGCTCGACTCGAGCCGTGAAATTGTCGTCCACTGCAAGATGGGTGGACGCAGCGCGAAGGCGGTTGCGTTTCTGCAACAGTCTGGATTCAAGAAGGTGCTGAACGTAGCGGGCGGGATCACGGCCTGGTCCGACCGCGTCGATCCGAAGGTGCCGAAGTACTGAAAGGCAGTGGTCAGTAGTCGGTTGCCAGTCTGACGGGAGCGCTTACGCGCTCCCGTTCTGTTGAGCGAAGGATCATTGCGTAACGGTGATTGGCGGAGGATAATAGCGAGTTCTTAGGCCCCTTCCTTCCCCACGACATTTGAGAAGTCCGATTCGGAGGTCTTCCATGCAAGGATCCCTAATATTGTCACTGCCTCTACCGCTATTCTCTGCCGTTTCTACAGGTCAGACTGCCAGCCTCCAACAGTCATCCGCCCCATCCCAGAGCCCACAAGAACAGACACTGCCAGCGGCAGGAGGAGAGAGGGGCACCACGAAGCTCACCGTCAAGGCGATGGTGATTGACCGTGACCTGAACGTCAAGGCAATACCCAAATTCGCCTTCAAGCTAGAGCCGATCACCGGCCAGTCCATCAACTCAGAAGTACTGGCGCTTACGACCGATTTGGAAGGAGTGGCTGAGGCTCAGGTCACTCCGGGCGGGTACCGGATTTATTCAGTACGTCCTTTGGACTTTGAGGGCAAGCGTTATTCTTGGGACTTGCAGGTTACAGTGTCCCAGTCCCAAACCAAGGTCGAACTAAGTAACGACAGCGCGACAATCAGCGAAGGGGGTACATCTACGGTGGATGACCTGGCATCGGTGTTCAAGAAATACCGTGATTCGGTTGTTACCGTGTGGGCCGAGGTCGGGGCGGGGCATGGAACCGGATTTATTGCCGATCCAGCCGGTCTCGTGATTACCAATCAACACGTAGTAACAACCTCCCAGTACATCGCCGTTCAGTTCGATGGGCAGCGAGTGCTGCCTGCCATAGTGCTTGCCACCGACCCGACCAAAGACGTAGCCGTTCTCTGGGTTGATTTTGCGGGGATACCTGAAGCTCACGCGGCACCGTTACTAGGGAAGGGGGATGTGCCCGCCGAAGAAGGCGAGCGCGTTTTTACGATTGGTAGTCCCCTTCATCAGAGCAAGGTGATGACTACTGGGATTGTGAGCAAGATTGAGAGCCGCGCAATAATCTCAGATATCAACATTAATCACGGAAACTCGGGAGGGCCACTCTTCAATTCGCGAGGCCGAGTTATTGGCATAACAACTTTCGGCGATACTACTCAGCTAGGTGGTCCCGGCATTTCCGGGATCGTTCGGATAGAGGAAGCGCTACCTCTGATCGACGATGCGAAAGTCAAGATGGCATCCACGCAGAAACCGTCCGGCGCTCTTCTCCCGAGCTTTCCGACTGATGCTTATCCGATTGACGCCATCAAAGCCAGTGCGGAGATCGAGAAATTCAAGATTAATCCCTACGTCTTTGGGGTCGGGGACTACGATGTTGCTTTGATAACGCCCATACTCAGGTACCGATACTTAGCCCGTGAGGTGCAAGCCGAAAAAGAAAAAGAAAAGCGCAACCGAAAGAGTGCCAATGCCGTTCAGGGGACTTTCCAGCCGCTCAATAGCCTCAAAGGCTGGGAGGGATACCTTGGGGAGTACGAGCCGGTCCTGCTCATACAGGCAAGCCCTCGATTGAAGGAGACTTTCATGTCGGCTTTCGCACGAGGAATGGCGGCGTCGGGCGGACGTTATTATGGCGGGCCTGCCAGGATGCACTTCAAGACCGATTTCTATAAGATGAAACTGCTTTGCGGAAATCAGGAGGTTCAGCCCCTGTTCCCAGGCAAGATTCAGCGTGTAGTCGACGAGCGGAATGCTTTCGTGAATGTTACTGACGCCACCTTTGACGGTCTGTATAAGTATTCTGCAAATGCGATTACGGCCAGTTGCGGGACCGTGACCCTCCAGCTTTTCTCTGAGAAAGATCCCGCTCAGCCCAAAGTGAAAGTCCTGGATCAGAAAACTGTCGGCGCTGTCATAACTGACTTCACCCCGTACCTTTCGCAGCATTTAGGCCCTCGCAACGACGTGAAAGCTCGGTAGGCTCTCAGGCGCACAATCTGCGCTCCAGATGAGTATCGAAAGCATTGAGGAGGAGTCCATGAAACGATTCTCGATAGCCACGCTATTGTTTGGATTGTTGCTGGGTCGACAGTGCTTCGCCCAATCCGGAGCCGTTATACCGCAAGGAGGCGCAGGGCATGCAGCCCAAGCTTCGTGCGTGATTCTAAAGCGCATGGGACCTGCCGATCAGGTCACGAGCCATCTCTATTCGTTCGGCATCCGTGGGAAGCAGTTCCAGTACATCGAAGGCAAGCTGCCTGAGGGATTCCCATTCCACGGGAGGCTGACAGATCACGATGTAAGGAACCTGCAGGGACGTGGTGCCGAAGTGATCGTCCTCGAGTCGCACTACACCACTGAAGACTTGAAGCAAGCGCGAGCGGATTGCAGAGGAGAAACAGGCAAAACGCCAAATCAGGCTGAAGCAAAAACGGAGCCTTCAGAAGCACCGGCGAAGGAACCGAATCCATCCGCCGCCGCATCCGCATCTTTGTCCGGGCCCGCGGCGGCCCCCACTGCTGCCCCGACGCCCGCTTCAACAGGAAAACTGTCGGTGGTTTCGGTTCCGGACGGCGCGGACATCACGGTCGATGGCAATTTTGTGGGCAACACTCCCTCCGATGTGCAGGTGACCGAGGGTGAGCATACGATCACAGTGAAGAAAGCCGGCTTCAAGGACTGGGAGCGGAAGATGAAGATCAGTGGCGGGAGCAGCGTGCATCTGAACGCGGAATTGGAAAAGTTGGCGACTCAGTAGAGGGCTGTCGCGTTTCAGCGGTTGGACCGGCTGCCGCCCGTTGCCGGTCTGTGATCGATCAGAAGATTCCCTTGAAGGGCCTGAAGGAGAAGCCCAAGCGGGCGACCATCAACTACTACGACGACGTGCTGGCCTCGCCAAACTAAATATCGCGAATGTGAAGAAAGGGGAGCACGTACGTGCTCCCCTTGTTGTTTCAATCCGCATTTAACGTCAATTACCAGCCGCTACTTGCTGGACCCTGCCTGCATCCCGTCAGCCGAGTCGCCGAGTTCAAGGGCGAACTTTTTTCCCTCGAAGCGCGCTCCGGTCAGCGCCCTCGTTCCATCGCTGTTATTGGTGAGCACGGCAGCATCATTCGCCGCCGGGGTACTCAGGTCCACTACCTTGCCCGTCGTCTTGGCCAGCACGTTCTTGCCTTGCATGATGCTGACTTGCACGTCGGGACCGCTGCCGTCCCACTGCAGCTTGTAATCGCCCGGCTTCAGCTTGGTTCCGTTCACTGTTGTCGGATTGTTCAAATGCAGGCTGGCTTTCGTGGCTGCAAATGCGCTTGAGGCCAGCAGTAGAGCCAACCCCATTACCAGACTCTTTGAAACTGTCGCGAACTTCATGGCTGCTCCTTGTTTTCTTTCCCGAAATTACGTCGGGAAGCGGTTGGGGCGGCCCGGCTCGCGACCAGCGCAAGAAAACACTTGTGTTTCCCCACGAATCGCCTACAATGCTGCCGCCGGGGTTGTGCACGCAAGTCACAAGCTTGCGCTGCCGCGATGGGGGTTTTCTCACCTGGGCCGCCAAACCGAGCGTGAGAGAATCCCCAACCCCCGCAAAAATTTCGGATCAAATCTGGCCGGCGTCACCTCTGCGCCGGTCCTTTACCCACTCTAAAGGGTTACGCATTCGCGGCTCTCAAAGTTCCATCGAGCTGCGGGTGCGTTCATGTTTTCTTGGACGGATCGCGCATCGTTCGGGTAGCAAGAAACTCCCCGCTAAATCGTTCTCTGAGAAGGAACATCGGCTGTGTGTTTTGTGAAATCAATCAACAAAACAACGTGAGGACAAAGAGACTTGTTGACAGAGAAGAAGCGGCCTCGCACGACGGGGTTGTGTGCGTCCGTTCAGTCTGCGTCGCCGTGTTGGCGCTCGACCGACCAGATGTTCGCTTGATCCTTCTCGAATGGATAGACATGCACCATCCAGTTGAAGATCACGGGATGGAAGGTTCCGCCCGCCGCGTCGCACGCTTCCTGCGTGGTGATCGATCCTCTCAAACCGAATTGCGGGTGCGGCGCCAGCATTTCTTTTCGCTTATCCGCGGGAGGCGCGCAAAAGTTCACGTGCTCGTGCCACTGCGCGACGCTGAGCGGCACGCGCTCATTGAGTTGATCTTCGCCGAAACGCTTGGGCGCGGTGTACATCACGCCGATAAGCTTGTAGTCGTCGCCATGCTTTTCGTAGAGCAGCGACGTGGGATGCTCGGGATTGAAGTGGAAGGCAGCTTCCATGGCATAGCCGTAGTTGGTGAAGTGATACATCTTCTGCGGAACTTCGGGATGGAAGATTTTGAAGCCGTCGGCCAGCGCGGCGTGATAGTCGATGTATTTCTCCGAAGCCTTGCGCGCCTCTTCGGCGACCTGCTGGGCGCGCGCGGCATCGCCCGGCTTGGGCGGACGCCGGGCCGTCATCTTCATGTGCGGGCCCATGTCCATGTGGCCTTCCATGGAATGCATGACGTGCGCGCTGGCATCGCTGTCGGCGTCCTTGTCGCCGTCTTTTTCTGCGCCCATGGGCATGTCTTTCATCGGCATCTTCGACATATCGTGACCCGACGTGCCCGACATGTCCACGCCCGGCATCGACTGCTGGCCTCCGGATGGCGTGCCACTCGCCGGAGGATTTTGCGTCTGCCCCCAGGCGACGCTGCCGACCAGGATGGCAATGAAAAGCATGATTCGATTACGCATAAGAAAGTCCCCCCACAAGCTTCAGATGACATTAACCCTGCTGCAGAGGCAATGTTTCTGCCAAGAAGTCCCCGGTTACCTGCGATTACAGAGGTAATCCGGTAGAGTAGCGGTGCCGTTTGACAATGACTCGTATCAGGGCATGCCTTCAGGCGTGCCGCAAGGGTCGGCGCGCAGTGTGTCCGCTTTAGCGGCTGCGGCGGGCGAGAGCAGCGGCTGAAGCCGTTAGGCATCTCACAAACTGTGGCGGCATCGCTGAAGCAAAGCCCTGATACGAATCTCCATTCTCAAACTGCACCACTGCAAGTTCTCCGCTGATTGGCGGCGCGCCGCGGTTTCTGGTACACCTAACTCCTTGACTCTGGAATCCATCGTCTTTCTCTTTTTCGCGGGAATGCTGGGCGGAGCCTTGAACTCTGTCGCCGGAGGCGGCAGCTTCATCGCGTTTCCGGCGCTGCTGTTTACGGGCGTGCCGCCGATTCCGGCCAACGCCACGAATACGATCGCGCTGTGGACAGGAGCAGCCGCCAGCGGCGGGGCGTATCGCAAGCGGCTCGATGTTCCGCGGCGCGTGATGATTCCGCTGCTGGCCGCGAGTCTGGTCGGCGGGTTGGCCGGAGCATTGTTGCTGTTGAGGACGCCGGCACAGACTTTCATGCGAGTGCTGCCCTGGCTGACGCTCGGCGCGACCTTACTTTTCGCCTTCGGCAAGAAACTGGCCGGCGGGCGCAGGTCCGTGATTGAGCACGAGGCTTCAACAGCGGCGCTCGCGGGCACGACGCTGTTTCAGTTAGGCGTTGCCGTGTACGGAGGCTATTTCGGTGGCGGGATGGGCATTGTGATGCTCGCGATGCTGGCGGCGCTGGGCATGACGGACATTCACGCCATGAATGCGCTGAAAAGCGTGCTGGGGTTTGTGATCAACGGCGTTGCGGTAGTCACTTTCATTGTGATGCGCGCGGTGTATTGGAAGCACGGGATCGTGATGATTGTTGGCGGAATCGCAGGCGGATATCTAGGAGCGCATTACGCGCTGAAGATGCCCCAGAAGTGGATTCGGATGTTCGTAGTGCTGGTGGGCGCAGGGATGACCGTGTATTTCTTCTGGAAGTCGTATTGAAATGCAGGGGTTAGGGATCAGGGGCCAGCCGGCTCGCGCTTGTCCTGATCTCTGACCCCTGACCCCTCGCCTCTAGCCCTAAATCACTGAATCGGTTCGGACACGTGCTCGTGCACGATGAGCCACTTGCCGTCAACATTTTCCCAGATCACGGTCCAGCGAAAATTGCCCATCTCGACTTTTCCGGCCTTGGTGGTCAGCTGTTCCTTGATGGTGGCGGTGCCCCAGACGAGATCGCCGTGGGGATGCACTTCGGCGTCGTCGTTCACTGTGCACTTCCCGCTCTGGTAACCAGCGAGGATGACCTTGACGCCTTTCTCATACTCCTCCCAACTGCCGTATTTCAGCGGGGCAATGTCGAAGAACGTGTGCGGTCCGCTGGCGTAGTACTTGGCTACGTTGGCGGGGTCGAGGGTCGACCAGCCGTCCCAGATCGTCTGCATCAGGGCTTTGTCGGGAGCAGGACCGGCCGGCTTCTTCATGGGGGATTTCTTCATTTGCGCAAAGCCGGACAGGGTGATGGCGAGCAGGCACAGCAAAACGGTGAGAAAGCGCTTCATCATTGGGTTCCTCCAGGGAATCCGGCGGAATTCTCGCACATTGCCGCGGAGAAGTGCAAAGCTAGAAGACCGTGCGAATCAATGCTGCAGCGTCGGACCAAAAGTGCGCGACGACGATGGGTATGATTCTCCGTTCTCTTGAGAAGTAAATAGAGAAGACGAGAAAGGCGGCGGTGAGACCGATACCGCGAAGAAGTCCCTGGTAGACGTGGTAGCTCATTTGGAGTAGCACACTCACAAAGATCGCGAAGTTGCGGCTGCCACTGAGGGCCATCACCTCGGACATTGCGTACCCACGAACAATCAACTCCTCGAAGAGTGGATTAACGAAGACGAATATGATCGTGAACAACGAAACACCGGCCCCGGTCACACCGTGGACAGATCGCGGCTGCAAGTAATGCCCGGTGTACCTCAGAAAAGACGTCTGAAAGATCAGGGTTGCCAGCCGGGCGGCACCGCCGGATGCCAGGATCAACACGATTCCGTGAGGGGCATCCATCCATTTCGGTTGCCAGCCAATTTCGCGCCACGTGCGTTTGTGCTCCGTTAGGACAAACCAGAGCACGAGCAAAGAAGTGAGTTCGGCAATCAGAACTCCGACTACGCCAAATTGAGTGCGGTAACGATCGAGTGATCTTTCGGGGTGAAACAGGTAATAGAACGCCGCAACAATGAAGTGAGTGAGGCTGACCGCCAGAACCAATCCCAGCGCAAGGAGCCTGCGTCGACGCGGCGGACCTGCTGATGACGGCGGCCCCGCGGCTTCAGTGCTTACGAGAACCGGTGATTCAGCCATGAGCAGCAAATGCTACAGGAAAGGCGAATTTTCGCAAGGGGTTTGACCGATTTCCACAGCACACGCTAGAATAGTTGAGTTTGCCTGTACTGGCCGACCCGTTCTGGGGACGCCTGCCTTGGCTGCTGAAGCGCCGTGGCGGAAAACACAGCAAGCACAGGAAATCAGCAAGCCCCGTGGCTGCGCCCGTGTGCGCCCTGGGGTTCCGTTTGAGAGTTCCGTTTCACGAGTTCCGTACGGGCTGAATTTCACGACATTTGACGGAGGCAGACGTATGTACGCGGTTATCCGCGCCGGTGGAAAGCAGTACCGGGTGGCGCCCGGCGATGTAATTCGAGTGGAGAAACTGGGCACCGGCACTGATGGCCAGGTGGAATTCCCCGACGTGCTGGCGGTCTCCAGCGAAGAAGGTCAAGTCGGCAAGCAGGCCGATGCGCGCGTGGTCGGCCAAGTCGTAGAAGAGGGCCGGGGCGCGAAGATCCTCGTGTTCCACTACAAGCGCAAGAAGCAATACAAGAAACTGCGCGGGCACCGGCAGTCGTACACAGCCGTGCGCATCACCGAGATCGCGGTGGGTGGGCAAAGCTTCAAGGCTCCCGAACTTCCCAAGAAAGAAGCGAAGCCGAAGAAGGTGAAACCGGCTGAGGCGGAAGAGCCCGCGGCGGAAGCGAAACCGGCAAAGGCGTCCGCGAAGAAGGTAGCGCCAAAGAAAGCGGCCAAGAAGTCAGCCGCCAAGAAGAAGTAGACGGGCGAGTCGCCCGTCGCCACACGGTCTTACTGAGAACTGACAACCGAGAACTGAGAACTGTCATATGGCACATAAAAAAGGGCAAGGCACTTCACGAAACGGCCGCGATTCAAACGCGCAGCGGCTCGGATTCAAGGCATTCGGCGGGCAGATCGTGCCCGGCGGCACCATCATTGTGCGGCAGCGTGGCACGCGCGTAAAGCCGGGGCTGAACGTGGGCCGCGGCAAAGACGACACTCTTTTCGCTAAGATCACTGGACGCATCAAGTTCCTGAACAAGGGACAGATGGGCAAGTTCGTGATGGTCGAACCGGTGGAAGTGAAGTAGTTGGTCCGATCGCGTAGTTTGATGGCGCGGCCGTTTTTCCACCCGTCGCGGCAGCTCCCGTCCTTCAGCCGCGTCTCGGGACAGGGCTCCGGTCCACCGACTCGGATGGAGCGTATCTACTGTGCAATCTCCAGCGTGGTCCAAAGAATTTCCCCTTCGTACTGCAAGGGGAGCTCCAAGCGCTCGTAAGTCCTGCCCGAGTAAAACTTGTAGTCTTGGCCGACGATGATCGTCGGAACTGACAGCTTGCAGGCATCGCCGAGGCCGATTCTGGCCTTGAAATAGCCGGCCACGATATTGCAGATCTCTCCCAGTGCATCGCATGCGGCCTTTTGGGAGTTAGGGTCATCGGCGGCAATGCCGAGCATCTGCGAGGCCAGCTTGATCGACGAGGCAGCACTGCATTGCAGGATGAAGTTGGCACGGATCGCGCCCGCAATGCCCACCATCCCTGTCATCTGCGCTGGAACTCGGGGAGAATCGCTCGCGGAGGCGGTGACGCTCACCCCTACCATGATGGAGAACACCTCGATGGCCGTTTCCGTCAAGGCACCGTGCCAGGCGGTTCGTGGAAGGACGGAGCTGGGTTCGATGTCATTCAGTCCGGGCATGTCAGTCCACCGTGCAGCAATTCTGCATTTTTCGGGCAACGCAGTACTGCACCATTGCAGATTCATCGGCTAACCACGGGAATGGCATGATTTTCCGGCTGGGCGGATTGCCCACTTAGGCACTCGTTCCCAGATTGGATTAGACTCCGCGTTTAAGCGCTTCTCAAGTCTCGTCGCTTAGGATGGAGTGGTCGGCACACCTATGTTTATTGATGAGGCGAAAATTCGGGTGAAGGCGGGCGACGGCGGCAACGGCTGCATGGCCTTTCGGCGGGAGAAGTTCGTCCCGCGTGGCGGACCGTCGGGCGGCGACGGTGGCAAGGGCGGCGATGTGGTGATGGAATCCAGCGAGCGCCACAACACGCTGGTGCACTTTCGTTTCAATCCTGAGCACCAGGCGGAGCGCGGGCGGCACGGCGAGGGCTCGAACAAGACTGGGCGCGATGGCGGCGACGTGGTTCTGAAGGTTCCAGTCGGAACGATCGTCTACGACGACGAGACCGCAGAAAAAGTCTTCGAGTTTACACAGGCCGACCAGAGCTTCCCAATTGCGCGCGGAGGCCGCGGCGGGCGCGGGAATGCGCGCTTTGCCACGTCGGTTCACCAGGCTCCGCGAGAGCACGAGGCGGGGCGCGAAGGCGAGGAACATACTTACCGGCTCGAACTGAAACTGCTGGCCGATGTGGGGCTGGTGGGATATCCGAATGTGGGCAAGTCCACGCTGATCTCGCGCATTTCGGCGGCGCGGCCGAAGATTGCGGATTATCCGTTCACCACGCTCGAGCCCAACCTTGGAGTCGTCGCCGTAGGCGATGCGAAGAATGAGGTCAGCTTTGTGGTGGCGGACATCCCCGGGCTCATCGAAGGCGCACATGCAGGCGCCGGGCTAGGGACGCAGTTTCTGCGGCACATCGAACGCACGCGGCTCCTCGTGCATCTAGTCGACGTTTCGGATTCGAGCGGGCGGCCCGATGTGACGAAGGATGTCGAAGTGATCCGGGGCGAACTCGGCAACTTCGGCGCCCACCTTGAAGAGAAGCCGATGATCATGGCCGCGTCGAAGATCGACGCCGTCAACAAAGACAAGCTCGCCGCGCTGAAGCGCTATTGCAAGAAACATAAGCTGAAGCTGTACGAAGTCTCCGCAGTGACAGGCAAGGGGATTGAGGCATTGAAGTACGCCATGGCGGAGGAAGTGCAGAAGTTCCGGGAGCGGGAGTTGAGCGAGGTTGGGGAGAAGCCGTAGCGGGCAGGACGGCGAGTGGTCCGTGCTTTGATCTCCCTTGCACAAATGCAGAGAGTGCCCCGCCCTTGCGTTTCCTGCAAGAGCGGGTAACGATGCTGTCAGGTCAAGATCTCCATACGTGTGCCAACGTTTGCGTTCCCGCCCTTCACCAACTGCGCGAAGGGACGGGGCTACCTGCCCCCTACTATCGGTACTCCCTGCGGGACCGAGATTCGTCCCGGACCGGAATTCCTTTTGCGTGCGAGGACACATCAAGTGGCGCGCTTCTGCAAGCTGACTTCTATATGAATTCTTGCAGGCTCTGCGAGAGACTCTCCCATTCTTCAATCAGCGCGGCGTGGCTGGCTTTGTGTTGGTCGAGTTCCTGTGACTGGCGCTGGCTTTCATCGGAGCTGACGAAATTCTGCATCGCCGTTTCCAAGTGCTCGATGGCGGCCTCGGTGCCGCCGATTTCTTCTTCTAACTCGTGGACGCGGTCTTCCATTTGCTTGCGCTTGATCGGATTCAGGCGTTTCTTGGATGTCTCGGGCGCGACCTCGACGTCGGCACCGCGATTGCCATTCGCTGGTGGGTCTAACAAAGTCCCACTTCTCGCAACAGACGCGAGAAGTGGGGCACCCGACGATTCCGATTTTGCTTTGTTCGCTCCGGGAACATCGTCGAGCGTCGGCGCTACGTGCTGCCCGCCCTGCTTGCGCCAGAGGTAGTCCTCGTAATTGCCGGGGAAGATTTCGACCTTTCCGTCGCCGACCTCGAAGACGCGCGTGGCCAGTTTGTCGATGAAATAGCGGTCGTGCGAGACGAAGACGACGCTCCCGGTGTATTCCATGAGTGCGTTGAGGAGCACATCTTTCGCGCGCAGGTCGAGGTGGTTGGTTGGCTCGTCGAGCAGCAGGAAGTTCGCGGGATGCAGCAGCAGGCGCAACAGGGCATAGCGGCCGCGCTCGCCGCCGGAGAGGACGCCGATCTTCTTGAAGACGTCGTCTTCGGAGAACAGGAAACAGCCGAGCAGGTTGCGCAGTTCGGTCTCGCCCGAGCGCGGTGAGGCTTCCCCGAGATCGTCGAGGATGCGGGCGTCGGGATCGAGCTCCTTGTACTGGTCCTGCGCGAAATAGTCGGACTGGACGTTGTGGCCCAGGCGAAATTCGCCGTGCGTGACTGGCTCGGTTCCGGCGAGCAGCTTGATCAGCGTGGACTTGCCCGCACCGTTGACGCCGACCAGCGCGATGCGGTCTCGACGCTCGATCATGAAGTCGACGTTGCGGAAGACTTCTTTTGCGGCGCCGCCGTTTTTGCCGGGATACGTCTTGGCCACATCTTCGAACTCGGCGACGATGCGGCCGCTGGGCTTGGGCTGCGGGAACGAAAAGTGGATGGTCTTCTCTTCCGGCGGAATCTCGATGCGCTCGATCTTCTCCAGTTCCTTGATGCGGCTCTGCACCTGCTTGGCCTTCGTAGCCTGATAACGAAATCGGTTGATGAAGACTTCGAGTTGCTCAATGCGGTCACGCTGGTTACGATAGGCGGCCTGCAGTTGCTCGTTGCGCTGCGTCTTCTGGGCCAAGAACTTGTCGTAGTTGCCGGTGTAGAACCAGAAGCGCTTGTTCCAGATCTCTGCGATCTTGTTGACGGTGACGTCGAGAAAGTAACGGTCGTGCGAGATCAGCACAAACGCGTACGGATAGTTCTGCAGATATTCTTCGAGCCAGTTGCGGGCCTCAAGATCGAGGTGGTTCGTCGGCTCGTCGAGCAGCAGCAGGTTGGGCTGCTGCAGCAGGAGCTTGGCGAGGGCGAGGCGCATTTGCCATCCGCCGGAAAATTCGTCGGTCAGGCGCGGCCAGTCTTCTTTGGTGAATCCCAAGCCCATTAGAACTCGTCCCACTTCCGCTTCGATCGAATAGCCGTCGCGAGTGCGAAACTCGTGTTCGACGCGATGGTAGCGGTCGGCGACGGCAGAGTATTCCGGGCTGGTGTGGTCGAGTTCCGCCATGCTGTGCGTGAGCGATTCCAACTCAGTCTCCATCGCGCGCAGATCGTCGAAGACCGACATGCACTCGGCGAAGACGCTGCGGCCGGAGAGTGTGAGGCCGTCCTGCGGAAGATATCCGGCGGACGTGCCTTTAGCGATGACGAGGCTGCCGTAGTCGAACGTGTCCATGCCGGCGAGGACCTTCATGAGCGTGGACTTGCCAGTGCCGTTGCCGCCGACCAGGCCGATGCGGTCGTTGGACGTGATCAGCCAGTCCGCGTTTTCGAAGAGAAGTTTGTGGCCGAAGCGTTTTCCGGCGCCGGAAAGCTGGATCATGGGCTGAGCTTATCGTCTCACGAAGGCGGGTGGAAAGGCACGCCGAGACCGCGCCCCAGTTTTACAAACCAGTTGCCATTGCTGACAATTTGTCCCCCGCCCAAAAAGAGATGATTTTCATAATAGGCGAACTAATTTGCACCATAATACCGTGATCCTGATCACATTATTCTCTTCCAAGCATGCCAATCCGGGGTAAAATCGCGGCAGATAGTCTTGCCCCGCCTGGACGCGAGGCAGGCGTGACGCATAACGTACTTGCGCCACGATCTTTCCGTCGGGAGGTTTTGGCATGGAAGATCGGGCCCCTGTCGTCTCTTCTACTGAGCAGTCCTCTGCATCCGCCATCCGGCATCACGAAGGCCGCGGCGCGTGGGTGCTCACCTGTTACGGCATTTGTGGTCTGGCGCTGTTCGGGGTTCTGGCTTACTTCTTCTCAGACTTCATCTCTCATTAGTCTGGGCCCGGCTGGCGAACGGGCGTGCGCGCCCGCGGAAATACGCCGAAGTGTACGTGCCGCTCCGCTGAGATGTGTTCAAGATTCCAAAGCCTGCCCACTGGTCTCCGAAGGTCTGCATTGAACGTGCTACAATGAGCGGCCTTAGGAACCGTTGTTGCATTGGCACCCGGCATTAACCCCACGCAAGGATTAACGAGACACGCGGAAGAAGAATCTGTGGCCAAAACTCCCACACCCAGCCCTACGCCCGTGACCTACGCCGACGCCGGTGTGGACATCAGCCGCGCCAATCGCACCAAGCAGCGCATCAAGTACCTGGCCCACAAGACCTTCACCCGCGGCGTACTGAGCGAGATTGGTGGCTTTGGCGGATTGTTCGCAGTGGACAAGACGAAATACTCCGATCCTGTGCTGGTGTCGAGCGTCGACGGAGTTGGCACCAAGCTGAAGATTGCGTTTGAGATGGACCTGCATTCCACCGTGGGCGCCGACCTGGTCAACCACTGCGTCAACGATATTGCGGTGCAAGGGGCGGCACCGCTGTTTTTCATGGACTACCTAGCCACGGGCACGTTGGACCCAGCCATTGCCGAGAAAGTAGTGGAAGGCATTGCCGATGCATGCAAGCACAACGGCTGTGCGCTGATCGGCGGGGAGACGGCTGAGATGCCGGGCTTCTATCCCGACGGAGAATATGACCTGGCCGGATTCATTGTGGGCGTAGTGGAGCGCGAAAAGATCATCACCGGCAAGGATGTGCAGATTGGCGACATCATTTTAGGCTTGCCGTCGAACGGGTTGCACACTAACGGCTATTCGCTGGCGCGGAAATTGCTGTTTGAAGTGGCGCATTACTCGGCTGAGACCTACGTCAACGAGATCAAGAACAAAGTCGGCAACGAGCTGATGCGCACTCACAAGAGCTACTGGCCGTCCCTAAGGAAGTTGATTGACGGCCAATGCGTCGCCGCACTGGCGCACATCACGGGCGGCGGCATTACGGAGAACTTGCCGCGCGTGCTGCCACGAGGGACGGCAGCAGTCATCGAACTGGGAACGTGGCCTGTGCTTCCGATCTTTGAACACCTGCAGCAACTGGGGAACGTCCCGCAGGATGAGATGCTTCGTACGTTCAACATGGGTCTGGGAATGCTGCTAGTCGTGCCGTCCGCGAAATTCAAGAAGGCGCAGTCGGTGCTGGAGCGCGTGGGCGAAAAGGCCTACACGATCGGACGCATCGTGAAGGGCGAGCGAAAAGTCACGTACAGCTAGGGCCTTGCTGGACCTCCGCCACGGAGGCGCAGAGAAGTCCCCATTTCCTGATTTGCCAATGGCGCATGAGATTTGGCATTCCCGCTATTTCCCCCATCGTCACTCATGAAAGATCTCTCGTGCACCGGCGTTCTCCGTGACTCCGTGTCTCCGTGGTGAATTATGATGGTCCGGCTGAAAGCTGAGAGCTGACAGCTGAGACCTTTCCATGAAATCCCTTGGCATCCTTCTTTCCGGACGCGGTTCGAACTTCGTCGCCATTGCTGACAGCATTGATGCCGGTCGCATTCCTGAGGCGAAGATCGGCGTGGTCATCTCGAACAAGGCCGATGCGCCGGGCATCGCGACTGCCCGGCATCGCGGGCTGAATGCGCTGGTCATTCCCTCGAAGGGCAAGCCGCGGGAGGAGCACGACCGCGAAGTCGTCGCCGCGCTGAAACAACATGAAGTTGATCTGGTTTGCCTCGCGGGATACATGCGCCTGCTGTCACCGTGGTTCGTGCGGCAATTCTCGCAGCGGATTCTGAACATTCATCCGTCGCTGCTGCCCGCGTTTCCGGGCCTCGAAGCACAGGAGCAGGCGTTTGCTTATGGAGTGAAAGTTTCCGGCTGCACCGTACATTTTGTGGACGAGGAACTCGATCACGGGGCAATCATTGTGCAGAAGGCGGTGCCCTTGCTTGATAGCGACGATGAGCACACGCTAGCGGCGCGGATTTTGGAGCAGGAGCACGTCGCCTATACGGAAGCGATCAATATTGTGCTGGGAGGAAACTACGAGATCGCTGGACGGCGGCTGACAAGAAAGAATTAAAGTCGCATGTGGGGACAGCCGCCTCGGCTGTCCGGTCGAGCGAAGCTCGACGATGCGGTCGTCTAATCTAAACTGGAAGCAAGCGAAAAAGGACTCTTCCCGCGCGCCTCGCTTTTCTCGGCGGGACAGCCGAGGGCGGCTGTCCCCACATGGTCCTGCCGCTATAATCGATGTGCATGTCCACCTTCGCTTCCGTCGACGAACAACTCACCTATCTCAAGAAGGGCTCCGCGGAAATCATTCGCGAGGCCGATCTCCGCGCCAAGCTGGAGAAGTCGCGCGCCACGGGCAAGCCGCTGCGCGTGAAGCTGGGCATGGATCCGACCGCTCCCGACCTGCATCTGGGCCACACCGTCGTCCTGCGCAAGCTCAAGCACTTTCAGGATCTGGGCCACACCGCCATCTTTCTGATCGGCGACTTCACCGGAATGATCGGCGACCCGACGGGACGCTCCCTTACTCGCCCGCCGCTCAGCCGCGAACAAGTTGAAGAGAACGCGGAGACCTACAAGGCGCAAGTCTTCAAGATTCTCGATCCACAAAAAACCGTAATCGACTTCAACCGGCGCTGGATGGGCCAGTTCACCTCCGATGACTTCGTGCGTTTGATGGCGAAGTACACGGTGTCGCAGATGCTCGAGCGCGAGGAATTCCATAAGCGCTTTTCGGAAGAGAAGCCGATCTCGATGCATGAACTTCTCTACCCGCTAGTGCAGGGCTACGATTCGGTTGCACTCGAAGCCGACGTGGAACTCGGAGGCACCGATCAGAGATTCAACCTGCTGGTCGGCCGCGAACTACAACGCTCCTACGGGCAGGAATCGCAGGTGGTGCTGACGACGCCGATTCTCGAAGGTCTCGATGGCGTGCAGAAAATGTCGAAGTCGCTGGGCAACGCGATCGGCATCCACGAGCCGCCGCTGGAAATGTACGGCAAGATCATGAGCATCTCCGACGAAATGATGTGGAGGTACTACGAATTGCTGACGGATGTGCAGGTGGCCGACATCGAGACGATGAAGCGCGAGACGCATCCGATGCAGGCGAAGAAAGCGTTGGCGGGGAAGATCGTGGCGGATTTTCATTCCGTGGAGGCGGCCGCGAAAGCTGCGGAGGACTGGGCGAAGCAGTTTCAGAAGGATCAGGTGCCGGAGGATGTGGAGGAAAGCGAAATCGAGGCCCCTGGAAACCGGCTCCGGATTGACAAACTGCTGGCGCGCACAAGGCTCGTAGAGTCGGTGAGCGAAGCTGGTCGGATGGTGAAGCAGGGCGCAGTGAGAATCAACGGCTCGTCCGTCAATGATCCCACGATGGTCGTAGACATTTCAGCCCGTCCCACATTGCAGGTCGGGCGCAAGATCAAGAGAGTACGTCCCGGAATCCCGGGCACGGGCATCGTTACGGAAACTTTGTCCAACTAGATGGATCGATCTGGCAATGATCATGTGGGGACAGCCGCCCTCGGCTGTTCGGGCGAGCGAAGCTCGCCTGCTCTCTCCAAGAAGTGAATTCCCGAGTTGGAACACTCTCTATCCGGGCGGGATTGAAAATCCTCAGGGCCCGACACAAGCGGCTCTACAATCGAAAGCGCGGAGCTGCGCTCCGCGGACAGCCGAGGGCGGCTGTCCCCACATTCAGAAACATCCGACCTATGCCACAGGCTTTCTACCGTCGGCAACTTCCTCACCTTCAGTGCGACGACAAGCAGCACTTTGTGACATTCTGCACCGATCGGCGGTGGATTCTGCCTGAGCGCGTACGGTCAATCGTGCTCGATTCCTGCTTACATGACAACGGGACCAAATTCGATTTGCGAGTTGCGGTCGTGATGCCGGATCACGTTCACTTGATCTTTACGCCGCTGATCGATTGCGAAGCGATGGAGGTTTACTCGCTCGCGAGAATCATGGATGCGATCAAAGGTGCCTCGGCCCACAGAATCAACAAGGCCCTTGGCCGCAAGGGTCGGGTGTGGCAGGCTGAGTCGTTTGACCATGTGTTGCGTTCTTCGGAGAGCCTCGACGCGAAGATCCAGTATCTGTTGGAGAACCCGGTGCGGCGGGGATTGGTGAGGGAGTGGGCGGGTTATCCGTGGCTGTGGACGCGGGCATTCGTGAACCCTTTCGCTCCAGTTCAGTGAACGGCCTCGCCAACCGCTGGGCTTCGCCCAGCCGGACAGCCGGGGGCGGCTGTCCCCACATTCTTGTTTCCCACTTGTTTCAGGCCTATCGGTCACCTCAGGGCAGCAGCCCGAACACCGCTACGCCGTTCGGCGTTCCTACAAACACCTTCCCGTTTACGATGGTGGGCACCATGAATTTGTTGCCGGCGCCGAAATGATCGCGGCTGCCGCTGGCCTGGTTGCTGTTGTAGAGCTCGTTCAATGTGGCGGCATCGTAGGCATGCAGCACGGCAGTGCCGCTGCTCTCTACCGCCCACACAATCCCATTGCTGGCGGCGTTCGCCGAGATACTGGGAGTCGCGCCCGGATATCCAAAACTGTTTGTGGTATGCGCCGCGGCGCTGGTCGACAACTTGGCGTTGGTGATAGTGAAAGCCTGAATCGGGCTCCCCACCGATCCGAAGTACACCGTGTTGTTGAAGTACGCGGGCATCGCGAAGACCCCGCCTGGTAATGCCCCGGCGAGTTCCTGATAGATGCTGCTGTTGTTGCCCGGGTTGAACTTTCCCATGGAGTCGCGGTTCACGACGTAGAGGTTGTTGTCCTTGCCAGCGCCGACCGCCAGGTGCATGGTGTGACCGGCTCCGTCGCTCAGATCGGGCAGCACCATCGCCCCACCGGAGCCAAGGTCCGTGTCGCTCCCGTTCTCCGATGACTCATTGTCCATCTCGAAATAATCCGCCACGGCGAGCCCGCTGGAGGTCGACAGCTTCATGAAGGCGTTGCCGTAGTCGCCATCGCTGGGAAAGCCGCTGGAGTTCAGGCTTGTATCGAAGTCGCCGTTGGCGTCGAGGAAGTAGATGTTTCCCGAACTGTCCGCGGCCAAGCCCGCTCCGGCCATCCAGATCGCACCTTCGTTGCCGTTGGGAGTGACGTTGAGGACGCTGGTCTGCGCCAGCGTACCCGGGTTGTAAGCGATGATCCATCCGGTGTAGGGCCGAATATCACAATGCGAAGCCCAGCTTGTGTAGAGGACGCCATTCATCATCAGCAGCCCGGCCCGCTCTTTGTACTGCCCCGGGTCAAAGATCACGTTGGTGCCGTCGTTGTTATCGCCTGTTCCCGGATACTTCGCCTGAACCTCGACCGGCCCGCTGAATAATTCCGCTCCCAGCGCCAGATCGAGAGCGTGTAGGCGTTGGTGGTAATTGCCGGAGCCGTCCTTGGACATGGCCACTACATACACAACTCCATTCGCGCCGCGAGTGCGATCAATAACCGGAGTCGAGGTGACGCCAATCTCGGGCGTAACCTGGTCGCAGCCTCGATTATCCGAAGTTGTCTCGCCCGCCTCCAACATGGACGTATGCCAGATCGTTGTCCCCGAATCCGCGTCGAAGGCATAGACGGAGTCGTGCTCCGTAGCCACGATCAGCACGTTGTGCGTGCCGTTGCTTGGAACCGCGACATTCGAGGCGTAAAGTGGCTGGGCGTCCACCAGGCCGTCGACGGAATAGAACCCTAGTTTGCCAAACGTCGCCGATGCCACGTTGCTGCTGGTCAGAATCGTTTCGGTCAGATTCTGCCCGGTACGGGCAATGTCGTTGTGGTAAGTCAATACATCGGTTGAGGCGGTCGCCGCATTCACCGTGAGCGTGGCCGCGTTGCTGGTGGTGTTTCCTGCCGAATTGCTCACGACCACTTTGAATTGCGATCCGTTGTCGGAGGAAGTGGTTGCCGGGGTCGTGTAACTGGCCGAGGTCGCGTCTGTGATTGCCGTCGTGCCCTTCTGCCACTGGTAGCTCAAGGGAGCAGTCCCCGTCGCCACGACGGAGAAGGTTGCCATGTGACCAACAGTGACGGTCTGGTTCGACGGTTGCTGCGTGATCGAAGGTGCGACAGCAGCTGAGTTCACTGTCAATGTAGCCGCGCTGCTGGTGATGCTTCCCACCGAGTTGGTCACGACCACGGTGAATTGTGATCCGTTGTCAGAGGCACTGGTCGCTCCAGTCGTATAGCTGGCGGAAGTCGCGCCTGCAATTGCCGTCGTGCCCTTCTGCCACTGGTAGCTCAAGGGAGCGGTCCCCGTCGCCGCGACGGAGAAGGTTGCTGTTTGCCCGACATTGACGCTCTGGTTTGACGGCTGAGTGGTGATTGAGGGCGCGGTGTTCTTGACCATCGGACTGCTTGCGCCGCAGCCCGCCAGCATCAGGCCAAGCGCAAGACAACAAGACACCTTGGGCCAGCAGAATTGCACGGCGGAACCTCCCCAGACGAGTGGTAGCGACCATCATGCCAGCACTTGGCCAATTTGGGGAAGGTTCCGAAGGTTACTATGGTCCCATCATCAACGGTCCGACCGACGGGCGACCATGTCCGCTGGGACAACGCGATTGCGTCCGCGTAGGCATCGACTCTGTTACTCTCTGCACGTCCAATGCGCGCGGCGGCCATTCTCGGGCTGGGATGCTCTCCGAAAGACCTGAAGCCTTTTCAGGAGGTCAAGATTCAGGGCGCCAAGAATGTCGAATGGCGCATGGGCATGCCGGCCGCCAGTGAACTGGCCGACGTGATCTTACTTTTCGGCGGCGATGGGACGATTCACCGTCATCTCAGTCAACTCGTGAAGCTCAGCCTGCCGGTGCTGATCGTACCGGCGGGAAGTGGAAACGATTTTGCCCGAGCGCTTGGGCTGCGACGAGTACGCGACTCGCTCGCAGCCTGGCAGAAATTTTGTGGCGGCACGGGCAACGTGCGCATGATTGACCTGGGAGTCATTACATCGCTCGACACAGGCGCGGCCGCGCGACACGAAACTCATCTGCTGGCACCAGGAGCGTCTCGCTATTTTTGCTGCGTGGCGGGCGTTGGTCTCGACGGTGAAGTTACGCGGCGCGCCAACCAACTGCCGCGCTGGCTGCGGGGACAGGGCGGCTATGTGGTGAGCCTGGCTCCGACGATTTTCACGTTTGCCCCGCTTCCCCTGAAGATTCTGACGCCCGCCGAAGGACGAGCCGCAGGAAACGACGAAGGCGCAGCCTGGACCACTCGAAGCGACCAGCCCACCCTCCTTGCCGCGTTCGCCAATACTCCGTTCTACGGCGGCGGCATGAAGATCGCGCCTCGAGCGAAAATGGACGATGGCCTGCTCGATGTGTGCGTGGTAGGGGGCGTCAATCCCTTCAAGTTGTTCTGCATGTTCCCGACGGTCTACGGCGGACGCCATCTGAGCATTCGGGAAGTCGAGTACTTCCACGCAGGCCGCGTGCGGGTGGAGACCGAGCATCCGCTCGACGTGTATGCGGACGGAGAATATGTCTGCCGCACGCCGGCGGAAGTGGCGATCCGGCCCGCAGCGCTCAGGGTTGTAACGCTCTAACGGAGCCGAACTACGCGGTTCGCGCCAGAGCGATCCGCCCTAGAATCCCGGATCGCCGATCTTCTTCGTAGCCACGTTCGGTGCGTACTTGGCGGCGATCTTCTGAATCTCGCTGCCTTTGCCGATCAGAACCATTACGTAATCATCGGTCGGGAAATAAGTTCCGATGATGCGGTGCGCATCGGCCTGGGTCGTGCCTTGCAGCTTGACCAGATTTTGGTTGAACTGATCGCGCGTAACTCCGATGAGTTCGAGCGTGGTCATGGTGCGCGCCAGCTGCGGCGTGGTCTCGTAGCGCGGCGGAAGCGATCCGTTGATGTACGTCTTGGCCGACGCGATTTCTTCCGCGGTGAAGCCGTCCTTGTGTAGCCGTCCAAGAACTTCCAGGCTCTTGTCGATGGCGGGCTCCGTGGTGGCATTCTTGGTAAATGTCGACATGACAAAGGGGCCGGGGACGCGCCGCTGCTCGAAATACGAAAACGCTCCGTAACTATATCCGCTCTTGATGCGCAGCTCGGTGTTGAACAACGAAGTGAACCGTCCGCCGAACAGGGTGTTGATCACATCGATAAAGCCGCGGTCGGGATTGGTGGCCGAGATGCCCACGTTGCCGATGATGAAGTAGGTCTGCGTCGCGTCCGGCTTGTCGACCAGGAGCACGCGCCTGCCGGAGACCGGTTTAGGCGCCGGCAGGGCCGTCGCGGCGGGCGCCTTGCCGCTCCAGCTCCCGAACACCTGTGAGATCTTCGACTGTATGGCCGCAGAGTCAAAATCGCCGGCCACGGCGATGATCGTGTTCCCCGGCGTGTAGTGGCTGTGATAGAAGCCAGCGACGTCGTCACGGCTGATATTGGCAAGAGACCGTTCGTCGCCGTTCGCGGGACGCGCGTAAGGATGGTCGCCGTACAGAAACTTCATGAAGTAGAGCTGAATCACGTCGCGGGGGTCGTCTTTTGCGGAGCGGATGCCGTCCTGCTCCTGCGCGATCTTCTTCTTCACTTCCGCTTCGGGGAAAGTGGGATGGAGCACAACATCACTCAGCAGCGCCAGAGCGGCGTCGAGATCTTTCTTGAGGAAATCGGCGGAAAGGTGGGTGGCGTCCTGATCGACCTGCGCGCCGTATTGCATGCCGATGAAGTCAAGGTCGGAGGAAACTTGCTCGGAGCTGCGAGTAGTCGTTCCCTTGCGCAGAAGAGACGCGGTCATGGATGCCACGCCTTCTTTTCCCTGCGGATCGGTAACCGAACCGGAACGTAACCCAACTTCGATGCTGATCAGAGGCAGTTCGTGCTTCTCGAGAAGCAGGAGTGTCATGCCGTTCGGAAGTTGCACCCGCTGGAAAGCTGGCAGTTGAAAGACCTGACTGGGGGCGGCCGCTTGCGCCATCGCCCCTGCAGAGGCCACGACCAAGAGAATCGCGAGAGGAAGAATACGGCTTGCTGGATGGTGGCTCATTGTTTCTCCTCCGCGGAGTTTGGTTTGTCTTTTTCCTGCGCTTCCGGTGCGGAGTCGGGCACCAGGGTCGCCACTGTGCGGTTGTTTACGTCGAAATATTGCTTCGCGGCGCGCTGAATGTCGGCCGCGCTCACCTTGTTGAATTCCTGCTCGACATTCGCCAGCTTGTGATAATCGCCGAAGAGCGTTTCATAGCGCCCGATCACGTTGGCGCGGCGATTAATTGACCGCAACGAACGGTAATAGCTCGAGATCGCCTGATTCTTGGCCTTCTGCAACTCGTGTTCGTCAACGCCCGCAGCCTTCAACTTCTCAACCTCGACATACAGAGCCTGCTCGGCTTTGTCGGGAGCGACTCCCTGCCGGGGCTGTACCGTGAAAGTGAAAAGGAATGGATCGAAAGTCGCTTCGTGCGAGCTCTGCACCTCGATGGCCAGCTGCTGCTGGTCGACCAAAGAGCGATAGAGCCGCGAACTCTCTCCGCTGGTCAGAAGAGTCTGCAGCAGTTCCAACGCGTAGAAGTCGGGTCCCTGTGCCTGCGGCACGTGGTACCCGATCTCGACGATGGGCAGTTGCGCGAACTTGTGGACTGAAATGCGGCGCTCACCGAGCTGTTTTGGTTCGACTGTGCGCACGGGTGGCGGCGGATCGTGGGCCGGAATCGGCTCCATATATTTGTCGGCCAAGCGGAAGACCTCGTCGGCCTTTACTCCGCCCACCACCACCATGGTGGCATTGGACGGCGAGTATCCCTTGGCGAAGTAGGCTTTGAGATCGTCCAGAGTCCACTTCTCGATATCCGAGGGCCAGCCGATGACGGACCAGTGATACGGATGCGCCATGATGGCAGCCGCCTCTAACTGTTCGTCCAACAGGCCGAAGTTGTCGTTGTCGACGCTGAGTCGACGCTCGGAATAGACTACTTGGCGCTCCGACTCGACGATCTTGGGATCGAAGGCCAAGTTCTGCACGCGGTCTGCCTCCAGATCGAAGATGAGCTCGAGCTGGGAACTCGGAAACCAGTCCTGGTAGACCGTCATATCGTTGGAAGTGTAGGCGTTGTTGTTGCCGCCGGCAGCCTCCATGGTTTTGTCGAACTGGCCGGGGCCGTATTTCTTCGCGCCGTTGAACATCATGTGCTCGAAGAAATGGGACAGGCCAGTGATCCCCTCGTGCTCGTTGCGTGACCCCACGTGGAAGAAGGTGTAGAGCGCGACGTTCGGGATGGAGGGATCCTCCTGCACCAGAACCTTCATGCCGTTCTTGAGCATGTGCTCCTGAATGTTGAAGTTTTGTGCCGTCAAAGGCAGGACCGACGCAAGAGCAGCGGTGAGGAACAATGACAGACGAAGTCCAACGCGAGATTTGCAGTGATTCATGAAGACTCCTCGAACAGCCTGACGCGAGGTTGATGAAGAAACCAGAGCAGGGGCCAACGACCTGACATTTTGCCGTTCACGGCCATCGCGAAGCAAGAAAAATCGTGGTCGAACGCCTGATCCGCTCAACATAACGAGTGGCGAATGAGAATCGGCCAAGAGTCCCCTCCTGGTGCTAAACTTTCTTCATGTCTGACGGACGTTCGCGCACACTGCTCTGGATTCTGATCGGTGGAGGAGCATTTTTCCTCTTCGTGCTGGCCGTGTTCTCCCTGGTCTACCTCACGCTGCATGCGGGAGGCGCCGACGCTGGTATCACCGGTTTTGGCGACAGGATCGGCGTCGTCGACCTCGATGGCGTGATTCTTTCTCCGCAGCCGGTTGTGAGTCAGCTCAAGAAGTTTGCGGACGACTCGTCGATCAAGGCCATCATCCTGCATGTGAATTCCCCGGGCGGGGGCGTGGCTGCTTCGGAAGAGATTTACCGCGAAGTCAAACGCATCCGGGCTGACAAGAAGAAGAAGATCGTGGTCTCGATTGAAACTGTGGGCGCGAGCGGCGCCTACTACGTGGCGTCAGCTTCCGACAAAATTTATGCCGACTCGGGCAGCATCGTGGGGTCCATTGGTGTAATCGCGCAGTGGGTCAATTATGGCGACCTGCTGAAGTGGGCCAAGCTGAAAGACGTCGTGCTGAAGACGGGTGAGTTTAAGGACACCGGGAATCCTGCCCGCGATCTCACTCCGAACGAGCAGGCTTACATGCAGTCGCTGATCGACAACATGTTTGGTCAGTTTGTCCACGCAGTGGCAGACGGGCGCGGCCTGAAGTACGACGACGTAAAGTCGATCGCCAACGGCAAAGTCTGGACGGGCCAGCAAGCCGCCGATATGAAGCTGATCGACAGCGTAGGTGACTTCGAGACGGCAGTGTCGGACACCGCGAAGTCGGTGGGAATCAAGGGCGAGCCAACGCTGGTGCATCCGGAGCGGGATCGCAAGACTCTGATGGACCTGCTGCTGGGCGACGTTTCCCAATACATTCCCACTCGCGAGAAGCTGATGGAGCAGGAAGTCGGCTTCTACTACCTGTGGAAGTAGAGCTTGCCCCGAACCTAATCCGCTTTTCTCGAGTCTAGTGGTGTTTCGCCGGCGTATCCGCACCGTAACTTGCATTAAACCCCTGAAGTTTGAGAAGGTTAAGGGAGTTTAGTCGCAGGCCCACCGGGAGCCCGGCAAGAGAAGAGGGGTTATGACCAAAGCCGATCTGATTGACGAAGTCTCGCGTTTGGCGGAACTTACGCGGAAAGATAGTGAAGTGATCGTGGAGACGATCTTTGACAGCGTGGTGCGCTCACTGCGTGCCGGCGACAAAATCGAAATCCGCGGCTTTGGCAGCTTCCGTACCCGCCAGCGCAAACCGCGTGTCGGCCGCAATCCCAAGACCGGGGAGCGGGTGGAAGTGCCAGCTAAGAAGATTCCTTTCTTCAAGCCCAGCAAGGAACTGAAGGATCTGGTAAACGAGGCGGTAGTAGCGGCAACTCCCGCCCCGCCAACGACTTCGGCTCCTCCGACAGCCTAGGGCGCGATTCAATTTCATCGTAGAGACGTTGCTTGCGACGTCTCTTTTTTCTTTTGAAGTCGGCTGGTGAACGGGAACCCGCCGCCCTTCGCGCAGAGGACAGCCGAAGGTGGAGCCAAGCCGCCGTACCACCTCAGAGTCACCACCCATCCGGGATCGCCCGTCCGTACCTGATCTGCATTCCCCCCTGGCACCGGAATTGCGATGTGCGAGTGCAGGCTCAGCCTGCTCCTAAAGGATATCTAATCTGGTGCAGGCTGCCAGTTGTGTCCTGCCGGGCGCGGACGCAATGGGAAGCCCGGGATGAGCGCCGACGAAATTCAGGCCGGGAAGGGGACTCGTTCGTGAAGGGAACGATCGTGAAATGTCTGGAGGCGCTCGTTACAGAGAAGTTTGGCGCCGAAAAATGGGAGGAGTCCCTCGTAAGAGCTGGGTTCCCCGAATGGAAAACCTTCACCATGCTGAGCGATGTGCACGAGACAGAATTCCTGCGAATCATGGAGGGCGCTGCCGGCGCCACGTCCCTCTCCATGGAACAGGCGATAGAAACGTTCGGTGAGTACTGGTCTTCGGTGTGGGCGCCGCGCGTCTATGGACCGTATTTCTCCAGCGCAAAAAACGCGCGTGAGTTATTGCTCAACCTCGATCACATCCACGAAGTCATGACCAAGTCGATGAAGTCTGCCCGGCCGCCGCGCTTCCGCTACGAATGGAAGGGAGACAAGCTCTTGATCATGCACTACGAATCCCACCGCAGATTGGTGGCCCTGCTGCCCGCACTTATTCGCGGTTTGGGGAAGTATTACAACGAGAAACTTACCGCAAAAGTGGTTGGCAACGCGGTCCACATACAGTTCCCGTGAGTTCGCCACAACATGGTTGTTGGAGGCCCCCTCAGAAGTGTCGTAAGTGAACCTTAGCACTGACGCAGCGGCGCGGGGCATCGCAGCTCGACCATCAATCCCGAATGCCAGCCACTCCCATCAGTCGCCCCGTCTTCCCTCTTTCGGCGCGACAGGAGAACAGCAAATCGGGATGACAGTTCGTGCAGTGCGGACACGCTTCGATATTCTTTGCCGTCACGCCCGCTGCGAGCAACTGCTGGCGGTTCGCCTCCACCAAATCGAGAAAGATCTTCTTCGGCAGATCGCTGTGCCCGGGGGCGCGGGCCGTCAGAAAAAGGAGCGGATACTTTTCGCGTACAGGATCGGACTCTTTGACCTCACGAAAGAGGCTAGCCCCGTAAGCAAACTGCGACTGAAATTTAGTACGCACTTCTTCACCAACTTCATAGCAGCAGCCTTGAATCCCAGGACCAATTGCGGCCTTGAGATCGCGAGGACGGCTACCGAAACGGCGATGCATCTCGCCTACTCCTTTCTCGACGATGCGCTTCACCGTGCCTCGCCAACCAGCGTGAAACACGCCAACTGCATGGCGTTTTGAGTCCACCAGGATCACCGGCAGACAGTCCGCGGTCTGAATGGCAAGCAGCAGACCGGGAGCCGCGGTGATCAGACCATCGCCGGTGAGTGGCTCTTGAGGAACTGAATCTACGCAGCGAATGATGTCGGAATGAATCTGGCGTAGCGTGATCAGCGGCCAGAGCGAGGTGCCAGCGTTTCGCGAGGCGTTTCTCGAACCACTGCGCTTGTAGGTTGCCGCCCCAAGTTCGCGGAGAAACGCAGCGCGATTGTGCTCGACGGCGGACCGGGAATCGTCTTTCGTGAATCCGAGGTTGAGGTCGCCCTTGCCGTAGGCGCGGGAAAACCCTCCCCCGCGAGTCGAGAAGCCATGCACGAGCCACGGTACTTCGCTGAGATGACGCGCGCGAAGAATCGTGAGTTTGGTCTTGTTCGGGGATTGGACTGGCACACACCCAATGATAAAGGAAGGAAGTGTTTCAGTTTGAAGCTGAGGGCACTTCCTGCACCCGGCACCTTAGTTATCTTGGCGGATCGACGAACGGAGATATCCTGATCGTGAGGAATAAAATGTCGATGGCCGCAGGCACGTTTCGTTGGACGCAAGCCTTCAGCGTGGAGATTGCTCATCTCGACCGGCAACACCAGCAACTGTTTGACACCGTCAACGAACTTGATCAAGCGCTCCGGGCTGGGGAAGGCAACGCTGTGGTCGATCCGGTTCTGAACAAACTGGTTGACTATGCACTCGTCCACTTTGCCGCGGAGGAGGTGCTGATGGAGAAGCACGACTTCCCCGGGTTGTCCAGTCATCGAGCTCAACATGAAGCGTTCCGGGATAAGATTGCCGCCTTTCTTGAAGATCACAAAGCCTCCAAAGCTGGCGTACCGGTCTCGCTGATGCTTTTCTTGCAGAACTGGTTGAAGGAGCACGTCCTGCGAGTCGATAAGCAGTACACCGCTTTTCTAAACGCGCGCGGTGTCCACTGATTTTCGAATAAAGCTCCGATCTCGCTTCCTGCCGAAATTCACGTCTCAATACTTCCAACTCTTCAAGTCCGCGCCCGGCGGAGCCGTCTGCTCCATGTGTTTCACCATCTCCGGCCAGTAGTGCTGGTTCAATCCCACCCCCGGATCGAAATCTCCGGTATAGCAATGAGGTTTGCGCATGCCGAAGTCGAAAGTGCCATGGTAGTAGGGGTCCGTGGTCGACTCGAGAAAATCTTTCAGTAAATGCACGCCGCGGTCGAGGTAGAACGTGTCAGACTCGCCGACATAGAGATGCAGCTTGCCGGCGAGCTTGGGCCCCAGAGTCTTCCAGTCGCGCTGCATAATCGCGCTGAGATCGTAGTGTTCCTTCCAGTATTTCGCGGTCTCGTGATCAATCTCGCCGGTGCGCTTGTCGAAGATGCGCTTAGGATAGCCATCCTCACCTACCGGACTGAACACCGCCTCCCAAATGTCGAATTGCTCGCCTGAACGCCCGTGTGTTCCTTGCACGAGTTCGTAGCGATTCATCTGCTCCATCGTCGAGAGCACGAGCCCGTCCGCTTGCCGCATGGATGGCCGGGGCACACGCGTGTAGGGAGTTTCGATCCAGTAAGCGTTCTTATCTTCGTAGAGATTCGTCGTCGCGTAGGCTCGAAAGTCGACGACGTCAGGACAGAACACCCACGCCCCATTGTAGAAATCGGGATAAAACACCTGCGACGCCAGCGTCTCCCATCCTCCGGTTGAGCCACCATAAACGGCGCGTGCCCATCCTTGTCCGATGCCGCGAAACTGCTTCTCCACGTATGGAATCAGTTCCTGCGTGATGGCGTCGCCGTAGGGGCCAACATTTTCCGAGTTCACAGCGTAAGAGTCGTCGAAAAAAGGCGTGGGATGCTGAATCGTTAGCACGATGACGCGCGGCAGGCGTCCGGCGGTCCAGTCCTGATAGAGCTTGTAGCCGTTCTTCGCCGCCCTTAGCTCACTGTCTTTCAAGTTGTCGCCCGGCGGCTGGACGCGAAATGAGATCACGCCGGGAAGGTCGCGATGAAAGTGGTCCTGCTCGACGATGAGCGGATAGTGCGCGTCGGGATGATCTTCCCATCCGTCGGGCAGCAGGACGACGGCCCCGAGATAAGTCGGCCTTCCCCAGAACTTGGTCAGCAGGTCGCTCTGAATGCGTATGTGCTTGACCCACTTGTTGTCGACGATGGCGTGCTCGTCGTTGGCAGCGTCCCATCCCACGATGGAGTCAACTACTTTGGGCTCGTCTTCCACAGGAGGAATTTTTTCGGTGAGCGAGATACGGACCGTCATCCCAGACTTGGGATCGAGGTGGATCTTCTGCGGTTTGCCGTACAGGTTACCCGGCTTCACCTGCCAGTGCTGGCCTTCGCCCTTGTCCGGCGGGAGCTTGAGTGTATGGCCGTTACCGAGGCGAAACGTTTCGTAGATGTTGAGAACTCCCTGCACCCAGTAGTCGCCCGCCGGCAAATCGTTCAGACTCTCGGCGGGATAACCCAGCGTCGTAGCATCGATCACCGCAGCCACGCCCGGTGCAAGTCCGTCGACGTCGACGCCAACGACCTGCTGCGAATCTGGGGTCTCGTAACTGATCTGAAAGCGCGGCTCCTTTTCGTTGTTGTTGGAGATCAGCAACAGGACATGGCCGTCGAGCGGCGTGGCACTCACCTCTTTCGGAAACGAAACTTCAAACCGCTGGCTGGCTGGCTTTGTTGGGCGTTTGGTGGTTGCACCTAGACTTGCGGGCAAGCAGAGAAGAAGGACGATCCAGAAGCAGTTGCGGTTGAGCATTGGCGGCTTCCTCAGGCGAAGGCAGACATTAGCAGTGAGCGTTGCACGCGGTCAAGGAAGCTTGCAGGATTCATGTGGGGACAGCCGCCCCCGGCTGTCCGTCGAGCGCAGCTCGACTGTGCGTCGCAGAGGTTTGCTGTCTCGCCCTCGGCTTCGTTATAGTTTTAATATGTTTGAGAACTTCACCGCCACGGACCGCTGGACGAAAAAGGAAGTCCACTGCGTCTATCAAGCTATGATCGTCGCCATCGCCACGCGGCACGCCGATGCGGTCGACATCAAATTTCTGGTCGACGGCCGGAAGGTCTGGGTGGCGCTGCCGCATCCGGCGTGGGTGGAATACAAGAGGCGCACGGGAAAGGCCATCACGGATTCGCTCGCGCAGGAGATCGCCGGACACTATCTGAAGACCGCGCTCGAATCAAGCGAGGGCGTGGGGCGGGAAATGTATTCGCTGACGGTGGAAGAGACGTTGGCTCACCTGGAGGCCGTTGTCGCCGAGATGCAAGCGCAACCAGCGTAAAGGCGTAAAAGTGTGGCGCGGACACTCCTGTCCGCGAAATCCAACCAGCAGGACAAACCTAAATCACTACCGCTTCCTTGTACTCCCCGAACACCCGCCGCATCGCGTCAGAAATTTCTCCAACAGTCGCAGAGGCTTCGACCGCCGCGAGTATGCGCGGCATGACGTTTGCGCCCGATCGAGCCGCATCCTCTACTCCCGCCAGCGCCGCCTTCCACGGACCAGCGTCGCGCTTTGCCCGCAGTGCTCGTACGCGCTCCACCTGCTTAGGCTCGAGTGCAGGATCGATACTCTGAATCGGAATCGGCTTCTCTTCCGCCACCTCAAACCGGTTCACGCCCACGACGATCGCCTCCTCGTGATCCACCGCCTGCTGGTACTCGTACGCGGCATTTTGAATTTCGTGCTGCACGAAGCCGCGCTCAATGGCCTTTAGCATCCCGCCAAGCACTTCGATCTTCCCCAGATACTCGGCTGCCCGCTTCTCAATCTCGTTCGTCAGCGATTCCACGTAATACGATCCCGCCAGCGGATCAATCGTCTGCGGAGCGCCCGACTCATAGGCAATCACCTGCTGGGTGCGCAGCGCAATGCGCGCCGCCTGCTCGGTGGGAAGGGCCAGCGCTTCATCATACGAATTGGTGTGCAGCGACTGCGTCCCGCCCAACACGGCTGCCATGGCCTGAATCGCGGTGCGCACAATATTGTTCTCAGGCTGCTGTGCCGTCAGCGTCGACCCGGCGGTCTGCGTGTGGAAGCGCAGCATCCACGAGCGTGGATTCCTTGCCTTGAAATGCTCGCGCATGATGCGCGCCCACATGCGCCGCGCCGCACGGAACTTCGCCACTTCTTCCAGAAAGTTGCTGTGCGCGTTGAAAAAGAACGAAAGCCGCGGCGCGAATTGATCCACATCCAGCCCAGCCTTGATCGCCGCCTCCACGTAGGCCATGCCGTTGCCAAGAGTGAACGCGACTTCCTGCACTGCAGTCGATCCCGCCTCGCGCATGTGGTAGCCGGAAATCGAAATCGTGTTCCAGTCGGGCACGTTCTCGTTGGCCCACGCAAACATGTCGGTAATAACGCGCATGGCCTGCTGTGGCGGATAAATATACGTCCCGCGCGCGATGTACTCCTTGAGTACGTCGTTTTGCACGGTTCCCGACAGCTTGCGGATGTCCCCGCCCTGCCGTCGCGCCACGGCCACATATAGGGCCAGCAGAATCGACGCGGTTGCATTGATGGTCATCGATGTAGAAATCTTTGTCAGTTCGATGCCATCGAACAGCCGCTGCATGTCCTCGATCGAGTCGATCGCGACGCCAACCTTGCCTACTTCGCCCGCCGCGAGCAGATGGTCTGAATCCAGCCCAATCTGCGTCGGCAAATCGAACGCCACCGACAACCCCGTCGTCCCATTCGCCAGCAGATATTTGTAGCGCTTGTTCGATTCCTCGGCATCGCCCATGCCCGCATACTGCCGCATGGTCCAGAGCCGCCCACGGTACATGGTAGCCTGCACACCGCGCGTGAACGGATATTCTCCCGGATAGCCAACTTCGCTCTCGTAGTCGCAGCCTTTGAGATCGGCCGGCGTGTAGAGTGGATTGACGGGAATGTGGGAGGAAGTCTCAATCTCCGTGGAAGAATCGGGGCGGGTCTTCAGCTTTTCCGACATCGGGCTTCCACCTGAACGACAACTCTCTTTGGAACCGCTACGCGCGCCGCGGTGCACTCAGGAGAATCTCAAGGACGCTGGCTCTTCCTCCGCACTCTCCAAAACGAACTCAGCCCGAACCAGGCAAAGGTCAGTGTGAAACAAACTGCAATCGCGACCCGGCCTGCAGTTGCGCGTCCGGCTGTGTATTTCGCATACTCGCGGACCCCCGCGATGCCGCCGAAGGCTGCCATCGCCAGGAACACGGTGCCGGTAACCTCCAGCCACAGCTGGTGCATAGCACGCCCGAACGATCGCGCCGTCGTACGGACCGCGCTCATCACCGCGCTGAGCATGCGATTGCGTCCGGCCTGCTGCCCGGCCACCCGCGCCACTACCCCCAGCTTTCGCAAAGCAGAAACCTTGCTCACGGCCTCGATTTTAACAGCCTTCGGCGCTACAATGACGCAACGCGGAAGAGCGGCGAACCGTTCCGCCGCCGAAGGCATCTAACTTGCCAGTCGGGCCGGATGGACGAGGGGGGACTCAGTGGATCCGCAACTCAAACAACTCATGAAGGAACTCGGCGACGCCATCAACGAATCTCTATCAGACTCCGAGCAGATCTCTGAAGTTGTCTCCCGCATCAAGGAAGGCGGATACGACATCTTCCTTGTCCTGGAAGCGACGATCGGCGTCAGCAAGCAGGGCGAAAAATCCGACAAGACTTCGCTGGTCACCACGCTCTCCACGAATCCTGAATTCAAGATCAACGATCAGGACCTCAAATTCCTGAAGTCGCTCCGCATCAAAATCGACGAAGAAAAGCGCGAAAAGGACAAGTAAGTCCCGCAGAAGAGGCTTCGTCCAGATCGGAATGCGCCCCCTCACCCCGGCCCGAACCGGTAACCGCCCGCTACGCGGTCAGCCTCGACAGCGCCCTTGCGCCCTGTGCTAACATCTACTGTTTTCTTTTCGCATCTGCCGTGCGGAAGGCGAGATTCCGCTGGGGCCAAGAAGCACAGTAACGGAATCTGAGGGGCAGTCATGAAAGATACTCTCGGGGTTCTTTTGGCAGGTGGCGCCGGGGAGCGCCTCTATCCTCTCACTCGTGATCGCGCCAAGCCGGCGGTCACCTTTGGCGGCATTTATCGCATCATCGATATCACTCTCTCCAACTGCCTGAACTCCGATCTGCGCCGCGTTTACATCCTCACCCAGTACAAGGCGCTCTCGCTCAACCGGCATATTCGCGAAGGCTGGAACATTCTGGGCCGCGAAGTGGGCGAGTTCGTCGAAGTGCTGCCTCCCATGCAACGGGTGAGCGACCAGTGGTACCAGGGTACGGCCGACGCCGTTTATCAGAATATCTATTCCATCGGCTCAGAGCAGCCCAAGCACGTTCTCATTCTTTCCGGCGACCACATCTACAAGATGGACTACGGCAAGATGATGAAGCAGCATCAGGACTCGGCCGCCGACATCACGCTGGCCACCATCCAGATCGATCCCGAACAAACGTACCAATTTGGCGTCGTCGACGTCGACAAAGACGGCCGCATCAACGGCTTCGAGGAAAAACCCAAAACAACGGCTCTGCGCTCCCCGCTAAACCCGGCAAAGGTCGCGGGTTCAATGGGCGTTTATTTGTTCAATGCCGACGTGCTCATTCCCGTGCTGCTAAAGGATGCCGAGAACCCGCAGTCCAGCCACGACTTCGGCAAAGACATTCTGCCCAAGATGGTCGACGACTACCGCGTCTTCGCCTACGACTTCGTCGACGAGAACAAGAAGGAAGCGCTCTACTGGCGTGACGTAGGGACGCTCGAAGCCTACTACGAAGCCAACATGGACATCGTCTCGGTCTCGCCGATCTTCAATCTATATGACGAAGAGTGGCCGATCCGCACGCACCAGCGCCAGTATCCACCCGCGAAATTCGTTTTCGCCGAAAGCGGACGGACCGGCACCGCTCTTGATTCCATCGTGTCCAACGGATGCATCGTCTCCGGTGGCATCGTAAAGAATTCAATTCTCTCCCCCGACGTGCGCGTCAATTCCTACTCCGAAGTGGACGACTGCATTCTCTTCTCGCACGTCAGCGTCGGACGCCGTTGCCGCATCCGCAAAGCGATCCTCGACCGCGACGTCCACATTCCCGAAGGCACCACTATCGGGTTCGATGCCGAGGCTGACCGCCAACGCTACTTCGTTACCGAAAGCGGCATCACTGTGGTCACTCGCGACTATTCGCTATTTGAGAATCCCGTGACTATGGACTACTTCACCACCGAGTAACGGTCGCGCCGGTTCCTGGATCGATCTGCTAAGCTTGCGAGTCGATCCAAGCCGCAGGGAGTCCGCCTCCTCATGAAGAATCGATCTGGCCGTTGCATTCTGGGATGCATCCTTGTCATCGCTCTGGCCGCCGGCGTCCAAACCTGGGCAGCCTCGCCTCCCCACGAAAAGACAAACGAAAAAAACGACAAGAACGCAAAGAACGATAAAACGGATGCGCTGCTTGCGACCATGCAGGCGGAGTTACAGCGGGCGCGAACCAGCCTGGGCAAACTCGATCCCTCTCCCTACTTTCTCAGCTATTCCGTCTACGACCAGAGCATGGTTTTGGCCGTCGGCAGCCAAGGTAGCTTGGTGAACTCAATGCGGGCTCGCAGGCGTACGGCCGACGTCACCATGCGGATCGGAACTTCCGCTCTCGACAACGCTCATGCTCAGAGCCGAGCGTCTGCCATCACTTCCGGGGCTCTCCCGCTGGATGATGATCGCAACGCCATCGCTCACGAGCTCTGGCGGCTCACCTACGAGGAATATCGCAAGGCCTCCAAGGCCTACGCGAACGTCAAAACGAACACGCAGGTGCACGCGGAGGAAGAAGACACGTCGCCGGATTTTTCCCACGAAAAACCGCCGACGTACGCCGACTACAAAGACGTCGCTCCCGACCCTGATCAGCGAGCGCTGGAGAGAATGGTTCGCGAATATTCCGCGCCCCTTCGCAAGTATCCATACATTTATTCGTCAGCGGTACTGATCACCGCACAACGAACGCAGTTTCACTTCCTCTCGACCGAGGGCAATCATGTGGTCGCTCCCAGCGCGTTTATCCGCGTAGCCATTGAGGCTGAAACCCGCGCCACTGACGGCATGGAGCTCATGCGCGTCGAGACTTTTCAGGCGGAGAGTCTCGACCACCTGCCCGCGCAGTCCGATGTACTCGCCAAAGTGGAAAAGATGGCGACTGACTTGAAGGCCCTGCGCGAAGCTCCCCTGGCCGAGCCTTTCGATGGGCCCGCCCTGCTCTCCGGTCGGGCCGCAGGCGTCTTTTTTCACGAGGTACTCGGCCACCGGCTCGAAGGTCATCGCCAGCGCGGCGAGCAAGAGGGGCAGACCTTCACCAAGAAGGTGAATCAATCGGTCCTGCCCGAATTCCTGACCGTGGTCGACGATCCCACGCAGCGCACGCTCAACGGAACCGATCTCGGCGGTTGGTACGAATTTGACGATGAAGGCATGCCCGCGACCCGCGTGGAGGTTATCAAAGACGGCATCCTGAAAAATTTTCTCATGTCGCGCTTGCCCATCAAGAATTTCAGTAACTCCAACGGACACGGGCGCGCGCAGGCAGGCTTGATGCCGACCGGACGCCAGAGCAACTTGATCGTGTCGTCGTCACGCACCGTCAAAGATTCTGAGCTGCGGCAAAAGCTGATCGACGAAGTCAAGAAACAGGGCAAGCCTTACGGACTGTACTTCGAAGACATCCAGGGAGGTTTCACTCTCACGCAGCGCTCCATGCCGCAGGCCTTCCAGGTTCTGCCGGTTCTGGTGTGGCGTGTATACGCTGACGGGCGTCCGGACGAACTGGTGCGCGGCATCGATATCGTCGGCACTCCGCTGGCCGCGCTGAACCGCATTCTGCTAACCGGCGAAAAGACGGACGTCTTCAACGGAATCTGTGGCGCGGAGTCTGGACAGGTGCCGGTCGCGGCGGCCGCTCCCGCCATGCTGTTCTCCGAAATCGAAGTGCAGAAACGAGCCCATTCCCTCAACCGCCCGCCCATCCTGCCACCCCCATTGGCGGAAGGCGAGAGCGGGAAGAACGCGGAGCCAAAACCAGCGGGGACAAAACAATGAGCCGACTCGTGATCAACTTCTTTGCCCGTCAGGCCCTGCTCTCGCTGCTCGCGTACGCCCTGTTCATGCCCACGGCAGTCGCTCAGCAGAGCGACTCGCAGCAAAAGGATTCGTCGCAAAAAGACTGGCAAGCGCTCGCCGCCAACGATGTTGTTCTCTCGGCCATGCGCGCTGAGTTAGACCGCTCCAAGTCGCAACTGAAGATGGAGCAGGTGGCCGCGCCTTACTACATCGAATATCGAGTCTTCGATGTCGACCAATATTCCGCGGAAGCCTCGTTCGGCGCCTTGCGAGCCGACGTGCGCTCGCGCATGCGCTTCCTGCGGGTCGTCGTTCGGATCGGCGATTACAAACAGGATAGCTACTTCGGCCAGGGCCAGGGCACGGTCGATTTCATGCCCCTCGACGATGACGTTCAGGCCATGCGTCACGAGCTTTGGCTGGCAACCGACCGGGCGTACAAGGCCGCGGCCGAGTCTCTCACCGCCAAGCAGGCCCAACTGAAGCAGCTCACCATCGACCAACCGGTGGACGACTTTGCCCACGCCGACCCGGTGCAATCGATTGGGGCGCTGGCCCGTCTCGATTTCGATCCGCAGCCCTGGAGAAAAATGCTGCAGGATGCTTCCGATCTCTACAAGAACGATCCTGAACTCGAATCGTTCGAGTCGAGGCTGAATTTCCAGACAGTGAACCGCTACTTTGTGAACACTGAAGGAACGGTGGTGCGCAGCGGCCAGAGCCTGTACGAAATGACCATTGCGGGCAGTACACAGGCCCCGGACGCCATGAGCCTGCAACGTGACACCGGATTCACTGTGGCCAACATGAAAGAGCTTCCATCCGCGAGCGATTTCCTTGCGCGCGCCACGAAGATGGCCACTACTTTGAAGGAACTGCGCGCCGCGCCCGTCGCCGAAGAGGAATACCGTGGTCCGGTGCTCTTTTCAGCGGACGCTGCGGCCACCGTCTTCAGCAGTCTGGTGGGTGAGAATATTCTGGGTCACAAGCCGGAACTGGGAAAGAACTCGCGCACCACCGGAGCATTCGCCGCGAGTTACAAGAGCCGGGTGCTGCCTGAGTTTCTTTCTGTGGTTGCCGATCCCACAATGTCCTCGTACGGCGGTGAGTCGCTCCTGGGCCACTACGGAATCGACGATGAAGGCGTTCCCGCACAGCGCGTTTCGCTCATCGAAAACGGCACTCTGGTGAACTATTTGATCGGCCGTGAGCCGATCCGCGACTTTCCGGTGTCCAACGGCCACGCTCGTTCTCAGATTCCCACCGGCAGCCCGGTTCCACACAACAGCAATCTGATCGTCACTTCGTCGCAGCCCAACTCCAGAGACGATCTGAAAAAGAAACTCATCGACATGTGTAAGCAACGCGATCTGCCGTACTGCTACTCTGTCGAAACGTTTGGGCCAAGACTCACTCCTCGCCTGATCTATAAAGTCTGGACCAAGGATGGACACGAAGAGCTCGTCCGCGGCACGGAGTTTGGAGACCTGGATATCCGCGCCCTGCGCAGCAACCTGATCGCTGCCGGAGGAGAAGCCCACGTCGACAACCACCCGCTGAATATTCCTCACAGCATCGTGGCCCCTTCGCTCCTGTTCGACGAACTCGAAGTGAAGCGCGCCAATGCGAACAAGGAGAAATTGCCCGAGTACCCGGCCCCGGCAATAGAGAAATAGGCTGGAAAACCGGGGAGCACTCCGCACTTCTTCGCCCCGGGAAGACGTTCTGCAAGTCCGCTCACGCTGAGCCTCTTCCACACAGCAGTCTCGCGCCCCCCTTGCTACAATGCCCTGTTTCACACTCAGGGACTGATTTGGCCGCGAACTTCAGGGCCCACAAGCACGTACTGTCTTGTGGGTAGAGGGTTTGGACAAAGTCTCAGGCTGTGATCGTCCGAGCCGAAGTCTCAGGATTTGAGCACGTTTCCGGGGAGCGCAAGTGGAAGACGTCCAGGTCGTCGCGATGCTGGTTCGGCGCTGTATCGCCGGCGACTCCGCCGCCTGGGAGGAAATCGTGCAGAACTACAACCGCCGCATTTACAACATTTGCTACCGCTTCGCTGGATCGGGCGACGATGCCGAGGATCTCACGCAAGAGGTTTTCATCAAGATGTACCGCACCCTTTCCAGCTACGACCACACCAAGGGGGCGTTCGTTACTTGGGTTACGACCATCACCCGCAACCTGCTGGTCGACCACTTTCGCAAGAGCAAACAGGACCGCATGACTGACTCGATGGACACCGCTTCCTCCGAACATGAGGACGCCCAGCCGCTCAGTGAGCAAATCCCTGACCAATCCGCTCCGCCCGACGCCCACGTGCGCAGCCGGGAGGTCAGCGAGACGGTCCATTCGGCCTTGGCCAAACTTTCGCCCGAGCTTCGGGAAGCAGTGATTCTAAGGGACTTACAGGATATGGACTACCGCGAGATTGCCACCGTTTTGAGGGTTCCGGAGGGTACCGTGAAATCACGAATAAATAGAGGGCGGGCGGAACTTGCACGCCTGCTACAACGTACCTATAGGCAGGTGATGTGATGCCAGACCACACCAGTAACGGAATGCAGTGCAACGAGTTCGATCTCCTGCTCTCGGACGCCCTCGACGGCGTTCTGACCGGGGCTCAACTCGACCGGTTCCAGGTCCACACCCGCGTTTGTAAAGCATGTGGACCGCTGTTCGCCGAAGCTGAGGCGGGCCGCAACTGGCTGAAGGGTCTCACGGAGGTGGAGCCTCCAGCCAGCCTGGTCACGAATATCCTGGCATCCACAACGGGCGTTGACACCCAACGCCTGCGGGCGGTCGTACGCGCGCCCCAGCCTCGCATTTCGTGGCTGGAACGGGTACAAGCCTCGGTCTCCGGATACATGGAGCCGATCTGGGCCACAGTTCGCCAGCCGCGGTTCACGATGTCGTTTGGCATGGCCTTCTTCGCGCTGTCGGTGGGCCTGACCGTATCCGGCGTGAAACCCGCAGACTTGACTCAGATCAGCCTGCGGCCGGCCGCGATCCGGCGCACGTATTACGCTACCCGAGCCCGGGTCGTGCACCGCTACGAAAACATTCGGTTTGTCTACGAGGTGGAATCGCGCGTGCGAGAACTCAAGCGCAACATCGCACCCGCCGAGCCCGCACCGGTCAAACCGAAGGACAACAAGAACGACACAACACAACAGCCCGAGCAGAAGCAGGAGCGCAACTACAGCCAGACGGATAGCCGTCTCATTCTGGCCAGCGCTCCTCTGGGTCCATCTGTAAACGATCTGCCTGTAGTGTCGGTGACCACGTACAGGAGGTTCGTATGAACTGCGCCACACACAGCGATATTGCTGCGGTGGCCTTCTGCCGCACTTGCGGCAAGCCACTCTGCAATCAATGCACCCGCGACGTCCGCGGCGTGATCTATTGCGAGGCCTGCCTGGCCGCGCGCATGGAAGGTGCCGGCTCGGCCCCGGCCGCCGGATTCGTTCCGCCGGTACAAACCGTGTATCCGCCAATGGGATCGGCGCAGGTGCCTCGGCCTCCCATCAACACGGGCCCAAATCCGGCGGTCGCAGGAATTCTCGCTGGATTCTTCCCCATCGGCGTCGGCGCGGTCTATACCGGCCAATATGCCAAGGGATTGTCGCACCTGGTCATCATGGTTCTCATGATCCTGGGGGTCAGTTCCGATCTTCCGTGGTACGTCGTCACGGTTATCGGGATTTCCATGGGGTTCTTCTACGTCTACCAGATCATCGACTCGATTCGCAGCGCAAAGGCGATCCAGCTAGGCGAGCCTGCTCCGGACCCGTTCGGGCTGGCACAAGCCTTTGGCGCGGGCGAAAGATTCGAGGGGACCAAGGTTCCCGCCGGTGCTGCCATTCTGATCGGTTTGGGTGTTCTTTTTCTGTTGCACACCGCTGGCCTCTTCGAGTTCGGACTGGATCGTTTCTGGCCGCTCATTCTGATCTTCCTCGGAGTCTGGCTCTTCGCCAAACAATGGGGTCTACTTGGAGGCAGTGTCGCATGCCGTTGTGAGCGCTGCCGCACCAATAAACTCATGGGTCCCGCGATCCTGGTGACCCTGGGCGTGCTCTTTCTGCTCGACAACGTTTCCCGTGTGGGCTTTGGCAGAACCTGGCCCGCCATCCTGTTGGTGATTGGAGTGGTCAAGCTGATGCAAAGCAACGCGTCAGCCGAAGGACACTACGGCCCGCTGCCTCGGGGCGTGCCGTCCAATGTCCCGCCCAGCGTTCCACCCATGGTTCCTCCGCCTCCCCAGGCGACGCAGGGCCCGGAGCAGCCACCTTCTTCCGGCGAGGTGAACAATGTCTAACCCAGTCACGCCTGGCCCAGTTATGCCCCCTTTTTCTCCTTTGCCTCCGCTGCCTCCGCAGCGCCGCCGCTCCTTCGCCGGACCGTTCGTCCTGATCGTGCTAGGCACAGTCTGCCTGCTCGGCACCATGCGCATTTTGTCACTGAGCCGGATGGCGCATCTGTTCGCCAACTACTGGCCGCTCCTGCTGATCTTCTGGGGCATTATCAAACTCATCGAGCACCAGCGAGCACAGCGCGAAGGCACCCGTTCGCCGGGCATCGGTGCCGGGGGAGTCTTCCTCGTCATCATGATCGTCGTCTTCGGTTTGATCGCAACCCAGATCGAACACTTCAACTGGTCGGGTCTGCGCGATCAGATCAACCTTGACGACGGCGATTTCTCCAACATTTTCGGCGAAACCTACAACTTCGATGACCACCTCGAGCAGCCTTTCCCCGCTGGAGCAAGTCTTAAGGTCATCGACAACCACGGCGCCATCAGCGTCCACGCTTCCGACGACAACAACATCACCGTCAGCGTCCGCAAGCGCATCGGCGCGGAGAGCCAGTCGGATGCGGACAAGTACAACAACGAAACCAAACCGGCGATCACCACGATCGGCGGACTGGTCACGCTCAACGCCAATGTCGAGGCCGCCGGCGATCATCCCGTCGAAACTGACCTCGACGTGTCGCTGCCCCGCAAAGTGGCGGTCACCATCTCGTCGCGCCGCGGCGATGTGAATTTGGTGGGCCGCGACGGCAACATCGACATCGCAGCGCAGCATTCCGACACTTCAGTGGAAGACGTCACTGGAAGCGTGAAAGTCAATCAGGAGAAGGGCTCGGTAAAAGTCGAGCAGATTACCGGCGACGTGCACGTAGAAGGCCGGGTCAATGAAATCTCGGTCGCCGACGTGAAGGGCTCGGTGCAACTCGATGGCGAATTCCAGGAGAGCGTAAAACTGGCCCGCATCGACAAGTCCGTGACCTTCAAGTCTGCGCGTACCGACATGGAGTTCTCGCGCATTGCAGGTTCCCTCGACCTCGATTCCGATGATCTCCACGCCGAACAGATCACTGGCCCGCTGCACTTGACGACTCGCTCGAAGAACATTCGGCTCGAGGAGGTCTCCGGCGATGTCCGCCTGCAGGATGACAACGGCACGGTCGAAGTGGTGATGCGCGCCCTCGGCAACATTCAGATCGATAACCGCAACGGGGACATCCAGTTGAGCCTGCCCGAGAAGTCCGGCTTCCGTCTGGATGCGCGCACCCGCGATGGCGAGATTCAGTCGGACTTTCCCGAGTTGCAGGTCAACAGCAGCGGGTCGGAGGCCAAGGCCAGCGGCAGTATTGGCAACGCTGCGTCCCACATCGTGCTCAACAACGAGCACGAAGGCATTGAGATTCGCAAAGCTCCAGCGAACGGCGGCCCGAAAGAGGGAATTAGCGGCGGAGTCACGGGCGGAGTACCGGGCAACAAACAGTCCAAGCCCGGCAAAGCCCTGCCTGAACCGAAGGAAAAAGTAGAACCCAGCGAGAACTGAAGGGAATTGAGAGATTGAATCATTGACTCAATCTCTCAATGACTCAGTTTGTCATTCACCAGCTCTTCCACCCGCGCCAGCACCTCGTCTTCACTCAATGAAGTCGAGTTGATCAACACCGCGTCCGCCGCTGCCACCAGCGGAGACGCCGCCCGCGTTCGATCGCGCTGGTCGCGTTCGCGCAGTTCCGCGGCCACGCTCGCGGCCACGTCGCCCTTGATTTTCTGCTGCGTCATGCGCCGCTGTTCGCGCACCACGGGGTCGGCATCTAAAAAAATCTTCAAATCCGCATCCGGGAAAACCTTGGTCCCGATGTCACGTCCTTCCATCACCACGCCGCCGCCGGCACCCATCGCGCGCTGGTGGGAAACCATCCACTCCCTGACCTTGGGATGAACCGACACCCGCGAAGCGCCCTCACTCACATCGCGCTCACGAATTCGCGAAGACACGTCGCGACCATCCATCAGCGTGCGGTTCCCGCCAATCGTCGGCTCCAGTTGAATCCGCAGGTTCTGCGCCAAGTTCACCAGCCCCGCCTCATCGTCAAAAGAAGCATCTTTCTCGATCGCTTTCAGCGCCAGCGCCCGATACATCGCCCCACTCTCCAGGTTCACATACCCCAGCTTCCGCGCCAGCCGCGAAGCAATGGTGCTCTTGCCCGCTCCCGCCGGCCCGTCAATGGCAATGGTCAGTTTGCGAGAAGCGTGGCCGTTGGTCGTTTGTTCGCTCATCATCGAAGCTAAAGATTGTACACGGGCAGCAGTTGATTCACGTGGCGACGGCCGCCTCGGCCGTTCCGCGAAAGCCTGCCCTGAGCAAGCGGAGCGAGTCGAAGAGACGAAGCCGAGCGGCAGTTTCGGCTCGTGAGGCCGGATTCGGATTGTGCGGGCATGTCTTGCTCGTGTCGGGCCGGGTCTCAGAACCCGGCCGGGCGGAGCGAAGCTCCGCTGCTATCTCACCACCTGCTGAACGGAACGCACGAACCTAGAATCACCCCGCCCCGCTCTCCGCCGCCCGCACCCGCTCCGCCGTCCACCCCAACTCCCGCAGCTTCCGAATGCTCAACGCATCATGCCGCTTCGCCAGTCGCACGCCCGCCTCGTCGCGCACCAGATCGCAGTGATAGTAATCCGGCACCGCCAGTCCCAGCGCGCGGAACAAGAGAATCTGCCGCGCGGTCGACTTCAGCAAATCCGCTCCGCGCACCACTTCAGTGATCCGCATCGCGGCATCGTCTACCACAACAGCTAACTGGTACGCCGGCACATCATCGCGCCGCCAAACAATGAAGTCCCCAAAATCGCGCCCCGCAATGAACCGCTGCGGCCCCAGATGCAAATCGTCAAAGCAAATCTCCTCCCCATCAGGAACGCAAAAGCGCCAGTTCACCGCTTGTGGAGGGGCGGACGCCTCGTCCGCCCCAGCGCGAAGCGCTGTGGTATTTCCCCGCGGCCGGCAAGTCCCCGGATACACCGGCTCATCGTCCCCCTCATTCGGCGCCCCGGCCGCTTGCGCCACGTCCCTCCGCGAACAAGTACACGGATAAATCATCCCCAGTTCGCGCAGCTTCTTCCATGCCTCCAAATAATGTGACCGCCGTTCGCTCTGCGTATACGGACCAACCCGCCCACCGCAGTCCGGCCCTTCGCCCCACTCAATTCCCAGCCAGCGCAAATCCTCCAACATCGCCCGCACAAATTCTGGCCGACACCGCTGCGAATCCAGATCCTCGTTGCGCAAAATCAACTCGCCACGATGCTCGGCCGCGCGCCGCGCCGCCATCCAGAACGTCCGCGCATGTCCCAGATGCAGCAGTCCAGTCGGCGAAGGCGCAAGCCGCCCGCGGTAGGAATTGGGGACACCGTCAGATGACCGTGTAGTCATTTCTGCCTGGACGCCAATGCAAATCCTTACTACAAACGGCCTTGAAAGGGTGCGGCTTCAAGCCGCGCCGTAGGGACCTCAAAACAGCCCCGGCTTTAGCCGCGGAGGTGATATCGGTAGTCAGAGAATCTTTCGACAGCACCGCTAGGCAACCGCTAGCTCCAGAGGTTTCACTATCGAATCCGAAGCAGTGTACTCGATATGCAGAACTCGTCTCGCCGCATCCGCGTGCAACTTCGATGACGCATGCACCAGCAGAGGTCTCATCGCAACAACGCCGCCTTTGGGGACAACGCAATCCACCGGTGAGATTCGCCCCGCCAATTCGTGGATGCCATCATCGCTCAGCACGCCCAGCGTGTGAGTTCCAGGCAAAACACGAAGAGGCCCATTCTGCTCGGTCGAATCGTCGAAGCTCACGCGCAGCGCCAGCACCTGGCTCAGAGCGGTAGCCGGGGCGTGCGCGTACACAATCCCTTCTTTCACCGACCACGGTCCCCACCCTGGCAACTCAACCCGCTCTCGCAGCGGCAACGCTGTATCCTGATGCCACACCACCAGCCAATTCGCGTCCGCCGATTTGTCGAATAACGTCGCGCGAAACGGGAATGCCTCAGGACCCAAGACCCCGCGTGCCACTTCGATCATCTGCGGCTGCCGAGCCAGATCTGCAACGGGAGCGAGCCCGAGAGCATGCCGCACACCCGCCCGACTTCGTCGTGGCGCTAATGCATTGATCTGTTGTAGAAGCAGATCCAGATATTCGTGCGAGAAGAGTCCGGGAAGAATCGCAAACCCAGTTTCCTCGATGGCCTCGCGCCGGCGCACTGCTTTCACCGCACCGCACTGCGCGGAGCCGGCACCGCCACAACTTTCTCCGGTGTGATCTGCAGCATCGACCTCCCACTCACGTGCACGAAACTCAGTTCCCGCGCGGCCAGCAGCGCGTTCACCGCATCTTTCACCTTCGACCGCGCGATGAAGTTGCCAAAGAAGATCTCAAGGTCCGCCTGCTCCACTGCGATCACGCAGTCCAGATATTTTGAGAGCAACGCCGTGAGCGCTTCCGGCATCGAGAGCCCTACACCTTCTTTCACTGCCTCCGGCGCCCAGCGGTAGAGCACATCCCAAACCGAACCTTCGCTCGCCTTGTAGTCCACGCGCGTGATACGCAGTTTCGACCACAGCTCGCCCAGAGCGCCGTCGAGCGCGGCCAACGATACGCTTCCGCCCAGCACTTCCTGCATCTTCTGCTTCGAGATCGGCCCATCGCGCCGGATCAGTTCGAACGCATCGCAGGCCAGCGCAGAATACGCCGATCGCGATCCCGCCTTCGGCCCGAGCTTGGGATTGCGCTCACCCACCAGCGCGTAAAAGTAAGGAAACACCGACGCCGCTACGAGAAACCCATTGTTCTCGTCGAACAGGTTGGCCTCGAACGCCGTCCGCTCGCGCAGCAATCGCACCATCAGCTCCGTCGCCTCGGCCGCCCGCGGATCCTTGAACGCATGCTGCCATCCCGGCAACCGATCCTCAGAGCCGACAAACGCGCCAATGAATGTCGGCACCAACAGCGCCGGCCGCTTGGGATACATCAGGCAAAATCCCACTTCGTCCAAAAAAGCGCGCGCCTGCTCAATCGTCCGGATGGGCTTCCCATCCAGCCGCCACTTCTCGCGCCGCTGTTGCTGCAGTTCCTGGTCAGTCATAAGAACAGCTGTCAGCTATCAGCCGTCAGCTCTCAGCACAAACACACCGCATTTACTGAAAGCTGATGGCTGACAGCTGAGAGCTAGATTCTCTTAAACGCCTTCTGAATGTCCTTCATAGAGTACCGTAGCACGACCGGCCGTCCGTGCGGGCATGCGTAGGGATGGTCGGTCTTCGCCAGTTCCGTTAACAGCCATTCCATCTTGTTCTGCTCCAGCGGCATGTTCACTTTGATGGCGGCGTGACACGCGATCGAGGCCGCGATGCGGGCGCGAATCTTTTCCAGATTCAGCGATCGTTCCTCGCGCGAGAACTGATCGAGCAATTCGTGCAGCATGTGTTCGACCGCAGCCGCGTCCACTCCTGCCGGTGCGACCTTCACCGCTACACTGCGTGCGCCGAAGGGCTCGGCCTCGAATCCGTTGTGCTGGAGTTCGTCGGAGATCTCGGCGAACACCGCCTGCTGCGCCGCGGATAGCTCCAGCACAATCGGCATCAGCAAGCGCTGGCTCTCCACTCTCTGGGCCGCCCGCTGTTTCAGCACGCGTTCAAACAAGATGCGTTCGTGGGCGACGTGCTGATCCACAATCCACAAGCCATCGTCGTTCACCGCCAGAATGAACGAATTCCGAATCTGTCCCAGCGGCTTCAGCGTGCCGAGCGACGACAGTGTCGGCTCCTCTTCCCGGAGATCGAGAGCCGGAGCACAGCCGTTGTCGGGAATCGCCGCCAGCCAGCGCGCGACCGGAATCGCCGCATTCGCCTCCACCGCAATTCCGCCTTCAAACTGAAATCGCTGGGAAATCGGTGGCGGAACCGGCGCCTGCAAAGCAAATCCGCCGGCGCCCACAGAATCCGCGGGTGCCCCATAGCCTGCCCTGAGCTTGTCGAAGGGTCTCGCGTCTTGGGCGAGGCGTGGAGACTCTGGCGGCTCCCCCAAAGAACCCATACCAGACGCGCCTTCCCATGGTTGTGCTCCGGGAGTCAGAGCGCCCGGCGTAAGGGCGCCCGGGGTCAGCGATGTGCTCGCGGTCGCGTGCGCCCGCATCTCGGTCACGAACTGTGGCACCGGACGCGCCTTCATCAACGCCGCCCGTACCGAGTCGCGCACAAAATCGTGCATCACGCTCTGCTGCCGGAATCGCACCTCCGTTTTCGAGGGATGCACATTCACGTCTACCTCGCCCGCCGGCAACTCCAGAAACAGCAGCACCACCGGATACACCGTCGGCGGAATGATGTTCCGGTAAGCCTCCGTCAGGGCGTGCTGTATCAAGCGGTCGCGAATCGTACGTCCATTCACAAATACAAAAATCGAATTGCGGTTCAGCTTCTGAATCTCGGGCTTCGAAACAAACCCATGAATCCGCATCTCACCCGGATCTTTCGGCGCCACCTCCTCGCCATCCTCGTCGACTTCTTTCCGCCGCCACGGAGGAGGCTGCGGCAGTCCTACGTGCTCCAGGGGTTGCAGCGCCGCCACCGGAATCAGCTGATCCAGCGTCTCTTTGCCGAACACCTGGTAGACGCGCTCGCTGTATCCCGCCACCGGAGGGGCGACCAGCATGGCGTTCGCCGCCGAGTGCAACTCGAAATGTTTCTCCGGATGCGCCAGCGCATAATGCGTGACCAGTGACGCAATGTGCGACAACTCGGTCGACTCCGCCTTCAGAAATTTCTTGCGCGCTGGAACGTTAAAGAAAAGATCGCGCACCGTGATCGAAGTTCCCAGCGGCAGTCCCGCCTCTTCCACGCGCGCAATCTTGCCACCGTTAATCTCGATCACCGTGCCTGCAGCCTCTTCCTCCGCCCGCGTCTCCAGCCTCAACCGCGACACCGACGCGATCGACGGCAGCGCCTCCCCGCGAAATCCGAGCGTAGCCACGCTCAGCAGGTCTTCGGCGTTCTTGATCTTCGACGTCGCATGGCGCTCAAACGCCAACATGGCGTCGTCGCGCACCATGCCGCATCCGTTGTCGGTGATCTGGATGAGCTTCTTCCCGCCCGCCTCCACGCTGATCTTGATGCGCGTCGCCCCCGCGTCGAGCGAGTTCTCCAGCATCTCCTTCACCACGGAGGCAGGGCGCTCCACCACTTCGCCCGCGGCGATCTGGTTGGCAACAGTCTCGGAGAGTACGTGGATGCGTCCCATGGGGCGGTGGTCAGGGATTAGGGGCTAGTGGTCAGTTTCGCAGATGGAAGGATGGAAGGCAAAGCGGGGCAAGCGGCCACAATCTTGAAGGGCTGATAAGCCGGGAAGGGTACGAGTTCCACTCGTGCCGACAGAACATCCGTGGAAGAAGCGGCTTTCAGACGCTGGGGCGTTCTTCTGCAAGCGAACCTCAGTGCTGAAAGCCACGATCTTCGCCAGTTCGTAGCACAACTGGAAGTCGTGCCTTTCCCGCTGATGTGGGGCGAACAGGAATGTCCGTGCCACAGAATCACTTCGCCTCGGTCACCTGCTCCCGCGCTTCGTTGTACGTCCCGAACTTCTTCGCGACTGCTCTCAGCGTGGGATAGAACTGCACGAATGTATGCTCCACCGCGGCATGCTCCTCGTGGCACGACCAGCACGGGTTGCCCTTGGGCATTGCCCCTGCAGTCTTGCCCGCGGCAGTCTTGCCATCGGCGTCGAAGGCGTAGTAGGCCCATTTATCCGGATTGTGCGCCGAATCTTTGACTTCGACAGCCAGGCCCATCAGATCGGTCTGAAAATGGCCAGTCTTGTTGATGGATCCCTTGCTCGCCGCGTCACGTTCGTCGATCACGAACATGCTCTGCGCCGGCCACTTGCCGGAATTCACGAATTCGTTGTAGGCCCAGCGCTGCACGAAGACGTTGGTGAACATCTCGTGGCTGCCGGGCGCGGGACTGTAGTTCATGCCGAATCCGGCGGAGAGAAACATCCATTCGCGGTAGTCGGCAGGGCGCATCAGTTGGCCTTTCTCGTCGTATTGCGGCTTGGGCGTTTTATCTTCCGGCGCTGCGGCCAACAACGCAAAACAGGCAGCCAGGACCAAGATGATAAAGAAACTCTTTTTCATACATCCCCCTTCGACGTTGCAAAGCAGACTAAACCCTTCCCAGGCGCGCCGTCATCCACACGTTAGACGTGGCAGCGTCAACTTCGTGTAGACGCCGCACGCCGCTTTCGCTAGAATTTCCGGTTCTTTCGCCCACGGCCCTCCCCTCACGGCCCGACACTCTGCGACCCACCCGAGGACCCATGACCCTGATCCAGTTCACGCGCAATCACAACGACCATTCCACCGACAAAGGATTTCAGTTCGAGTTTCTGTGCGACCGCTGCGGGAATGGCTTTATGACCGAGTTCCAAGCCTCGGCCACGGGAATGGCGACCAGCGCCTTACGAGCCGCCGGCAGCCTGTTTGGCGGCATCCTGGGACAAGCGGGCTCGTCGGCTTACGAAATCGAGCGCGCCATTCAGGGCCCGGCTCACGACCACGCGTTTCGCGCCGCAGTCGACGAGGCCAAACCGAATTTCAAGCAGTGTCCGAAGTGCACGCACTGGGTCTGCATTACTTCGTGCTGGAATGCCAAGCGCTCACTCTGCTTCGAATGCGCGCCCGACCTTGAAGTGGAACTCGTCGCGGAGCAGTCGCAGGCCACGGTGGAACAGATGAAAGAAAAGGTGCGCGCGCAGGATCTTACCAAAGATCTCGACCTGACCAGCGAGGCTGCGGCGCTGTGTCCTGCTTGCGGAGCCCGAACTCAGGGAGCAAAATTCTGCCCCGAATGCGGCAAGGCGTTGCGTCCAAAGAATGAGTGCTCGAAGTGCGGCACCAAGTTCGAGGTGGGGACGAAATTCTGTCCGGAGTGCGGGAACAAGGTCATCTGACCGCCGCACCGTTCACCGAGTTCGCTCGGGAGCAAGAAAAACGGCGCTCCGTGGTAGCGGAGCGCCGCGCATAGGTTGGTTCAGCGATCGCCTAGTTCACGGTCAGGCTAAACGACAGAACCGGCGAACCCGCAATCGGGGCCGAACCGCCCGTCGTAGCGTTGACGGTAATCGTCGTCGTGCCTTTTGGCGTACCCGGGTTCGAGTTGCTGCCGCCGTTGCTCCCGCTGCAGGAGCCCAGCCAGAGCGTTGAGAATCCCAGAACCATGATCAGCCCGAGCATCCGCATGCCACGCAGCGATCGCTTGCGAGAGCCCATCGTAAACATGATCCCAAGCAGACCTGGCAGTAACGCCGCGCAAAAGATCCGCATACCCCGGTCCGGGCGTAGCGCAGCCGTCGCAGCGGTAGTGCTGATTGTCATTGTCACCGAGGTTTGACTCGACGTGCTGCTGGGGCTGAAGCTGCAAGTGGACTCGCTGGGGAGCCCCGAGCAGGCATACGACACTGGTGCAGCGGTCGTCGAACTCGATCCACTGGTCACGATGAACCCAGTCGTGCTCGCCACCGTCAGATTCACAGTGCCCGATTGCCCCTGTGTCACCGACAGCGTGCCGCCCGTCAGATTAGAGGTCAGAGAGAACGTTTCAGTGGTCGCGGTAACTGTCAAGCTCACCGTCGTCGAACTCGATACAGCGCCACTTGTGCCGTTCACCGTAACTGAAACGTTGCTCGCGGCCGCAATACTCGGTGACGTCTGAATCGTCAGCTGAGTCGTACCGCTGGCGGCGACCGTGGTGGGATTAAAGCTACAAGTCGCTCCCGTAGGCAGCCCGGAACAACTGAAACTGACCGTCCCGCTAAAGCTGTTCTGCGGCGTAATCGTAACCGTGCTTGTAACGCTATTGCCCGCCGAGACGCTGGCAGGGCTCACCGCGGTCGCCGACATCGAGAAGGAGCTTTCACTCGCCAACCATGCGAGCGCAAGGTTGTTTGCATCTACCGAGCCGAGACCAGTAACCAGGTTGTAGCCAGTCGTGGCGTCTTTGTTGGATGCGCTATAGCCGAAAATGCCGGCCGTTGGGCATTGGAGCGTGGCGGGCCAGGGCGATACCGGGTCGCCCGCCACACAATACACGTTGTTGTCACCCGTGGTGACTTGGTGGAAAGCACCATTCGACGAGGTCTTTGCCAACGTGTAGAGCGTGGGGTTGATATTCCCCAACCCGCTACTGGCCAGGTATTGATTCAGCAAAGTCACGATGGCGGCAAAAACCGGAGCAGAAGCGGATGTCCCGCCCACGATAGTGGGAGCGTTACTATTGTTATTACCGGGATCGGTGAGGGCAAGGGCATTGGTAATCCCAGCAGTCCCTCCGGGAGCACAGCTGCTGGCCGTGCTAGTGCTGCTGATCCACGCAATTAGCGGCGTACAGAAGATGTACCCAGGAAAGTCGGGTGACGCTAAAAGAGAAACGTCGGGCGAAAAGCGGGTTGGGCTGGTTACGCCGGGAATCGTGACCGTCTGCCAAGAGGGCTGAGGAAAGCCGGAAACGCAGTTTGAATTGTTGGAAGTCTGGACGGAGCAATTGCTCGCGCCGCCGCCGCCCTGGAGGATCCCGTAGGTCTCCTGAACGGAAAGAGCCGTGCTGCCCGAGATGATAAGGGTAAGTTCCTCGTTATCGTTCCAGGCAGTTTCCGGAAGGGGTGGATTTTGCGCCGTGCCGCCATTGGCAGGGTTGGTCGTACCCCAATAGGTGGAGGAGAAGCCGCCGGGGTAGGTGATCGCCGTGCCGCCCACTCCGGTGACCTCCGGGCTGCTGGCGGGATAGCTGACCGCCAGTCCGCCGGTAGCGAGATTGTTTGGGTCAACGGCCGGGGGTGGAGGAGGATCGCACTCTGCCGAACCATTGTCACCTGAGGAGTTCATGAAGGTGATGCCGAGCGAGTTGGCTTTGGTCAGCTCGATTTCGTCCGAGGGAAGCAAATTGTCATCGAATTCGCACTCCCCGTAGCTCATGCTGATCACGGTCTCGCCGAGCGTACTCTGATTGTCGATTGCGTAGTAGTAAGAAGTGAAGACATTCGTCGAATTGACAAAAATGATCTGCGCGCCCGGAGCGATCGCCGCCGACCATTCCAGATCCAGATCCGCCTCAGTGACGTCGCCGATCACGCCTGGATCGGTCCCGTCCAGCACATACACAAAGTTGCTGGTATTGCAGGCGGTGATCACACCGCTGGAGTTGGTCGTACAGCCGCTGATTGACGGCAGGCTGAAACCGCTGCGGAAGTCAACCAGATCGGCCAAGTAAACATCAGTCTGGCCCACGATCACCATCTTCTGACCGGTGCCATCGATTCCGGCGTTGTATAGGGGGGACAGGTCGTAGATTGTCTGGATGTCGCCCGGGGCCACGAAGTTGGGCCTCTGAAAGGCACTGTAGTAATAGTCGCCCCGCAGCGCTTTCTTGGCCATCATCGGCTTCGGACGAAAATCATCCAGACCTCTGAAGCCGACAACGATACCGCTTAGCGCCGCAGGAATGTTCGGTGCCGTAGCATTGGCGAAGTGCATTTCTCCGCCGACGCTGTAGCGGTGGATTTCCGTCCCGAATGCATTCTGGACCTGGGCCGCGGTTCCAGTGAACGAGATCCAGTTGCGGCCGCGGGCGGTGCTCATGCCGCTGAATCCCTGCGCTTTCAGCCATCCTGCAATCTGATTCGCGTCATTCTGGCTTAACCCGAAACGGTCGGCCCATTGCTCGGGCGTCAGCCATTTATGGTAGTTCGGTGACTTGCGGTCCTGCTGCTGTGCGACGAGCTCCTTGAGGGCCTTCTGTTGGCTGGCTGTCGGCATGGTAAGCAGCATCACAGTTCCCATCCGCAACGAAGGATCCGCGGGTCCCTGGTCATACTGCGGCAGCGCCTTGTGATGGACGTTTCCACGCAGCGTCACGGTCTGGTCGCTGGTCAACGCGCCGCTAATCCGGTCCGGCGTGACCGCGTAACTTAGGCTGGAGAACAGGCTGGCAATCAACAAGGCGGGCACAAGGGACTTCACCATTCGCATTACACGCTCCGGGGCAGATCGGCTCTAGCTGCTGTGTCTAAGCTTACAACGGCTTATCCCTGTTCGATCAAGACTGTTGCATAGAAGGTTGTACGGTAGACAGAAAGTTAACAATCATTTCGCGTTCAAAATCCAGCGTTTTCGCTGCTGCGTGCCCGGATTCAGCCCTATGAGACCCGGCAACAGCCGGCGAAACCGGCATCAAACCCGGAAGATCACGGAATCTCCAGCCCCTCTGCCGTATACTGCCCCTGCCAATACTCGCCGCGTATGCCCCCGCCAGACGGCGCAAAATCCCGCCTCGCCTACATCGACTGGATGCGCGGCCTAGCCTGCGTGTTGATGTTCCAGACTCACTGCTACGACTCCTGGCTGAGCGCCTCCGCCCGCCGGACTCGATTTTTCATGTACTCGCAGTTGGGCGGAACCTTCCCCGCGCCGCTGTTCCTCTTCCTGGCGGGAATCTCGTTCGCCCTAGTCACGGAAAAACTCCGGCAGAAGAATCTTCCGCCTGCGCAGATCGCCCGCACGACCATCCGCCGTGGCGCGGAGATCTTCGCCTTCGGACTGCTTTTCCGCGTACAAGAATATGTCATCTCGTGGGGCTGGGCGCCGAAAACCGATCTGCTCCGCGTCGACGTCCTCAACACCATCGGCCTGTCGATGATGCTGATGGGCGTGGTCTGCTGGATCGTTCTGGCCATGCAGGAAAGGAAATCTGAGGGTGCCCCATCCTTGCCGCGTTCTTTGCGGCGAGAGCCTGCCCTGAGCGAGCGTAGCGAGCCGAAGGGGTGGGAAACGGTGCCGTCTGCACTAGTTGTTCTCGTTCTCGCTGCCTCCGCCACGGCGCTTCTCATCTCCCTGCTCACGCCGCTGCTCTGGACGACGTGGCGTCCCGGCTGGCTTCCATGGCCGCTCGCGTCCTACATTGACGGCGCGCACAACCTGGGCGTTCCGCAAGCCAGCCTGTTCCCCGTCTTCCCGTGGACCGGCTTTGCCTTTGCCGGCCTGGCCGTCGGATTCATGCTGCAGAGCCAGTGGGCACGCGCGCAGGAGACAAGAGCATTCTTCTCTCTCGGCCTGGCCGGGAGCGTGCTGATCGAATTCGCCCGGTGGCTCGACGCGCAGCCGCGCCAGATCTATCCCGTCTACGATTACTGGCACACCAGCCCCAGCTTCTTCCTGATCCGCGTAGGAATGTTGCTGGTGATTCTGACCGCGGCCTATGCCTGGTGCCGCTGGGTTGTCGGAAGATGGGGCGCAGGCCACTGGGGATTCAGCCCGCTCATCCAGCTTGGGCTGGCGTCGTTGCTGGTCTACTGGGTGCACATTGAATTCGTGTACGGCCGAGTTTCGATCCTGCCGAAACACGCGATGGGAATTGGCGGTGCATCGGCAGGCCTGCTGGTGATCACGCTGGCGATGCTGGCGCTGGCGTATGTTCGCACCCACACCAAAGGCCAGCGGATGAAACGACGTTGGCCGGGAGCGCTGGCGTGGCTGCGGCGGCGAAGCCCGGCCAGCGCCTGAACAACCACTCGCGATGTTCAGTTGCGCCTTCGTTCGGCTGTAGGGGAGAAGGCGGTCCCGGAGGGACCATAGATAGTAGCCCGCCAGTTTTACTGGCGGGTAACGCCGGCAGTTGAAGGGTGCTCGTGCGGCAGGCACGACTTAAACGGTCAGCGCGCAGGGCGGTGTCAGTCGTCCCATCCGGGGCGCGACTCCTGTTCCGCCCCGGCACCCGGCGTTGAAGACGCCGGGCTATTCTCGGGCGTCCCTCCGGGACAATGCGCCGCACGCCTATGCGAACCTGCTGACAAACTCCACCACTTCCCGCTCCGCCCACCGCCCATCATCCGCCGGATCGCCATTTCGCTCGCCTAAGAACGCGCAGTGCCCGCCGTCATCCGTCTCGACGTAGGTAATGTTCGGATTCGCTGCAACGCGCCGCAAAGTCTCGGGCTGCACCCGGATGAACGGATCATTCGCGGCATGAATGATGAGCGCTGGCACCACAATTCGATCGACCACGTTGGCCGCCGCGGCCCGCGCGTAATAATCGTCGGCGCCCGCAAAGCCGCAGTAGTGCGCGGTGATGCGATCGTCGAATAATCGCAGGCTGGAAATCCCCCGCAATCGCGATGCATCAAAGTTGTCTGGAAACAGCCGCGCCTTGTGCCGCAAGCGCCGGAACAACTGCATCAGAAAGTAATACTCATAAATCCGGTTGGCGGGCTCATGCAGCGCGTCGGCCGAAGCGGCCAGGTCCATCGCTGGACAAACCGCCGCCACTGCTCGAAACTGTGCCGGCCCTTCGCTCCCCCACTCACCCGCGAGCTTTAGCACCAGATTGCCGCCCATCGAGAACCCGATCAGCGCGAAGCGTGAGACTCCGTCGTTCTCCACAATGTTCCGCGCCACCGCAGCCACATCCCCCGACAAGCTCGAGTTGTAGAGCGTCGGCGCGAAATGATCCATCCCGCCGCAGTTGCGCTGGTTCATGAGGACGACGTTCATCCCCGACGCCAGCCCATTCCGCGCCACTCCGAGCATGTATTGCGAATCGGACGATCCTTCGAGGCCGTGCACGACGATCAAAGTCAGCGGCGAAGTGCGCTCGCTCTGCCAGTAGCACCAGCAACGAATCTTGATCCCGTGCGCAACCTCCACTAGGCGCTCTTCCGCCGGAGGCAGATGAATATTCCGCGGCAGGAGGAAGCTGGCAATGGTCTGCACATGCCCGCCGCGCAGCCACCGCCGCGCCCGAAACGGCGCACAGACGGTCCACGCGCTCTGCGTGACTCGCGCACCGGTCTCGATGGCCCCACCAGTTGAACCTGGGATTTGCGAAGTCCCCACGGATTGATTCTAATAGGTATCTGGAGTCGCCTATGCCCATCTTTGAGTACATCTGCCAGAAGTGCCATCACCAGTTCGAAGCGCTCGTCTACGGAAAGGAAAAAGCGGAGTGTCCCAAGTGCCACGCCACCAAGCTGGAGCCGCAGCTCTCAGTATTCGCGGTTTCCGCAAAGGGCTCGTCCGCCTCGGCGCCCGTAACCCGCGCGTGTGGATCCTGCGGTGATCCTCGCGGCCCCGGCGCCTGCTCCTTCGGCGACAACTAGATTGGGTGTGAGCCTTCACCGGGACTCGGCATGCAGATTTGATGCCCAGCCATGAAACCTCCGTGGCCAGGGCTAGCATCGTAGCTATGAACCCGTTAGGGGGGCTCTATGAAGCATCTCCTCGTCCTGACGGTGGGTTCTCTTTCCAGCGTCATAGTGTGTGGCATAAGATTCATCTCCTTTTTTCTGGCGCAGCGAGCCTCGGTGCCCGACGCCAATCCTGCTTCAGTCAACTAGTAAAATCTCCCCCAAAACAGGAAACTCACCGCCGGCTGTACACTCCCTAACATGCTCGTCAAGATCCTAGGGTCCGCCGCTGGCGGAGGATTTCCCCAGTGGAATTGTGCCTGCCCTAACTGCCGCGCCCTACGCGCCGGAACGTTCCACGGCAAGACTCGCACGCAGGCGCAAGTTGCCATCAGCGCCGACGGACGATCCTGGTTTCTGCTCGGAGCGTCTCCCGATCTGCGCGCGCAAATCGAAGCCACCCCGGAACTGCATCCGCGGTGTGAGAGTAATGAAGATGGGATTCGGCAGTCGCCCATCGCTGGCGCTGTACTCGCTAACGCCGACGTTGACCACGTCCTCGGCCTGCTGCTGTTGCGCGAACTGCAACCGCTGCGCGTGTGCGCGGCACTATCGATTTATCGCGTTCTCACCGAAGACAATTCGATGTTCGCCATGCTGCAGCGCGTCCCCAGCCAGGTGACTTGGGCCGACCTCGTACCCGGAACAACGTTCCCTCTGCTCAATCCTGCGGGCGAGGATTCCGGCTTGCGTTGCCGCGCGCTCTCGCTCGGCACGCACTACCCGGCTTACGTTTCGACGCGGCGTCAATCCGACCTCAGTCGGCGAGAAGCATCGCTGGGCCTGTTCGTCGAATCTCCTTCCGGCAAGCGCCTGGCGTACATGCCCGCAGTCCCGCAGATTGATGACGTCTTATTGAAGGAACTCGATGCCTCGGATGTGCTGCTCTTCGACGGCACGTTCTGGAGCGACGACGAACTGATCCACATTCAAGGCAGCGGACAGACTGCGCAAGAAATGGGACATGTTCCGGTGTCCTCGGCCGAAGGCAGTCTCAGCAAGTTGGCGCGAGTGCGCCGCCCACGTAAAATCTACGTGCACATCAACAACACCAACCCGATGCTGAATGAAGCTGGCCCCGAATACCGCCAGGTGCGCGAGTCAGGCTGGGAAATCGCGGAGGATGGATGGCAGTTCGATCTGTAGACACAAACTCGAACGACCGGCCCTCGAATGCCCCGCTCTCATTCGACGAGCTGCGCGCCGCGTTGCGAGCCGTTGGCGAGGAACGTTATCACCACCAGCATCCCTTTCACCTGATGATGCACGAAGGCCGCCTCAGCCGCGGACAGCTGCAGGCGTGGGCATTGAACCGCTACTACTACCAGAGCATCATCCCGATCAAAGATTCGATCATCCTGTCGCGCGGCCTTGATCCCGCGTTTCGCCGCGCCTGGCGCAAACGCGTAGTCGATCACGACGGAGACGGGACGACGAATAACGAAGGCGGGATCAAGCGCTGGCTGAAACTCGCTGAGGCTACCGGTCTGAACGCAGACCAAGTTCGCGCGGGAACAGGAATCCTTCCGGCGACGCGGTTCGCGGTGAACGAATATCTCAACATCGTGCGCAGCCGCAGCCTGTTGGAAGCGGTCGCCTCGTCGCTCACCGAACTGTTCTCTCGCGACCTGATTTCACTGCGCATGGAGAAGTTGTGCCAGCATTATCCGTGGCTTTCGGGCGGATTGGACTACTTTCAGGCAAGGCTCACGCAGGCTCCGGAAGACGCGGCATTCGCCATCAACTATGTACACGAGAATGCGAAGAACCGTGCCGAGCAGGAACTCGCCGTCCAGGCTCTGCGCGACAAGTGCGACATTCTGTGGGCACAACTCGACGCGCTCTATTTCGCCTACGTGCAGCCAGGATGGCCTCCGCCCAGTGCATTTCGGATGAAAGAGCCGGAGGACTGACGCGTGGCTCCTCCTTCAAACACAAGCCAGCCGCGCCTCGCCGCCGGTTGCCGCTGGGGCGGAAGTGAAGAGGATCGGGTGATCCTCTTCCCCGAAGGCGCGATCAAGCTGCAGGGTACGGGACGGCAAGTGCTCGAGCGCTGCGACGGCCAGCGCACTTTCGGCGAGATCATCGCGGACCTGCAGAGAGAGTTCGGCACGACCGATCCCGCAAAGATTCACGCGGACATCAGCGCGTTCCTGGAGCAACTACAGAAGAAGCGGATTGTGGACTACTAGAGCCGATCGATGGAGAAGGGAGATACCATGACCGCAGCTAGGGCGTTTCTCGCCGCTCTCTTCTTGGCCACGCTCGTTTCCGCAACTCAGAACGCTTGGGCCGGATCACTGACGGTTCGCACGCTGCACAATTACTGCCTCGAACTGCCTGATAGTAGAAATGCAGCGCGAGGTGATTTGAAAAGCGTTGCCGCAGCAACTGACGCCATGTACTTGCAGGGTTATATTGCCGGAGTGACCGATGAGATGGCCAGTCTTGCCGGTGTTGGCCTGGACTTTGACTGGCCCAAGACCAACGGAGAAGTGGTGGATGCAGTTTGCCAGTACATCGAGCTGCATCCCGAACAGTGGAGTTGGGAAGCTGCTAGCGGCGTCCATCTCGCGGCAGCCGCCATGTACAAGAAGAAGGGCAAATGAGCATCGAGGCAGCCAGTCCTCCGGTCTTAGCCGAAGCTATTTCGCGAGAGATACAAATCGTGACTGGTCATCGAAATGAACTTCGACTCGATCTCTCGAAATCCACACAATTCTCCCCTCGCATCCTCTTACCTGTTGGATGTGTCTGATAGCCTCGAATTTGCTTTTGAACCTCCGGTCATCGGCATGCCAAAGAGCGCCGTCATGACTAACGATGTAGAACATAATTCTGTTCCTCCTAAGTGGTTCTTCGGGCCTTAAACTTAGTGAGACGGCACGAGCGAATGCTGAGGAGGCTCTGCCAACCGGAGCGACGAAGCGAGCAACTCTTTTGTTATCTGAGACTTGAACTGTTGGCAACTACCAGGCGACAGATGAGTATGTCGCGACTTGGATCTGCAGTCACATGGTTCCCAATCCTCTTGCCCTGATCGTCGAAGTTACGCATCGCTGCCCGCTGCACTGCGTCTATTGCTCCAATCCTCTGGAATTGGCTGGTGTGCAATCGGAACTCTCGACCGCCGAGTGGACGAGCGTCTTTCAGCAGTCGGGCAAGCTCGGCATGCTGCATGCGCACTTCACGGGCGGCGAACCGCTGGCTCGCACCGATCTGACGGAACTGATCGCTGCCGCCCGCTCTGCGGGGCTCTACACCAATCTCATCACGTCAGGCATCGGCCTCAACGAGCCGCGATTGCAGGGGCTGGTTGCTGCCGGGCTCGATCACATCCAGATCAGTTTTCAGGATTCACGCGAAGACGCCGCGAACTGGATTGCAGGCGCGAAAGCATACGCCCACAAGATTGAACTCTCACGCGCGATTCGCCAGCACAAGATCGCCTTCACGGTGAACCTGGTCGTTCACCGGCAGAATCTCGATTACCTGGAAGAGATGATCGCGTTCATCGAGCAACTGAACCCAGAGCGCGTCGAGATCGCACACACGCAGTACTACGGATGGGCGCTCGCCAACCGCGCGGCCCTGATGCCGACGCATGCGCAGCTTGAGAAGGCGGTCGCGATTGTAGCGGACGCAGAAACGCGTCTCGCCGGGCGCATCCGCATCGATTCCGTCGTGCCTGACTACTACGCGAAGTATCCGAAGGCATGCATGGGAGGTTGGGGACGAAGATTGATGCTCATCAATCCCGCAGGCAAGGTTCTTCCCTGCCACGCGGCGGAAGTACTGCCCGGGTTGTCATTCGAAAACGTGCGCGAGAAAACGCTGGAATGGATCTGGCAGGAGTCGGGTTCGTTCCGCCGTTTTCGGGGCGAAGACTGGATGCCTGAGCCCTGCCGCAGTTGCGAACGCCGCACCGAAGACTTCGGCGGCTGCCGTTGCCAGGCTTTCCTGCTCGCCGGAGACGCCTTGGTGACCGATCCGGCGTGCTCGCTTGCACCGGCGCGTGCCATCGTCGAATCGGTTGTGCGCGAAGCGAACTCCTCTGCAGCAGTTGCGCAGCCGACGACCGCTTCGTCGTTCGTGCAACTGCAGAAGGCGACCACGGATCTGTGGAGTTACCGCACGAATCCCGAGTAGGTCTATTCCGCGGCAAGTAAGAAAGTCAGATTTCAGATTGTAGAAGTCAGATTGCAGATTTCCGATTGAAATCGAATCTGCAATCTACAATCTGACTTCTGCAATCAATACCGCTCACCAGCGCAGGCCAATCGTGATCGGGCGCAAATCGGTCGTGCGGCCGTTGCCCGAGCCGTGCAGATAGCGGAACTCGCCGTAGAGTTCGAGGTTCGGACGTATCTTGCGCGCTACGCCACCGCCGAAGTTCAGTCCAAACTCGTTCTGGCTTGTGGAAAGAAAATTCTTGTTCAACGGGAGGCTGCCGGCGAAGCACGTTCCCCACCAGGCGTAGAAGGGGTTGCAGGCCGTTCCCGGAACGGCGGTCGAAGAATCCAGTTTCCCCGTCCGGTGATAGTAGGCGGGGCCGAAGACGACGTATCCGCTCCACAGCTTCGTGACCGGAATATTGATGATGGGATCGAGCGTGAACGAGTAGACCTGGCTCGTCGCTCCGGACGCCTGTGCCCCCGAGGGCCCCAGCGCAGAGTTGCGCAAAGGCAGGTTGTCAAACTGGAAATCGGCGCGCAATCCGAAGTACTTGCTGAAGTTGCGAGCCACGCCTGCAGCGGCGATGGCGCCGCCGCCTCGGACAAATTTCGTGGTAACGCCGTTCGTAAGGCTGCCCCCGCCGCCCACGTTGAAGCTCCAGTTCTTGTAGTCGCGAGGCTTGGCCTTGTGCCTCGGCCCAATCTCTTCGGGCGGAGCCTCCTGACTGCTGCTGGACTGCTGATCAGAGGGTTGCTGAGCCGAAGGCTGTTGCGCCGGAGGTTGCTGCGCTTGAGGTTGTTGGGCTGGGGGCTGCTGGTCCGGGGTTTGCTGGGCGCGCACGGTAGTAACCCCCGCGAGAATCGTCGCCAAAACCAACGCTGGAACGACCCTGAATCCGGGGACCGTCTCGAACTTTCGAATCATTCATTCTCCTCCCGCTGCCGGGCGTGGTTGCAGACAATAGCGCTCGGGTCCATAGCTCGGGGCCATCTCGGCCCCATACCTCGACCCTATAGCTCGACAACGAGAGGCGCTTCAGGAAAAAATATGTCCGCGATGCTCCCGCCGGGATTGCACTCGCAGCAGGCAGGCACCATATTACCAACTTTGATGCCGATTCCGCCCAAGATGCCACCCCGCGAGGTCATTGCTGCATCGCTGGCCAATCAGACTTTGGGGTTCATGTGCTCGGATAGGCTCCGAAAAAGGCTGGGAAGCCATGCATTCCACTGGTTCCAGTCGTGACCTCCACGGACGGTGTGAAACTCCACGTGAAAGTGACGCGCGGTGAGCAGTGAGGCAAATTCCCGGTTGGCAGGGAGCAGGCCTTCTTGTTCGCCGCAGGTCAGGAAAAAATACGGAGCTATTTCCGGACTTACCGTCCGGGCCAACACAAAAGGATCGTTGTCGCGCCGCGTCTGGCTTCCAGAGGAACCAAAGATCGAGTTGTAGTGACGTGACTGCTGAAGGCGTTTTAGGGAAAAAGCGCGACGGGGAACGTCGATCGCTGGGCTGATTCCACCCGCGAAAATAAACAGTTCGGAATGATGCAGCGCTAGTTTCACCGCTCCGAAACCTCCCATAGAGACGCCCACGATCGCGCGGTTCGAACGGCCGGTTGCCACAGGAAACTTGCTCTCCACATCCGAGATCAGATCGCCGACGATGTAGTCTTCGTAACGGTCCTGCGGCGGGTCGACAGCGTTCGTGTAGTAAGACGAGCCCCCCTCGGGCATTACAAGAAGCAGACCCGATTCTGCAAAACGCGCGACGTCAGAATAGTTCGACCAATCGCGAAATCCGCCTCCCCCTCCATGCAACAAGTAGACCACCTGCAGTCTTCGTCCCGGTGCCAGGTTCGAGGGCGAGACAACGCGATATTGCATGTCACGGTTCAGAGACGCGCTATGGAAGGTCACATCGTGGAAAATCACATTCGGGGTAAGCCTGGGGTGGTCGGGCTTCTGCGTCGCATCTTTCCTTCTGCAACCTGCCGACAGAAGGAGAATGATGGTGAAAAGTACACTGCCAAAACGGCGATGGCTGGCAGCCCGCATGGAGGCAGTGATCATAGCCGAAGAGTAGCGCAGTTTGCGCACCCAGGTTGACCGTTCGGGTTCTCCTCGTCGACACGACGTCGCGAGAGCCCCTGGTGTTGCGCTTTGCAGTTCCCGAGAAGCGCAGGTCACACGTATGATAGAGAATTCATTTTCTTTGCGAGACCGATCCCATTGCCCAAGAAGCCCTCAAAAACCGTGACGAACGCCGCCGCAGACCGCGGAAGCGAACGAACCTCCAACTGCCGCGTGGCCCTGGTTGGATTCGGAACCGTCGGCCGCGCGGTCGCCAAGATCCTCTGCGAAGGCGGAAACCGCTCTCTTCAGCTCACGCACATCTGTAACCGCAACGTGGAAAGAAAGCGGCAGCCCTGGGTTCCGAGCGACGTCATCTGGACCGACGACATTCAATCCGTTCTAAACTCAGATGTTCACATCGTGATCGAACTGATTGGCGGCTTGAATCCTGCTGAGCAAATTGTGCGCGGAGCATTGCAGGCGGGGAAGTCGGTGGTCACGGCGAACAAGCAACTGATCGCTCGGCATGGACCAGATCTTCTGCAACTGGCTGGAAGCAAGGGATGCCAGCTTGAGTTTGGCGCGTCCGTAGCTGGAGGAGTTCCTGTCCTGCCGGCGCTGCGCACCGGCCTATGCGGAGACCGTCTGCACGGAATCACCGGAATTCTGAATGGCACGTGCAATTACATTCTGAGCCGCATCGAGAACGCGAGGATTCCGTTCAGCGAAGCGTTGGAAGAAGCCCAGGCCCGCGGTTACGCTGAGGCCGATGCCTCGGAAGATCTGGATGGCGGCGATGCGCGCGCGAAACTCGCGATTCTCGCGCTGGCCGGACTCCACACGCGGGTCGCGCCCGAATCCATTCGCGCCCGAACGATTCGCCCGATTGACGCGGTCGACTTCGACTACGCCGCCGAACTCGGTTGCACGATCCGCCAGATTTCGCGCGCCGACTTGAAAGAAGAAACCCTATTCGCCGACGTCGGCCCGTGCCTGGTTCCCACGGATTCGCCATTCGGGCGCGTGCACAGAAACCTCAACCTGGTGCTCACTTCGGGGCAGTACGGTGGGGATATGGCTTTTCTCGGTGCGGGCGCAGGAGGCGATCCCACGGCCGTGGCAGTGGTCTCGGACCTGATGTTCGTGGCACAGAACGTGGGCGCTGGCAGAAGAGACGTAGCAAGCTACGTCTCTACGCCCGGTATTAGCAGTGATTTTGAGACGCCGTGGTACCTGCGGTTTTTTGTACGAGATCGGCCGGGAATCGTGGCGCGGCTGGCGCAAATCCTGGCTGCGCATCACCTGAATATCGACTCTTTGCTACAGAAGCCGGGCTATGACAAGGCCTCGCTGCCGTTCGTGATTACGCTCGAGCCGTGTCGCGATGCGCTGCTGCGTCCGGCGCTGGAAGAAATGGCTGGACTGGATTTCGCAATCCGGCCGTGCCTGAGCTTGCCGATTCTGCGGCAGGAGTGATTCTTCATTAGATGGATGGGAAAAATCAGCGCCGGTCGTCGCAGCGTGGTGTTGCGACGAGCCGGCGCTATCCGCGGTTCAACTCAGAGTTAGTTCCAGAAGGGATTCTTGAGCCCCGCCGGCTTCAGAGCACTGTCGGCCTTGGTTTCGGTGCCCGATTCGTCGGAAATTTTCTCGTCGATGAAGCGGGACGGCGGTGGCGCAATCAGTTCGTCTTTGTTGCCGGGCGTTGGAGTATAAGGATATTCGGATTTCATTGGGGAGACTCCTCTGACTTTATGATCTAGTCTCATTAAACACCTCGCAGGGCTGCTTGAGACCGCAAAATTTTGATGGCTGCTATCGAAAAACCGGCACAGAGCGGTCTTCATTGTCAGATCGGCTGATAAATCGACGGCTGTAGCCCGGTTGGGCGAAAATCCGGACTTCGATATATCCTTGTCCGTCCGCTTCTGAACCCGTTTCTATAACGGATACTCCCTCGTAAAGGACGCCATCATGAAATACCGCAAGCTTGGCCGTACCGGATTCGACGTCAGCGACATCGCCCACGGGCTTTGGGGCATGAGTGGGTGGAGTGGCTCGATCGACAAGGAATCTCTCGCCGCCATGCAACTGGCCGTGGACCTGGGCTGTAACTTCTTCGACACCGCCTGGGCCTACGGTGGAGGCAAGAGCGATGGCTTGCTCGGGAAGATCATGGCACAAAACTCGGACAAGCGGCTCTATTGCGCGTCGAAGATTCCTCCGGCGAACGAACGATGGCCCGCCCTGCCCGAATATAAGTACAGCGACGTTTTTTCCGCGAAGCACGTTTTCAAATACGCCGACCTGATCCGCAAGCAACTACGCGTGGACACGATCGATCTGCTGCAGTTTCACGTGTGGGACGACAGTTGGACGAGCGAGCCCGAGTTCCAGTCGACGGTGGAGAAACTGAAACGCGACAAGTGGATTCGATTCTTTGGTCTGAGTATCAATCGCTGGCAACCGGAGAACGGGAT
>Ga0116223_10000076_pt1 | contig 122755 bp, 103 predicted proteins | sample Sb_taG_3_FD_90092 | JGI IMG/M metagenome (GOLD analysis project Ga0116223, IMG submission 90092) | Peat soil microbial communities from Weissenstadt, Germany - Sb_50d_a_PC metaG | ecosystem: Environmental > Terrestrial > Soil > Wetlands > Peat | place: Germany: Weissenstadt | collected... | reverse complement strand
CCGCAAACGCGACTGGACGCCGCCGCAACGGCGTATGATGCGCCGGGCTGGGCCCTACCATGCCGTGCGCGGCGGCCTGCTTGTCTTGGCTTTGGTCGTGCTGACCTTCGCCGGCTGGTGGACTTACGGCGCCCTGGAAGCACGTGCCCGCGTGGGAAACCTGCTTACTGCCAAGACGGCCGACGTGCCCGATATCATTCACGGTCTCGTGCCTTACCGCCGCTGGGCCGCTCCGCTGCTGGTTGCAGAAGCGGAGCGTGAGGGCAACGAACGCCGGCAATTGCATGCCAGTCTTGCTCTCTTACCAGTGGATCCCGACCAGGTGAAGTACCTGCGAGGCCGGCTGCTGCAGGGCGACCCCGAGGAAGTCCTGGTCATTCGGCAGGCGCTGCTCGAACACAGGCAGAATCTGACCGACGGATTATGGGAATTGCTGGAGAATCCGAAGGAGGCCCTGGACCAGCGCTTCCGCGCGGCCTGTGCGCTGGCGGCGGTTGCCCCGGACGATCCGCGCTGGGACAAGGCTCGTGACGAGGTGGCGGGCAAGCTGGCCGCGCAGGAGCCATTTGCAATCGCCCGCTGGGCCGACTTGCTCAAGCCGGTGCGGAAAGCGCTGCTGCCGCCGCTGGCCGTTTTCCTCGAAGACGAGAAACGCAGCCCCGCGGAGCGCCGCCTGATTGCCAACATCTATGGTAACTATGCTGCCGATGTCCCGGAAGCCTATGCGCGCTTGGAAAAGCGGCTGGCCGAAGAAAGCGCCCCGGATGCCCTGGCAGAGAAAAAGCTTGAGCTGACGAAGCAGCAAGCGAACATCGGCGTGGGTTTGCTGATGCTGGACCGCGGTACGCAGGTCTGGCCGCTCTTGAAGCACAGCCCTGATCCGACGCTGCGCAGCTTCCTGATCGAGCGTTTAGGCCCAGGCGGGGTGGATGCCAGGCTGTTGCTGGCGCGGCTGGATGAGGAGAAGGACACCAGCATGCGTCGGGCGCTGCTGTTGTGCCTGGGAGAATATGGGCTGGACCGACTCCCGCTGGTGGAACGGCAGAACCTGCTGCCACGCATGCTGGATCTGTATCGGAACGATCCCGATCCCGGCATCCACGGCGCCGCGCGGTGGCTATTGAAGAAGTGGCAGGCCGAGGAGAAGATCAAGGAGATCGACGCAGCGAGCCGGGTCGCGTCAGCGCCCGGAGTGAAGCGCGGCTGGTCTGTCAACGGTCAGGGCCAGACGATGGTGCTCATTCCGAAGCCGCGCGAGGGCGTGTTCTGGATGGGGGAGGGCGAGGAGCGACACCGCCAGCCAATGGGTCATGACTTTGCCATCTCGTCGGAGGATGTGACCGTGGAGCAGTTTCAGCGCTTTCGCGCGGAATACAAACCTACCGGGCAGTTTGCGCCCACGAAGGAATGCCCGGCGATTGAGGTGTCGTGGTATGACGCGGCGGCGTATTGTAATTGGCTGAGCCAGCGCGAGGGGATTGCTGAAGCGCAGTGGTGCTACGAGATCAAACAGGGGGCGGTGCCGGCATTGGCCGCGAGCACAGTGGGTCTATTGGCGTCGCCCTTGGGACCGAGACCATTGCTGGCGGCAGCACTGGTGTTTCCCGATAGAGCCAATCAGTACTACATGTACGGCAATCAGATGAAGATCAAGGCGGGTTATCTGGGACTGCAGGGCTACCGTCTGCCGACGGAGGTTGAATGGGAATATGCCTGTCGCGCGGGATCGACGGTAGGTTACAGCTTTGGGGAGCCGGCGGAATTGCTGGAGAGGTACGGGTGGTTTGGTGGCAATTCGTTGGGGCAGGCACATCCTGGCGGGATGTTGAAGCCGAACGATCTGGGGCTGTTCGACATGCATGGCAATGTGTGGCAATGGACGCAGGACAGATACAACGATAAGCTTGGCGGCAAAGAGGATGACCGTGGCGGGTTGGTCGATAGGGCCTCGGGCCGGGTGTGCCGGGGCGGCAGCTGGTTCTTCGACGCCGGGGTCTGCCGCGCGGCGTCCCGCTTCAGGAGCCCGCCGGTCTTCCGGAGCTACAGCCTCGGTTTCCGCCTTGCCCGAGTTCCTGTCGAGGCAAGCAGCAACTAAGCACGAGCGGAGCCTGGAGCGCAGGCCGACGGGGTGGAGGCGGAGCGAGGGACGAGCGCAGCCGGAACCCCGTCGTGCCGGAGTGGAAGGCTCCATAGGGTCGGGCGGTGGAATGTCAGGGGCGAAGCCCCTGGCGAAAAATTGAAGCTTGCAATGTGTACAAGTGAACATATATGGCATTTCGCTTCTTCACCGTTCCCATTCAGAATCCCGAACAAGCCGAGGCGGAGCTGAATGGGTTCTTGCGTAGCCACAAGGTGCTGGAAAAACAAAAGCGGCGGCAAAGCGCCGCAGTCCAAAGAAGTCACTTTTGGAGTGCGGCGCTTTGCCGCCGCTTTTGTTTCAAGTACACTCGGCAACGCTCGCCCGTTGCTGGGATAGGTGAATCCGATGCTCGAAATCCTGCGCTTCCCAATCGGGCTTGCCAAAGACTTGCAGTGCCTCAAGGTCGAGAGTTACGGCAATTGCATCCTGCGCGTACAATAGAAAATGAGACTTGATGGCTTGGGGGAAAAGGCCGACCATGACGGAACTCATCGAGAATCGTCTGGCGGAACTGACGGAGTTGTGCCGATGCCATCATGTGAAAACACTGGAGTTGTTCGGCTCGGCCGCCGAGGACGCCTTTAATCCGCAATCAAGCGACGTGGATTTTCTCGTCGATTTCCTGCCCCTTCCTCCCACGGCTCATTCCCAAGCTTACTTCGGATTGTGGTTTGCCCTGGCAGAACTCTTTGGCCGAAAAGTGGATCTGGTGGAAACACCCGCGGTGACCAATCCGTATTTCTTGAAATCGATTCATTCAAGCCGACGCGTGCTTTATGCCGCCTGAACAAGAGGTGCAAGCCTTACTGACAAAGACGGTCACGCCGTGAATGTCCTCGTTTCATTGTTAGGCGATTCGCAAGCACTTGAGCAGAAGGGCAGCGGTCAGCTACACGGAGACAGCTAAGTCGTTGAAGGGTTTGCCCGCGAGCCATTCTTGCTCCGAAGCGAGCCAAGGCAATTCGCCCTCGCAGCAAGGATTTGGAGAACTCGGCGATGAACACGGAAAGGCATGCAGCCAAAGCAGTGGCGCGCAGACTTGCACGGAGGGCGCTCGCGCTGGCCGGCATCATCATGGCGGTGGGAGCGCATCCTCTGCTGGCGGATAAAATCCAAGGCAGGCCTCTACGCGGCCTGACTGCGAAGGTCGAGGTCTGGCTCGACGGCCACGGCATCCCCCACGTCTATGCACATTCATGGACCGATGCGGCACGGACGCTGGGCTACCTGCATGCCACCGACCGCCTCGGGCAGATGGACCTGTTCCGGCGCCAGGCGTCGGGCACGATGGCCGAGATCCGTGGCAAAGAGGCGCTTTCCGAAGACATCCTGATGCGTCGCCTGGGTATCCGTCGCGGCTGCGAGGCGCTCTGGAACTCCGGAAAGCTGCCGGCCGAGCTGCGCGCGGAGTTGGAGGCGTATGCCGACGGCGTCAATCAAAAGATCGCCCAGCTTCGCGACGAAGCCCTGCCGCTTGCCTTCAAGGCCCTGGGCTACAAGCCAGCCCCATGGACACCAGTCGATAGCCTGGTCTTCAGCAAATACATGGCCTGGGACCAATCGGGGACCGATGACGACTTGTGGTTCGGCATCGTCGCGGAGAAGTTGGGCCCAGCCACCTTCGAACAACTTTGGCCGCTCGAGCGGCCCTATGAAGTCCCCACCGTGGCGGCCCAGTCGGACCGAGCCAAGATTTCGCGAGCGGTGCTAGAGCCGATCCCCGGGGCTGCCCCCGCCTACGCGGCCGCGCTCGAGTCCTTGCACTGGAACAGGTGGCTCGGCGAGGCGGGCTGCTTCGGCAGCAACAACTGGGCGGTCGACGGCACCAAGACGGCTTCGCGCAAGCCGATGCTCTGTAACGATCCACACCTTGGTTTTCGACTGCCCGCCATCTGGTATGTGTGTCACTTCTGCGTGGATGGTAAGAATCTCGCGGGCGTGACCTTTCCGGGCGGGCCGGCCGTGATCATCGGACATACCGACCATCACGCCTGGGGCATCACCAACATGCAGGCGGACGCCGTCGATTACTTTGTGGAAACGATCCACCCGAACGATCCGCTCTCGTACAAACATGCTGGCGCGTGGAAGAAGATCGAACGCCGGACGGAAACCATTCCTGTGCGCGGCGAGCAGGCGCACACGCTCACGATTGAAACGACTGTGCATGGGCCGATCATTAGCCGGGAGGGTCGAACGATCGCCATGCAATGGACCGGGCTGGGGCCGACACCGGAGTACGAATCGATCTGGCGCATGGGCCGAGCCACCAGTCTCAAGGAATTCTTGCAGGCCCTGGATAAGCTGGAAGTGCCGGCGCTGAATATTTGCTACGCCGACATCGAGGGCAACATCGCCATGCACCCCTGCGGCCGGCTTCCCCTTCGGCTCGCCGGCCAGGGCCGGCTCCCCCTGGACGGCGCCAGCGGCGTCAACGATTGGAAAGGCTGGATCCCGCGCGACGAACTGCCACTGGAAATCAACCCAGCCCGCCACTTCGTCGCCTCCGCGAACAATCGGCCGGCTCCCCTCGGTTACCCGCACTATCTCGGCTGGATGTGGGATCCCAATTACCGCATCCGCCGCATTCACGATATGCTCGGCTCTGCCAAGAACTTGACCTTCGAGTCGATGGCCGTCATTCAAAACGATGCCTACGACAAGGCAGCGGAGCGCTTTGTGCCGGTCCTGCTGGCGGCCTTGCGCAAGTCGCCCATTCAGGACGATTCCGTGCGCGCGGCGATGAATGCCTTGACCCAGTGGAACTATGTCGCCGAGCCCGAAGCGCTGGGACCTGCCATCTGGTTGCGCTGGTTCGAGTGCTATCGCGACGCGGTCTGGAAAAACAAGTGGGCACACTATGGCATCGAACCCAAGAACGGAGGCTGGGGTTTCAACGGCAGTAACCGCCGCGAGCCGGTCGTGGAGCTTTTCGAGTATTTGACCCGCGAGCAGCCGAAATCTCCCTGGTTTGATGACCTAACCACCCCCGAACATGAGGATCGCGATGCGATCCTTGTGCGCTCGTTCAGCGAGGCGGTGGCGACCCTGAAGAAGCAATTCGGCAACGACATGGAGCGCTGGCGCTGGAAACACATCAACCGGCTGGAGATTTCCTCCTTGCTGGGGCAGAAGGAGCTGGCTCGGAGCGGCGGCCCCGTACCCGGCACCGACTTCACCGTCAATCCGGGCAGCAACATCGGCACGGTCGGCGGCGGCGCGTCCTGGAGGATGATCGTCGATCTGGGCAGCCCGCGCAGCAGCATCGGCGTCTTCCCCGGCGGTCAAAGCGAAGATCCCTCCAGCCCTCTGTATAACGACCAGATGGCACTCTGGTCCAAAGGTCAGTACCTGCCGTTGCACGTGGTCAGCGACCCGGCTATTCTGCCTCTCGAGGTCAAGGTGCGTCCGCTCTTTTTTGTGCCAGCGCAGTGATTCGTGGTCGGCCGCCCTTTAAAATGTGAAGCAAGCTGACGATCTGTGCGACCTGGCGGAGACGCTTTCATGCATCCCTGTGGTTCTTGCGCACGCGGCAGGCCGTGCCATGTTTGGGTAGCGCTGGTGCTAGTCCTTCTCCATGCGTTGCCCGCTTTTGGCGGAGACCGCTCTGATGCAAGGCGTTCCATCGGGCAGGTGATGGACGCGCTCGCCACGGTGCACCGTTTTCAGGAAGTTGCCATTTCGCCCAAGGGCAAGCGGATGGCCTGGGTGGAGTTTGCTCCCAATCAGGGAGCGGCTCCAGGCCACTCGGCGATTTACATGGCCGATGTCGGTTCTCCCGCGGCCGCGCCGCGGCGCATCAGCGCCGGAGGCGCTTCCGCACACCCGCGCGAGCAAGGCCTCGCCTGGTCGCCCGACGGCGGACGGCTCGCCTTTCTCTCCGATGCGGACAAAAGCGGTCAATTGCAAATCTACGCCGCTGACTCCGCGGGCGGGGTGCCGGGCAAGCTCACCAGCCTGACTGGCGTCCTCGCGCAGCCGCGCTGGTCGCCCGATGCAAGTCGGCTCGCATTTCTTTTTACTGAGAACGCACCACGCGCGCTCGGGCCCACGCAGGCGGCCGCACCGGACTCCGGGGTCATCGGCGAATCGAATTACGAGCAGCGGTTGGCCATGGTCGAGACGGCTACAGGAAACGTACGCCTGCTCTCTCCGCCGGACCTTTATGTTTACGAGTTCGATTGGTCACCGGACGGCAAGACACTCGCTGCGATCGCGGCCCATGGCTCCGGTGACAATAACTGGTACATCGCCCAGCTGTACACGCTTGCGGTGGCATCGGGCCGGACGAAGTCGATCTTGAAGCCGGCCATGCAGATCGCCGTGCCGCGCTGGTCGCCGGACGGCACAAGCATCGCCTTCATCGGCGGCCTGATGAGCGATGAAGGGGTGATTGGCGGCGACATCTTCACGATTCCCGCGACTGGCGGCCCACCCCGCAACCTGACCGCGGGTCGCAAGGCCTCGGTGAGTTGGCTTACCTGGTTGTCCGCCGGGAATCAAATGCTGTTTACCGAGTACGTGGATGGCTCCAGCGGCATTGCCAAACTCGATGCTGCAACGGAACGCAGCGAATCGCTCTGGGTCGGGCCCGAGACCATCACGGGGGAGGACGGGGCCTTCAACGTTTCGTTATCCAGCGATGGCAAGCTCTGCGCACTGGTCCGCCAGAGCTTCCAGCGCCCGCCCGAGGTATGGGCAGGGCCGATCGGAGCGTGGAACCAAGTTACGCATGGCAACGACCAAGCCCGCCCCGCCTGGGGAGAGGCCAAGAGCATTCATTGGAGCAGCGATGGTTTCGACGCCCAGGGTTGGCTGGTCTGCCCTGAGAACTACGATCGGCAGCTGCACTACCCCATGGTGGTCTCGGTACACGGCGGCCCCGCTTACGCGAGGCGACCGACCTGGCCTGCCACGTTTCTCGATTCCCCGATCCTCGCGCACCAGGGTTATTTTGTCTTTTACCCCAATCCTCGAGGCAGCTATGGGCAGGGCGAAGCCTTTACCCGTGCGAACGTCAAAGACCTGGGTCACGGAGACCTGCGCGACATCCTTCGCGGGGTCGATCAGGTCGTGAAATCGTACCCTGTCGACAACGACCGCCTGGGAATCGGCGGCTGGAGCTACGGCGGCTACATGACCATGTGGGCGGTCACGCAAACGAACCGTTTTCGGGCAGCCGTCGCCGGAGCCGGCATCGCCAATTGGCAAAGCTATTATGGAGAGAACGGGATCGATCAATGGATGATCCCCTACTTCGGCGCATCGGTGTATGACGACCCCGCCATCTATGCCCGAAGCTCGCCGCTCACCTTCATCAAGCGCGTCAAGACCCCAACCTTGATACTCGTTGGCGACCGCGATGTCGAATGTCCGGTGCCGCAATCCTACGAATTCTGGCATGCCCTCAAAACGCTTGGAGTTCCAACGCGACTGGTCATCTATCCCAACGAGGGGCACGGGATCGCTCAGGCCAAGCATCGCCGCGATATTTTCACGCGCAGCCTGGAGTGGTTCGATCGCCACCTAGGTGACAGGAAACCAGGAGATAACGGAACAAGTAAGTAGGCGGCAAAATGGCGCAACATATTATGCGCGTGTAAGTTATGGACATGAACACAAGAATCGCGAGATTTCGTCGAAGCGAGCTTCGTTGCCCTATCTCTTGAACGGGGTGCTCATTTTGCCGAGTAATCTCGAACGGGCGCGCAAGTTTCCAGCTAAGGATCGTTCCGACAAGGAACCTCGGCGCTGCCGGAAAAGTCGCTGATTGGTTCTTGCAATGCTGTCCGGTTCGATTATACTTGGGCCACATCAACTGCCGTCGTGCCTGCCCAACGGGACGCAGGGCTGATGCCCAGTGGTCGATGGCGACCGCCTGTGGGGGGTACGAGGATTCTGCCATATCTTCTATATTCCAGGGTGTGATTATGGATCAACTGCCGCGGCGATTTCATGCAATCTTCGTTCTCGGATTAGCCCTCGGCTGGTTCCTCGTTGATACAGGCGCCTCCGAGGCTCAAGGCATCCGAGGCGGTGGTGGCCTGAGCGGCGGCGGTGGCCTGAGCGGCGGTGGCGGCTTGAGTGGTGGTGGCTTCGCTGGTGGCCTGAGCGGCGGTGGCGGCTTGAGCGGTGGCTTGAGCGGTGGCGGCGGCCTGAGCGGGGGCACGAGCGGCGGCAGCCTTGCGGGTGCTGCAACCTCCAGGCCTGACCGCATGTTTTTGACACCCATTCAAATTCAGTCCACTGGTTACATCGGTACGGGCGGCGGTGGCAGCAGCATAGGCGGCGGCATTGGTGGCGGCGGCATTAGTGGCGGTATTGGTGGCGGTATTGGCGGTATCAGCGGCGGTATCAGCGGCGGTCTTGGTGGTTTCGGCGGCGGCGGTTTTGGCGGCGGCTTGGGCGGCGGTATCGGCGGCGGCGGCTTCGGCGGCTTCGGCGGCGGCGGGATCGGCGGAGCGCTCGGTCTCGGCGGCGGTTTTTAGACGAAAAGTTAGCGAAACATAAGCAAATAGATAGCAGGGGCCGGCGCGCATCCGCGCCGGCCCTCTTCATTTCTTTCGCGCTGGATAAGGCTGATTCAAATTCGCGGATGCCCCGGCGCTGTGCGCCGTGGTGCTTCAGGCGGGTTTCTATGCGCCAGGTAGTATCCCAACTCCTTGTTTGCCCACACGCCTTCAGAAGCCTCGGAGCGCGCCAGCAGCCCTGGAACTCGTGGAGATGGCATCTCAGTCAACGTAAGGATCTGCTCCCAAGTCTTTGAGAATTTCTTGGCGTTGTTTCTCGTAAAGCATCAGATCGACACGCTGACGTCGGTGGCGGCGCTCGACGCGACGCTGGGCCTTGAGAAAGCGCGGTGCATATCTCTGCCAATCGATATTGCCGCCGCGGGCACCACGTTCCGCAAAGGCAGCTTGGCGCGTCGGGCCAAGACCTTCCAGCAGTTCGTCGTCCAGAGCTAGGAAGAATTGACAGCTGCCGGGGTCGCCCTGGCGGCCGGACCGGCCCGCCAGCTGGCGGTCGATACGGCGGGCATCGTGACGTTCCGTGCCCAGAACATGGAGCCCTCCCGCGGCAATGACTTCCGGATCCGGTTTGATGTCCGTGCCGCGGCCGGCCATGTTCGTGGCGATGGTCACGCGGCCGCGTTGCCCGGCCAGGGCGACGATCTGGGCTTCGCGGTCGTGCTGCCGGGCGTTCAGGACCTGGTGTTCGACACCGGCTTGATGAAGCAAGCCGCTAAGTTTTTCGGATTTTTCAACAGACCGGGTGCCGATCAAGACCGGCCGGCCAAGTTCGCGCATCCGCAGGATTGCCTCCACTGCCGCGGCGAACTTGGCATCTTCGGTCGGATAAACCTGGTCGGGCCATTGTTCGCGAATTACCCGACGGTTCGTCGGCACGGTGACGACCCAGATCTTGTAAACCCGGCGCAATTCCCAGAAATTCTGAGCCGCGGTACCGGTCATGCCGGAAAGCTTCTTGTACAGCCGGAAGTAACTCTGGAACGTGATTTGCGCGGCGTGATCGGCTGCCAGGGTGACGGGAACGCCTTCCTTGGCCTCGACCGCTTGATGCAGCCCTTCGCGCCAGTGGCGGTCGGGCATGCGGCGGCCAGTGTACTCGTCGATGATGACAACCTTGTCTTTTTCGATCATGTAGTGCTGGTCGCGCCGGAAGCGGAAATTGGCTTGGAGGCCGCGCTCGATGTGCTCGTGGAGCTTGTCCATGGCATGCGAGTGCGGACCCACGGGCGGGTTGGCATAGCGCACGATCTGCCGGCCTTCATCGGTCAGTTCGATCTTCTGTTTCTTTTCGTCGAGCGTGAAGTGCTTATCGCGGACCATCGTCTTGGCGATGCGGTCTACCCAGTGGTAGACAACCTGTTCTTCCGGCAACGCCGGGCGCGTAGGAGCGCTGATGATCAACGGAGTGCGCGCCTCGTCGATGAATATGTTGTCCGCTTCATCGACAATGGCGTAATGATGCTCGCGCTGCACCTTGGGGTCGAGCGGCTGGTTGAATTGGCCGTTGGCTGTCCAGGGCGCCCAGAACGGTGCCGCCTGGCTCTTGTTGCCACTTAGCTTGAGCCGGTCGCGAAGGAAGTCGAAGCCGAACTCGGAAGCCGTGCCGTAGGTCACGTCGGCACGGTAGGCCTGCGCGCGGTCGGCATCGGGCATCTGCATCTTCAGCACACCGACCGTCAAGCCAAGGGTCGTATAAATGGGCCGCATCCATTCCGCGTCACGGCCGGCGAGGTAGTCGTTCACGGTGGTGACGTGGACCCCTTTGCCTTGCAGTGCGTTCAAGTAGGCGGGCAGGGAGGCGACGAGCGTTTTGCCTTCACCGGTGGCCAGTTCGGCGAGTGCTGCGTGATGCAGAACGACGCCGCCTGCCAGCTGCACGTCGAAGGGCCGCAGCCGGACCGTCCGCACGGCAGCAACGCACACCAAGCCGAAGCCCTCGGGCAGCAAGCGGTCCAGGGACTCGCCGCCGCGCGCCCGGCCGCGCATCTGCATGGCGCGCTGCCTTAGCTCAGCGTCGTTGAGCCGGCTGAATTCTGTTTCCCAGTAGCGGATACGGTCGATGTGCAGGGCGGCTCGTGCCAGACGTCGTTGCGAAGGAAAGCCAAAGAGGGCCTTCAGATGATTGACCCAGCGTGAACCGAGCCTATCGGTGCTCGATGACCGAACGGGACCGGAGCTTTCTTCGGGCACAGTCGGGATCAAAGCCGCGGTTGCTGTCTCCAAAGCGGGTCACCCTTCGCCTGTTCTCTCCGCAGACAGACAGTAGCGGGGTGCGGAAGAGAACGAGCAAGAATTCTAGAGAGTCGTTCACAACTTGCAATACTCTTAAAGTAACAGAAAGCGCTCGTAGAATTGAAGCTTGTTTTTTAGCGCGCGCAAAAAAAGAGCCGCCCCGCCCGCTGTACCCCCTCTCCCAGGGCCAGCGCGGACTGGACGGCATATGAACCCTTAGTAGTAGGACCTTTACCGGGTCCGAGAGGCAAGCGCGAAGGAGTCCGTTCGTTCGCAGATAAACCAAACCGACCCTCGCGCTTGCCTGCTCGGTGGAAGGTCACTTGATGCAAAAGCAATTCCTGGGCCAACAGGCAATTTCTTTTTCCGAAGCACCAGTCTCGCTATGCGAAATGGGAGGAGGCAACAGGCGTTACGTGAAATCGAAGGTGTCCAGAACCGCGCGTTGCCTTTCGTCGCGATGGTGAATGGCCGCCCCCAGGTGCGGCGGGGAATGCCTAGAATCTGGGCAGACAGGGCATCTGCTAAAAGATAGCGGAGGCACAGATACTCCCTACTTTAACGAAAAAGCAGTCTAGCTTCGTAGGACGCCGTAGTATGCGGAACAAAGGCGTTTTGCTGGATTTTTGCAAGAAGCGGTCCGAAGATAGATATCGGGCAATTGACCGGAATTTGCCGCGCCTCTACAATTTGTCAGGATTTGCAAGGGTCCTGAGAAACTCGATGGGTGCCGGATGCCAGTAATTTTCCCGCATTCGTTTTGCTGTTCTCCCTGCAGATGTCGCCTGGCGGTCGCCGGGCAGTGACGCCGGGACAGGTTCTCTGTCTCTTTCGTGCGATCGCCACAATCCCCTTCGTTGCCGTGCTTGAAGATCGATGCGACCGGGCGGGCCCGTGTCCCTGCTGGGGAGAAGGAGTTCTGTATGGCCACTGACGTTCGTCTCAAGGAAATGCTGCCGGAGATCACCGAGGCCATTGTTGCCACCTACACGGAGTGCAGCCATAGCAACCATCTCGGCCATAAACCACTGCCCAGCCGCGAAGTGATAACGGACATCGTGGCGGACCTGTTCGATATTCTGTTCCCCGGGTTCGCGCGCAGGCAAAACCTGCATATAGGCAATGTCGAGTATCACGTCGGCGATTTGATCGACGGCTTACACGACAAGCTTACCCAGCAGATTGCTCGAGCCCTGCGACACGACTACGACGAGCGGAGCCCGCAGATCGACTTCGAGGCCCTGGCTCAGCAAAAAACCATTGAAATGCTCAAGCGGCTGCCCGACTTGCGCATGGTGCTCGAGCAGGACGTGCAGGCGGCTTACGAGGGGGATCCGGCAGCCAAGAGTTATTACGAGGTCGTCTTTTGTTATCCCGGCCTCGAGGCCGTCACCATCTATCGAATCGCCCATGAGCTGCTGCTCCTGGGCGTGCCCCTCATCCCGCGGATGCTTACCGAATGTGCTCACCAACGAACCGGCATCGACATCCATCCGGGGGCGCGCATCGGTCCCAACTTCTTCATCGACCACGGAACCGGCGTGGTAATTGGTGAGACGTGCGACATCGGCGCGCGCGTGAAACTGTATCAAGGCGTGACGCTCGGAGCCCTCAGTTTCCCGCGCGACGCGGAGGGAAACATAATCCGCGGCATGAAGCGTCATCCGACCCTGGAAGACGATGTTGTCGTCTACGCGAATGCCACGATCCTGGGCGGCGACACCGTGGTAGGCCATCACTCGGTAGTAGGCGCCAGCGTAATGCTGATGCACAGCGTCGACCCCCACACGGTGGTTTCGCTGGAAAAGCCTTCCTTGCGTATAAAAGGCCTGGAAACGAACGAGCTGCTGCCGAGATATCAAATCTGAAAGCAGTAGTCCGTAGAAGAGCATCGGATTTTGTGCTACCGATACGGTCTACTCCTCGCTCGCCAATGGCGCCATTTGGGCAGCCATCCAGTTCAGGCAACGAGCCCAGTTGGCTGAGGACCCAGGGGTCAGAGTGCCGAGGATCCTGGCACCGGCGGCGCCCGTGGAGGATGGGACGTTGGCGGGCACGCCGTCCATGGTCAACGCCGCCAGCATGCCGAATCCTAGCGCCTTGCGCGCCTCGCTGGGAACGCCGAACCGATCGGTCTTGTCGAGCGTGATTCCCGCGAGTTGCTGCTCCAGGAGATGCCAGAGGAGCCCGTTGCGCACGCCTCCGCCGCTGAGTAACACGTGCTGGAGCGGCACGTCCTTCGGAAGAAATCGACGTATGGCCTCCCCGATCGTCCGCGACACGAAGTGGGTGGCCGTGCACACGACATCGTGCAAAGACAAGCTTGCCTGGTGGGCCATCTGAACGGCCTGGGAGACGAATTCACCGGCGAAGTTTTGGCGCGCCATGCTCTTTGGGGGCCGGCGCAGAAAATAGGAATGGGCGTGCCAGCGTTGCAGCAGCGCTTCGATGCAGCATCCCTGAACGCCGTGCTTGCCGCCCTGGTCAAATGCTTCCTTTCCAGCCGTCAGCTGTTGCATCAGGCCGTCAAGGAGTGCATTGCAGGGGCAGACATCGAAACTGAGCGTCTGCGCCAAGCGCCCGCCTGCGGGCAAATAGGTGAGACGTGCAAGGCTACCAAGATGGATGAGGGCGCGGTTTTCCTCAGGATGGTGGAAGAGCAGGTAATCCGGGAGGGTTATGGGGGGCGCGCCGAGTCCGCCAACGACCAAGTCCCGCGAGCAGAAGTCGCTCACGGTCGTCACGCCCGTGCGCTCGGCCACGACCGCGGCCATTCCCAAGGCAAGGGTGGAAGGAAAGCGGCCCTCGGCTTCATGCCAGACCGTGTGTCCTGGGCACCCGAGGCATTGGACTTTCTGCAGGCTCAGGCTGGCCCGGTCTGCCACCTGACGGGCTGCCGCCGCAAACGTTTCGCCCAGCAGCCGGTGGAGAAGGCCCGCGTGTTTTGTCTCGGATTGGACTGATGCAGCCACCTGGGTGATCAGGTTGCGCAAATCGCGGGCATAGGGCTGGTGTACGGCCAGGACTGGATGGACGCGCAGTTCCAGGCCCACGCCCTCGGCTTCCAGCAGGGCTGCATCCACTCCATCCCCGCTGGAGCCCGACGCCAAGCCGATGAGCCAGCGCTTTGGCACGCTTGCGCTCCCCTATAGGAGGCTGCGCAGCTAATGCACCATTAGGAAATGGGTGCCATGCTTTGGTACTCCAAAGCATGCTTTCGAGTACGAAAGCATGGCACCCGCTTGATGCATCGCTGGCGCAATCCTCAATAAATGACCTTGTAGATAGGTTGGCTCCCTGAGCGAAGCGCAGGGCGTGCAACCCTTACTCCTCACCTGCAAATGAACTTACCACACAGCCTGGCTGATTTCAGGCGACGAGGGCCAGCGGTTGTGCCTGGCGCAGACATGCTTGTACGAAGCACTCGAAGAGCTGCATGTCCAGCGCGGAAGCGGTTTCGGATTCGGGATGCCATTGGATGCCGACGCAAAACCAATTGGCGTCGACCGCCTCGATGGCCTCGATAATGCCGTCCGGCGACAGGGCGCCGACGCGCAGCTTGGCGCTTACCTTCTGCACAGCCTGGTGATGATCGCTATTCACGCGGATCTCGCCGCCGCCATAGATCTCGTCGATCCGGGTATTCGGCTCAAGAAGCACGATGTGCCGGTGCGGGCCGCCCGAGGGGTCGCGGTGCGGCAGCGCGCGCGGTTGATCTTCCGGCAGATGCAGGAAGAGAGAGCCGCCGCAGACATTGTTGAGCTGCTGCATGCCAACGCCGATGGCGAGTACCGGCGACTGCCGTTCGACGATGCAGCGCACCAAAATCCGGTCGCTTTCCTCGCGGCGCTCGGCCATGGGCTGGACAGACGGGTGCGAGGGCAATTGCTGACGTCGAGGATCCATGTCCAGGCCGCCGCTCAGGAGTACGCCGTCCAACCGGTCCAGAAGAGCGCGGATTTCAGGTTCTTTGCCCAGAGGCGGTAGAATTACCGGCAGTCCACCCGCGGCGACGACGGCATCGTAATAGCCGGCATTGAGGCGAGCGTGGGCACTGGTCACTTTGCCGGCCGGCAGGAAATCGGCATTAATGCCTATGAATGGCCGGGTCTGTTGCGCTTTCATCTCTTCCCTCCTTGGAATCAGACGTGGACGTTTGTCCGCGCCGTCACGCGCTACCGGGGCTCCTTGCCCGCGGTCGGGCAGGCGGAGTATACCCACGGGGGCGAAACATGCTCAAGCCCGAGATTTTTGCCGCAGTGCGTTTGCTGTTCGCCTGGAGGCAAGATCAGCGGCCAATCACGTAGCGGTGAGGATCTACTTCTTGGCGAAGGATTTGCAATTCCAGGTCAGTGGGCGGCAGCGTCGTAGTGAGAGGATTCAGCGCCGTCAATGAGAAACCGGTTGCCTCTTGTACTTGCTGGAGTCGAACGCCGGGGTGCAGGCTGGCAACGCGCATGCGCTTGGTTTGTTCGTCGAAGTCCAGAACCGCCAGATCGGTAACGACGCGATGGGGACCCGAAGCCGGCGGCAGCCCGGCTGCCTCGCGCGCTCCCGGCCCGGTCAGATAGCCCGGAGTCGTGAGGAAATCGAGTTTTTCCACGAAGCGCCTGCTGTCGTGGTTGGTCACAACCATAATGCGCCGGCAGAATGAGGCAAGATCGTTGGCGCCGCCGCTGCCGGGTAGTCTGACCTTGGGACGCGTGTAGTCGTCCCCGATCATCGTGGAGTTCAAGTTGCCGTAGGCGTCGATTTGCGCCCCGCCCAGAAACGCGTAGTCGATCAGGCCACGTTGGCACGTCTCCATCACGTCGGCCATGCTGGTGGCCATCAATCCCCGATAGAACGTGCGCGAATCGCCGACACTGATCGGCATGGTGGGCAACAGCGGTCCGATGCCGCCCGCTTCGAAAACGATTCCCAAATGGGGAGCGTGGGTCCGCTGTGCCAGCATCGCAGTGGCGCAAGGCACGCCCGTGCCGACCGCGACCGTGCAGCCGTCTTCGAGGAGACGTGCCGCACAGCAGATCATGAGTTCCATGGAGTTATATGTCATGGCCTGGAGATTCACGAAGAAGGCGCGGTCTTGCGAGTATAGGAGGGCTGGTCTTTCTCGGTAACGGCCTCCAGTAAAAATTCTTGCCGGCGCAGCTCGCGCAGGCGCTCGAGCCCGCCGCAGCGTTGCAGATACTCCATGAAGTCGCGCGCGCCATAGATATAGTGGTCGAGAAACTCACGAAAGGCGTCTGGATCCTTCTCGACCTCCAGCCAGCGGCGCAGGTGGTCTTCGTCCGAGAAATACTCATACGGCATGTTGCCCGGGTAACTGCCGTAGGGCACCTCGCACACGGCATCGACGCAGAAGTAAGGAATGACAGTTCGCGATGGATCGCGCCGGATCTCGTCGTTGGGGATCAGCCGCTCGCAGGTGATGATGAGCTTCTTGGCCGCGCGGGCCAGGTCCAGGTCGGCGACAGTTATGCCCTGGATGCGGCAGTTGCCATAGGCGTCCGCTTCATGCACGTGAATCGCTGCGACATCGGGGTACAGGGCAGGCAGGGCGACGAGGCGTTCTCCGGTGAAAGGGCAAAGAATCTCACAGGCGGCGCTGCGGCGAAAGGTATCGGTGCCGAGCATCGACCGTGCCGGCAGGAACGGCAAGCCCATCGCTGCTGCCTTCAGGCGCACCGCCAAAGCGTAGTTGGTCCACTCGGTGCATGAGACCTCGCCTGATTCCAGCACGCGTCGCGCGTGCGGCGACAGGCCACGCGCCTCCAGGCCTACCACGTACGCGATCTCGACGCGCGCCAGGGTTTTCCCCCGGCCCATCAAGTTTCCGGCGCACAGGATCTGGAAATCGTGCGTCGCGGTGTGCCCGGCGAAGCCGAGGTCTTGTTTGCCTTGACGCAGGATCTCGTGCACCACGCTGATGGGTACGCGTGCGCAGCCGAAACCGCCGATGGCAAGGTAAGCGCCGTCCGCGACCAGGTGGGCCACCGCCTCGGCCACGGTCGTCAGCTTGCGTGTGAGCCCGCGCGGCTTGCTGGCGAAGTATTGACGTGCATGATTGGCAGAGGGATCTGTAAACGGGACACCGGTGCCCTGGGAGAGCGGGTTCATGCCTGGGTGATTCGATGTTCGCCGCCCGCCGGGAGCGGCCGCCGACCGGGAACAAAGGCATTCAGCGGTTTTCGTATTCGCGCAACAACTGGCGGAAGCGCGGATCCTGGCGAATGGCATCGAGATCGTGGTCTTCGCGCATGTAGCGGAAGTCGCGATAGCCAAGCTCAATGGCGAGCCGCAGGGTCCGCAGCGCTTGCTCGGGGCGTTTCAACAGCGCGTAGCTGCATGCCAGGTTGTAATGAGCCAGTGGATCCTTGGGCCGCAATTGCACGAGGCGCTTGTCGATAACGAGCCCCTGTGCGTAGCGGCCTTTGAGCGTGAGGTAATTCCCCATCACGCGCAAGACATCGACGTAATCGGGCAGGCGTTCCAGGATGCCGCCGTAGAAATCGATCTCGAAATCGAGCTGGCTCTGATCGGCCAGGCGAACCAGCGGCTGGCTCGTGGACGTCGGTTCGGGTCCCTCGTTCGATTGCTTCCCTTGATTCGCCATCTGCTTCCCCTCCCGCAGCGAACAGGGCTGGAGCTGGCCAAGGCGGCTCATCCCTCCTCCTGCGCCCCGATCTGATTATAACCGCCTTCAAGAGAAGTGCAAACGGCGCATGTCATCTCGGGTGCTTGTGGTAGCCTCTTTGCCGGGATCAAGCCGGGTGCAGCGTCAACACAGCGACCTCGGGGCGCACGCCAAAACGAAAGCGAAAACCGAAGCCCACGCCCTTGTTCACATAAACTTGCGTTTGGCGATAACGGTACATGCCGGCTGCAAAACGCCGTGCCCGCCGGCTCAGAGTCGGACGACCCAAACCGGGAACATGCACTTGTCCACCATGCGTGTGGCCGCTGAGCATCAAGTCACAGCGTCGTCCCTTTAGAATCTCCACCGTGCGTGGATTATGCGCGAGCACCACGCGCGGGACATCGGGCGGCAGGTCCGCGAACGCGCGCTCCAGGTCGCAGACCCGGCTCCACAGGTCCTGCAAGCCGATCAACTGCAACGTTGCCTGTTGCCTGCTCAGATGCACGGCCTCGTTCTGCAGAACCTGGATGCCCCGAGCCGACAGCGCGCCGCTCACCTCACGATGCAAGTGCCGGTAGCGGCGGAAACCAAGTGCGTTGCGGACGGAAAAATCGTGATTGCCGAGGACTGCAAACACGCCGTGCGGCGCGGAGAGCTGGCTCAAACACTCGGCGACGGGCTGAACGTATTTGAAGCCATGATGGATAAAGTCGCCCGTCAGGACTACCAGGTCCGGGCGCTGGGCCTGAGCCAAAGCGACGGCTTCGGAAAGGTAATCAGCTGTGACTTGCCGGCTACAGTGGAAATCGGAAAGCTGAACGATGCGAAAGCCGGCGAACGCACTGGGCAAGCCGGTGATGGGAACATCGCAGCGGTTCACTTCCAACCAGGTAGGCTCAACGCGATAACCATAACTGACGCGTGCCCAGCTGCGGCCGATCCATCGGGCCCAGCGTCCACGAGCGCGGCCTCTACGCGCTTCGGTGCGCATCCAGCCAACCAGCTGTGGAAGCATTATGAGGCCTCTCCTACACGCAGGTCCACGTAGAACCCAATTCTCGCGCGAAGAGACTCGCTAGACGCCGTGACTGGCCAGTGCCAGACACTCCGCGTGTGCCGAGTGACACTGAGGCGATCATGCGGCGAACGGCAAGGATGTGTGCGCATGTGTGCGGTGGTATGTAGCGCCCTGATTACAGATCTTCATCCGGGGCTTCTTCGTCCTCCTCTTCATCGTCTTCTTCGTCGTCCTCGTCCTCGTCGAGTTCTTCATCTAAATCGTCGAAGTCCTCATCGTCGTCAAGGTCTTCGAATTCTTCGTCGTCCTCGAATTCCTCGTCCTCTTCATCCAACTCTTCATCGAATTCCTCGTCGAAGTCTTCTTCGTCGTCCTCGAATTCCTCGTCCTCTTCGTCTTCGTCTTCCGTGTCGTCGTCTTCGCCTTCGTCCTCGGCTTCTTCGTCCTCATCTTCGGCCCGGCGTGCGAACAGCGAGGGTACTTCCTCCAAGCGTCCGCCGGACTGCAACCTCCAGGGAGATCCCTGTTCCGCTTCTTTCCAGGAAAGAATAAGCGCTGTGCCACCGAACATTAGAGTGTCCTCAGTTATTGGAGTTCAAAAGGGAGGGTGCATCCTGCACATCCTCATGCTCATCGGCAATTGCGAGTCAGAACCAAAGCGGGCTCTGTTTTTTCCGTGTTCTTTCGGAGGCCGTCTGATTACGGTGGGACACTCCAAGGGTCCATGGCCCACGGCCAATCGAGTCCAGGGAGGAGCCACCGCTCTTTTGCAGTATCATGCTTTGTAATCGCCCCTTACGATTTCGCGTTGGGTGATGGTACTCTCTTCGTAGTAAAGTTGTTCCAGCTTGTCAAGCCGCCGTAAAGTCTTCTGCTTATTCATTCTCAAGGCGGTCCAGAGAGCGCTCGACAACGCTCTTCCAGGGACGAACCAGAGCGGCCGTAGGGGCTGAATGGCCTGTGCCGAAGACGGGGATCGCCCGATCATGCACAGCCATTTCCTCGGCCCCCGGCAACCAGAGCTATTGCGACCTAGACTTTCACATGGGACGATTAAGAGGATCTGTCGCCATCGTTTTGCGATGAGAGCGACTGAAGCCCTAATGATTTACGACGGGAGGTACTCATCATGTCTCGGCAATGGCTCTCAATCGTCGGGCTCGTGGTGGCCGGTTCGCTGATCGCGTCCGGCTCTGCCCTGGCGCAACGAGGTGGCGGCGGCGGGCGCGGGGGTGGGGGTGGCGGTGCCGGCGGCGGCGGCATGCGCGGTGCTCCGGGCGGCGGCTACGGCGGTGGCGGCTGGGGCGGCCGCGGCGGCTACTACGGTGGCAACTATGGCTACCGAGGCTATTATCCCAGGTATGGCTACGGGTACGGTGGCTACGGTTTCGGGATCGGCCTCGGAGTTTATGACTGGCCTTATGATTATTACTATGGCGGGGATTACTACCCCTATTACCCGCCCTACAGCGGCGCGTATGATCCGTCGCGCTATGCGGGTTACGGTCCGCCTCCTTCGAGCCCTCCCGCATCGTATTATCCGCCCGCATATTCTCCGACCCCTCGGCCAACTCAGACGGAGGCGAGCGCTCAGGTAGCGGTCCACGTCCCCGCCGACGCCAAGATCTGGTTCGAGGGCACCGAGACTTCTCAAACCGGTACCGACCGCCTTTTCGAATCGCCTCCAATTCCAGCGGGCCGGGAGTATGCCTACAATGTTCGCGCTCAGTGGAAGGACGGAAATCGAGAAGTCAACCAGACGAGGCACGTGACTGTCTTTGCCGGCGATCGCGCGACTGTGGATTTTACAAGACCGTCGGCGAATGAACCGTCAATCATGCCGAAAGCCTCGGATCCCGTCGGCAAATGAGCCGGCCTGTAACCGCGACTCAAAAGTGACCGTTGCCGGTGGTTCGCAAGTAAATCAGCTGTAGCGTTGCGGGTTGGCCCCCGCCGACAGACCGCTCCCGCGGTCTTGAGCAAGCTGGGGCCAACCCGTGCCAGCCGATCCATCCCTTTCAGCGAGATCCCACGCGATCCTCTAATCTCATTCCTCGCCCCCGCGCTCTCATCTTCCCTCGCGGTACTTAATCCCTTGTTTGGCTTTCTCTCTCGCCTTTCTCCCGTTCGCGCTGCCTGCTATAAAACAAGATGTACCTGCACTCCAGCTTCGATGAGGCAGCCATGCAGTTCCAGTTCGATATGTCTGCCCGATGTTTTCCTCCGGTGGAAGCCCCGGCGGCGCCGGCTTCCGAGGTTCAGCAACTCCTTGCCCAAATTCTGGAAGTGCAAAAGGAACAACTTGCTCACTTTCGGGCCCTTCTGACGGCACACGACGGCGGAGCGCGCTGGAAGGCGTTCCTGGCCAGGTGGCGCGAAGATTTTCCCGACCTCTCCGAAGGCTGCCGGCAAGCTTTGCCCATTCTCGAGCGATCCTATGGCAAGCTCATTGCGGAACTGACCGAGAACCTGTCGCAGAGCGGCTCCGACGCCCTCGAAAACGACTTTGCCTTGCAGGAATTCCTCGATCGGTTCGGCATGCGTTTGAGCCAGCTCGGCACCATTTTGAACCTGGTGGCACCTTTTGCGGAAGCTGGCTCACCGAGCGAATCGGCTTGACAGCACTAACAAATGGGGTCAACGGCAAGAGTTGAAATTTCAAACGCTCGCGGGGGCGCGGTTGCGCTGTCCTGCCCTGTCCAGCGCCGAGCGCACGGTTCGGGCCAGATCCTGCGGCTGATACGGCTTGCCCACGAATCCCAGCAGCCTTTCGTGATCGGCTTCGCTGACGTGCTCGGCAGAGTAGCCGCTGGCAAACAGCACGCGCACGTCCGGGTCGAGCTGCAGCAGTTGCCGGAAGGCGTCGTGACCCGACAGGCGCGGCATGGTCAGATCGAGGATCACCAGATCGATCGATTCGGGTCCGTGGCGATAAATGTCGACGGCTTGCTGGCCGTCCTCAGCCAGCACCACCTGGTAGCCGTAGCGTTCTAGAATGGCGCGGCCCAGGTTGCGAATCATCGGCTCGTCGTCCACGAGCAGAATCGTCTCATGGCCGCTGCAGGGCAGCTGCGCTGGCGCGCAGGTGGCGGCCGTTTCGTGAGGCACGCAATAACGGGGTAAATAGATGTCAAAGCGCGTTCCCTGGTCCACTTCGCTATAGCAGTCGATCCAGCCCTCGTGCTGTTTGACAATCCCGAAGACCATCGCCAGCCCAAGTCCGGTTCCCTTACCCGGGCCCTTGGTGGTGAAAAAGGGCTCGAAGATGCGTTGCTTGATTTCCGGCGCGATGCCATGTCCGGTATCCTCCACGCGCAAGCGAATGAACTCGCCCGGGCGCGCTTCCAGGCGGAGGCGCGCGAAATTCTCGTCGAGCGTCACATTGGCGGTTTCCAGGAGCAGACGGCCGCCCGTCGCCATGGCATCGCGCGCATTCAGACACAAGTTCATGAGGACCTGGTTCAACTGGCTGGGATCGGTGTTCACCGTCCACAGGTCTGGTGCGCAGCGGATCTCCACGTTGATGCGCGGGTCGATCGTGCGGCGCAGCAAGGCGACCGTCTCCTGCACGAACGTGTTGAGGTTGGAGGGCTCCAGCCGCAACGTCGTGCGCCGCGAGAAGCCCAGGAGCTTGCTGGTGAGTTCGGCGGCTCTGAGGGCGGCTGTTTGCGTCTCACTCAGGAGTTGAGCTTCGGAGCCTTCGGCCGGACTGGCCATGCGCAGCAAGGAAACGTTGCCGACGATCACGGTGAGCAGGTTATTGAAATCGTGGGCAACCCCGCCTGCCAACTGGCCGATCGCTTCCATTTTGCCGGTTTGGCGCAGCTGTTCCTCGAGGCGGCGGCGCTCGGTAATGTCGCGGGCGATGCCGATGAGCCCCAGCGGCCGTCCGCCCAGATCGAAGAAGGGTGTTTTCAGCACTTCGAGCAGCGCGCGCCGCTGGTCGGCGTATTCGATCCATTCTTCCGTTCGTTGCGGAGAACCCTCGGCGAGGGCTTGGCGTTCTTTCTCCTGGTAAGACAGCGCCCGCTCGCGCGGCGCCAGGTCCAGGTCGCTCAACCCCACGAGATCCGCTTCGCTCCGGCCGATGTATTTCTCAAACGCGGCGTTGCAACCGAGGTAGTCTCCCTTGCAGTCCTTGTAAAAAATCAGGTCGGGTATGGAATCGATCAGGCGCCGCAGGAAGGAATGCTGATGGGCCAGTGCTTCCGCCGCGCGTTTGCGCTCGGTGATGTCACGCGCATGCACCACCATGCCGCGAATGTGCGGATCGTCCAGCAGATTGTTGCCGACTCCTTCGAAATGAACCCAGGAGCCGTCGGCGTGGCGCAGGCGGCACTCGCGGGCGGCACCGACCCCAGGCGTCTGGGTCCGGTAGGAGAACACCGCCCAGATGGCCGCCCGGTCCTCGGGATGGATGTATTCAACGATGTTCCTGCCGATGCACAATTCCTGGGGATAACCGAGTATCCTTTCGAACGAAGGACTCATGTAACGTATCGTCCCACTGGCTTCGACGATCGTGATGATGTCCGATGAATTCTGCACGAGAGAGCGGAATCGGGCCTCGCTTTTCGTCAGGGCCTCGGCCGCCTTCTTGCGCTCGTCGATACTCATGCCGCAGAAACAAATCCCGGTGATCTGGTTGGACTCGTCGATCACGGGCGACCAGCTGAACTCGAACCAATGGGGGGCCCCTCCGCAACCCATGAGTTCCAGTTCCACCGTCCGCGACTGACCCGTCAAAGCCAGGGCGAAGCACTCCTGGAACGCCTCAGCGCCCGGAACGCGGAAATAGCTTGCGATCGAAGCGCCTTCACGGATGTCCCAGCCAAAGAAGGCGTGGCTCAATTCGGAGGCGACCCGATTGAACGCTCGGATATTGTGCTGGCGGTCGACCAGGATGAACGACTGCTTGCTGTTGTCGAACAGTGCGCGCAAGCGCGTTTCGGATTCCTTGAGCGCCTCCAACATGTGTTTGCGCTCGGTGATGTCGCGCTGGGTGCCCCAGGCGCGCAGCACCTTGCCGTCCTCAACCGTGCCGACCAGGTTGTTCTGGAATACGCGTGATTGACCGGAGCGGTCTGACTCGTAGGACTCGGCCGCCACCAGTCGGTACTGCGAACGAATGAAACTGAGCATCACGTTTTCATTGCGCGCGTCGGAGCGGGCCAGGAGTTTGCTCAGCCGGGCTCCTACCAGATCCCTTGCGTGCGCATAGCCGAAGGTCCGGGCGAAGGTATCGTTGCATTCGGCCAGATAGGCGTAATGATAGAAGGCTTCGAGCTGCTCATCCTCGGGAAGATCCACGGAGATCGGCTGGTCCAATTCAATGCGCCATATCCCCTCCGCGCTCTGTTCGACAAACGCCCGGTAGCGATCCTCGCTGTTGCGCAGCCCCTCCTCCGTACGCTTGCGCTCGATGGCGATTCCCGCAAGGTGAGTGGCCCGTTCGATCAGGCGCAAATCGGCAGAGTCGGGCCGGCGCGGTTGGCGATAATAGATCGCGAAGGTTCCGAGGACTGACCCGCTGGTGGAGAAAATCGGGCTGGACCAGCAAGCGCGCAGCCCATGCGCTAAAGCCAGGTCGCGGTATTCGGCCCAGAGCGGATCGGTGGCGATATCTTCAACAACGATCTTTCTGCCCAGATAAGCTGCCGTGCCGCACGAGCCGACGCTCGGACCAACGGCCACGCCATTGATGGCCTGGTTATAGGCGTCCGGCAGGTTGGGGCCGGCGCCACACTGAAGTTGATGGGTGTCCGGATCGAGGAGCAGGATCGAGCAGAGCATTCCCTGGGATTGTTCTTCCATGGAAAGGCTCAAGACGCGCAAGACTTCCGGCAGCGGGGCGCCGGTAGCGATCAGTTCGAGAACTTGCTTCTCGGCCGCCAACAAGGCTTCCGTTTGCTTCCGTTCGCTGATGTCGGTTACCACGCCATAGATGCGCAGCCTGTCGCTATCGTTGCTCTGGCTTGCCACCATGCTGTTGCGCACCCAGCGAAGCGATCCGTCTGGCCAGACGATCCGATACTCTAGCTCGACGGCGGGCACGATGGATTGTCTGAGCTGACGGAAGGCCTCCGTCACTTTGGGCCTGTGCTCGGGGTCAATGATGTCGAACCAGCGGTCCATCGCAGCGGCGTAGAATTCCGGCGGCCGCCCGGTGACCTTCTCGACGACCGGAGAGTGGTAGCTCTGCACGAACTGGCCGCTGCTATCCAGCTCCACGCTCCAGACGTAATCGGAGACGGAAGAGAGCACGCGGCGCAGGCCCGCCTCCATCTTTTTGAGGTGGGCATGGTGTTCGCGCTGCTCGCGAATGTCGCGCGCCGTGATCAGCCCCAGGGTCCTGGGCTTGAGGTGCAAGCGTGCAATCGAGATATTGACTGGTATCCAGACTCCACCCGCTTTGTTGCGCAGGTAGAAGCCTTCTTGCGAATGGAAGAAACTTGTCTTGCCCAGGGCCAGCCGGAGCCGTTGTAATCCCCCCTTGACCTCGGAGCGAAAGATGTAGGTCACCTGCATCTGCAACAGCTCGGCCCTGGTAAACCCGCTCAAGCGCTGCGACATCGGGTTCACGTCGACGAGCTGCTCGGTCTGCGGGTCGAACAGGAAGAGCGCGTCACTACTTTCCTCGAAGAGCGTTTGCGCAAGTTCTTCCCGGTTGTAGGGCATCATGATCGTTCCTCGCCGGACTGTTCGGGAACCGTGACCAGACCGGTCGGAACCTCTTTATCGACCCAGCACGAAATCTGTATTTCCACCGAAATTAAATCCTCCAAGAAGGCCGGTATCCGGTTTTGCGATCAGGTGGGCACACTCCAGTATAGATTGCCATTTTCGGCACGTTCCGCAGCGTACGGTGGTCCCGGCCGGTTTTGCTGCGTGCCAGGTGTGACTTGTGCCGCCATGTCATATGCCGGATGGTGGACGGCAGGACCGGCCGCAGGCACGGTGCGACCCGAAGCGTTGACATATGGAGCTCCACTTCGATAAGCTCACGTGCGGCGATGGGGTTCGCCATAACCGCGACGGTTCTCGCATGGGACCGTGGCTGATAACTCCTACTTGGGTGGTTCTCCATTAGGTAGGGGTTGTCTTGGAGACATCGAAGGCCCCACCAGGTGGACTGACCTCCTGGTGGGGCTTTCTCGTTGCGCTCCAGGCGTTCCCGCTGAGAGAAGGAGAAGAGGTTTGAAGGAAGCTCTTTTTCTGATCGGTAACGCGTTGGCTGACCTGCTGACCCATCGCGTGGTTGCCGTCTTGCTCGGGGGCGCCACCGGCACGTACCTGCGTTACGTATTGGGCAAGTGGATCGGGAGGCGGTCCTGGGCTCAAGGATTTCCGTTCGGGACACTGATTATCAACGTTTCTGGGTCTTTTATTTTGGGGGCCGCCGCCACGCTCCTGCTGGACTGCCTGCCGCCTGGTTATGAGAATTGGTACTTGCTCGTTGGCACAGGCTTCTGCGGAGGGTACACGACCTTCTCCACGTTCGAACTGGAGACGCTTAATTTGATTCGTGACGGCAGTTGGCGTCTGGCCCTCGTGAATGTAGTGGCCAGCCTACTTCTGGGATTCCTGGGAGTTGTTCTCGGCGTGGGGCTCGTGAGCGCTGTCTTGCCCGGGCGGTGAGGCCCCGGCCTGGGCTGGAAGTAGTTCCGCGTTCCAGAAGTGTGTCTGCTACGTCCGATTGAGGGCGCAATTAAGTTTTGAAACGCGACCTCAAAAGACAGCAACCAACCGGTACAGGCCCGAAGCGGCGTGGGCAGGCAATAGGAAACAGCAGTGAATAGTCTCGATCTGCGTGGTGAAACAATCCATCGACTCCTACGAGAAATGGGGATGCGGCGCTCCTTTTAACCCGCCCCCTGACGGGGCTCGGCTCGCTGGCGAGCCGAGCCCCGTCAGGGGGCGGGTTAAACGTCCCTGCTTCTCCACAACGCCTTGTCGCTTGAAGGATGCCCCTGTACAGTACACTTTTCCCAAGAGTCTAGGGAAGACTCTGGATCGATCTTCCCTCGGACAAAGGCAGTCGGGATGGCGGAAGTTCTTGATTGGCGTTCCTATGCGGATCAGCCAGCCCTTGTCCGCCGCGCCGTTCAGGCGCTGACCGAAGGCCAGCTTGTGGTTTTCCCAACGGACACTGTCTACGGCATCGCGGCCAGCGCACTCATACCCGAGGCCGTCGAACGGCTCGTCCGCAGCAAGGGCCGGCCCGAAGACAAGCCCATGGTACTGGCGCTCGCTCGTGCCTCCGAGGCCCTCGACTGGGTTCCGGAGATGAGCGCGCTCGGGCGCCGGCTGGCGCGGCGCTGCTGGCCCGGAGCGGTGACCCTAGTATTCGCTGTCGGCACCGAGCACGGGGCGACGACACAGCTAGCCGACAGTGTGCGTCAGCGAGTCAGCTCCCAAGGCAACCTTGGCTTTCGCGTTCCTGCTCACGAGGCCATCCTGCAAACACTCGCTCAACTTCCCGGGCCGCTGGTGCTCACGAGCGCGAATCGAAGCGGCGCGGCCCCGGCGACGAGCGCTCAAGAAGCTTTGGAGGCGCTCGGGGAGTCCGCGGCGCTGGTTATCAATGACGGACCGAGCCATTTTGGCCAGGCTTCGACCGTCGTGCAGGTCGGCGGCAATACGTGGAAGGTGCTACGGGAAGGAGTCGTCTCCCAGGCGGATCTGAAGAGACTGACCGCGCGCGTGATCGTGTTCGTCTGCTCGGGAAACACGTGCCGTAGCCCCATGGCGGAGGCGATCTGCAAGAAGCTGCTCGCCGAGCAACTGCACTGCATGCCCGAGGAATTGCCGGAACATGGATTTATCGTGCTTTCCGCCGGCTTGGCGGCCATGATGGGAGAGAGGGCGGCCCCGGAGGCCGTCGCGGCCGCCCGCGAACTGGGGGCTGACTTGAGCAGCCACGCCAGCAAACCCTTGACCTTGAGCTTGCTGGCCAAGGCCGACGACATCATCGCCGCCACTCGCGGCCATCTCCTCGCCTTGGCCGCACGTGCTGCCGATGCAGGGGTTCGACTTCGCATGATGTCGCCGGACGGCCTTGATCTCCCGGATCCGATCGGATGCGATCAAGAGGTCTATCGGGAATGTGCTCGACAGATCGAGCGCGATCTTGGCGTGCTGCTTCCGGAATTCCTACAAGAAAACACCATTTCCGCCGCGCTTCCGTGACCGCCGTCTGGGCTTCGCTCAATCCCAGCTCCGGGACCGGTCAGCAGCGGAACTTAAAGCGAAACCAACCATGAAAGTCGCGATTGGCAGCGATCACCGCGGCTATGAAGTAAAACGGCGCATTATCGGCCTGCTCGAGCGCTTGGGGCACGAGGTCCTCGACATCGGCCCCGGCAGCGGCGAGAGCGTCGATTATCCCGACTTCGCCTTTGAAGTGGCTTGGGCTGTCAGTGAGCAGCGCGTCGATCGCGGAATTCTTATTTGCGGCACAGGAATTGGGATGTGCATTGCCGCCAACAAGGTGCGCGGAGTGCGTGCTGCGCCATGCCACGACAGCATCACCGCGGAGATGAGCCGCCGGCACAACAATGCCAATATTCTTTGCCTGTCCGCGGACTTGCTTGGAGGCGAGCTGCTGGACCGCATGGTGCGCATCTGGCTGGAAACCGAGTTCGAGGGCGGCCGGCATGCACGGCGTGTCGAGAAGATCGCACGTTTTGAGATGCAGGAACGCCGCCGGGAATCGGGAGCCCGGGACCAAACCACCCCAGACCAATAGCATCGGTTTCTCTTGCTCGGCCCGTCTTGGCAGGCCGCGCCCGGCGGATGAGCATACTGCATTAGCGCTTTGAAAGAATCACGGCTGCAATCGTCGCGACGCCACAGTTGAGGTTTCGGACAGCTGAGACTTGAAAGTTCTGAGAAAGCTGGCGGACGGTTTGACGCTCTGGTACGCGGTTCCTACAGTTAACGGAGGTCAAATCCGGCCGGGATCTTGCCGGCATCGAATAGGCGGGCGATCTAAATCCTGTATCTCAGGATCGCCCGGATACGATCGTTTCTTTACCCGGGAGGTGTTTCGTGCGAAGCAAGATGTTACTAGCGTGTGTGGCAGGCGTCGTGTTCGGCGTTGCCGGCGTGAGTCGCGCGGAGGAGCAAGCGCAGGCCATCATCGACAAGGCGATCAAGGCCAAGGGCGGTGAGGAAGCGCTGGCGAAGTACAAGGCCGTGACGTCCAAGGGCAAAGGCATGTTCTATGGGATGGGCGATGGCATCCCGTTCACGATGGAAACCGCCGAACAACTCCCCCACAAGACCAAACAGGCGGTGAACGCGGAAGTCGGAGGCAATCCTTTCAAAATGACCACAGTCATTAATGGCGACCAAGGTTGGGTGAACACCAACGGCGATACGACGGATATGGAGAAGGAACGACTCGATGCTCAAAAGGGCCTACTCCACGCCGACTTTGTCATTACGCTCATCCCGTTGAAGGACAAAGCCTACACACTTAGCCCGCTTGGCGAAAGCAAACAAGGCGACAAGGCGCTCGTCGGCGTCAAGGTGAGCCGGAAAGGCCATAAGGATGTGAGCCTCTTCTTCAACAAGGATACCGGGCTCCTTGCGAAGGCCGAATACAAGGGCATGGACATGACCGGGCAAGAAGTCAACCAGGAAGTGACTTTTGGCGATTACAAGGACGTCGACGGCATTAAGGAGCCAATGAAGATCACCATCAAGCACGACGGGCAAAAGTACATCGAGAGCGAAACGACCGAGATGAAGCACCACAAAAAGCTCGACGTCGGCGTCTTCGCTAAACCGTAACTACAGTCAAAACTCGCAGGGCACGAACGCAATAGGAGCGACTCGTGCCCTGCGTGCTCGTCTAAATGGCCGTGTGCCAAATGGCTGATACTAGCCCGGGGCGTTAGCGAGGACCTCACTGACGCTTCGGGCTAGTATCAGCGGAATTTTGCATAGGGATATAGCTGGGCGTCGTACTTTGCCGCTGCCCACCAACCTGAACAAAAACTAGAGTCAGCCCCATCTCCTTTGCCGGCCCGCTCTCGCTCCACCGAACTCCAAATTCCACAAGGCCTCTCTTCTGATGGAGTTCGTGCGCATGCGGCCTATACTCCTTGACCATCGCTCTAGGATGATAAACTAGACAAGAGGGTCGAACACCAAGCAACCAAGGACAGCTGCGGCTATGGCTGACGATGCACGCTTCTACCTGACCACGGCGATCGACTACCCCAACAGCCGGCCGCACATCGGCACCGCGTTCGAAAAAATCGGAGCCGATGTCCAGGCCCGCTACCGGCGCATGGAGGGGTACAACGTCTACTTCCTCATGGGAAATGACGAAAACACCGTCCGCGTCGCGCGCCGGGCAGCCGAGCTGCAGCGCGCCCCCAAGGAATACTGCGACGACATGGCCCGGCAATTCAAGGAGGTCTGGAGCGCCCTCGACATCAGCAACAACGATTTCATCCAGACTAGCGAAGCTCGCCACCACCTGGGCTGCCGGAAGTTTATCCAAAAGGTCTACGACAACGGCCATATCTACAAGGGGAGTTACGAAGGCCTCTACTGCGAAGGATGTGAATCGTTCAAGACGGAAAAGGAACTCGACGAGCAGGGCAAGTGTCCCAATCACCTCGTTCCTCCCGTGAAGCGGAGCGAGCCCTGCTATTTCTTTGCGCTATCGAAGTTCCAGACCCAACTCTTGGAGTTTTATGAGCAACATCCCGATTTTATCCAGCCGGAGGCGCGGCGCAACGAAGTCTTGAGTCTGGTGCAAGGCGGCCTGCAAGACATCAATATCACACGGTCAGGGCAGGACTGGGGCATTCGTGTGCCGTTCGACGAGGCCTTCGTCATTTACGTGTGGTTCGATGCCCTGCTGAATTACATCACGGCCATAGGGTATGGGACGGATGAAACGCTGTTCCAGAAATGGTGGCCGGCCGACGTGCATTTCATCGGCAAGGACATCACGCGCTTTCACTGCGCCCTCTGGCCGGCCATGCTCATGGCTGCCGGCGTGGAGCCGCCGCGCTCGGTGTTTGCGCACGGCTTTGTCTATCGCAAGAGCGAGGAGACCGGCGAGCTGCAAAAGTTCAGCAAAACGCTGGGCAACATCATCGAGCCGATGGACATCATCACGCGCTTCAGCGCGGAGGCGTTCCGCTATTACTTTTTGCGCGAATGTCCTTTTCCCGGCGACGGCGAATTTAGCTGGCAACGTTTTGGCGACGTGTACAACGCGGATTTGGCGAATAACCTGGGCAACCTCTACAGCCGGGTGGTCCGCCTCGTTGCCCAAAACTACTCGGGACACCTCGAGGCGACGGCTGGCCTCGAGCCGGGCGTCATCTACACCGACGTGGATACCGAAACCACGGTCCAACAGGTGCAGGCCCACATCGAGGCTTGCCAGTACAACCAGGCGCTGCTGCGCATCTGGCAGCAGATCCTGGACCCGGCCAACCAGTACACGGACAAGAAGGAACCCTGGAAACTGGTCAAAACGGATGCTCAGGCGGCCAAGGGCGTGCTTTACGATCTGGTCGAACAACTCCGAGCCGTGGCGATCCTCTTGAAACCGTTCCTGCCGCGCAGCGCGGAAACGATTTACAGGAGTTTCAACTTCCCCCAACCCTGGGAAGCCGTGCGCCATGAGGACGTTTGGATTCATCCTCTGCAGGGGGAAGACCTGCGGCTCCTCTGCCGTCTGGAAGATGGCAAGGCGAAGCCGCTCTTTCCGCGCATCGGCTGACTCCTGCTGAAATGTGGGCAGACTGCGTGTATTCCCATCCATGTAGGCATGCTTTTCGTTTGACCGCGAGCCAGGGGCGAGCGCGTCAACAGACAGGGCCTGTACCCTTCGATGGACGCGCTCGCCGCCGGCTCACGGTTAGACGATTCCCCGGGTAGTCCTAGAACCTGAGCCGCTTGACACGTTTCCCTATTTGCGATCACATAGAGATAAGGAGATTCTGTCTCCACGGGTGAACTGCTTCTCGGGAGCCTGCGTACCAACGATATAGGGCCAACGTGGAGATACTCGATCCTCTGATCAATTGCTCGGATGAGGAGTTGCTGGCCCGTTTTTGCCGTGGTCAGGCGGACGCCTTTGGAGCATTGTTAAAGCGCTACGAACGCGAGCTATACGGGTATCTACGGCGTTACCTGGGTGATAGCGATCTCGCTGAGGACGTATTTCAGAACACGTTTGTGCAGCTGTACATCAAGAGCGGGCAGTACGAGATTGGCCGTCCTGTACGTCCCTGGCTTTACACCATCGCCACCCACCAGGCTATAGATGCCCTGCGCCGGAACGGTCGCCATCAGGCACTGAGCCTGGACCAAAACCAAAAAGAGATGGATGATGGAGAGGTTCGCAGTCTGCTGGAATTGCTGGAAACCCGCGGCCCGGGCCCGGTAGACCTGGCCGAGGCGGAAGAACGCAGGCAACGCGTGCGCGCCAGTGTTGAAAGCTTGCCCGATTTCATGAAACAGGTAGTTATCCTGGCTTATTACCAGGGGCTCAAGTATCGCGAGATCGCCGAGATCATGGAAATCCCGGTTGGCACGGTAAAATCGCGGCTCCATGCCGCCTTGGTCAAACTTCAAGAAGCCTGGGCGGCGGTGCCCTCGCTGAGAGAGTTCTGAGAAAAGCAATGGAAGAGAATCTGCTCGGTTATCTTCTGAATGCCCTCGATCCGCGTGAACGACGTGACGTGGAATCGTACTTGCTGAGCCACCCCGAAGCGCGGCAGCGGCTAGAGATGATTCGCCAGGCCATTCAGCCGCTGGCTGCCGATCAGGACGCTGTCGAGCCGCCTCCCGGTCTGCGGACGCGCGCCATTGCGCGCGTCGCCGACTACCGCTGCCGCCCGTTGCCGCGAGCGCCGCAGGTGCGAAGTGCCCGCGACGTGCAGCGTACCTGGTGGCGGCGGGCCGACGTACTCGTGGCGGCGTCGCTGCTCCTCGTTTTTTCACCCTTGGTAGTTCCGGGAATCGCCTACCTGCACCATCGCCGGGACATCGCTTCCTGCCAGAACAACCTCCGCAGTTTCTACATGGCGTTGATGACATATAGCGACCAGTTCGACGGCGATCTCCCCAAGGTTGAGAAAGAGCCTCCTCGTAATTTTGCAGGAGTTTTCGTTCCCATTCTCCACGACGGCGGCTATCTGCGCGACGTCAGCGTGAGCTGTCCCGCGAACGGCAGCAATCCACCGCAATGCGTGACGCTGGCAACCCTCAAAACACTGCATGATTCCCAGCCTGAAAAGTTCCGGGAGTACACCAGCGAGCTAGGAGGCTGCTATGCTTATCCCCTGGGTTACTGGGGGCAAGGAGGCCAACTTTGTGGCCTGCGCAGGGCGCCGGATCAACCGCACATTTTGCTGCCCATCATGGCAGATCGGCCGCCGTTCGATTCCACCGGCGGCGATCCTTCATTTTATGTCGGTAACAGCATCAACCACGGCGGCAAAGGCCAGAACGTCCTCTACCTGGACGGGAGCTGCAGGTTCTGTACGGACCGCCATGTCGGTGCGGACGCCAACGATATCTATCTCAATGCAGATCAGCGGCTCGAGGCGGGAGTCAACGCTTTGGACTCGGTGCTGGCGGCCAGCTCAGTCCACCCCTGTCCGCCGGAAGAATAAGCCTCGTCTCAAGCGCCGCGCGAGATGACTGCTTTGGATTTTGTCGGCCGGATTGTCGAGCCGTCCTACAGCTTATTGAGCGACTGTTTACTCCCAGCTTCTACGCGGGATGGACCGGCACTTCGGCAACTTCCGCCGGCGCCGGGGCTCCCTTCGGTAGTTTCACGACCAGGACCGAGCAGGAGGCCTCGCGCATCACTTTTTCCGCGACGCTGCCCATCAAGAGTCTTTCCAGGCCAGTCCGGCCATGCGTGCCCATGACGATCAGGTCGATCCCCGCGTCGGTCGCATAGCGGACGATCTCCATGGCGGGATCGCCTTCCAGGAACACGTGCTTGACAGGAATCCGGCTATCGACGGGGCGGATCTGCTCCAGCTGGTTCCGCCAATATTCTCGGTCGAGCTGCCCACGGTCATGTACTTCCGGAGTTCCAAAGGAAGGTGCGTAGACGTACACGATTGTTAGGCTGGCACCATGCTTTTCGGCCAGCGCAACTGCGTGAAAGTATGCTTGATTCGAATGTGAGGAAAAGTCGGTGGCGTACAGGATTTTTGTGACGTGAATCATTGCTAGCCTCCACGGCGCCGCCTGATAGAAATCCTTGGGTCAACGAGTCAACGAGCCTAGCATATCGTCTTCATTCATGTTACCAGCCCCGACTTGATGCGCCAAACCCGACGCCGGCGCATTCTCATCCTCTTCCAGGCCAACGAATCGTGCAGCCGCGACCCAAGGGGAAGTGCGAACAGAAGGGATATTAGGCGCTGTCGGTTCACGCTCCCCGCTGGGTGGCGGTCAAACGAAATAGCTACCAGGCAAAAACGCTCATTGGTCAGTTCAATTCCACGGCCTCTTCCCAGTGTTCGTACAGTTGATGGAGCCGGCCTTTCGTGTCCTCGAAATCGCGCATCGTCTCCTTGACGCGCTCCCCGTCGCGGTACAACTCGGAAGATGCGAGGAGTTGTTCCAGCTCGCGCAGGTGCGTTTCGTCGGCAGCGATGGCAGTTTCCAGGTCTTCGACCTTGCGATAGGGGAAACGCCGTTTGCGTTTCTGCCGCGTGGCCGAAGCAGCGCCGGTGTTTGCGGCCGTCGGCTTCTTGGCTGCCTTGCCATCCTTGCGGCGGCCGTCCCCATCCGACCCTGCCTCTTGCTGGGCCCGCATCATTTCATAGGTGTCGTAATTGCCGTGGATGAGCTGGCTGCGCCCGTCGCCCTCGAGCACGATGAGCTGATCGACCACGCGGTTGAGAAAGTAGCGGTCATGACTGACGACCACGACCGTGCCTTCGAATGCGAGCAAGGCCTGCTCCAGCGCATCGCGCGCCCAGAGGTCGAGGTGGTTGGTCGGCTCGTCGAGCACGAGCACGTTGACGCCCAGGGCCACGAGACGCGCCAGCGCCGCCCGGCTGCGCTCGCCGCCGCTCAGCTCGCCGACGCGTTGATAGACCTGATCACCCACCAGGCCGAAGCGTCCGAGCAGGTCGCGCATGCTTTGCTCGGTGGCTTCCGGGTCGCCCAGGGGCCAGGCGGCGCGGATAGCCGGCAGGTCTTCCGCCAGCGATTGCAAGTGCTGATCGTAATAGCCAAACTCCACCTGATGGCCGCGTTGCACGGTTCCCGAGTCCGGCGCTTCCTGACCGAGCAGCACGCGCAGAAGCGTGGTCTTGCCGCTGCCGTTAGGGCCCATGATGCCCAGGCGCCGGCCGCGCTCCAGCGTGAAGCTGAGTTCGGAAAAGAGAGGGGTGTCGTACGCCTTGCTCAAGCTGTCGGCTTGCAGCACGACGTCGCCCGAGCGGCGCACCTCGCCGAAGTGCATGCGCGGCCCCTCGACGAGCGTCGGCCGCTCGACGCGTTCCATCCGGTCCAAGGCTTTCCGCCTTGACTGGGCCTGCTTGTGCAACTGGCCGTAGTGCACCCGGCGAATGTATTCTTCCTGCTTGTTCACATACTCTTGCTGGGCTTCCCAAGTCTTCAGTTCGTGCTCGAAGCGCTCGTGTCGCAGCCGGGCGTAGGCCTGGTAGTTGCCGGGGTACGATGTCAGTCGGCCGGTCTGCAGCTCGAAGATCTTCGTGACCACCTTGTCCAGAAAATAGCGGTCGTGGCTGACGATCAGCATGGCCTCGGGCTGCTTGACCAGGTAGTTCTCCAGCCAGCGCGTGGCGCCCATGTCGAGATGATTGCTGGGCTCGTCGAGGAGCATGACGTCCGGGGCGGCGAGAAGAAGCTTGGCCAGCATGAGCCGGCTCAACTGGCCGCCGCTGAACGTCTGCGCGGACCGGTCGTAATCCTCCGCCTGAAAGCCGAGGCCTTCGAGAATATGTTCAACGCGGTGATCCACGTTATAGGCGTCGTGATGGCGAAGCAATTCATTCAGGCGATCATAGCGGGCGGCGAGCGCCTTGTGTTCTTCCTCGTCGGTGGCTGTCGCCAGGGCCTCCGCCGTGCGGACCATGTCATCGTGGGCGGCAACCAGCTCGTCGAGCGCCGTGCGCGCCTCGTCGAAGAGCGATCGGCCGGCAGCAAAGATGGGCTGCTGCTCGAGGAGCCGGACGCGGGCCCCCGCGTGCCGGCGAACTGCCCCGTCGTCGGGCTGGTCGAGCCCGGCCAAAAGACGTAGCAACGTCGTTTTGCCCACGCCGTTCGGACCGACGAGCCCGATGCGGTCGCCCGCCAGCAGCTCGAAGCCAATATCGCGAAAGAGGGGCTCTTCGTCAAAGCCGCGGGCCAGGCGCGAACAACTCAACAACAGCATGACGACAAGCCGACTCAAGAGTGCCCACGCCTGGGACGAGTTCATCCGAGTCGCGGGCCTTGTGAAGTTTCTTCTTTACCAAATCGGGACCGGTAACGGGGGAACCGGCTGGAGGAAGCGATCGCAAAACCGCGGGTCGATGGCCAAAGGCTTGGCCCGCTGAAAGAGCGCTTTCGCCTCGTCGTGCCGGTTATCAAACCACAACTGGTAGGCGTAGAGGAAGAGCAGAAAGGGGTCGTCGGGGTATTTGTCCAGCGCAAGGGCGAGGCGCTTCAGCTGCTCGCCGTACTCCGCGACATTTCCTTCATATAATTGCCGCGGCCGAAAACTCGCTAGCGGCCAAGCTGGCTGGAAGCGCAGGCCGTCCTCGATGACGGCGGCGGCTTCCTGGTATTTGCCCAGAGCAAATTGCGCCTGCGCCAGCAAGAAAAAACTCACGCGATCGTCAACCAGGAATGCCGTGGCCTCCTGAAAGCGCCGTTCCGCCCGCGCGTACTCGCGCGCGGCAAACGCTTCCTTGCCCAGCTTGATCAGCTGGGCGCTGGCGCGCTTCGGATCGGTCTCGGCGGCAACCGGGCCTGGCAGCGGAGGCGGTTCCGGCCTCGGCGCGAGCTCGGCCTTCTTGCGACGCTCTGCCGGCGGTGGCAGGGGCAGCTTGTCCGGCACTGGCTGCTGCGCGCGCGCTCGGTCTTCTGGAAGAATGGGGCGAGGGACCGAAACAGGGACTCCCCCCGGCAGTGGTTCGGCATCAGCGGGGACGGCTGCCCCCCGCGCTTTGTCCAGACGCTGGAGCAACAGATCCAGGTCGCGCTCCTCGTCGGCGTCGCGGCGCGGTCGTTCGACCACGGCGACCGGTGCCGGCACGACAGGAGGCGAGTAGCTGACGATCGTCACACGGGTCGTCGGCCAGGCGAGGAATGGATTGGCGAAATAGGTCACCCCGCCTGGCGAGTTCCACAAGGTGACGTAATAGGCGACACGGGGCCTATGGTAGACAAAGCCGGGGCCGCGTCCCCAGGTTGGATCGTTGAGCCGCCAGGGAGGCGGAGCGACAATTCCCTGTGCCAGGGACGATTCGCCGGCGGCTAGCGCGACCAAGAGCGCCAGAAGCCAATGCGCCTTCATCATGAAGTTCAAGTCCTTTCCGAGCACGGGGGCGCTCCCCAGGCCGTCCACGGGCTATACCGAGATTATCGAATTTGTAAGCCTGACTTGCAAGCGAAAGGTCGTAAACGCGGGAACGAAAGAAGGCTCACAACCGACGCCGGCCCTTCTTTGGGGCTGGGGAGGGGTTCCTGCCCTGCTCGCGGCTACCGCCGCTTTTCTGCGGGCTGGGCAAAAGCCGTTGCCAGAGATGAAGCGTATTCCCTGCGGTCGCCGCGGCAGCGACGGCGTTGATAAGCTGCTGAACCTGCCGTAGCAACGAAGGAGGCGCAAGGGTCTTAGCGGCGAAGCTGCCCGCTCCCGCGGCAAGGGCGCGTGCGGCCAAGGTCGGCTCTTCCTCATTGCTGAGCATAAGGATGCCGACGTGGTTTTGCTGCTGTTGCAGCCGCTCGATGAAAGCCAGCCCATCCATGCCCGGCATGCGGTAATCGCACACCACCACGGAAACTGGATGAATGGCCAGCAGAGCCAGCCCTTCGCCGGCATCGTGCGCCGCCAAAACGCTGAAGCCTTTCTTACGCAGGTATTCCGATAGCGCGTCTAACCAGGCCTGGTCGTCATCCACAACCAGGATGGGGTGCTGTGTGTTCATGGCCTCTTGTTCCCGGCTTCCAGGGTCTGGTGCGAAGTCGAGTGCTTCGCACCAGAGCGAAGAAGTGTCAGCCCAACACTCCTTGCTGGCCGCGGACCTTGATCTGCCGCGGGCGCACGGCTTCGACCTTGGGCAAGTGAATCGTCAACACGCCGTTCTTGCACTCGGCTTCGATCTTGGCATTGTCGATCGATTCATGAATCGTGAAGGCGCGGTAAAAATCACCCTCCTCGTATTCACGGAGCATGAACTCCTCGTTCTCGTGCCGGGGCTTGACCCGCGCGTGCAGGAGCAGCTCACCCTTCTCAAATCGTAAATCGACGTCTTCGGAGCCGACGCCCGGCACGTCGGCCACGAGCGTCAGCTCTTGGTCGGTCTCGAAAATGTCAACACGGGGCGTGAAGTACACGCCGCCGCGCGTATTCTCGGAGCCGTTTTGTTCCAATCGGTCCTTGCGAGTCAATGCGCTTGTTTCAGCCATAGTTCAGTTCTCCTTCAGAACAAACAATAAGTCTGCTTGCATACCAGAGTCGTGTCACTCGCCCTTGACGGCAATCTTGCGCGGCTTGGCGGCCTCATGCTTGGCGAGGTCGATAAGCAACACGCCGTTCTCGAAGCGTGCGTCCACCTTCTCGGGATCGACATCAAACGGGAGAGTCAGCGAGCGCGTGAAGCTGCCGACGCCGCGCTCCTGGCGGTGCGTAACCGCTGTCTCCGGTAGTTGTTGTTTGCGCTCGCCCTTGATGGTGAGCTGATTACCGGCGGAAACATCGATTTCCAGGTCCTTTGGTTCCATGCCGGGGAGTTCAGCCTCGACGTAAACGTGATCGGCATTCTCCCACACGTTCACGGGGGGGAAAGAGTGCGCCAAAAGTGCGCCGAGAGTGCGCCGTCCACCGCCATCTGTCCAGCGATCCAAAAGCCGGTTCATTTCCGTTTGGAGCTGTTGTACCTGGTCCCACATCGGATTGAACGGCTGCCAACGCGTCTGCCTCATACCTGGACCTCCTTTATGCAATTGGCCAACGAATATCATTCAAAGGCTCGGTTTTGTCCGCCTTATACGAAATGGCTCGTCATGTTGACATGACAGCGTCTTCTTCCAGTGCAAGGGTCATGCCAAATCCTTACGCCGCATGCCCGGGGCAAATCGCTTTTTCTAAGCGCTTATTTCTGCGGGGTTTCTGAGTAGCGGGCGGAGACAGTCGAACTAACAGAGGTGCGGTTTGGGGCCGCATTGTGGCGGAGCGGCGGGGATGCCTCCGGTCAATTTGGCAGGGCTTCTGCGTGCGTTGGCATGGAGTCGCGCGTCTACAAGCTGGAAGAGTGCAGAGTTTTCCGCGAGGAGTTCTCTAACCGCAAGCTCCCCATCCCCAGCGATGGACCTGTTTATGGTTGCGTCCTTCCAGACCGGGCTTTACGATGAAACGGAGTCGCACGTCGCTTGGTGAGGATGGTTGTCATGAGAACTCGTCCATCGCTTGTGCAATTAGTCGCTCTCGCGCTGTTCACATGTCTGCCCGCGGGGGTCTGCGCGCAGGGATCCACGCCGGGCACGGTGACGGGGCACGGCACCGTGGAACTCAAGCGCGTGCCGGACGTTTTGCGGCTGCACATCGAGGTGCTGGCCAAGGGCAAGGACCTCAAAGAAGCGCTGGCTCGGCTCAAGGACCGGCGGGAAACGTCGCAGCGGTTCTTGGAGGCGCTCGGCGCCGTACATACGTCGATCGAGTTCGGCGAGGCGGCGATTACGGATGAGCGAACTGACCGCGAAAAACAAATGGAGTTAATGATGCAGAACGCGCGCGTCCCTGGAAAAAAGGACGGGCAAAAGGCCAAGCAGTCGCCTCCGGTAGTAGTCGCGGCCAGCCTCAATGCGGAAGTACCCCTCAAGGCCGCCGGCTCCGAACAACTCTTACTCCTCACGCACAGCCTGGAACAGAAGATCAAAGCAGCCGACCTGGGCGGCATGAAGGAACTCAAACAGATGTCTCCTCAAGACGAGGAGAGCGCCCAGGAAGTGGCGAACGCCATGCAATTCGGCGGCGGCGACCCCAATGAGCCCAAGCGTGGCGAACCCATTTTTCTCTACGTCAGCAAGGTTTCCGAAGACGAGCGTGGGAAAGCCCTCACCCAGGCCTTCGAAAAAGCAAAGATCGAAGCCCAGCGCCTCGCGCGTGCCGCCGGCGCAGCTCTCGGGCCCATCCATCACATCGAGGATGCTGCAGCAACCTATCCCGGCATCGAGGAGAGCACGCAGTTCAACGAGGGGCGGGCCATGTACTATCAAATGATGCAGCAGGGTGGTGTGGTGTCCTCCACCCTCAGGAACGCCGAGCAGGGCGGCGAAGCCATCGGCCTGCAGCCCGGGAAAGTCAGCTATCGCGTAACCCTTACGGCCCAGTTCGTCTTGAAGAAGCCTGGCGAGAAATGACGAAAAGATGCCCCGCTAACGCAGGGCCATCGATTGTTTTGCCAGGCGCTCGAGGGACGCCGTCGCCTCCTGCGTCACGCGGAAGGCTGGAGTCCCTTTGCTGAGTTCGTCCAGCAATTGCCTTGCGTCCGTCTCGCCAATGGTCTCCAGTACCTCGATGGCCCGCAGCGATTGCAACTGCCGGGAAGAATAGATGAACCTGTCTGCGCGATACAAGATCTGTTCCAGCCTTCGGCGCGCTTCTGCGGAAGGCTGGCCGCGCAGCGCGTGCCGCAGCGCCGTGCTCGACAGTTCCGCTTGGGCGATCAATTCCTGGGTCGCCGCATCGCGTTGCTGAAAGCGCTCGCTGTCGAGGGCGTCGATGAGCTGGGTGAGGCGCTCTGCGTCCATCTTGCATAGCGGTTGCAGGCGGGTCTTGAGGAAAGGAATTGTCTGCGTCGGCCTCTGGATGAGGTCCCCAACGGCCAGATAAGCAACCGCCGCGTCGCTGTTGCCCAGCTCGAACCAGCGTTGCTCCAGTTCCGCCGCCGACAGGTTTCCCTTCGGCACCGTCTCTCCTTGCCGGAGCGTTTTCAGGTCCCAGATCAAGGCCGTGCCGTCGAAACTCCCCGAAGCCAACGTCTTGCTGTCAGGCGAAAAAGTCGCTGAGGCGATCGCGAATTTGTGACCTGCCAGGCGGCATCGTTCCTGCCCCGTGGCCGCTTCCCACAGATGGGCCGTGTCATCGCCCAGGTCGCGCCAATGACTGCCGGAGACCAACATTTTGCTGTCCGGCGAAAACGCCAGGGCAGAAATCCGCAAGTTAGGCTGTTCGCCAAAGTAACGTAGTTGCTTCCACGTGCTCACTTGCCAGAGGCGGATAGCAGCCCCCCAGGAGGCCAGCGTTCGCCCGTCCGGCGAGAACTTGACGTGGACGAACACGTCGTCAGCAGGTCCGCGGAAATGCCGCAGCTCCCGGCCCGAAGACGCGTTCCAAATGCGGACGAGGCCGTAGAGATGGCCTGTCGCCAGCGTTTTGCCGTCGGGCGAGAAGGCGACGTAAGCGAAGTCTGCCGGCGAACCGTTGCTCCTCGGGATGTTTTGCGTAAGTGGGACAGGCCGGCCCACCAGGCGCCGAGCCAGCTTGCCGCTGGGAACCTCCCAGAGGAAGACTTCCTCGGTGTAGTAGCCGCCCGCCGCCAGGACCTTGCCGTTCGGCGCGAAGGCAAGGGAGGAGACCTTGCGCGGCAGCCCTTCCAGACCCACGACGTGCTTGCCGGATGCGACATCCCACAGATGCACGGTTGGGTCCTGCGAGTTGCCGGACGCCAGCAGCTTACCGTCTGGAGAGAAAACGAGACAGGCGACGTTGTTTTCCGGCCCCTTCCACTTGCGGACTTCCTTGCCAGTGGCCACGTCCCAGAGGCAGATCGTTTTCTCGTAGCCACCCGAGGCGAGGAGCTTGCCGTCGGGCGAATAGGCGACGGCCAAAAAGGGATTGGACCCAGCGTTCAGACGGCCCACCACGGCAGGCGGCAGCGTCTCGCCCGTGGCATCCGTGCGAATTTTTTTGTGCGTCCCGGTAGTCTGCCCGGCGGTCTCTTCCGGCGGCGCGCCCTGCGCGGCGGCGCCGAGCACCAGGCACAAACAGGCAACCACGAAAAAGCACGAGAGCGAACGAAGCATAGGGTAGGCTGCCTTCTGCAGAACTCGGATGCGAGTCAAGATTTAATACTTGAAAGGTACCCGCCCGCAAGCTACGGGTCCAGGGAAAAGAGGCGGGAAGGACCCATGATCCAGTGGGCAATTGGCCAAGGCTGCGTAAATTTGCCGGCTACGAAAAGCGAGAACTCCTCACACCGCTGACCTGCTCATAGAAACTCGCCATCTGCGGAATCACTCTCTCCAAGCTGTATTCCTCGTCGATGAGGCGCACCCCAGCCTCGGCCAACGGTTGAAACTTTTGCGGATCGTCGAGCGCGTCGATCGCCAGCCGCGTGAGACCTTCCACATCGAAGAAATTCGCCAGCAGGCCATTCTGGCCGTGCTGGATCACTTCACGCACGGGGCTCGTATCCGAGGCCAGGACCGTGCAGCCGCACGCAAGCGCGTTGAACACCGACCAGCTGAGCACGAATGGTGCGCTCAGGTAAATGTGTAGATCGCTGAGGCTCAGAATCTCCACGAGGTGCGTTGACGGAATGCGGCCGGTGAAGATAAAGCGCTCCAGGTCGTAGGCGTCTTGCTGGAGCACATGCTGCAAGAAGGACGGCGCCTGGATGTGGTTCAGATCGGAGCCATGATAGAAATGCTCCGAACCTACCACGACGAAGACGACGTCGCGTCGCGCTTTGGAAATGCCCTTGGCGACTTTCATGAAGATGTCGAAGCCGCGCATGGCTTCCAGGCCGCGGGCAACATAGGTGACCACGCGCGTAGCGTTGGGGATCGCGCGGCCGGCAACATAGCGCTCGGCCGGCCGGCGATACCAGAATGCGCGATCGATGCCGTCGAAGATTGTGGCCAGCTTGGGATGATACTCGGCAGGAAAGAGATTACGCTGCCAGCTCGTCGGACTGTAGCCGGCCCTGCACGATCGCAGGTCTTGCAGCACCAATGCGTTATGCGCGCGGGCACGCACGATTTCGAGGTCGGTGGGCGGGAAGTCGGGTCGAAAAGTGACGTAGGAATCGCTCGGCTGAAAGTAGTAGTCGAAGTAGTTGATGACCGGGCACGCGTACAGATCCGGCAAGAAGAGCGATGATGCGTACATGCTGGGACCAACGACCAGGTCGGGCTGAACTTCCGGATGGGCCTTGAGCGTTTGATAGAACGCGTTGGCGTGAGCGATCAGCCCGTCGAAGCCGGCGGCCTCGCGGTCGCCCAATTGGTACTGAATCCGGTGAATGCCTTCGACGATCTCGTCGTCCGGGGGTGGCTCCACGGAAGGAGTCGGAAAGATAGTGTTGAACTGAAAGACTTGGGGAGCAGTGGTCTGGGGAGCCACCATGCCGATTTGCGTGCCTGCGGCAAAATCGGGAAAGAACTGGACCGGACCGGCACCCGGACTGCTCGGCGAGGGCCGTTCGCACACGAAGGTGCATTGGACGCCCCCATGCTGGACCAGGTGGCGGGCGATCTGGCCGAATTGCGCGGGGAACTGGCGGTGAAGAAAGAGAATATGCATGACTTGCTCCACACCCGAGCCGGGCAGATCCGGATCAGGGCTTTGGCGGCGGCGTTACGTCATCAGTTTATGGATGGGCGCGTTCTCCACCATCGCGTATTGCCAGGGACGCTCCAGGCCCCGGGTCAGGACAACTGGCACGCGTTCACGGGCCGGGGTGACAGCCCTTCAGCTGCGAACCAAGTGCGGCGGCGCTAAACTTGAACTGGTCGCCATTGGGCCACAGGCAACCCCCGCAAACGCTTCGGTGTGTCGGACCGACGCAGGTTGCAGAAATTGAGATCTCAACTGCGGTCGATCCCACCGACGCAGGTTAGCATGGCATCAGAAAGTGGGCGCAGCCCCAGACAATCGCTCGTGCGCACGGGCCAAGGCGGAACGCAGAATTTCAGCTGCGTGGCGGCCTGCTCGGAACGCTGCGCGCCACGAGCAGCGCTGGGCCGCCACGTCCGCTGCAACGATTCGTTAGGCGGCGCTCAGGCGCGGGGCGGCTCCTGCGACGCCCCGGGCGCAGACGGACGGCCGCCAAACGCGATGATATTGCCGTCCGGATCCTCGATGTAGAAGTCCTTCGTACCCCACGCCGTCGCGGTGAGTGGCCGGAGAATCGTCACGCCATTCGCGACGCACCGCTCGTAGAACGCTTCGATCCCGTCCACGCCGGCGGCAGCATCGAGATGCTCACATTCGCGCCGGTCCTGTCGTTCGGCGTCGTTCTTCGGCGCTTCCTTCAGATGGAGTTCCAACCCGTCCAGTTCTCCAATCGCGTAGAACCCATTCCACGGCTCGCCGAACGTAAACCCGAGCTTCTGGTAGTAGGTCATCGAGCGCGCCAGGTCATCGACCAGGAACTGGGGAGCGAGCGATGTCAGCCGCGGCTGCCCTTGGAGGTTGCCCATTTCGTGTTGACCCTTTGTGTATGTAGCCGCCTACCGTGCCAAATGAGCCGCGCGGCACGGCAGCCGGATCGCACAAAACGACGGGCGCGTCGGCTCCATGTGGAGGTAAGGCGGTCATCATGTCCGCCGCTCACTCACTCGGAAAGAGCAGTTCGTTGCCATCGGGATCGGCGATCCGGATCACGTCGTAGCCCCACCACGCTTTCTGGGTCGGCACCGAGCGCTCCGAGATCTCACGGCGAAGCTCATCGAGCCCATCCCGGGTCAGCTCCACGAACAGACGGCCTTTGTCCCGCCGCGCGGCATCCTCACACAGGATGATTTCGCACTCCCCACGGTTGACTTGGCAGACTTTCCCCTTGCCGTCGGCTTCATGCCATCGTTTTTCGAACCCCAGCTTGTCGATGTAAAAACGCAGGGCGCCCTGAACGTCGGACACGAAGAACACAGGCCGCGCGTACCAGCGATGAGGGATCCGCTCGCTGACAGTTGACTCGGTCATATTCAGGTCCTCACCCGCGTAACGCTCGGCTAGGCTGCCGGGGCCGCCTGCAAAGACGTTGAAGCTCGGAAAACCAGGATGGCGGCTCCGATCAGCTTTAGCGGTTGGGCCTGGTTTCGGCCTCGATTCGGCAGTCGTCCTCTCTTTATTCGGGCATGCCCGCTCCTTCCCCCCGTCACCTGCTAGCCCAGTCCTCGACCTTGCCGACTTCTTGGGTGATGACCCACACCTGGTCGCTGTTAGGAAGCCGCTGGGCGAGCCGTTTCCGCGCCGCTTCCGCCTCGTCCTCAGTGGCGAAGCGCAGTTGTGGTTTGTCCGCAGCCAGAAGCACCGATGCCCCTTCGTCGATCATGGCTTGACGGCATTGCTCGGGTGTTACGGCATCATCTCTTCGCAGTGCGGGAATGATCTGAAACGGCAGCATCCCGGCTGCATAAGCCTCCGGAACTGTCAACCCGCTGGCGAGAGCGATCCTGTCACGTAAGCCGTGTCCTTCGGCTAAGTCGTACGCCCGTAGAATAACAGCGGTGCGGTCTTCCAAGGGAAGGCGGTCCCATTCGTCCCAGATGACCGTGACGCGGATCTTCCCGGTGGGAAACTCCTGTTCATCGATCACTGGCTGGCCCGACTCGCGGCTGCGCCTCAATTCCTCAGCAAGGCGCTCGGCAAGGTCCCCGCTCATCGGACGGGCCCTTTCCTCGACTCCTCTTTTCTTACGCGGCATATAACACCCCTCATAAGGCGTGCGAGTTGACCAGAAGCCATTCAGTTGCTTCCCGAATTTGTCTCATCTCAAACAGGTAGGCGTAATTCTTGCGATACCGAAGCGTCTCTCTCCAAAGCTGCTCGATTCGCTGTCCGCGTCTCTGAACCTCGAGGTCGAAGGGCGGGGGATAGGTCGTGGCGGGCAACAGGGCCCGCACAGCCACCAGCAACTCAGACCAGGCACGGACATTGTGCCCCGCCCCCTGAGGTAGCCAGGCGATGCCCAACCCCCTCCCCCGGTTGATCGCGGGCTGGAGATCGGCGTTCCAAGTTATCAGGTGCGTTTCGGCTAACCCGATCAGCGAGAAGTAGGAGGCTTTGAGCGTCATCTCGGCCGTGTATCCCCAAAGGTAAATTGCTCCAGTCCGGCGCCCTTGCCCCGCCAGAGCGAGCGCGTCATCAAAGCGCTGGCGGGCGGCTGCCCGAAATTCGCGGATGCTGTCCGGGTTACAGCGGTCGAGCAGTCTCCTTGGCATCGGTAAAAGCCCCGTCAGCTCTTTGCAAGGGACGCATGGGTACTCATCAGATCAACGCTTCGACAGCCGAACACCTAGGCTTAGCTGCCCGGGCCGCCTGCTAGGACGTTGAAGCGCGGAAAACCAGGATGGCGGCCCCGGTCAGCTTCAGCCATTGGTTAGCCGCTGCTCCCGGCGCAGCTCGGACAGAGTTCCTTCATGTAGCAATCGCCACACAAAGGGGAATGCGGGCGACACCAATTGCGGCCGATCTCCCATGCCGGATAATCAAACAGGCCGGGGAACTCGGGATGGAGCGCCCGCGCCCGATAGATGACGGCTTCGATGGAGTCTTCCGGATCGGTCAGGCCGAGCCGGCCAAAGACCCGCTGCACGTGGACATCAGCGGAAACGTCAATCGAGTAGTAGTCCTTGAACGGCACTTTGAAATCCCGCGCAAGGATGTTCGCCGCCATCGTCGCAATCTTCGGCCCAACGCCTTGGAATTCCAGAAACCGATAAACCACGTCCGCACTGGACGGCTTGCCGTCCCAGATCTTTGCCGCGTTGCCGTTGTATTTTTCCTTAATGAGCCCGACGGCAGCATGAAAGTTTTTGCTCATGCCTTCCGTGTAGCGATGGAGCGGTTCCGGCTTGGTCATGAGGTCTCTAACCTCGTCCAAGGTGAGTTCCGCCAGCCGCGAGAAGGCAAAGGTGCCGAGCTTTTGGGCGAACCGGAAAGGGATGACCCAGGCTTTCTCCGCTTTGATCTGCCGGTCCATCACACAGGCAAGGACGTATGCGTGCGGATGCGCTTGGAGGTCATTAAGCAATTCGTCCGCTTCACGGATTTGCGCGAGCTGGACGAACTCGTGGGGACCGTTGAAAACCAGCTGGCCGTGTTCGATCAGCAGTGACGTAATCGCTTGACGATCCAAGGTTCCCTCCAAGCCGGCGTTCCGGACTGCCGTCCGGCGTTCGCGTCGTTTGGAAACTTGCTTCAACCGTTGCAACTGCTTGCCGATTTGCAGCCCCTGCAGCGGAACGGACACGGAATAACCGCTCTTGCGAAGGAACGGCTCGATGTCCTCTCTATAGCGCTGACCCGCAAGCAAAATGACCTCTGCGCCAGCCGGCAAGATGCCCAGAAGCTGCTGTTCTACTTTTTCGGCCCAGGCGAGGCGATCGCGTTTGGGCATCGTATTCAGCGTGCGTTCATAGGGCTCGACAACCTGATCTGGGCGGAGCACCCCGTATTCCGCTGACAGGATGTACCAAGTGTCAGCGTGCGATTCGGCGTAGCGCCGCAACCCCCGGAAGAGCTGCGAGACGTAGAGGTCACGAGCCGGCGCTGCCGCGCCGCACTTTTGCTTAACGCAGGAGACGAGCGCTACGCGCTTCGCCATAAGCACCTCCCGCACCTTCCTGCTAACGACCGCGTTCACTTGCCGGGCCGGCTGCAAGGAACGTGGTGTCTCGGAAAACCGTTATGCCGGCCGGGTCAAGTGCAGCGGCTGGATACTTCTTATGGCCCCGATGGTGACGGGCTGGAGCTTGTCGCCAATGGTACAACGGGATCCCGGCCGAGGCCGGTCCCAGCGTGGAGGACACCACAAGATGCTGAAGGTTCGGCGTCACCAAGGGGCATAACGAGGGAGCTCACTTGCCGGGGCCGCCTGCCGGACCTTTACCTCGCGCGGAGCTGTGGCGGCGGCCCCGGTCAGGTGCAGCTTCTGGTTCGGCCCCCGTCCGATCCCGCCGGGCGCGGCTTCGCTTGGCCCGGCCCGCCAACCATTTCTTGAACGAAGCTTGACTCTCGGCCGAGGGCTGGCCCGCGAGCAGGTTGGCCACGCTAATGTCCTCGTCCAGCGCCGGCCAGTGGATGCCCCGCCCTCCGCCGAGCAGTCGCCACGACCTCCGCTCCTCGTCCGAGCCGTGCGCGAGCCGCGGGTACCAGGCCAGCGGCACGGCGATGGTGCGGCCGTCGGCCAGCTCCACGGATACGGTATCCTCGCTGACCTGGACTTGGGTGGCCAGAGGTTCGCGCGTCTCAACCGTGGAAGAAGTCATTCCAACCCTCCAACAACTGCTCCCGATGCTTCTCGACCAGCAGGCGAATGCGGTTGATCTCCTGCCTGCGGAAGCCGCGGCTACGCTCCAGTCGGATGGGGTCGAGCCAGAGCTTCGCCTCGCAATCGTCTCGTTCGACGTGGACGTGCGGCGGCTCGCCGCCATCGCCGGCATAGAAGAAGAACCGGAACGGGCCCACCCGGAGCACAGTCGGCATGTGCCCATATTACCCCGACTCGGTGCAAGGACCAAGAGCCCCGGGCCCGACTCTCAGGCCCGGCCGCCTGGAGCCGCAGGCCGGCGCTTAGGGGCGCCGTGTCCTGAAGCCTATCTTGCCACTCTCGGGGTGTGATGACGACATGTCCTTCGGCGTCGAATTGCATGATGGTTACCCCTGAGCGTCCTTGACAAGGACTACAGGCTCGCTGACGGGGCGGTCAGGGCTATCGAGTTCGTTGAACTGCAAGCGGACACGCCGCCGACAGTTCGGGCAGATAAAGAGGTCGCCAGCGATTGGTTCGTAGCTCTCTCGGGGTATCTCATGACGACAATTCGGGCAAGGGCCGATGTCACGCTGCTTGCAGTTTGGGCACTCGGTGACGAACCCGGAGAGGTACCCACACCTCGTACAGACGAGGCCCACCTCGCCAAGATCCTGCATCGTGACGCGGTGCTCGAAGCCGTACTGGCGTAGTACTCTTCGGACCTCTTCGGGGAATTCTGTTGCGAACTCGAAGTAGGCATTTCGATCAGGGTCGCGGCGGGTCTGGTAGGCAGGATTGTCGGGATCGACCTCGACGGGCGAGTGCGCCCACAAGTCACGCCGCAATTTGGCGATCTGCTTGAGGTCGTCGGCGGGATCGTCCGCGTTGTGACGGACGGTCAGCCTAATGCGTCGAAGCGCGAAGTCGATGTCGTCGTCCCGGACCCGCTCTGGTCCTCCCCCGAAATCGACCCAGGTGTAGCCCAGGTCAACGGACGCACCGGCGGGCGGAGCGGTGATAACTCCCACCTTTTTAGTGCTGATTTGTTTGATGCTGAGGCCCGGCCTCAGTTCTGTGATGGTCACGCGGTTCATTGCTCCCTCCGATCGCCCCTCGGACATTTGCAGGAGCGGGGGCAACCTGTTCATCGACCTGCCCCTCCCGGCCTCGTCATCTCTCTGTAGTCTACCGAAAGACTACCCGTCCAGTTTGCCTGAGACGTAGTTGACGGCAGTTTAATCGGGAACTGGGCGATGCGCACTCCGGTCACATCGACCTCCGCAATCCGCCGGCACTTGCGGTGCCGCGACACTTGCGGCTTCTTTCCTAATAGCGTGGCCCTCTGAACCCGATGGTTAGCCTCGCCCGCTAGCCATTGGACAGCGGATTCTAGGCGCGGCCGTAGGTTCCATCTCGATACACGTGTCACCCTCACCTCGTAAACGCGCAGGGACAACAGGGTAAATTGCGATGCAGCTGGCAAATCCGGCGCGCCCGCGCTCACGCGGCCGACGGATCGAGATCGAGGCGATAGCCTTTGATGGTCAGGTCCTCGGCGGGATGAAAATCGAGTTCCGGCGCGCGGACAAAGCCCATGCGTTCGTACATACGCATGGCAACGCGCATGGCGTCGGTCGTGTGCAGGGTGATGGTCGTGGCCCCCGCAAATCGCGCTCGACGAATGCATTCGCGGACGAGGGCCTGCCCTATGCCGCGGCCGCGCGCTGCAGGAAGCACTGCCAGCAAACGAATTTCAGGGTATGCGAGCGTGACGGGGTTGCCGGCCGAGGTGTGGAAAACGGTTCCCGCCGGGTAGAGCAAGACCGAGCCGACCAGCGATTCATCCTGCTCCGCGACGATCTGCTCGGCCGGCTTCACGTCGGCAAGTGTGCCGAGGATCGCTTGGCGGTAGCGATCCCAGTGCGCTGGCATGAGGGTCGCGTACTCGTTGTAGGCGGACAGCGTTAGCTCACGAATCGCCTCGAGGTCGGTGGTGCAGGCATCGCGAAATTGCAGGCCAGGCATCGCTTCGTCCTTTCCGATAATCTCCCCTCGCCCCCGGTTCGGGGGAGAGGGGCCGGGGGTGAGGGGGAGGAACGATCCCCGGCCAAGGCCCCTCACCCCTGACCCCTCTCCCCGGAGTACCGGGGCGAGGGGAGAACATTCGCTGCCGCTCGCCATATCTCTTTTGAAGACGCCGACCGTCCGGCGGGCTTTCAGGGTTTTCCCCGGTTCGTATAATGAGGAGCGTCGCCTGATAGATGCCCGTGACAGGGAGTTGGGAGGGGACCCACGCAAAGGGAAGTTGTGAACCTGGTCAGGCCGGAAGGTGCAGCCATAAGCAACGCCCCCTTGTGCAGTGGATCAGCCTCTCTCAGTGAACTGTCGCGGGCACCATTTTTTCCGACGACGGAGAGCCGGTTGCACATCGGTGCCGCGCATCTGGAATCTACGTCATGGCCAAGAAGAAAGCCTCTCCTGCTGCCGAGCCCGCTGTAGCTGCCGAGGGGTACACCGTTCTCGCCCGCCGCTACCGTCCTCAGCAGTTTGCCGATTTGGTCGGGCAGGAGCCCGTCGTACAAGCGCTCGCCAACGCCATCGAGACGAATCGCGTCGCCCACGCCTATCTGTTTACGGGCGCCCGCGGCGTCGGCAAAACATCGGCCGCACGCATCCTAGCCAAGGCACTCAACTGTGTGCAAGGGCCAACGACCAAGCCTTGCGACGAGTGCGAGATTTGCCGCAGCATCGCCGTCGGCGAAGACGTGGACGTGCTCGAGATCGACGGCGCCAGCAACCGGGGCATCGATGAAATCCGCGAGATCCGCCAAAACGTGCAGTATCGGCCCAGTAGATCGCGCTACAAGATCTACATCGTCGACGAAGTGCACATGCTGACGCCTGCGGCCTTCAATGCGCTGCTGAAAACGCTCGAGGAGCCGCCGGCCCACGTCAAATTCATCTTCGCGACCACGGAAGTGCAGAAGATCCCCGTTACGATTCTTTCGCGCTGCCAGCGCTTCGACTTCGCGGGGATCAGCACCGCACGCATCGTGCAGCGCTTGCGCGAGGTTGTGGCCGGGGAGAACATGGAAGCCGACAACGACGCTCTGGAGCTCGTGGCCCGGCGGGCCGGCGGGTCGATGCGCGACGCGCAGTCGCTGCTCGATCAGCTTTTGTCGTTCGGCGGCGACCGGCTCACCAGCGAACAGATCCACCACATGCTGGGTACGGCCCACGACGACCGCATCCTGGCATTGGCGTCGGCGGTCGTCGAGCGCGATGCCAAGCGTGCCCTAGAGCTGCTGGGTCAAGCCGCCGGCGAGGGTTTGCAGCTCGGGGAATTCCTCGATCAGATGCTCGATTACTGGCGCGACCTGATGGTGATCAAGTGCGCTGGAGCCGAGGCCCAAGACCTGAGCGTGCCGGAGCGCCAGCGCCCGACCCTTGCCAGCCAGGCGGAAGGATTATCCCTGGATACTATCCTGGCCGGGCTGGACGTGCTGTCGACCACGAAGGCGCGCCTGCGGGGCAGCAGTCACCCACGTGTCCTTCTCGAAATGGCCCTTGTTCGTCTCGGCCGGCTGGATAATTTGGAATCGCTGTCGAACCTCGCCAACCTCCTGAAGGCGGGCGTTTCCGGGAAAGAGCGAGGCACGGTGGCGGGGCAGGGGGGTAATGCTACCCCAGCCGTCCGACCGCAGGTATCGGCAGCCAGTAGGCCTCGGGAAGTGGCAACGCCGCCGGAGGGCTCAAAAAAAAACTCTTTGACCACTCCTGAGACCTTGGGAAGCCCCGGGAATTCGCAAATTACCCCGGATTCGATAGGTCAGCTGTGGCGCGAAGTACTAGGTCAGGTCGGCCCCATGCTGGGCAGCGAGCTCTCCAAGGCCGAAATCCCTGCAATTTTCGGGCCAAACGCTCTGGTTATTCGGTTCCCCGTAGGATATAATTCGAAGCGTGAGTACTGCCAGCAGCCGGCAAACATTGCCCGTGTGGAAGCTGCACTACGGAGCATCACGGGCCAGAACTACAGCTTTCGAATTGAGGTACTTGGCGACGCATCTCTCTCGAAAGTCAGGCTCCCCGAGGACGCGGACAGCACACAATCTCGTTACCGCCGCCAACGTACCGAGGCCATGAACGAGCCTCTGGTCAAACGGGCCATTGAAGTCCTGGAGGCCCAGCTCGTCGATGTAGACGAGGGCTTCGGGGGTGCGCCCATGGCCGCTCCCGACAAGGAAGAAGAGCCGGACAGCGAGGAGGCATGACGGATGTTCAAAGAGTTCGGACAGCTGGCTGGTCTACTGCAGCAGCTTCCCAAGATCAAAGCTGAGATGGAGCGTCTTCAGGAGCGGCTCGGGCAAGTGGTTGCTGAGGGAGATGCGGGCGGCGGCCTCGTCAAAGTTCGAGCCAACGGCAAGTTGGAAGTCTTGAGCTACTCGATCAGCGAGGACCTGCTTGGGCAGAAGGACCGGGAGTTCGTGGAAGACCTGATCCGGGCGGCAACCAACCAGGCGCTGGACAAGGCTCGCCGGCAAGCGGCAGAGGAGACCGGTAAGATGGCGGCCGGGTTCGGCCTGCCGGCAGGTCTTGGCCTGCCGGGCTTTGCGAGTTGAGCACGTGCCCTAGGAGATGGAAAATCAAGATGACGCCTGACCAGGAACGTCCTGTATTCCATTTACCGCACTCCATCCTGTGTGGTCGGGAGGAGTGAGTGTGGCGGCAGAGGCAATCGGGGCCATCGAGGCGCTTATCCAGGAATTCAGCAAGCTGCCTGGCATTGGACCCAAGACCGCTGAACGGTTGACGCATTATTTGCTGGGCGCGAATCGGAGCGAAGCGTTGGCCCTGGCGGAGGCATTGAGGAGGATTGGCGAAAGTATCCACCCCTGCCGGCAATGTTTCAACTTGACGGAAGGGGAGTTGTGCAGTATTTGCAGCGACCCGCGGCGCGACTCGTCCCTGATTTGTGTGGTGGAGCAGCCTCGGGACCTTGCGGCCCTGGAGCGTGCGGGGAGCTATCGAGGGCTCTATCACGTGCTGCAAGGCAAGCTGGCCCCGCTGGAGAACATGGGCCCGGAACAGTTGACCGTGGACAGTTTGGTGCGGCGCGTGGCGCGGGGCGGCGTGCAGGAAATAATTCTGGCCACGAACCCCACGCTGGAAGGAGACGGGACGGCGCTCTATGTCTCCAATCTGTTGGCCGGGACAGGAGTTCGTATTACGCGCTTGGCACGCGGATTACCGTCTGGAACCGTTTTGGAATTTGCCAATAACCAGATGCTGGCGGATGCTTTGGAAGGCCGCCGAGTGTTTTGAAACAGAAGGAGTTTGGTCTTAGAATTCCGAGGGCCCCGTTGGCACGCAGTGGTGCCGACAAGATTTGGGCGGCGAAAATCTAAGATCTCAACATAGATCGTGGGGTTCATAGGCCATGCGACTTGACACGACCATGACTCAGCGGATGGACCAGAGGATGCTTCTGGCCCCCCGCATGATTCAGTCGATGGAAATCTTGCAATTGCCGATCATGGCATTGCAAGAACGCATTCAACAAGAACTCCAGGAAAACCCTGTTCTGGAGCTGAAAGAAGTCAGCAACGACGAAACGACCGTCGATGGCGAAGCCGCGACGTCCCCGGAAACGGAGACCGAAGAACCGGCGAGCCAGGAAACGGAACTCGTCATCGACGAGGCTGGGGACAACGAGCTGGATTTCGAGCGTTTCGAGGCCATGAGCCGCGACCTCGAAGACCGCTACAGCGAGGAGCACCGCCCCTCGCGCGGCGGCCTCGATGAAGAAGGGGACAAGAAGCACGACGCCATGCAAAACATGCCGTCGCGGCCGCAATCGCTTCAGGATTATTTGAATGAACAACTCAGTTTTCTCGATGCGACCGCCGACCAGCTACGGCTCATCCGCTTCCTGATCACGCACATTGACGAAAAAGGCTTCCTGACGGTCAACACGGAAGACATCGCCAGAAACTACGATCAGCCCGTCACCTTGGTCCAGGTAGAAGAAGCGCTGCGGGCGGTGCAGAAGCTGGAACCGGCAGGTGTTGGCGCCCGGGATCTGAAAGAATGCCTGCTGCTGCAGTTGACGCCGGAAATGCCCTATCGCGAGGCCATGCGCGTCCTGATCCTCAATCACCTTGATGATCTGGAACACAACCGCCTGCCGATCATCCAGCGCCGGACCGGCTTCGATCTCGCCACCATCAACAAAGCGAGAGAAGCGCTCAAGCACCTGAGCCTGCGGCCGGGTGCGCGTTTCACCACGGATAATATCCCTTACGTCGTGCCGGACATCGCCGTGGAGCGCCGCGAGGACGGCGAGTATGAGGTCCGCTTGCTCGACGACTGGACGCCGAGCATTTACATCAGCCGCCGCTACCTGGAAATGTACCGGGACAAGGGCGCCGGTCCCGAAGCCAAAGAATTCTTGAAGCGCAAGATCCAGGCGGCCCAGTGGCTCATGGAATCCATTGAGCAACGCCGCAATACCCTGGAAAAGGTGACCCGGGCCATCATCCAGCATCAGCGCTCGTTCCTGGACAAGGGGCCGGAATACATCGAGCCATTGAAGATGCAGCAGATTGCCGACTTGGTGGGCGTGCACGTCACGACGGTCAGCCGGGCCGTGGACGACAAATGGGTGCAGACGCCACGCGGCATCTTTTCACTCAAGCGCTTTTTTGGCGGCGGCACGCAGACGACCACCGGCGAAGAAGTCGCCTGGGAAACGATCAAGCAAAAGTTGCTGGAGATCATCGAGAAAGAAGACAAAGCCAACCCGCTGTCCGACGAGGAGCTGGTCAACAAGCTGAACGAAAGCGGGTATCCGGTGGCTCGGCGCACCGTGACCAAGTATCGCAAGATGCTCAAGATTCCATCCTCGAGACAACGCAAGGACTGGAGCGCCTGAGGGCGTGGACAAAAAAGCGGGGCCGATCTGCTCCCTTAGTGGAGCGGACCAGTCGAGTGCGCTCCCCGATTTGGCACGAGCATCCTCGAGCCTCCGACTTCGAAACTCTCTCCCGCGATGAATGAATTCACCGAAGAACTACGTCGCGAGGAACTGATTCTCAAAGAAGGTGGCGGCCCCAAGGCGATCGCCCGCCAACATGAGAAAGGCCGGCTGACCGCACGCGAGCGCATCGCTCACCTCCTTGATCCGCACACTAATTTCTTCGAACTCGGCCTTTGGGCGGCCTGGCGGATGTACCAGGACTGGGGCGGTGCGCCTTCGGCCGGGGTTGTGACCGGCATCGGCCGCGTGACCGGCCGGCTGGTGATGATCATCGCGAACGACGCCACGGTCAAAGCCGGTGCTTTTTTCCCGCTGACCTGCAAAAAAGTCCTGCGCGCACAGCGCATCGCCATGGATAATCGCCTGCCTCTCGTTTATCTCGTGGACAGTGCCGGCGTTTTCCTGCCGCTCCAGGACGAGGTCTTCCCCGACGAAGATGATTTCGGCCGCATCTTCCGCAACAACGCCGTGATCTCCGCGGCCGGCATTCCACAGTTCGCAGCGATCATGGGCAACTGCGTGGCCGGCGGCGGCTATTTGCCCGTGCTGTGCGACAAGCTGCTCATGACGGAAGGAAGCGGCCTTTACCTGGCGGGCCCAGCTTTGGTCAAAGCCGCCATTGGTCAATCCGTCAGCCACGAGGACCTGGGTGGGGCAGCCATGCACGCGGCTGTCAGCGGCACGATCGACTTCCGCGAACGCGACGATCCCGCCTGTCTGCAGCGCTTGCGCCAGCTGATCGACGTGCTGCCAAGGGACGCGTCTTGCCTTTCCCTCGACCTGGAATCGAAACGACCCTCAAGTGATCTCTACACGTTTGCCGGTGATGGGGGCCTGAACAGCCAGGCCCGGCAAGAGTACGACATTCGCGACCTCCTGCCCTGCATCCTCGACGCCAGGCCGTTTGACGAATACAAGGCGGAGTACGGCCAAACGCTGGTCTGTGGCTACGGCCGACTGGGCGGCGTGGCGGTGGGCGTCGTCGCCAACCAGCACAAGCGCTGCAAGCCGGCGCAGGGAGCGCTGCAATACGGCGGCGTCATTTACGTGGACAGCGCCGACAAGGCGGCACGCTTCATCATGGACTGCAACCAGGGCCGGGTGCCGATCATCTTCCTGCAGGACGTGAACGGTTTCATGGTAGGCAAGGACGCGGAGCAAGCCGGCATCATTCGCGCCGGCGCCAAGCTGGTCAACGTGATCGCCAACAGTGTCGTGCCCAAGCTGACGGTGATCCTGGGCGGCTCCTTCGGTGCCGGCAATTATGCCATGTGCGGCAAGGCGTTCGATCCACGTTTCATCTTCGCCTGGCCGAAAGCTCGCTACGCCGTCATGGGCGGCGAACAAGCCGCGAGCACACTGCTCGACGTCACAATCACCGCCCTGCGCCGCACCGGCCACGAACCCGACGCCAACGAGCTATCGGAGCTGCGCCGCAAAGTCGAGGAAGGCTATCGCGAGCAGACAGATGTGCGCTACGCGGCAGCACGCTTGTGGATCGACAAGATCATCGACCTCGCCGAGACGCGCGAAGCGCTGCTGCTCGCCCTGGAGGTCGCCACGCGCTACGACGATGGGCGGCCGTTCAAGACGGGCGTGTTGCAGGTGTGAGAGCGTATGTTGCGAGCATAATGCGCTCTTCACTTACAAAGCCTTGCATATCCAAGAATTCACTGGCCACCGGACGCAGCAACCTTCCATACCTTTACAACCTGATCCCAACCTCCCGCAGCCAGGCTCTTGCCGTCCGGTGAAAAAGCCAGGCATAGGATCCAGCCGGCCTCGCCTTTAATGGTTCTCTGTTCCCGGCTCGAAGAAATGTCCCAGATCTTGACGGTCTGGTCGTAGCTTCCCGAGGCCAATGATTTGCCATTTGGGGAGAATCCCAGGCAATGGACGCGGTCGGAGTGACCCTTAAGGGTCGTGCGTTCCTTGCCGGTGCGGGCGTCCCAGAGCTTGATCGTTCGGTCCCAACTGCCGGTGGCGATGGTTTGCCCGTCGGAAGCAAAGGCAACAGCGTGGATCGCATCGGCATGGCCGCGGAGGATTGCTTGTTCCCGTTTGGCTGCCAGATTCCAAATCCGGGCTGTAAGGTCGCTGCTTCCCGATATCAAGGTCTTGCCGTCGGGAGAAAAAGCCAGGCATTGCACGCTGCCATCGTGGCTGGTGAGCGTGGCTGCCAACTTTCCTGTATCCACGTTCCATAACCGCACCGTCAGGTCGGCGCTGCCCGTCGCGAGCAACTTGCCGTCGGGAGAAAAAGCCAGGCACGTCACCGCCCCGGTGTGTCCTTTAAGAACGCTTCGTTCTTGCCAGGTTTGGGTGTCCCAGAGTTTCACGCTCGCGTCCTGGCCGGCTGATGCGAGAAGCTTGCCGTTCGTCGCGAAGGCCAGAGCGAGGACGGTTCTTGCGTCGCCTGAGAGGGTCTTGCGCAGCTCGCCGCTAGCGAGGTCCCAAAGTTTGATGGTCTTGTCGGAACTGCCGCTCGCCAAGGTTGCCCCGTCCGGGGAATAGGCGACCGCGTAGATGGCATCATTGTGACCGCTCAGCGTCAATAATTCAGGGGTCGAAGCGGTATTCCAAAGCCGTATGGTTCCATCTGTCGTCCCGGTCGCGAAGCCGTTCTTTTTGGGAGAGCAGGCGAGCGCCGTTACCAAGTTGCCATCACTCGGCAGCGACGAGATTTGCTGGCCGGTCAATACATCCCAGCTCTTGACCGTCTTATCCTGACTCGCCGAATACAGGACCTTGCCTTGTGCGTCGAAAGCGATGGCAGTGATCCCTTTCGAATGTTGTTCCAGCGTTGTCTCGACCTTCCCCGTATCGACATCCCAAAGGTTGATCTTGCCGTCGAAGCCACCCGTGGCCAGGGTCTTGCCGTCGGGGCTATAGGCGACGGCATAAATGGGGGCCCTGTGCTCGCGGAGGGTAGCCCGCGCAGTGCCGCTGGCCAGGTCCCAGAGAATGGCGGTACGATCCTGGCTGCCCGAGGCGACAGTTTTGCCGTCCGGGGCAAAGGCCACACTGACGACCAGGAAGAGGTGGCCGTGCATGATCGCCAGCGATTGCCCGGTGCTCGTATCCCACAGGCGTACGGTCTTGTCCTCGCCTCCCGAGACAAGCTTTTTGCCGTTAGGGGCAAAGGCCACCGAGTACACAATGCCGCGGTGGCCGGCGCATTGAATGCGTGGTTGCCCTGTGCGCGCATCCCAGAGCCTGATTGTGGAATCCTCGCCGCCGGTGGCAAGGGTCGCGCCGTCGGTCGAAAATGCCACGGAGTAAACTGCCCCTTTATGTCCATTCAAGAGCAGGCGCTGCTGCTTGGTGGCCACGTTCCACAAGCGCACGGTCCGTCAATACCCGCACTGGCGAGCGTTTGGCCGTCGGGTGAATAGGCAAGCGCCCAGACCGTGCTGGTGTGTCCCTTGAGAGGCGTCTGGCTGGGAACTGAACCTGCTTCCCCTGGCTCGCGCCCCGCCTGTGTCGCGATGGCGGGTGGCATCTCTGCCAACGAGCCGGAAGCAATGCAGGCGGCGAGCAAAAGGGAACGAGCGGCACATCTTCTCATAGACAAATGAGCCTTCAGAGAAGCGACAGTTCAAAGATAAAGCCCGGTTGAACGCCGTTCGGGCGGGGAAACGCGGAATGGACCCGCGCTCCATGTTTCACTTGCCTGCGTACGCCGCGTAGCAATTCTCGGTCTCCCAGAGCTGCACCTCCGTGACCGGGAATCCCTGGCCAGCAGTGTAATCATAGATGAGCCGGGCGATATTTTCCGCAGTTGGATTGACCTTCATGACAAATACCGGCTCGCCCTCCTGGCGAAAGAACGGCAACATGGGGTCGTCCTCATGGAGCAGCATCTTGTGGTCGAGCGTGTCGTCGATCCAGCTCTGGACAATACGCTTGATGTGCGAAAAATCCATGACCATGCCCTGGGGGTCGAGATTGGGGGCTGCGAGCGTGATCACCGCCCGGCCATTGTGTCCGTGCAGATGCCGGCATTTGCCGTCATAATTCAATAAGCGATGCCCGTAGCAAAACGTTAGCTCGCGTGTCACGCTGTACATGGTTCCTCCGCGTCGTATTCGGTCTCGTCGGGCAGAGAGGCATTCGCGAAAGCCCCGCGCCGCTCCGCGCACTTGTTGCAGCGCCCGCAATGCCGGCCCCGGACAGGCTGGATGCAGGAGAAGCTCCACTGCAAGGGCAGGCCCCGGCCGCGCTGCATGACTTCCGTCTTGCTCAGCGTGGCGTAGGGGCGCAGGATGCGAACATTTCCGCCCACGGCCTGGTTGACGGCCTCTTGATAGGCTTTAAAGAACTTGGGCGTTGCATCGGGAAACGGATTCCCCTTGAGCGTGGCAAGGGCCACGGCGGGCACGTCATGTACGTGACACCACAGGAGCGCTTTTGCCAGCAAAAGCACATTCCGGCCCGGCAAGTAAACAGCCGAATCGGGAGAATCAGCGTCCGGTACTTGCCTGCCTGTGACACTCCAGTGCGCTCCATACAGGTCTGTCACCGGCAGGTCGAGGAATTGGACGGGCTGCAGACCTGGTTTGGCGATGCGTCGCAGAAATTCGTGTAAATGGTCCTGCTCGGTAGATTCCCAGGAGAGGCCGCCACGGACGTAAATCGGGTGGACCACGACTTGCGCCGATAGCAATTCTCCGATCAAAACACAGCTATCGAGGCCGCCGCTGGCCAGGACAGCGACCGGATTGCCGGCGACCTCCTCGGTGAGTGGACTCTTCTGAGTCATTGCATCAGCAGAAACTCGCATTCCGCCTATTTTACGGTATGCTTGGGCGGCGGGGAGGGAACAAGCAAACTCGGGCCTGGTTCAGGGAGGAGTCTATTCGGGCGGCGCGGTTCTGTGGCGGCAAATTTTTAATTTGCCGAAAAGTCCGGCAAGTTAAAAACTTGCCGCCACGGAAACTGTGACCCCGCTTTGGGCCATGCCCGGAACCGCGTCGATCTGCCCGACCTGAGTGCGTTTGTGGCCTTTCCGTCATCCGTGCCGCTCGAGTGAATCCTGCCTTCGCGTTGACGCATTCCCGCACCGCTTTCTATGATGTGCATGCCCTTGGGAGAAACCTCTGATGTCCAATGGCTCGAAGGCAAAGGCTTTTGAAGAATTTGACGCGATCATCCTGCGCGATGTACCGCTCGCTCCCTACACCTATCTGAAGGTGGGTGGACCGGCGGAGATGCTCGTTCACCCACGCTCCCGTGAGGAATTGGCAGGGGTGGTGCGTCTCGCCTGCAAGAATGGCGTCCCTTTGCGCGTTTTGGGCAACGGCTGCAACATCCTCGTGCGCGACGAAGGACTTCGGGGCGTCGTGCTCCGGTTAAGCGAGCCTGCATTCACAGAGATTACCGTCGAGGGCAGGAGGGTCCGGGCTGGGGCGGGAGCCGCCTTGTCCGCTCTGATCTCCGAATCGGCACGGCACGGCCTGGCAGGCCTGGAGTCGCTCGTCGGCATCCCCGGGACGATCGGCGGCGCGCTGCGCTGCAACGCGGGCGACCGCGCAGGCGAGATTGGACAGCATGTTCGCCAGGTCGAAATCCTCGATGAAAGTGGACAAACTCACGTTCGCGAGCGGGACGAACTGCGTTTTGCATACCGGTCCAGCAATCTGGACGATGCCGTCCTCCTGTCGGCCGATTTCGAATTGGAGACCGACAAGCTCGATGCCATCGTCAGACGCTTGCGCAGGGCATGGATTCAGCGCAAAGCAAATCAACCCTTGAGTTTTCAGCCCGCCGGCCGGGTCTTCAAGAACCCCCGTGGCCTTAGCGCTGCTTTGCTCATTACCCAGGCCGGCTTGATCGGCACACGCGTAGGTGGAGCGGAGATCAGCGAACGCGATGCCAACTTCATCGTCGCTCAGCCTGGTACCAGTTCCCGCGATGCACTGCGTCTCATCGATTTAGTCCGCAGCAAGGTGAAGGAACGCTCGGGAATCGATCTCGAGCTGGAAATTGCCGTCTGGTGATCGTCCCCTGACAAGTGCCTGAGGGACTTAGGCGAATCTCTTCTGCGCGCCTCCCGATCCTGAGTCTTCTGCTTTCGAGGACCATTGCATGGGCCGAAAAAGCCGTTCGTCGCCGCCCATCTCGAAGATCTTCAACGGACTGCGCCCGCTCGGACTTCTCCTGGGACTCGCCTTATTCCTGGCAGCGGTGGCGGCAATCGCCAAGTACACGCGCGAAGGGCTCCGCGATTCGGAGCGCTTCACGATCCCCTTTGCCGACATTGATTGCCCTGCGCCGCCTGCTGAAGGCCGTGCCGACTTTCTTGCCGAGGTTCAGTACCTGCAGGGTTTACCCGACCGACTTCAGCTTCTCGACGACGATCTGGCAGCTCGGCTCGCAGAGGCGTTTGCCCGGCACCCGTGGGTGGAACACGTGGACGAAGTGAGACTGGTTCCACCCCGCAAGATCCAGGTGCGGCTGTCTTTTCGCACGCCGGTCCTGGAGGTGATTCTTTCGGAAGGCGCGACGCAGGGAGAGGCCGTCCCACCTGAGGGCCGCCCGGCTTTCGATGCGAACACCGTCGATGAGCCAACCTGGGTGGTCGATGCAAGCGGAGTCGTTTTGCCTGGCAAAGGAGCGCGCGAGCCTCTGCCGATTCTCTACTCGGCCGTCCGTCCCGCAGGGCTTGCCGGGCAGCGCTGGGGAGATGCCGGGGTTGAGTCCGCCGCACGCCTGGCGGGTATTGTTCGCCCGCACGAGGACAAATTGAAACTGAGAACCTTCGAGACGACCGCTCAGGGGTTCGTGTTGCAGACTTCCTCGGGATCCCGAATCCTGTGGGGACATGCAGCCGGTGCTGAGCGAGCCGGGGAAGCGGCCGCCACGCAAAAGATCGAGCGGCTACTGCAATTCTGTGAAGCCCACGGCGGTCTCGATCAATCTGGAGAGCGTTACGAGCATGACGTCCGGCCGCTCGCGCGCGCGACCCACCGGCCGCTCGCGCGCGCCGATTCGCCCTGATCACGAGCGCTCCGCCAACGCTTGCAAAGCAAACTGCGACCAGGATTCGAACTCGTCCTTCTGCCCGAGCAATTCCTCGATCGGGGCAAAGCCTGCCCTAGTCAGCACCTGTTCACGCCGGCGGACTTTCGGCTCATCCAGGTCGAAAATGTGGACGATGCCCAAGTGCACTTGCCCTACTGGCGTGCTGTCGTCGTTGATCAATCCCAGGCAGCGCTCCTTGTAGGGGCTCTCCAGGTACACCTCCTCGGCTACTTCGCGGAACATAGCTTCGCGGTAATGGCTCTCGAAGAGATTGCCGTCCGCGGCGCTGATGTGGCCGCCCACGCCGATCGAGCGCAACGCATGCAGCCTGCTCTCGGTGGCACGTTTGCCACGCGTGTAATGGAAGACCTGGTCCCGCCACCGGAGGACGACGTAGGGAACAATTTGCTTGTGGGTTGGATCCGACTCTGCTTGGGCGCGTGCCAGGTAACTCAGGTGACTGGAATTAAGGATCCGCGGGAGGTAGTGCTCGATCTGCCGGCTGAGACCCTGGAAGATGCCGGCAGCGTGGAAAACGGATGTGGGGATGACCAGGACGCGCTCGGATGACTTATCGCTCACGGCGTTTCTTCTCTTCTTGTTTTGGTTCAGCCAGCTTTTCCCGTAACCGGTCTACCAGCTCGAGTGGACTCAGCTGCCGGTCCCCATAATCGGCGATGCCGTATTGCCAAAGCAATGCGCGCAGCCTGCGTTCTGGCGGTCCGATCGTGATGTCTGTGCCGGGACGGCGCGTGCGGTCGGTCTTCAACTTCCGGTCCGAGAATTCAGCGATGAGCCTATCGGCCGTGGGCGGACTCGGAAGCGGTTTGATCCCTGTCTCGATTGCCAGATCGCGCAGGGCCTGCGTGAGCTTCTGCTCGTCCTCTTTCTTCAAGGCTGCAAATTCGTGGCCTGGAGGAAGAACCAGCTTCGTCGATTCTGCGGGCCGATCTCTCCGTACCCCAGGAGGCGTCAGCCATTTTCCCACAATCACGAGGACCGAAATGACGGCGAACAGGGTCAGACCCATGCGCCAGATCTCCCCTCGACTCCGGCGGGAAAAGAGGGAGTCCAATGCTCGTTGATCCGCCGCCTCGGCAGCGATCTGCAAGCCCAACTCGTAATGGCCTTCGGGGTAATCGCCTGCTTGTACCTCCGAGAGGTATGAAGCATACTCGTCCCCGCTGGCGCGCGGAACGACGAGCACATCGAATCCCAGCTCATTGCCGAAGGCGTAGCTCGCGGGCCAAAGATGGCAGCGCGCACCGGTCGGCAGCAGCGTCCACAAATCGCGCACGAGTCCTGTGTCCGGACTCGTTCGCTCGAACACCAGCCGGCCGCCGTCAACCAGGGCCTGTACCCCGCCCAGAAGAAGTGGACTGCGATTGCCTCGTTTCAAAATCTCCTGGACCTGGGCCACAGTGCGCTGCGGAGGCGAACTTGCCGGCAATGATAGGGCGGGCAGTTCACCGCGAGCGTCCCAGGGTGGTGGGAGACGCTCGGCCAAGGCGAAGGGATCGCCGCCCAGCTTCCTGTATTGCAATTGAGGCAGGATCAGGAAATGGAATCCCAGCATATCCGGAGAGCCTGCTCCGTCAGCACCCAGGTCGCCTACCTGCACTACCGCAACTTGCTTCACGCCGAAAGGTCGGGCAAAGACACAGGGCGGACATGCCAGCCCCGGCGGCCTTGCGCCGAAAGAATTCGACATGCGCTCGACTTCTGGCAGCCAGTCCTCGTGGAACCCGGCAGAGCGTGCCAGAATGCGGCCGCCACCCTGGTGCCGGCAATAGAGCGCCTGTTGAATAGTGACCTCAGCCATGATCCTTGTTTCGATTCTAAAGTATCTCGTCTCGAGTCCTGGCCGCTATGGAAAATCGGCTGGTTGCTCCTGCCTCTTCAATTCTAGGAAATGCAGGCAAAATGAGATCAGTAGGAAGACAGCGACCTTCCCAAGCGTTCCCGCGGTTTTGTGGAAAACGGCTACCGACCTTCCTTCCCCCTATTTGTATTTCGAGTCCAACGGTTTAATATTGGGGCGGGCACTGATGTCACCTCGCCCCAGGCTCGGAAAGGATCGTTCCATGAAACGCTGTCTGTTTCTTGCGGCAACGCTGCTGCTGTTGGCATTGCCCTACCAGTGCCTGGCGCAGGAGGGCAAATTCGAGGTCGTGGTGGAACGCGGTCTCGTTTACGGCCACGGTGGCGACATGGATTTGATGCTCGACCTGGCCATGCCCAAGGATGCCAGGGGGCCGTTTCCGGCACTGGTGTTTATTCATGGCGGCGCCTGGAGGGCGGGCAAACGCCAGGATCTAGCCAAGACAATCGAAGTGCTGGCAGACCGTGGCTACGTGGCCGCTACTATTTCATACCGATTAGCCCCAGCGGCAAAGTTTCCCGCGCAGATTGAGGATTGCAAAGCGGCGGTCCGATGGCTTCGGGCCAACGCGAAGACATACAGGATCGATCCGGACCGTATTGGCGCCATTGGTTTTTCAGCGGGTGCCCATCTTGCGTGCCTCCTGGGGACCGCCGACAAGGCGGCCGGCCTCGAAGGCAAGGGGGGTAACAACAATCAGTCGAGCCGCGTTCAAGCTGTCGTGAGCTTTTTCGGCCCGACCGATTTTACAACCAAGCTCTGGTCCGAGGAGACCGAGCAGAAGGCCCTGGTGCCTTTCCTCGGCGGTACCCTTGCGGAGAAGCCCGAGCAATACCAGAAAGCGTCGCCGCTTCTCTACGCATCCAAGGACTCTCCTCCTTTTTTGTTCTTCCACGGAACTCAGGACAAAGTTGTGGATATCCGCAATTCGCGCTTGCTCGCGAAGAAGTTGCAAAGTGTCGGCGTGCCCGCGGAGGTTGTCGAGATGGAGGGAGAAGGGCACGGCTGGCACGCCGGAAAGATGCAGATGACAATCGAACAGATGATCAGCTTCCTGGATCAGCAATTGAAGAAATGATTCTGCTGAACAATGAATTGCAGCGCTCTATCCTGACGAGAGCCCGGCGCGTCTCGTCCTTCCGGGCCCGGCTGCGCGAGCGGTTTTCCGGCTGCAATGTTGGGATGAACTTCAATCCGCGGTGGCGCCATCACGCGCTTCGTGACGCGCGGCCTCAATGTGCATCCCTGTCTGCGCCTCTGTGCTCACATTTCCCGTCAGCTTTGCCTTCGCGGAGCTGGGTTCGCTGGTTGGGACTTGCGCTGCTGGCAGGCTATCTGTTGTTCTGTCATGGTTGTCATGGGGACGAAGACAACGAGCTGTTCGCGAGCTACATCCAGCCGCTTCGAGCTGCACAGGTCAGCCCGGGCGCAATGGCAAACGAAGCGAGCCTGTAAGCTGATGCGTGCATCCTTGGAGGATGCGTTCAGCTTACAGGCTCGATAGGTAATCCAACTCGATGCTGCGACCTCAAGGTCGTGGTACTTCCATGGGCAAGGGCTGAGCAAGCATCTGTGGACCTTGACCAATCTGGAAACTCGAGGCGAGTGTACGCTTTACCTCCTCGATCTTGGGGTCGTTCGCGCTGTCGAAACCGCCAACGGTAACGACGGCGCCCCAATGGGTGTGCAATACGTAAGCTTCCCAGCCAGCTTTGCGCATCGCCTGGGCAAAATTGTGGGCGTTGTGGCCGCTGGCTTCCAGCCTATCTCCCGACCCGTTGCCCCAGAGCTTCTCCCAAAAACTGGTTTCGCCCCCCTGGGTCTGGATGACTTGTGCTCCCTGATAGGTGGCCACAGCCAAAGTCCACGGCTTGCGGCAGTTTAACACGCTATAGCTTTCGTGTGAGTTCAGTTTTTTGAGCAAGGTGTTCGGCTTGTTTTCAGGCGGCGGCATTGCGACCGTCGGATTGTGGACCACAAAGCTGCTCAGGAACGGATTCACGTGGGTTTCGTTGACGACTGCCTTTGGCTGGCCGTTAGGACCGGAATCCAGTTCGATTTGCGACAACAGGGGCATGAGCTTGTCCGAAGAGGGCGGGTCGAGCTTCTTGATCGTCTCCAGCGCCCGTCGAGCAGTCTCAATGTCTTTGTAACCGCCGACCAGCACGGCGCACTGGTCCTCGATGCGCACGCAGCGGAGCGGGGCTCTCGGCCCCTTGGGATCGTCATATTTCTGGTGGAGCTGTTGCAAGTATTCTTGCTGCTTGTGGCGTTCCTCTTCACCGTGATTGAAAACATACGCCTGCAAGTTAAAGCGAGTGCGAACCTCCAACACGAGTTGATGGGCTAGCTGCGGCGATTCCGGCCCAACAAAAATCGCCGCACGAATCATCCAGGCGCCCGCTTCGGGCGTGATGGCGTAGCTCTTGGACGGATCCGCCTCCACGCCAGCGAACGCGCTGCCTGCCAAGGCAAGTCCTGCCAGCACCAAAATCGACCGCATCATATCGATCCTCCCGATTCCAATCCTTTGATTTCGAGAGTCCTGACACACCTGATCGAGCGTGCGCTGACGCCGAGTTCCGTATGAATCTTCACTGCCTCTGAGAGCGTGTTGAAAAAGGGGTCAGACCCCCTGGAGAATCGAGGCACTCCGCCCATTTCTGAGGTACCAGGCTTTGCACAACTCAAGGGGTCTGACCCCTTTTCCAACACGCTCTGAGTGGGGGGGGACTTTAGCAGAAGTGATTTATTTAGTCCAGAGGCCAATGTGCGCCCAAAGCCTGACGTTGGCGCTCGGTGATGGAGTCGATGCCCAGCTTTCCCAGCTTGAGCAACCTGTCGAGCTGACTTCGGCTGAACGTCGATTCTTCGCCCGTTCCTTGCACCTCGATGAATTGACCTGATCCTGTCATGACCAGGTTCAGGTCGACCTCCGCATCCTTGTCCTCGCTGTAATCGAGATCGAGCAGCTCAACGTCGTTTAGCAAGCCGACGCTGATTGCCGCGACGCTGCCCTTGATTATTTTGGACGCTGGCCCGAGGTCAGATTTGTGGGCGGTCAAGGCGTCGATAACTGCAATAAAGGCGCCATTGATTGAGGCGGTGCGCGTGCCGCCGTCGGCTTCCAGCACGTCGCAATCGATTGCCAACGTGCGCTCGCCGAGATTCTCCAGGTTCACTACGGCGCGCAGGCTGCGGCCGATGAGTCGCTGAATTTCAACGCTTCGCCCGTCAATTTTGCCGCCACGGTCGCGCGACTTGCGGGACTGCGTGCTTCCAGGGAGCATCGCATACTCCGCCGTGAGCCAACCTTTGCCGCTTCCCAGCAAGAAGGGCGGCACGGAAGCTTCCAGGAAGCACGTGCACAGAACGGTGGTACGCCCCATGCGGACCAGAACGCTACCCGGCGCCTGGCGCGTATAGCGACGGCGGAAGGCAAGGGAACGTAGTTCATCGGGCTGCCGGCCATGTGCACGCATACGGCGCTGTCCTCTGTGCTTGTTTAGCCCAAAATGAGGCCGGAAGGCGGGACTACGAATCCATCACCGGATGAATGACTGGGCGCTAGGTGCGATGGAGCAGCCAGAGTAGCAGCGCCTTTTGCGCGTGCAGGCGGTTGCCTGCCTGCTGAAAAACAATGCTGCGTTCGCTATCAAGCACTTCGCCGGTCACCTCCTCGCCGCGATGGGCCGGCAGGCAATGCATCACGCAGGCATGGGCAGGAGCATGCGTCAGCAACGCCGCGTTTACCTGATAGCGGGCAAAACTCTTGAGCCGGCTGTCGCGCTCGGCTTCCTGCCCCATGCTGGTCCAGACGTCCGTATAAATGATGTCCGCCGACCCTACCGCGCGGGCAGGATCGCTTTCCACCGCGAGCGAGCCATTCAGCGAATGGCCCGAGTAGGTCTGGAGGAAAGACTGGTCGAAGCCATAACCGTCCGGCGCCGACAGCACGAACTTCACGCCGGTCTTGGCGCAGCCAATCGCCAGTGAACGAGCGACGTTATTGCCGTCGCCGACGAATGCGAGGGTTCGTCCCGACAGGCCACCGCACACTTCCTGGAGCGTGAAGAGATCGGCCAGTGCCTGACAAGGATGGTAGTAATCGGAAAGGCCATTGATCACCGGGCAGGTCGAATAAGCCGCGAACATTTCAACCGTCGCGTGACTGAAGGTGCGCAGGACGACGGCGTCCACATATTGGCTCATCACGCGAGCAAAATCGGGCACGCTTTCGCGGGAGCCGAGCCCTCCCTCATTGCCTGTCATGAACACGCTGGCGCCGCCGAGTTGTGCGATCGCCGTCTGAAAACTGACGCGCGTGCGCAGGGAAGGCTTCTCGAAGACCAAGCCGAGCACTTGGCCCAGGAGCAACGCGGGCCGCTCGCCGCGTTCGTGCGAGGCCTTTAATTCCGCAGTGCTTTTCAATAGGGCCGCTACCTCATCCGGAGCGAGATCGAGGAGGTCAAGAAAGTGGCGCATGGTAATGATTCAGCCGGGTTCAGACTTGCTGGGCCAGCAACACTTCTTCCAATACAGCACATCCCTGGTCCAATTCCTCGTCCGTGAGAGTCAACGCTGGAAGCAAGCGCAGGACAGTGCCATGAGTGCAATTAATCAGCAAGCGGCGCTCCAGGCACTGCTGGACGATGGGCGTTCCTTCCATCGATAGCTCGATGCCGATCATGGCTCCCTTCACGCGAATTTCTTGAACGCGTGGACAGCGGCGCCGCAGAGCCTGCAAACGATCCTGGAAGCGAGCGCCGATCTGCTCGGCCCGGGCCAAGAGGCCGTCCGCGTCGATCGTTTCGATCGCCGCCAATGCAGCGCGGCAGGCGATGGGATTTCCGCCGAAGGTGGCTGCATGCGTGCCGGGCTTGAGCTTTTCAGCTGCTTCACGGCGTGCAAGGAGAGCGCCGCACGCCAGGCCGCCTGCCAGGGCTTTGGAGAGTGTCATTGCGTCCGGGTGGACCGGCCAGTGCTGATGGGCGAACCAGCGACCGGTGCGGCCCATGCCGGCCTGGACCTCGTCGAAGATCAACAGCAGTTTATGCTGATCCGCCAACTCACGCAATCCCACCAGGTAATTGTCAGGTGGAATGCGAATGCCGCCCTCACCCTGGATGGGCTCGACAAGAATGGCGCATGTTTCCCCGTCGATGAGCCGGGCCGCCGCATCGAGATTGCCGAAGGGGGCATAGGAGAAACCAGCGAGGAGAGGCTCGATGCCTTGATGGTACTTGGGCTGGCCGGTGGCGGTGACGGCCCCCATCGTTCGGCCGTGGAAACTGTCAACCATCGTGATGATCTTGTAACGGCCTGGCTTGCCGTTCAACCGGGCGAGTTTGATCGCTCCTTCCACGGCCTCGGTGCCGCTATTGCAGAAGAAGCACTGTCCCTCGAAGCCGCTGCGCCTGCTGAGTGCCTGGGCGAGGAGTCCTTGCGCCTCGGTGTACCAGGTATTGGGGACATGGATGAGCTGCCCCACCTGTTCGCGCACGGCCGCGACCACCCGCGGCGGGCAATGACCCAGCAGATCGCAACCCCAACCGGGAAAGAAATCGAGATAGCGGTTCCCTTCGGCATCCCATACCTGGGAGCCCTCGCCACGCACCAGACAGACTGGGTAGCGCGTGTAATTGGGGATCACATACTGTCGGAACAAATCAATGATCTGGGGGGACGTCAAGGCCATGAAAACTTACTTTCTCACCTTGGGATCGGGGCTTCGGCTCTATCTTTAGAGCGTGTTGAAAAAGGGGTCAGACCCCTCGAGAATCGAGGCAGTCCGCCCATTCCTAAGCTACGAGGCTTTGCAGATTCGAAGGGGTCAGACCCCTTTTTCAACACGCTCTTTCGGGTGCGGCCTGCGTTCAGAGAGCGAACCTCGGCCTACTTGATCTCCGTGCCGACGCCGTAATCGGTGTATATCTCGAGGAGCAAAGAATGCCGCAAACGGCCATCGATGATATGCGTCTGACGCACGCCGGCCGCCAGGCTTTCGAGGCAAGCCTCCACTTTGGGAATCATCCCCTCGTCGATAATGCCACGGGCCATCAGGTCACGGCAGCCGGCAGCGTCCAGGCCCCGAACAAGGGAACCCGGCTCGGCCCGATTGAGCAGGATGCCGGGCGTGTCCGTCAAGATGACGAGCTTCTCCGCTCGCAGGTTCGCGGCAACGGCCGCGGCGGCGGTATCTGCATTGATATTGAGCCAGCCCTGGTCACTATCGAGTGCCAGGGACGGAAGCACAGGTACGACGCCGCCTGCGCAGAAATCGGAAAGCAAGGCATGATCCACTCTGGTCACCCGGCCGACCCGGCCCAGGTCGAGCGCTTTGCCGGCCTCGTCCTGCAAAAGGAGCCGTTCCCCAAAGAGAGATTGCAGCGAGCCGGTGCTCAGGCCCACTGCTCGCCCGCCCAGTTCCCGAATTTGGGCTTCGATTTCAGTATTCAGTTCTTTGAGCACACGGACAACGATGGCCAGTGTTTCATTGTCGGTATAGCGCCGGCCCTGGACCTTTCGTGGCTTGAGGCCCGCCGCGGCCATGGCGCGGTCGATGGGCTTGCCCCCGCCGTGGACGAGGACGGGCCGCATCCCGACGGTTTCCATGAAGACGACATCTTGCAGGGTAGCGCGCAATGTGCCCGCATCTTCCATGGCGCTGCCCCCCAGCTTGATCACCGTGATGCGGTCGCGAAACCTGCGGATGTAGCTGAGGGCCTCGATGAGCACGTCGGCTTTGCGAATGGCGTTGTCCATCGAATCCAGCCCGTAAAAGGAAGCAAGTATTCTAGGCGTACCCGGCTTCATGTCAATGTCGGTGGCTGGCGCGGGATGGGCCATGAGATGATAACCCAACGGCCTTGGCAACATCTTCAAATTGCCTTCTTGCGTAGGCTCGTCCCGCCGGTTATACTCCGACCAATGATGATGTCCGGGTAAAATCTCGTTTGATCCCGGTGCCACCGGAAATAGGTCGTTGTTTTCTCAAGGGAGGCTCTTCGATGAAGGCTGCATTAGGCATGGTGTTTGGAGTGGCAGTCGTACTGGCTTTGGTCGTCGGCGTGCAAGCCAGAGAGGAAGGCAAGGAAGTTACTCTCGAAGGCAAGATTACGTGCGCTAAGTGCGATCTGAAAGAAACCGATAAGTGCATGACCGTCATCAAGGTCGAGAAGGACGGCAAGGACGTCGTGTATTACTTCGATAAGGACGGCAACAAGAAGCACCACAAAACGATTTGCACCGAAGCAAAGAAAGGCAAAGTGACGGGCACGGTCACGGAAAAGGACGGGAAGAAGACCATCACGGTAACCAAAGTCGTGTTTGTAGACTAAGGCCTGGCGCTGGCCGCCGGTATTATTTGGAATTGCAGCATCGCCACCCACCCGGGTGGCGATGGTGTTTTATGGGTCGCGCTTGGCAGAATGTGGAAGCCCAGCTAGCATGACTATCTCTGGAAGAGGGAGTCACAGGTGAAAATTATCCTGGCCAATCCGCGTGGTTTTTGCGCGGGCGTGAACATGGCGATCGAGAGTCTCGATCGCGCCCTGCAGCTGTTCGGCACGCCGCTCTACGTCTATCACGAAATCGTTCACAATAGGCCAGTCGTGGAGCGCTTCCGCAAGCGCGGCGTCGTTTTCGTCGACAGTATCGCCGAGGTGCCCGAAGGGGCGCACGTCCTTTATAGCGCGCACGGCGTGGCGCCGGCAATTCGCGAAGCCGCCGCCAAACGCAACCTTTTTGCCATCGATGCCACCTGCCCGCTGGTTACCAAGGTTCACCTCGAGGCAGTCCGCTTTGCCCAGGAGGGTTACACGATCATTCTCGTCGGCCATGAGGGGCACGACGAGGTGCTGGGCACCATGGGTGAGGCTCCGGCGAGCATTCGCCTGGTACAAGACCTGGCCGACGTGAACCTGCTCGACTTGCCGGCAGACGCGAAGCTAGCTTACCTGACTCAGACCACGCTGAGCGTGGATGATGCCGAGGTCATCATCACAGGGCTGCGGCGTTGCTACCCGCAGATCATCGGCCCGTCCAGGGACGATATCTGTTACGCCACGCAAAACCGGCAGGAGGCCGTGAAGGGCTTGGTCCCCGAAGCGGACGTGGTACTGGTGCTCGGGAGCCGGAATAGCTCGAACAGCATGCGGTTGGCTGAAATCGCCAAAAGTTGCGGCAAGCCGGCCTATCTCATCGACGGCGTCCGCGAGATCGCCGACCACTGGTTCACGGGCGGCGAGACAGTGCTTATCACCGCTGGGGCGAGTGCTCCGGAAGAGGTAGTTGAGGAGTGCGTCGAGTATTTGCAAAATCGCTTTGGGGCGAGTACGGAGACGCGCACGGTGCGTGAAGAGCATGTGAACTTTCCTCTGCCGCGTGAATTGCGCGTGCTGGCCGGATAGTCCTGGGCTCCCCCGATTCGAACTGAAGATCGATCCCCGAAGCTGAGCCTTTCATGTCCGGCGAACTTCAGGATCTCGCGCTGGATTACCTTCCCCGCCTGCCCCATCGCAAAGACTTCCGCATCGGCTGCATTGGCGCCGGCTTCATCATGCGCGACTGCCACCTGGTCGCCTACCGTGGAGCTGGCTTCAATCCCATCGCCATCGCCTCGCGCGATCCCGGTCGAGCCCGCACCGTCGCGGAGTCGCATGGCATTGAACGCTGCTATAAGGGTCACGAAGAGCTGCTGCGCGACAAGGACGTCGAAGTACTCGACATCGCGGTACCGCCGGACGTGCAGCCGGCCATCATCCACGAGGCAGCCCGCCACGCCGACCACATCCGGGGTATCCTGGCCCAAAAGCCGCTGGCCATGTCTGTTCGAGAGGCCAAGGCATGCGTCGACGTTTGCGCGCGTGCCGGGATTACCCTCGCGGTCAACCAGAACATGCGCTACGACCAGTCCGTGCGCGCTCTTAAAGATCTTCTGCGGCGCGGCTGGCTGGGCGAGCCGGTGCTGGCCACGATTGAAATGCGAGCGATTCCGCACTGGATGCCGTGGAGCGAGCACTTGCACTCGCTATCGACGTTCATCATGAGCATTCACCATCTGGACACATTTCGCTATTGGCTGGGGACGCCGGACCGTGTCCTGGCGAGCACGCGTCCCGATCCGCGCACCCGTTTTCCCCACAGCGATGGCATCAACTTGTACATTCTCGAATACGATAGTGGCTGCCGGGCGTCGGCCTGGGATGACGTTTGGGCGGGCCCAGCGCGCCCGGAAGCAAGGGGCGACCTCTTTGTTCGCTGGCGCTTCGAAGGGACCGAGGGCTTGGCCCAAGGCACGATCGGCTGGCCAAGCTATCCCGCGCGAACTCCCAGCACGCTCGATTTCACGACGACGCGGCAGCCGGGTCACTTGTTCCAGCCGCGTTGGCAAGAGGTTTGGTTTCCAGACGCCTTTGCGGGCACGATGGCACAGCTCTTATGTTCGCTGGAGGACGGAGTGGAACCGGAAATAAGTGGGCGTGACAACCTTGGAACAATCGCCCTGTGCGAAGCCGTGCAAGCGGCGAGTCGCGGACACTCGTCAATGTCGCCACGGGATTTTCTCTAGTGCATCTTCCAGGCTAACTTTTGGGGTCCGAGCACGAGGCCAGAGAGAAACGCAAAGAAAATGCCGGAAATGAATGATGTCATGTTTTGTCATGTAAAACGGGGGTAGGCAGACGACTTGTCTGACACAACATAGCATTCTGCAAGTGATTCTCCTACAAAGGATTACATCACAACTCGGACTTTGGACCCATGGCAGTTCCACCTGCCATATGTCATGTGTACTGATGTGCACATTCCCAACGATTCCGAATTCTGGCAGAAACGACTCCGCTGAACGCAAGAAGCTTATGCCGGTCGTGCTGGCACGGGCGGCTGAATGCTCCATCTATGCCGCTGGAGTTCCAGCCGGGCCCGGGGTCAGGAAACGCCGTGGCCAGCCCGTTGTCTACGATGGGATTGAAGATTCTCGCAACGGCGTTTTTCGAGGCTCGCCGGAGCTATCGACCTCCTGAACGCCATTCAGGAGGTAAATGGTCGGAAAATCGCAAGGGCAAGCCGCTTCACGGCTTACAAAGCTGACCTCCGCCGAAACCACCCGATACATATAAGTCTGTTCATATCCTTTCCTAAGAACGACGCCCGACAAAAAATGTGCCCCGCGGGGTAATTGCCAGAAGAGCTTGACAATGATACATTTACAGCTTTTGAAACAGGTGAGGCATGGCCAAGATGAGTGCTTGGGGATCAAATGCACCACACTTCCACGAAGGGAGCAGATCCGAGTATTACGCGCAGTTGGCTTTATCGAGTCTTGGCACGTCTGTGCCTGTGCCTCGTCAGGAAGACATAGGGCTAGACCTCTACTGCACGTTGACCGAGGGTGATAGCCAAAGAGCGTGGGCTCACGCGTACTACGTCGTCCAGGTCAAGAGCGAGGAGGAGGCTTGGGTATTCGAGCACGAGCGTTCGGTTAAGGCTTTGGTCCAGGTTCCCTTGCCGCTGTTCCTATGCGTCGTGAAGAAGAAAGAGCAGCGGTTGCGAATTTACCACACTTCTCCGCGATTTTATGTTTGGACTTTTCCGCCATACCCTACGCCCTTGAGATTGCTTCCAGGAGAGCCGGGTGCGGGCGTCTGCACGCAATGGCAATGGGATAATAAAGGGACGTTCGATTTAAGCGCACCTATCTTAGAATTTGGCGTCCAAGAAATTGAAGAAGAGCGGTTCCGCAAGAGTGCGGCGGGGATCTTGAAGTACTGGATTAACGTTGACGAGGACAACCTCCAACTGATACGCCACGGGCTACGGTCATTCATTATGCCCGATCGGTACATTACCAATGAGTTGCCCTTGGCTGGCCGGGTCATTCAATCCCTACGCATCGTCTCCAGGGATGATCTCGGGTGTGCGGTTTCATTTCTCAGGCCACCGCTCGACGGGGTCAGTGAGCATCTATTCCATCACGACTTGCTCTCCGCCGTCCGGGGGATGCTCCTCTTGCGGCAGCTTTACTGGAACGATGAACATGCTCCTCAGGCGCTCGGCGCATCTTCAAGAACACTTAACGCTCTGCTCGACAGAACCCAGAAGTCTTACCAGTACGAAGCTATCGATTCCCTCGGGAGCATGCTGGACTTGACGATCTTGCGGTCTCTGGGAGATCGCGTCGGGGAACATCTGTGCCATGTCCAGCGGCTCTATCTGATCGGCAAGGATGTCATCGATTCCGACCTCGCACTGTTGAAATGCGCCAGGGAGTTGGGGCGGCTCGAACTCATCGATACCGCTATCACGGACGCGGGACTGAGACACCTGGAGAATCTTGCCGGACTGCGGTATCTCACCCTCGTCAGGTCCAAGATCACCGATGAGGGGATTAAATCCTTTTCCGGGCTCGCTGAACTGCGGGATCTTTCTCTCAACGGAACGCAGGTCACTAGTGCCGGGATGGTACATCTCAGGACATTGACCCAGCTTGAGAGCCTCGATCTCATTGACACGCAGGTGGGTGACGAGGGTTTGGAACCCCTGGGGAGGCTCCCGGCGTTGCAGAAACTCTTCCTTGCTGGGACATTGGTGACAGACCGGGGACTGGAGTATCTGCTACCGTCCCCAAAGCTCCGCAGGGTTGATCACCGAAGGACCCAGATCACCGATGCGGCACACGACGCGTTGCTGAGGAAGTTGCCCGGTTGGGTCAAATACGAGAGGGTCCAGAACGAGATGTTTGTTCAGCAGGACGAGCGGATGGCCCGATGGAATCAATCTTCGGGGGACGGATCATAGCATAATCCCATCCTCACGAGTGATCGGTGTCAGATCATTTTAGGAGAGTGATCGGTGTCAGATCATTTTAAGCGTAAAATGATCTGACACCGAATGTCCACGCTAAGCTGCCGGGGCCGCCTCGGAGGATGTAGACCCCGAAGAGCCGGAGTGGCGGCCTCGGTCAGCTTCAGCCGTTAGTTCGGCTCGCTTCTTCGGGTGTACCAGCCTATCGCCTAGCGCTGCTTGACGCTTGCGAAAGTCTGCGAAGTATGCCTTGATGTCGAAGTTGCATGCCGCTGCTAGTTTTTCGCGGGTGCGATGGACTTCCGCCACAATTGGGTCTTCCCACATGATGCTATGCTCCCAGGCGACTCGCACTCAGCTGAGCCTGTCAGCATGTTCCTGCGCCGGTCAGCATATGGATCAGCCGCCTGTCCAGATATTCCAGCGCCAGAATCACGTCACGGGCCGCTTCATCACCAGAACCACCGCACCGTAAACCATTCCCGTTAGATCGTGAAGTGCGTGCTCGATGTCCTCGCTCGGACCAAGCTTGCTGACCCATCGGCCGGTGACTAACTGCCGCGCTGCATGCTTTGGCACGCCGCTAACGGCGAACAGGGCGACCTTCTCGAAGCCGGACTCCGGTTGCTCGTCGTCGCAGAGAACGTAACCCAGAGCAGCGAACGCTTCGCAGAAGGCATCAATGGTTTCAGCGCGAGCAACCCCGGCGGGCCAGGCGTCTTCCCCGGCTGCGTCCGGCCACCACCAGGTGCGGTCAGAGCCCGCGGCAAACGCGATGCAGTTGTAGCGCTGGTCCCGGGGGCTCTTGATCTGATAGGGTTGGCCGCGCAGCCCGGGGAACACGTCCTCCAGGCTGGGTTCTACCATGCGTAGCCCTGCTCCTTGCCCCACCGCAGCCACGCCTCTGCGGCCTTTTCGATATTCCCTCGATCGGCAGGCAAAACAGGGTCGGCGCCGGTGATCTGTCGCAGCGCGCGGTGCCAGTGGCCGGTGCGGTTCTCCAGTTCCCGGAGCAGAAGCGGGATGACGGCAGGGCCCATGCCGACAATCTCCTGAAACGCGGGATGAGCGACCAGCTCGCTGCTGGAGGAGAGGTAAGCCGTCTCGGCGCGCCAGGCACACGCCAGCCGTCGGAATTTCTCTTCGATTGTTTCCTTCGGCTCTGTGGCCCCCGTCTGCTTGGTGGGCACCGTAGACATGCTCGCGATCTCCTTCAGAATGAACGTGCGGCAAGAGGTCTTAGAATTATATCACTTCAGCTAAGTTGCCGGGGCCGCCTCGGAGGATGTAGAATCCGAAGAGCCGGAGTGGCGGCCCCGGTCAGCTTCAGCCGTTGGTTCAGCTGCGTTTCTCTGGCTTCTCCGTGGGATCGCTTAAGTCGATCGCCAGCGTGTAGTACTGTGTCACTTCCTTGTCAATTTTGGAGAAATACCGGTCAAGGAAATGCGTCGTCGCATAAAGCGCAAATTCCGCGTCACTGCGAGAAAAGTGGTAGTTGGCAATATCCGCCGCATGAGCACCAGGCACGTTGCCGATCACACGAATCGAGTCCGCAACGTGAAGTAAGTGGTCAGGGATCAGTGCCGGTTTTTGCTTACGGAACTCCTGGATCATGTCATTCAGCATCAGGCCGTGGCCCTTCTTGTCAACGGGCTCCCTTTTGAGAAGGCGCTCGTACCCGAATTTGAGGACAGCCTCTAAAGTTCGCCGGGACATTGCAACACAGGAACGGTAGTTCGCAATTTCGAGGGACGCTTTCGCTTCTTCAAGTGATTGCCGAATGTTGTCGGGAATGTTATGCGTTGGATCCCAGCCTTGAGCGCCTGCCAGCATTCCAGCGAAAAGGCCTTTTGTCTCGTTATCGCTTTTCCAATCCTCGGTGATTTCGAACTCGTCTGGCCCATGGAAGGAAGGCGGACACTCCAAGAAGATTCCTTGGAAGCCTGCGCGAGCGTAGTCCGCATCGTTTGAAAGAATGGCGATGTTGCCTTTGACGGATACGTGGACCGAAATGAATCGATCCTCATCGCGATCAAGGCGCCTGATAAGAAGGTGGGGTTGGAGGCGCTTCATTACCTGGGCCATGGGGTGTGCTTCAGGAATTAGGGAGTCTTGCTCAACGTGGAACCGCAGGCGATCAACCGCCTGGTTCCACCCGCACCGCACGAGAAACGCCACATTCACATCGAGAGGGCTGAATCGCGGCTTAGCGTGAAGGCAAAAAACCGGTGGCGCACCAGCTGGGTCCGCGTAGCTGGTGAGCGGTTGCGTCGAAGGATTTGCCAGGTTGTTGGACCTCATGAGTTCCGAGCTAACGACCAAGCTCAGCAGCGGCGGCCGCGCTGAGAACCGTGATGTCACGAGGGACCAAAATCGCGGCCGCCATCTGCTGCAGCGCCTGGATCGGCGGCTGCCCCTCGCCGCCCGCGACTAAATCTTCACGTGCTTCGTTGGCATCGGCACGTTGGTCAGCTTATCCAGATCAACGCCCGATAGCTGCATGACAGCTTTGTAGGCATCGAGAATGGTCTCGTGCTTGCGCTCCAAGTCTCCGAGCATCTTCGTGCGGCCCTCGTCCGAGTTCCTTCTGAAGTTGTGCTTCCGATAGAAAGAATGGAAGAGATGATTCCGCTCTGCGACCGCATTCGCCAATAGCAGCTCGAAATCGCCCGAGAAGCCAGCAGATGCTGCAAGCTGCTTCAGAACCTGGCCTAACGTGCTCTTGTTGATCTTGTTGTAGATTTCAGTCGCCAATTCCCCCTTGTCGCCCCCAAACAGGTCGTGCTCCAAACCGCGAAGGCTGAGCAGGATCGTGCCCAACTCGGTCTCCAAAAGTTGCGCTGCTTCTGCGACCTCTCCGAACTTGCGGTACACGTCGTTTAGAGTGGGCATCGACTTACCTCCAGCTGTATCGATCCCGCCGCCGCGATTGTCGAAGAAGGAGGAGACACGAGGCCAGAGCGGAAGGTTCGCCTCCAGCGTCGACCTTCTGATTATCCAACAAGAACGCGTAGAGAATACAAGGCCGACATGGGCTCGTCAATGACCGAACTTCTAATTTCACAGCAACATAGGGCGAATTCAGTCGCGCGAATTGGCCCAGTGATTCCTGCACGTCTTCCACGGCAGAGGGTTCTACCGCCGCCCGAACGGGAGACGGGATTTGAACCACGTATTGTCCAGTGGCAAAAAAAGTTCCGTCGATTCACTTGGAACATAAGACCATCGCCGTGTGCGAGTTGAACACGAGTATCGAGTTGTATCTTTGGTCCCCACAATGAGAAAGCCCTTCGACTTTCTCGCCGAAGGGCTCGTTTCTGAAAAAAGTCGAGGCGAGAGGATTCGAACCAGCGACCTCCTGAACCCCATTCTCGGGGTCAAGGCCGCCTCCGGCCGCCGAATTTCACAAGTGCAAGCCTTCTGAAGACTTACAGATTCCATTCTTCGCAGAATTTACGCGGATTGGAGTAGAAAGCCAATGAGTTGCCCATATTTTCCACGCTTTTCCCTGCCCAAGCCTGCCCAGTCCTGTCCGTATGGAACGGCCATTAGCTCGCAGTAGCGAACGATTTGTCCGGCTCTTCCCCGTGCTACTTGAGGAAAGCGCGGCGAAAAGAATAAGGCACGTCGTCCTCTTCTACGGGTGCCCTGATGCAGCAACAACGTTACAGTGACCAGGGATTATTGCTCAACAAGGCCATCCACGCCGCGCTCCACGACGACGCGCCCAGGTCGGCCTACACCATACTCGTCATCCCGATTTCCCGCGTCTCAGCCCAGGTGCCAACGTCTGGCCACGCGCTACCATCTGGCGTCCCTCGTGGAAGTCTCGGATTAGGATCCATGTGCTCACCAGAAGGACCCAAAACGGGAAAAGCAGGGAGATCCAGGCAAAGTCAGTGATGACCAACAACAGCACTAAGCCACAGCCGAACCCGACAAACGAAACCCAGCGTGCGAGAACAGCTGTGCGGAGTCCGATCGAGGAGGTCACGAACATAAATACTGCCGCCATCCTCATGCCGAACGTGTTCATCAGCGCGTACGCCATCCCTCGGCCAACTCGATAGGTTTCGCTCTGCTCTGGAAGGCTGGTGCCGGTGCCGAAGGTATCCAGCAGGCCCCGGGAAACGGCGACGGCGGTGAACAGCATGGCGACAAACAGCAGTCCGCTGCCAAGGAATACCGTCGCGAAGAACCGATCTTCGAGCAGGCCGATGCGGTTGCGCAGCACCGCCATGAACCAGAGGAACGCGATTCCCGTGAAGGGAACCAGGTTCAGCGCGACGCGGACCCAATTCCGGAAGGCTGGATCAGCCAGCCAGGCGCCGGGATCAGTTGGATCGGCCGGGACCGCGAGCCTCACGAGTACCAAACTGGCGATATAAAGCGCGGAGAAAATGATTCCGCTGATAGCGACTACACGCGGGGGTCGCGCGACCTGGCGAGATTCAGTCGATGTCGCGCTCATCTCATCCTCAGGGCAAATACGCACGCCTGCCAGGGAGTCATATCCAGGTACAACCCGCGTCCTTGCAAGTCAGCGCCGTTCCACTCGTAGCTGGCCGGGCTGAGTTGATCCTGCAATTGCCATTTCTTGCCGGCGATACCCGCGAACGGCAACCGAACATGACATTGGCTTTGATTGGAGGCATAGTTCACGGCGGCTACGAGCGATTCGCCCTTCGGGCCTCGCCAGGCGAAGACCAGGAAGCAATCGTTTGTCCAGTTCCCTTCCCAGGCAGCGGTGCATTCAAGTAATTGCCATTGGCCATCGCGAACGATCGGCTGACGAAGCACGGCAAGCAGGCGGTCGTAAAACTCCTTCAGCTTCTCATCGACGGGCTCATTCGGGCCTCGAACAAGGTGGGGCGAGATTCGTTTCTTACGGCCCTCGAACTGACCCTGGTGGAAGAAACGCAGGCCGGGGGAAAGAAACGAGATGACCGCCGCGGCCTGATGCACTTCCGGAGAGAACGTCGCCGCTGCCCGCGGTTCGTCGTGGTTCTCCAGGAAACGGGCCAGCTTGTCCTGGTAATCGAGGCCGGCGTGAAAATGCTCGCGCACCGGCCGGGCACGGCCCTCTCGGAGACGATCGTAGAGGCGTTTATCGTAAGCGTAGTCGAAGCCCTGTTGCTGGAGCGTCCATTCCAGGTCCCAGTAAACCTCGGCCATGAAGAGGAAGCCGGGAACACGTTGGCGTACTCGCTGGGTTGCCGCCGGCCAGAAAAGTGGCGCACGCTGGCCCCAGGTTCGCTCAAACACGTCCGGCAAGACCAGCATGGCCATGTCACAGCGCACCCCATCGCATTGACCGGCAATCTTTACCAGTTCGCCGATCATCGCTTCCTGTGTGGCGGGGTTGGCGTAGTTGAGTTGCAGGGTGTCGGGCCAGCCGGGGAAATAGGGATCACGGCCATGGGCGAGGAGCAGATCGCCGCCCTTGCGTTTCACCCAGGTCCAGTTTTGCGGAGCGCGGGCCCGGTCCAGTTCGGTGCCCTGGATGAAATATTCGGGATGTTCTTCAACCCAGGGATGATCGAGTCCCATGTGATTGGGCACGAAGTCGAGCATGAGCCGCAGGCCTCGCTTGCGGAGCCGCTCGCGAAGTCGGGCCAGTGCGGCGTCGCCCCCAAGATTCTTATGCACCGTGTAACCGGTGATCGCGAAACCGGAGCCAGCGATGTCGTCCTCGCGAAGGTCCGACAGCGTCTGCTGGAATTCGCGGCGCCACTCGGCATTGCTGCGCGAGACTTGCTGCGCACCTGGGCCGGTCTGCCAAACACTGAGGAACCAAACCCAGTCGAAACCCATTTCGGCCAGGCGATCCAGCTCGGCATCTGGAATGTCGTCCAGCGTGGCCAAGCGGCCCAGCTTCTGCGACAGCTCCGTCAGCCAGACGCGAGTGTTGATCTGGTACAGCGAAGGATAACGAGGCCCTGCCATTAGTTTCTCTCCGTGGTTCGACGGTGACGATCATGATATACTGCGTGCGGTCAATACTGATACCAATAGGCCGTAGCCGCATTCGCCAGAATGCGGGCTATCTCTCACAGATTCCCCCGCATTCTGGCGAATGCGGCTACAGTCTCATTCTTGACCGCCCTCAGTATAAATAGGCCGCAAACCTGGAGCATTGCCGTCGATCTGTCACGCCAAAAACACGACTACTCCGAACTGCCCAGGCCTTGCAGGTCGCCGACCTGAGCACAAGCGCGATCCTCTTCATCGGGAAAGATGCGTTGGATCGCGCGCTGGAGCAGGCTAAGTTCCTGTTCCAACGCCGCCTTGCGGGCCTCGGGCAGCACTCGCAGTAAATGCTCGATCATAGCCTGGAGCCGGCGTGCCACCTGCATGCTGCTACCGCCGAATAGGCGAATTTCCGTGATGCCCAGGCTCACAAAATCGATCCAGTCCGGCGTGCCGTAGCACAAGCGCAGCCGGCCCTGGGCATCGCGCGCCGCGCCGGCATCCAGGCGACGCTGGCCGACGTACATCAAGAGCCTGTGAATCTGGTCCAGCGCCAGCACCGCGGTCGTCGGATCATTAATAGCCGGTGACAGCGCCTTGTTGGCGATATCCACCATGATCCGAAATGCGAATCGCGGGTCCTGCTCCATCGTACGCTCGGGGCCGATGGCGACACACGCACGCAAAGCGCAGGCATCGACGGGACGCCCCCCGGTGCGTACATGAAAGAGGGGATCGCCTCGAGCCACAAAATCGCCAACTTGCGGCACCAGCTCAAGCACCACATCAGCGTGTCCTGCGATCATAGTCAGGTCGCGTTGGCTGAACGCCAGCACGACCCCCGAACTTCCGGTATGCTCAACAACCACGACCTCGGCCTCTGGCGCTGGCGACCAACCCGGTTGCTCCTCGGCAGGATCGAATGGCTCCGGATAGACGCTCTCCACCACAGCGCGGCCTTCGTCCGCCACACCCTGGAGTACCGCGATCGGCCGCAACGAGAACCCGAGCCATTGACCAAACCAAAAGAAGATGGCGATACAGAGCAGGTTGCAGAAGATGGCAAACGCAACCGGCAGCTGAGGCGTGGTGTCCTCGATCCGGCCTGAAGCTGCGATGGTATACGCGTACGCAAAAGTGAATATGCCCAGGACCCATTGGAGACGCCGGTTTGCGAACGCTGTCGCGATGATGCGCGGCGTCAACTGCGCGCTGGCCAATTGCACGACGATCAAGAGCGATGATACGACGAAGACAACCAAGGTTAGCATCGACGACGTGAATGCTCCCAACACCGCACGCGCGCCGTCCGGCGTGAAGTTAAACCAGCTCCAGCCCGTTTGGCGATCGAGCCAGCGGAGGAACGGCGCGACCACAAGGACCAGACCAATGGCCAGCACAGGTAAGAGCCAGAGTGACGAGCGCGAGCTCCGTTTCAGTTGATAGCGATGCAGCCATGTCATGAGCGATGCACTCCTCAGGCCCAGATCGGTACGAGTGTCGACAGCGTACCGTTTGCCGCGCTCGCCACCTTGCCATGGTCAGATCTGTTTCTCATGCTTCGCTTGCCACGGCCAGCGCCCTTCAATTTCGACAGCCAGGGACCAGCTCAGAAACGTACGAATGAGCACTAACAGACCGAGAACCGCTACATTGTTGAGAGTGGGTTCAAGAGCAACGGTCCGGACTACATCCCCAGCCACGAGGAACTCCAGCCCCAGCAGCAAGGTCTTGCCAAGTTGGTGCTTGTAGTCCTGATAAGCCCCCGGCTTTTCGAGTTGAAAAAGATAGCGAATAGTTCCGCGTGTAATCGCGACCTTGATCACTCCCGCCACGATTACCACGGCACCCAGGATTTCGATGGCGAGGGCGGCCCACTCGATAACCGCCCGGATGATGCTCACGAGCTCGCTTCCCGGCATGGCTGCTCCCGTCTTGACACTCCTCAGTAATTCTCTGGAACGAAAGTCCGCCCCGTAAGAACCGCTTGATCGTCGTACTCTTCCTTTGCCAATCGCTTGGGAAGTTTCACCTTGTCCCGGGCAACCTCTTTGTAGTGCATCGAGCTAAGCAGGTGCGCAATGCAGTTCAGGCGGGCGCGCCGCTTGTCGTCCGAGCGGACGATGTACCACGGCGCGTCCTTTGTGTCGGTCGCTTGCAACATCATGTCGCGCGCGCGGGAGAAAGCGTACCAGCGCGCGTACGATTCGACGTCCATCGGGCTCAGCTTCCACTGGCGAAGGGGATCCTTTACGCGCGCTTCAAAACGCCGCTGTTGCTCCTCCTGCCCAACCTCCAGCCAGAACTTGATCAGGATGATACCGGACTTGACGATGTGACTCTCGAACTTGGGACAGTTTTCGACGAAGGTTCTGTACTGGTCCTTCGTGCAAAAATCCATCACGCATTCAACCCCAGCTCGGTTGTACCAACTGCGGTCGAAGATGATGATTTCCCCCGCGGCCGGGAAGTACTGGATGTACCGTTGCACGTAGAGCTGCGTTTTTTCACGGTCAGACGGCGCTGGCAGTGCCACAACGCGGAACACACGCGGACTCACTCGGTCTATAAGCGCCTTGATGGTCCCGCCCTTGCCTGCGGCGTCGCGCCCCTCGAACACTACGATCACGCGTAGCCCCTTGTGAACCACCCAATCCTGAAGCCGGCACAATTCGATTTGCAGTTTGCGCAACTCCTTTTCGTACTTCTTGCGATTCATCTTGGGCAGCGCTTTTTGCAAATGCTTCTTTGACATGAATATTTTCCCAGCCGATGGAAAAGTAGTCAGCAGATTGCCAACTTCTTACCGATTCTGCTCCGTGAATTCCGTTTCCCCACACGCCTGTCATGTCCTGATTTCTGGATCACCCTGCCCGATGTTGTTCATCTTTTTGAACTCGCTTTGTGTCTCTTCACCGATGAAGTAGAACTTCTGGCCCTGCCACTCCAGAGTCGTTGCCGCCGCCTGCTTGGGGAACCGGAGGTGAGCGATTGGGTCCTCGACCATGGAATCCCTCAGGTAGATCTCATTCTCGCCCATCGAGAAGTACGTCTGCACGAAGTCCACGATCCGGTCGTCGAACCACTTTGCAACGGCTTGCTTATCAACCTTGTCCAATGGGAATTCCACCTCGTCATGATGTTTGAAACGCATCAGGACGGGGATGATCTCCAGATCGTAACTCAGGATCAGCTTTTGGATGTCCCGGTCGGTGAAAGCGGAGAGTTTGAGACGAACACGGGCCAGGCGCGACTGAAAGTCGAAGGTCGCCTCTCGGGTTGATGGCACTATTCGTGGCGTTGCCTGAACCCGGCCCTCGAACTTCTTGACCAGGAGTTCCATGCGCGGCCTCCAGATATCGCGCAGCTGGTCGAACAACTTGCCGAGCTGCTCGAGGCGCTGCTGCCGCTTTTTATGCTCCTCCACCTGCTCGACCTGGAGCTTCTTGATCTTCTCCTCGACAGCCGAGAACTCGGCGTCGATCCGGCTGGCGAGATTGTTGATGCCTGACATGATCAAATCCTCCCAGAACGTTGATCTTGTCTTGAATCAGAATGGCTGTTTCCACTGATAAAAGTCGGGTCTCTCGGCGCCGTGCTGGCGGCCAAGCGTTTCACATCCCTCTCCCAGGGTGCGCGGGGCGTCCAATTCGTCGATGTCAAACAATACGCGCTTTGCGGGCTCGCGCGTGACCCTACATTAGCAAGATGATGGTCGGCGCACCCCTACACTCGTATCCCGGTTGCAGGCCTGTTATTGCTCTTCCTCAACAAACACTTCCAGCTTGCCCGCGCGCACGGCCTTCATGAGGACGTCATGATCCTGTTCGCTTTGGTCGGCATAGGCGATGGCGAAGTCGGCGATGGCATTGTCGAAGGTGTCGCTCTTGCCCAGGTAGCCGCTGATCTTGACGGGTTCGCCGGAACGCGCGTGCGCATGGGCCAACGTCCAGCCACAGATTTCGGCGTACTGGAGCATGGTGCTCGGCGTGAGCACTTCGACCATCGGCTTGAGCTTCATGTCCTTGAGCTGTCGGATGTAGAAATGCCGGTCGAGGTCCCCCTCGGTCCAGCCTAGAAAGATGTCGCTGGCCGATTGCATCATCCGGCAGCCGTGCACGACGCGCTGACCATGGTTGGCGTGCAAACTCTTGCCCGCGTAGGCTTCGAGGACGGAAGGGCCTGCCTGTTTGACCTGGAGGAACAGGGGATCCTGCTCACTCGCCATCATGAGCATGATAGCGCAGAATGTCCCGACGCTGCCGACGCCGACCACCTTGGCGGCGACGTCCATGAACTTGTAACGGTCCAGCAGCAGACGGCGGTCTTCTTGCAGGGTTTCCCGATAGCGTGCAAAGGCCTTCTGGACATTGGCGGCCTGCTCCTCGTGTCCCTGCTCGTGCAGATGAAAAATCAGGGGCGGGTTGTCCTTGATTTCGGGGTGAAGACCGCCGGTGTGCGCGAGTTCCGGGAACTCATGTTCCAGGACGGTGCGTTGGCGGGCTTTTGCCAGGCGTTTCTTGATGCGCTTGCGCGCTTCTTCGTCCTAGATTGTCTCCATCACCTTTTCAGCATCGATGCTGGAATACCACACGTCCAGGACGCGCATGTTGCCGTATTCCGCCATGTGTTCGCGATAGGACCGTACGCAACTCAGCGCGGCATCGCGGGCGGTGTCTTCGCTGAAGCCGTCGTCGCGGCAGGCGAGCACGAAGCTGGCGGCCAGGCGTTTTACATCCCACTCCCAGGGGGCAGGAAGGGTCTCGTCCAGGTCGACGACGTCGAAGATTACACGCCTTTCGGGCGTGGCATAGGCCCCGAAGTTGAGCAAGTGGGCGTCGCCGCAGGCTTGCACGCGAATCCCCGTTGCCGGGGTGCAGGCCAGGTCCGCGGCCATGTTGAGCGCCGCGCCTCGATAGAAGGTGAACGATGACTTTAGCATGCGGCCATGGCGGACCGGGATGAGCTGGGGCATGCGCCCCTTGTTGGCTTCCTCCATCAAGGCAAGGGGGTCCGGCCGATCATTCGGCGCTTTCCAGACGGCGTGCGCATTGCGTGGGCACTTTTCGCGCAGGCTCTTGCCGAGCGCCCGGAGTTCCTCGTGGGTCGGATGCGATCGAAAGGCCGGGCTGCTCTCAATGGGTGCCTGTTTCCTCGGTGGATTTTTGACTTTCTGCATGGCGATGTCTCCTCGTCTACTTGGTTCATGTTCACCGCTGGCTAGGTTGGGTGAACGCAGGCTAGTGAGCACTCACAGGAACGGCGGCCGCCGGTTTGGCTTGCCCCTCGAAATAGGCCTTCTTGCCACCTTCCAGAATCGCATCCGGCTTCATGGTCGCAAACAGATGCATCGCCCGGGCGATGACGCCCGTCCAGCCGGTCTGATGGTTGGCGCCCAGACCAGCTCCGTTGTCGCCGTGGAAGTACTCGAAGAACTGCAGGCAGTCACGCCAGTGCGGGTCCTCCTGGAATTTCTGGGTTCCACCGTAGACGGGACGCCGGCCGTCCTTGCCCTTGAGGAAGATGTTCGCGAGCCGACGCGAAATCTCCTCGGCCACCTGGTACAGGTTCATCTGCCGGCCGGAGCCGGTGGGACATTCCACGGTGAAATCATCGCCGTAGTAGCTGTAGTATTGCAGCAGAGCCCGGATAATCAGAGCGTTCACCGGCATCCAGATGGGGCCGCGCCAGTTGGAGTTGCCGCCGAACATGCCGGTGTCGGACTCAGCGGGCAAATAGGAAACGCGGTATTCCTGACCGCCGGCGTTGAACACGTAGGGATGATCGGCGTGGAAGCGCGACAGCGAGCGGATCCCGAACTCACTGAGGAACTCTTTCTCGTCGAGCATCTTGGCCAGCACGCGGCGCAGCTTGGTTTCGTTCAGGATGGAAGTGAGCCTGCGGCCGGTGGCGCTGACCTTCATCGGGTCGTGGATTGCGGCGATTGCCTCGGGACGGGCCGCGAGGAACCGTCGCAGCCGCTCTCCGAGCTCGGGATACTTCTTGACCACTTCGCCCTCGAACGTCGTGACAGCGCAAAGGGGCAGAAGGCCGACCATCGACCGAACTTTGAGCCGCTGGGCTCGCCCGTCGGGCAGTCGAAGGACGTCGTAGAAGAAACCGTCCTCCTCGTCCCACATGCCGGTGTCACCGCCCATGTGGCCCAGCGCCGAGGCGATCCACAGGAAGTGTTCACTGAACTTGAGGGCCATGTCTGCGTAGTCCGGATCCGTCATCGTCAGTTCCGCGGCGATCTCCATCATGTTCTCGCAGAAGATGGCCATCCAGGCTGTGCCGTCCGCTTGTTCCAGGTAGCCGCCGGTCGGCAACGGCGCGCTGCGGTCGAACACGCCGATGTTGTCCAGGCCGAGGAAGCCGCCTTCGAACACATTCCGCCCGGAGCGATCCTTGCGGTTGACCCACCAGGTGAAGTTGAGTAGCAACTTCTGGAAGTTGCTTTTGAGCCACTCCTTGTCCCCCTCGCCTTTCTGCGCCTTTTCGAGACGGTAGGTGAAGATGGTGGACCAGGCATGCACGGGCGGGTTGACATCGCCAAAGTTCCACTCGTAGGCTGGCATCTGGCCGTTGGGGTGCATATAACGCTCGCGCAGCATTAACTTGAGTTGCTGCTTGCCGAAGTCCGGGTCCACAAGCGTCAAAGCCAGAACATGGAAGGCGAGGTCCCAGGCGGCGTACCAGGGATACTCCCACTTGTCCGGCATGGAGATGATGTCGCCGTTGTACATGTGGTGCCAGTGTTCATTGCGCGGGGCCTGCTTGCGATTCTCCTTGAATGGATCGGAGCCGCGTTCTTCGAGCCACTTGTCCACGTCGTAGTGATAGAACTGTTTGCTCCAGAGCATGCCCGCCAGGGCCTGACGCATGACATTGGCCTGGTCGGCATTCAGCGAACGCGGAATGACGGCACCGTAGAATTCGTCGGCTTCCTTGTGCCGGATGTCGAGCGCGTCGTCGAAATCGGCGAATGGCTTGGCTGATTTCCCGTTGCCCGGCCCCATAGTGGCTGGCGCACGGTCGGTAAGACGAAGCCGAATCACCTGGCTTGCGCCAGGTTGCACCGTTATGCGATAGTGGGCAGCGGCCTTTGTCCCTTTTTGCTCAGGGTTTACCGCGTCCTTCTGGCCGTGAACGATGTAGTTGTTGATGCCGTCCTTCACGTAAGGACTGCGATTGGGGACGCCGAAGATGCGCTGGGTGTTAGTCTCGTTCTCCGTGAACAGCAAAGGCACGTCGCCTTCACAGTAGAGATACCGGACTCCCAGTTTGGGATCGACCGCTTTGACGGCATTGCCAAGACGCTGAAGCTCCGGTCGCTGGGGGGCGCCCTCCCAGGACCACTCATTGCGGAACCAGAGTGTTGGCAAGACGTGCAACTCGGCAGGCTCGGGGCCACGGTTATGAACCGTGATCTTTATCAGGATGTCCTCGGGTGACTCCTTGGCATATTCGACGAAGACGTCGAAATAGCGATCCTGGTCGAACACGCCGGTGTCGAGCAACTCGTACTCGAATTCTTGACGACTCCGACCGCGGCTGGTATCGACCAGGTTGGCGTATGGGTAAGCCGCCTGCGGGTACTTGTACAGATACTTCATGTAGGAATGGGTCGGCGTGCTGTCGAGGTAGAAATAGTACTCTTTGACATCCTCGCCGTGGTTGCTTTCGCTGTTGGTCAGACCGAAAAGTCGTTCCTTTAAGATGGGATCCTTGCCGTTCCATAGCGCCAGGGCGAAGCAGAGACGTTGCTTGTCATCGGAGATGCCGGCAAGGCCGTCCTCGCCCCAGCGGTAGGCGCGTGAGCGGGCCTGGTCGTGAGTGAAGTAGTCCCAGGCGTTGCCGCCCTCGCTGTAGTCCTCGCGAACCGTTCCCCACTGGCGTTCGCTAAGGTACGGGCCCCACTTTTTCCAGGGGGCCTGTTTTTCTCGCGCCTCCTCAAGCCGGATTTGCTCCGCGGTCATGGAACACCCTGCTTTCAGCTAAAACGGAAGACCGAGCATGTATTTGTAATGCCCAGGAACAGGCTCAAGCTCGTCCTCCTCGGTCGGGAAAAACGGCTGGCGCTGGTCCCAGGGGTTTTCGACACTCGGCAGGACCCAGAAGTTGCCTTCCGGGTCCAACACAACCCACTGTTGGCTGGCTCGGCGGACAAACAGAGTCAACTTTATTTGTGGGACGACCAGGGCCGATCCCATGGACCGCCCCTCCACCACATCGCCCTGCTCGGCGTGCGGAATAGTCATTGCAAAACTCCTTAAGTTCAAGACCACGACAAGATAAGTTTCTTGCCTGGGATTCCACCCCGCGACTAACCGCACGCAACCAGAGGATTGTGGCAGCGTTTTCCCCGGTCCGCAAAAGCCGTGCCGGGAGCTTCAGCGCCGAGAGCTTGGTTGGCTCTCGCTCACCTGGGCCAACCATAAATCATTTAGGGAACAAGACTTGAACCAGGCGCCCGAGGCTGGAGCGAGTCATTAATTAAGTCGGAGAAGCGAGAGAGAAAGAGCTCTGTGCTAGAACCGCACAGCGACGGCTCGAGCGGCCGTCAAGAAGTGCCGCGATTGGCTTACCTCGAGCCTGTTTCCCTAAGCCGGCCAGCTGCAATGCAGCTGCCTGAACTGTGGGTATATGCCGGTGCTCAACCCTGGCGAGCGGCCACTGTTGAACGGGCGAGCGGCTGTTGCAGCAAGCGAAATCGCGCAGCCGGATGTAGATCGCGCAGCTTAATTTGCCTGGATTGTCAAGAACGGGACGGGTTCCTTCGTGCCGGTATCGGCAAGGGCCAGCAAGACCATGAGGTAGGCCATGGTTCGCTTGGACTCCGCATCCCGGTCGTCGATCCAGAACCACTGGCCCCGGTAACACGTTGCCGTGAAACAGTCCTTGGGTTTCTTGCAGCCAGTCAACACGGTGAAGCGGGGCCGTTCCTCCGCCAGGTCGCCGCCGATAGGCGGGGCGCGTCCTTCCGCGAGGTGAACATCGGGAACCTGGACAGATACGGCGAGCTGGCTGAGGACGCGGTAGATCGAACGGGTTGCCATGGTGATTTCGTTGGGGCCGCCCCGGACAGTCCCGAAGACGATATTAACGTCACGTTGGGCCGGATCGATCCGCAGCAGCTTGCGGACCTCGGCTAGCTCGGCGGCCAGCTCGGGATCGATATCCGGGTCACGGAAGAACATGACGAGCGCCTGTGTCTTGTCCTTGCCAACTTCGATTCGCATCCCGACGCTGCCGGAGAGTTGGCCCTTGCGGAGGATCTGAACGATGCGTTGATATTCCGGGCTCGCCGGCCGGACTTGTCCCCCGGAGAAACTCCGGCCTGGGATGCCGTTGATCGCTTCGAGCGTCAGATCGAAGACCAGGTCGACGGGATACCCGGCTTGCATCAGGTACAGCACGGCCGTTGGCGGCAAGGGTATTGTCAGGTTGCGAATGAAATCAGGACGCGTCTGGGGAGCATAGGAAACAGTGGGGCGATCGATATATGCCGCCTGCAAGGGCAGGCTGCCGATCAGCCGCTCGCCAAACGAGGCCCCTGGGAAATACCCATTGATGAAGCCGGGGGTCGGGGTGGCCTGCGCGCCTACCGAGTAGCCGCTGACGATTTGGGCGATGTCTGTGAAGAAGGGCGTATCGAAATATCGCATCTTCACAATATTGAGCAGGGTTTGTTCTTTCCAGGAAATGGCAATGGCCTCATCGTAGGCGACACGATCCTCGACGATGGTGCCGGGGCCGAGGTGCTGGCAGCCCAACGGGCAAAGCACGGCCAGGGCGCAAAGCCAGATTCGGTACCTCATCGGCCCCCGTACCTCCTGAGCCCATTCCAGAGGGATGAGATGGATTTTGCCCGATTCTTCGGAGAAGAAGTCCGGAGATATCCAGTACCGATGACCGCGTCAAGATCGGTTTCCCGACTGCCCCGAAGACCGAAGACCGCACCCCCTTACCCGCGCATCCCCAATCTTGCCGGGCTTGGCCATAGCCTACTCGTAGAAGATGACCGGGTAGTAGTAGGTGGAAGCCACGCTGCGGCCAGCCTAGGGCCACGGCGGCGCTGCTGATGGTTTCCGGCGAGGCTTTATCGACCAGGGTGTTGAACTCGTGGGACATGTTGAAGTCCCAATTACGGCAGAACCGGCACCCGGGGTTGCACCCTCTCGTCCGGAACGTGAGCACCGGCGTCCCCGGCAAGGATGTGATAGAGTGCCTTCTTCTCGACGGGATCGACGCAGAAACCTGCTGCGCCGATGCGGAGGGCGCGCCTGAATCCAGGCAAGGCGCGCTGTGCTTTGACGGCGAGGAAGAATTGGTTCAGGCGCGCCAAGGCGCAAACTGAATTGCAATATTGGCTTGTGTCGTCAAATCTAAGAGATGCCCTTTTGAACCCCATTCTCTGGATCAAGGCCGCTTCCAGCCGCTGCAACGGCTGGAAGATGCGAAGATTCAATTTAGAAACGACAAAGAGGATGCGTTGGGCAGCTATTGCTCCAGGGCCGCTGCTACTTATTTGGAGCGTCAATCGCAGTCGATCACGCTAGGATGCCTTCGATCACCCGTCCCGCAACGTCCGTCAGCCGTTCGTCGCGGGCGTTATGCAAGTAGGTCAGTTTCTCGTGATCCAGGCCCAGCAAGTGTAAGATCGTCGCATGAAAATCATGCACGGAGACACGATCCTTGACGGCGTGCAGGCCAAATTCGTCGGTGGCTCCGTAGGCCACGCCGCCCTTGACTCCGCCGCCGGCCAGCCACATCGTGTAGCCGTACGGATTGTGGTCGCGTCCCTTGCCGCCTTGCGACATGGGCGTGCGGCCAAATTCGCTGGCCCAAACGACCAGCGTGCTGTCCAGGAGCCCCCGGTGTTTCAGATCCTTCAATAACGCCGCGATCGGTTTGTCCACACGACCGCACATGTTCTCGTGGTTGCCGTTGATGTCATCGTGCGCATCCCACTGTGTCACCAGCGGTCCGCCGCCGGAATAAAGCTGCACGAACCGGACACCGCGTTCGACGAGTCGCCGAGCCAGCAAGCAACGCGTGCCGAAGTCGGTTGTGCGTTTCTCCTCCAGGCCATACGCAGCCCTGGTGGCGGCGGATTCCTTGGAAAGGTTGACGGCCTCGGGTGCATGCTGCTGCATGCGAAACGCTAGCTCGTATGTGGAGATGCGTGCGGCCAATTCTGTGTCGCCCGGAGCCAGGTCCACTTCGTTCATCTGCTTGATCAAATCGAGCGTGCGCCGTTGTTGCTCCAGGGTCATGTCTGCAGGCCGCTGCAAATTCAAAATCGGGCTGGAGCCTTTGCGAAAGAGCGTGCCCTGGTGAACTGGGGGCAGAAATCCTGCCCCCCAGCATGGTGCTCCACCTTCCGGTGTGCCTTCAGGTTGCAACATCACGCAATAGGCAGGCAGATTTTCGCTGGCGCTCCCTAGTCCATAGGTGACCCAGGCACCGAGGCTCGGAAAGCCCATCAGCGTGCGGCCGCTGTGCAATTCATACATGGCCGGCGCATGGATCGTGCTCGTGCACCAGCAGGAGCGGATGAAGGCGATATCATCGACGCAGGTCGCCAGTTGCGGCATCAGGTCGGAAACCTCGAGTCCTGATCGTCCATGTTTTTTGAACTTGCGCGTACTGGCGAGCAGCGGTGTATCGCCCTTCGTGAACTGGCTGACCGGCATGCCAAAGCTCTTGGGCAATGGTTGCCCATGATGTTTTTGGACTTCAGGCTTGGGATCGAATAGGTCAAGGGGGCTGGGGCCGCCGACCATGAACATGAAGATGATCGATTTCGCCTTGGCCGGGAAATGGGGCTGCTTGGCCGCAAGGGGATTGGCGGATCGCTGGTCAGCCGCGTAACCGTCCCGCGCCAAAAGCCAGGATAACGCCAGCCCGCCCAATCCTCCGCCAGCCTGACAGAGGAACTCGCGTCGCGAGCGGGCCAGGGGAAAATGCGGAAAGGGACTTAAAGAGTAATTCTTCATACCACCAGCCTAACCACATCCTTGGCGGACGGGCAACCCTGGAGTGCAACCCGTGAGCTAACTTTTGCCTTTCATGGCCCGCTGCACCGACACCCCCAGGTCTGCTGGGCTGTCGGCTACCACAATCCCGGCGGCGCGCAGAGCCGTAATCTTTTCCTTGGCCGTACCGCTGCCCCCGCTGATGATCGCCCCAGCATGGCCCATGCGCTTCCCCGGCGGGGCGGTCTGTCCCGCGATGAAGGTCGCGACCGGCTTGGTCACGTGCTGCTTGATGAACTCCGCCGCGCGTTCCTCGGCCTTGCCGCCGATCTCGCCCATCATCAAAATCGCCTCGGTTTTTGGATCGGCCTGGAACATCTGCAGGAGGTCGATGAACGAAGTGCCCACGATCGGATCGCCGCCGAGACCGACACACGTGGACTGCCCGAGCCCCAGACCCGAGAGCTGCCAAACCGCTTCATACGTCAACGTCCCGCTTCGGCTTATCACGCCCACGGGACCGGGTTTGTGGATATAACCTGGCATGATGCCGATTTTGCATTGACCGGGGGTGATCACGCCCGGGCAATTGGGTCCTACGAGCCGGCAGGGACGATCTTTGAGGAAGCGCATGGCCCGGGCCATGTCGAGCACCGGAATGCCCTCGGTGATCGCGACAATGACAGCTATACCGACGTCGGCCGCCTCCATGATGGCGTCGGCGGCACCGGGAGGTGGAACGAAAACCATGGTCGCGTTCGCACCAGTCTTGCGCACAGCTTCAGCAACGGTGTTGAAGAGCGGGAAGCCTTCCTTGGTCGTGCCACCTTTGCCCGGAACGACGCCGCCCACGATCTGTGTCCCGTAATCCCGGCACTGCTGAGCGTGAAAAGTGCCGGCCTTGCCCATGCCCTGGCAAAGGACGCGCGTGTTCTTATCAACCAGAATGCTCATGTCTTTTCAACCTTCTTGCGGCAATACTCACAAACGATGTCGGCCGATTGTTCGCCTGGCCATCCCGGAACGGAGCGATGTCTACTTCGCCGCTGCCACAACCTTTTTGGCCGCCTCGGTGAGTCCGGTGGCAGTGGCGATGTTCAAGCCGCTCTCGGCAAGCATTTTTCGTCCCTGCTCGACATTGGTTCCCTCGAGGCGAACGACCAAGGGGACGTGGAAGCCGACCTCCTTGAAGGCCGCCAGGATCGCCCCGGCGATGGTGTCGCATTTCATGATGCCGCCAAAGATGTTGACAAGGACCGCCTTGACGCGGGCATCGCCAAGCAGGATGCGGAACGCCTCGGTCACCTGGTCCTTGTTCGCGCCGCCTCCCACATCGAGGAAGTTGGCTGGCTCGCCGCCGTGATACTTGATGATGTCCATCGTGCTCATGGCCAGGCCGGCGCCATTGACCAGGCAACCGATGTTGCCCGTCAAGCTGATAAAGCTCAGTCCGGATCGGGTTGCTCGCAATTCCGAGGCATTTTCCTCAGCCTCGTCGCGGAGCTTTTCGATATCGGGATGGCGAAACAGGGCGCTGTCGTCGAATGTCATCTTGGCATCGAGAGCCAGCACTTCACCCTTGGGTGTCGCCACCACCGGGTTGACTTCCGCCAGGCTGCAGTCCTTATCCAGGAAAACCTTGCACAATGCGCGCATGAGCGTCTCGGCCTGCGCGGCCTGCTCCGGCGGAAAGCCGAGGTCGTACGTCAGGCGTCGGGCTTGGAAGGAGCGCAAGCCGGCGTCGGGATCGACGGGAGCCTTCAGGATTTTTTCAGGACTGCGTGCAGCAACTTCCTCGATCTCCACGCCCCCTTCGGCGCTCGCCATCAAGACCGGCAGCCCGATGGCGCGGTCGACCACCATTCCCAGATAAACTTCGCGGGCGATGTCGGCAGCCTCCTGGACGAGCACCTTGGAAACGCGTTGCCCGGCCTCTCCGGTCTGCTTGGTAGCAAGCGAGTACTTGAACATCACTTCGGCCACGCGGGCACTCTCTTCGCGGGAGCGGACGAATTTGACGCCACCCCAATCCTGGCCACTGTCCGGGAATCGACCCTTGCCCCGACCGCCGGCGTGGATTTGCGCCTTGAGCACGACCGGGCCGCCCATGCGGTCGAAGGCTTGCTGGACCTCCGCCGGTGAGGATGCGACGACGCCGCGCGGCACGGTCGCGCCTGCCGCAGCCAAGAGTTCCTTCGCCTGATATTCGTGGATCTTCATCACGGTTTTCCTGAAAAACAACCGAACAATTCTCTTTTTATAGAAGGCCAATGAGAAGATGCCAATTAGAAGATGCGATCATGCACACGATCACATGCGATTGCGCGTTGCGTGAGGCCGGCTTTCGTGCTGTACTGGTCTGGGGTCCTGATCCGCTCGACTCTTTGCCAGACACATGGTGGGCCGATGACCGAAACGACCAGGCTGTTGCGCGATCTCGTCGCTCTGCCCAGCATCAATCCGATGGGTCGCGACATGCGCGGACCAGAGATCTACGAGGCCCAGGTTACAAACTACCTCGAGGAATTCTTTCGCGGACTGGGTGTTCCTTACGAACGCCAAGTTGTCGCTCCGCTGCGCGATAATATTGTCGCGCGTTTCGAGTGTCCCGGAGCACGGCGCACGCTGCTGCTGGAGGTTCACCAGGACACGGTCCCCGCCGACACCATGGCCATCGAGCCTTTTGGCGCAAGAATCGAGCAAGGCCGGCTCTACGGCCGAGGGGCCTGCGATGTGAAAGGAGGCATGGCGTCGATGCTGGCCACGTTTGCGCGCCTCGTGCGCGAGAAACCGGTGGCCGCTATGAATGTCACGCTGGCATGCACCGTGGACGAAGAACACACGTTCCTGGGCGTCCAACGGCTGACGCGGGAAGGGTTGGCTGCGGACCTGGCTGTCATCGCGGAGCCGACACAACTGCACATCGTCCACGCGCACAAAGGAGTCGTCCGCTGGACTCTCACCGCGCTGGGCCAGTCCTGCCACAGCTCCACCCCCGAGCAGGGAGTCAACGCCATCTACAACATGGCCGGTCTGCTCATCGTGATCCAGCAATTCGCCGAATCCTTGCGGACTTCCCGGGCGGACCCGCTCCTTGGGCCGCCGACTCTGAGCGTTGGCCGGATTGAAGGAGGCACCAGCGTCAATACCGTGCCGGATCGTTGCCGCATTGAGATCGATCGCCGGCTCATTCCGGGCGAAGATCCATTGATCGCTCCTCATGAATTAGATGCTTATCTCCGGCAGGCTACCCAACTCCAGGTCGATTTTGAATCTTCCATGCCCTGGCTGCAAGCGCCGGCGCTCGCGCCCACCGGCTCGGAGGAACTTATAGGCATGCTGGGCAGAGCGATCGATTCGGTGAAGGGCGCGCACCGGGTCATGCCGGTGCCTTATGGAACGGATGCTTCGACGATAGCCCAGACCGGTATCCCGTCCGTGGTCTTCGGACCGGGGGATATTGGAAAAGCGCATACCTGCGATGAATGGGTGCCGCTCGAAGAAGTCGAAGAGGCCGCTGAGATCCTTTACCGGCTAGCTTGTGCGACTTGAGGGAAAGCCTCTCACCAAGAGCGTACGGTCGGGTAAATCTCCAGATGAGCGTGACAAGAACCTATCTGGGATTTAGACTAAGGATCGCTTGCCTCCACCGCTACAGCGCGCATGCCAGCAAGCTGCCCAAATATCTCCAACAACGCCAGGATTCCTTCATTTAGTCGATAGGGAGGGTTGATTCGTGAGCATCATCCGCGTGGGCTTGGCCGAGACGAAACATTTTTCTGAAGGCTATGACGCGATCTTCGGCACGAAAAAAAGGGCGGAGACGAAGAAAGCACCAGCAGCGTCCAAGAGCAGCAAGGCCAAGAAAAAGAAGGCAAAAAAGAAATAGCTCGCTTGAAGATGATGCGCGGAACTGGCTTTTGCTTCCTAAAGGCAGCAGATCAATTCTCCGGCGTGACGACGCCTGGAGAACGATCATCCGTGGCCTTGGGCAATCGCTCGACATCGACGCCGTAGCCCTGCACGTTGACCTCCTTCGTCTTGAAGTCCATTGCGCTGACCTTGGCGAGCGGTATTTCTGAAGGGAGAAGGATACTGAAACGTACTTTGTCGAACCGGCCATTTTGTTCTTGTGTGAAGTCTTCCCACTGGGTCCTGCTGTAGGGAGTTGGGGTAATGGCCGCATTTTCCGTCGACGGCTGTTGATCGAGATACTGGCTGAAGCCACTGTACCAGTTATGATCGCTTTCGCCCCAGGATAGGCAGCGCTTTACTTGCTCCTCGCTGTCGAATCCGTCGCAATGCACCAGGGATTTGCCGTTGGCGGAAACGAACAGGCAATTCGCCACCGGCTTCATCTGTATGTGGACGAGTCCCTTCGTATTTCTTCCTTCTTCTTTGAACGCGCGCAGCCAAATCAGGTGCTCGGTCAGGTACGTGATCACGCGTTTCAAGGAAATCTCCACGTGCGCACCTCGAGAGCCCAGGTCTTTGGGATTGCCATCGACAATCAGGAAGGATCCTTCCAACGTTACCAGCGAATCTTCAACATTGAGTGTAAAAGGCCGGCTGGCAATGACTCTGACGAGGCTTCCCGACCCGCGGGCTCTACAGTTCTCCAAACGGATGTTGGGGATTTGCTGGGGAACGGTTAGCGGTCCCATCTTCATGATGCCGGTTGGGTCTGCCAGCGTCACCACGGATAAGGGGACCTCACGTCCCTCCTCCAGGGTTGCGACACAATCTTTGAATGTGCAGCCGCCGTCTCCCATCACGGCAACGATGGTCTGGGCCCTGAACTCGGAACGAACGGGCTTGAGATGGAATTCGAGCTGCTCGAGCCGGAGTTGCCCATCGTAGACTCGAAAGAGAGCCGCATCCGAATCCGTGGTCTGACCTATTGTCAGAATAGGATGAAAATTCCTGTAGGGCCTGATCGTAACGTCGGTCCCTGCTTTTTCCAGGCGCACCGGCTCGACCTTCATGAGACCATCTTGCTTGATCAAGATGACGGTTCCCGGCGGGATGTCCTCGAGCGCTTGTCTCAGGGATCTGTAGGTGTTGTTCGCGGCCTCCTGAATGCTCGGATCGACGATTCTCTCGAACTTGCCGGCGATGTCCTGGGGCTTCGTCTCCGGTAACGGAGGCAGCTTGTCGTACGACGACTTACCCCAAACGCACGTATCGACCCCGATCACCGTATCCTTTTGCCTCAGGAGCGGGTTCCGGGGATCGACACGAAATGCCAGGCTAAGCTTGTTCTCCTGTAGGGCTTGCAGTGGTGCAGGGCTCTCCCAGGGACTCTCCTTCAACTCGACGGATGTTGTTGCATCGTCGTCGACGCCAAAACTTCGTCGGAACTCGCTAAAGCTGCCCGCCCTTTGCCAGGGTTCCCGGCCTGGCGAACTCATCAACAGGTATTTCAGCCTGTAGTAACGGTTGCCTGAACCCGTGTAATGAAAGTTCACATTGTCGGACTGTTGGACCAGGGCAGGCCCGCCCTGGTCCGGCAGCTCCTCTATTGGGCCGGAGATAATGCAGTTCTCCACATTGAGCCGGCAAGCGGCACCCTCATTCACTCGGAACACGCTTCCTGAGGCGACATGAGCCGAGCAGCGGACCATAGTTACCGCAGCAGGCTCCGCGATCGGATTTTCGGCGCGATCAAGATCGACGACGGAAACCCTTTGCGGCGCAAAAGCACATTGTTTTGCCCGAACGGTGGCAGGACCGGTGAGACTTAACGCATGCTGGCTCGGACCGAAATAGCTTTCGGTGACGAAGAGACTTGGTATCCCGGCCCAGGTATATTTCGCACGGATGGAACTCAAGCGCCCCTGGAATGGGCCCTGGAGGTCCTTATCGTCAAACTCGCATTTCTCGATGTCGAGACGCCCGCCCTCGATTGCGATTGCGCTCATCTCGATTTCCGGGGCATCGTGGGCGTCGATCTCGAAACGAACCTGTTTTATTCTTACAGTGCCGCTCTGCACGGTGAGGGCAGCGCACGGGGCCCTGGACTGGTCTGGGACGTAGCGAAGCCGAATGGTCGGCATCTTTGCCGGGTCGGACTCGACTGATTCGATAATCAAGTTTTCGCCCTGGAACCTCAACTGATCCGCATGCGTTAGTTCGATGTCCTTGGTCAGATACACTCTGCCCACCGCGTTGTCCTTGAGGAACTCGGCCAGGGATTTAGCATCACCGGCACGCCATGTCGGAGTGTCAGGCTTGTTGGCCGAGGGAACTGGCTCGTTCTGCTCAGGTCCGGACGCGGCCAGCGGAACAGTTTTCAAATCTTTCGAGGTATCGAGCGCGCCTTGTTGTGGATGCTGCGCCTGAGAATTCGGCGGGGAGATGGTCGATGGACCAGTGTTTGGCCCCAGAACCGCGACTAATGCGATCAAACCCAATACGGCTGCCACGGTCATCGCCATCGGCCGCACCCGCGAAGGGGTTGGCAATGGCGGATGGGCAAACACGATCGTATCCGGGATCTCCGTGATAGCACCGAGTTTGCGGGCCAGGACGGCTAGGTGCTGTACCAGCTCTTCCGGGCGCTGGTAACGGGCCTTCGGGTCCTTTGCCATCATGCGCGCCAGGAGAGCGGCGAGTTCGTCCGGGATTTCCGGATTCAGCTGCCGCGGATCGGCGGGGTCGATGTGCTGATGGTGGTGCAGTTTCTTTGCGGCGGTCCCTTCGGGCACCGGGGGGGTCCCGGTCAACATGTGGTAGAAAGTGCAGCCAAGGGAGTAGATGTCGCTGCGCACGTCCGCTTCACGCGGTTCGAGTGCTTGCTCTGGCGAGATATAGTCGAAGGTACCGAGTGTAACGCCGGATTGGGTCAGGTTGCCGTCGATGTGCGGTTCCAAGCTGCGGGCCAGGCCCATGTCGACGATCTTGGCCCGGCCATTGGGGCTGATGATGATATTCGAGGGCTTGATGTCGCGGTGTACCACGCCGCGCTCCGCGGCATGAGCCAGTCCTGTGGCAACTTGAAGCATGTAGCGGAGCGCTTCCGCAACGGGGATGCGTCCCCGCCGTTCCAACAGGACACGCAGGTTTTCGCCTTCCACAAATTCAAAGGCGATGAAGTGCAGTCCCTGGTCCTCGCCGCAGAAGAATACCCTCGCGATATTCTCGTGATCCAGCTTGGCGGCAGCACGGGCTTCCTGATGAAACCGACGGACGTTTTCCGGATCGCGGGCCATTTCCGGCGGCAAAATTTTCAGCGCCACGTTGCGGTCGAGCTGCGTGTCGCGGGCACGAATCACCGCAGCCATGCCACCGACGCCGATCGTTTCCACCAGCTCAAAATGGCCCAACTTGCGGCCACGCAACACCCCAGCCACACCGTCCTCAGTCATGGCGGGAGTTTGGTTGCCACGAGTAATAATGGTCGGAGCATTGTCTGTCGATTCGAGGGCCGAAGCAGGGAAAAGCCCTCGCGCCTGAGTCGATTGCAACTCGGACGCGACGGGAGGCGAAGGCGCACCCTGAAGCTGGTCATCGACGTTTCGAGGACTGATCGGCTCTCCCCTTGGATCAGGCATGAAAGGTTGAAAACGGGTTGCTAACCCGCCCCTCCTGGGTGCCGCGCTCGTTCATCGCCGCTGGACTCCATCCCGCTCGGTTCCCGCAGTAAAGGCCGCCCTTCGCTTCAACCGAGAGGGATGCTTGCCGAAGGGCCTGTTTTCCTTCCCCAGGCTAAAGAAATGAGAGGAGGGGAGGAAAGCGCGAACCGCAACGATAGAAAAACTATAACGCAGCCAAAGCGCGCCTGTCAATTGAACAGGTGAAAAGTCGTGACGGGCAAGCGTCACTACCGAACTCTAGTCCAGTCATGGACATGGCTTGCGCGATTCATGCAGCGAGGAGGTTCGCATGCCACTTGTGCAGGCGCTCGACCGCGCCGACCTAGCGGTTCCGCTGTCTTTGGCGAGGTTGCCGAATTCACCAAGTTTCCCGAGCGGCCATAGGATGCTTTTGGACATGGGAGGCAAGGACGCGATTCCATCGGGTTATACGGCGCGCGGTCAAGAATGATCCCAATAGGCCGTAGCCCTATTCGCCAGAATGCGGGGAAAACTGCGTGAAATATCCCGCATTCAGGCGAATGCGGCTACGTGGCGATGTCTCATTCTTGACCGCGCTCAGTATAGCAACATGAAAGAGGAACGGTGACTTTGCAGCATAACTTTTTTGCAACCTGTGCCCGAGGAATTGAGCCAGTCCTGGCCCGCGAGCTTGGCGATCTTGGAGCCTCAGAAGTTCAGCCAGGGCGCGGCGGCGTGCATTTCTCCGGCGATCAAGCCCTGTTGTACCGGGCCAACCTGTGGTTGCGGACCGCCATCCGAGTACTTCTTCAGGTTTTGGATGCGCACGTGGAATCGCCCGAAGGATTGTACGATGCGGTACGCACGATCGACTGGCAGAAGTATCTCACACCCGACCATACCCTGGCCGTGGACTGTAACGTGCGCGACTCGCAGATCACGCACTCGATGTACGCCGCCTTGAAGGTCAAGGACGCGATTTGCGATCAATTCGTCGAGCGCTGCGGTCGCCGGCCCAGCGTCGATGTCGAACTGCCGATGGTCGGCCTGAACCTCCACATTTACCGCGACCAGGCAGTGCTTAGCCTGGACAGCTCCGGGGAATCCCTGCACAAGCGCGGCTACCGTCCCATTTTGACGAAGGCTCCGCTCAATGAAGCGCTGGCAGCTGCCCTTGTCTTGTTGAGCGGCTGGCAGGGCAACACGCCGTTTGTAGATCCGCTTTGCGGTTCGGGAACCTTACCCATTGAAGCTGCCTGGATCGCCCTGCGGCGTCCGCCTGGATTGACGCGCCGGCGCTTCGGCTTTCAGGGCTGGATGGATTTTGACGTGGCACTGTGGACGGAGCTGCGGGACGACGCCCGGCGCGGCGTCCTGAAACAATTGCCGGCCCCTATCGTCGGTTCCGATGTCCGCAAGGACGCGATCGCCTTCTCGATCAAGAATGCCAAATCTGCTGGGATCGGCCATCTCGTAAAGTTCGCGGTCCGGGATGTTCGTGATTTTCGACCGCCCGCAGAGCAGCCGGGGACCCTTATTTGCAATCCGCCGTATGGGGAACGCCTGGGCGAGGAACAGGATCTCAAACTTCTCTACAAGACCCTGGGCGAGGTATTCAAGGACCTCTGTCAGGGCTGGAAGATTTTTGTCATGACCGGCAACGCCCGCCTTGCCAGTTTCATTGGCTTGCAACCGACGGAGCAGGTGCCCCTCTTCAACGGCAAAATCCCCTGCCGGTTGCTCAAGTACGAGATTGCCTGAGGTCGTCGATCACGGCGCCGGGCGCCGTTCAGCGGACGGGCCGCTGATTCCAAGGCATCGGCATAGTAGGCGGCTGCCGATGGCGATCGCGGCGCAGATCGCACGGCCGGTCTTTGAAATACATCACGAACCGAACGAGTTGCTTCACGGCTTCCTCGTACACCTGCCTGCCTTTTTCTGCCGTCGCCAGCTCCGGCTCTCCGAGGACGCCCGATTCGGAGTAGCTGCTCGTCCAGGAGATGATTGTGGCGGCGCCTTGGCCGAACAGGTCGACGTAATTGAACGGGCTGTTGTCTTCGTTGAAACTGATTGTGCCGTTCTTGATTTTATCTTTGTGCACGTGGGCCTCGTCGAGGTAGAGATAAAGCGACGTTTCCAACTCGCACGCATGGGCGCAGCCGCCGGGGAATTTGCTCTGTCGCCAGTGCGGCAAGAACTCCTTGTCCACCGTAAGTAGGTTCCACCAGGCGACCAGAACGCACTCGGCGTCGGTTTCGAGGTTCGTGCGGCGTGCGGCCAAATCGAGGTTCGGCATGTTGGAGCCGTGACCGTTTAGCAGGATGATCTTCTTGAACCCGTGGTAAGCCAGCGATTGAGTGATGTCGAGCACCTGATGAATGAACGTCTCATAGTGCGTGTTGATGGTCCCCGGGAAATCCATGACGTGCCCCGTGTAGCCGTACCACACTGGCGGCAGGATCAGGATCTTCTCCGGGATTTCTCGACCGGCGCCGAAGGCGATGCCCTGCGGGCAGACGATGTCAACATCGAGCGGCAGATGCGGCCCGTGCTGCTCTACTGAGCCACATGGCACGACACACACCTTGCCCATCTCGATGGCGTCGTTGATCTCCGGCCAAGTGAGCTTCTCATAGCGGTATTCCTGACGCGCTCGGCTTGTCATGTCGTTCTCCCAGCCAGTGGCCTGTTGAGGTTAGCATCTGCGGCATTACAAGAGTAAACAGCCAACCGCGGCCGGCCACAAGAGACATTCAGCCCTCCGGGCTGGATAGGCCAAGGGCATGCCAGCCACCGTGGAATTAAACTCGTGATCGAGGAATTGCGGAATCGCGGCCCCGGAACTTGGCGCTTGCCCGTTGCCTCGCCACGCGCCATACTGGCGGAACGTTCGAGAAATGGCATCGAGCCTGTCCGTTCACCCTCGACAAGGAGCCTGTCATGTTTCTGCGCAGCACGCTGGTTCTTTTCCTGTGCACCGCCTCAGGACTGGCCAGGGCTCAGGACATACCGGAGAACTTGTTGCCGGCCGGCACCCAGGTGTACGCTCGCTGGGACGGCGTCGATGCGCATCGGGCCGCCTATTTGCAGACTGCCCTGGGGAAAATGCTGCAAGGAGACACGGGCAAATTCCTCTCCGCCGTTGTGACCCAATTGCAGGATTACTCCGGCTCGTTGCTGACCTCCGGTCAGCTGCTGAAAGGCGTGCCGCCCGCCCGCTTGCAGCAGATCCAGGTCGATGCGACGGAAGCTCCCAAGTTGCTGCCGCTCCTTGCCAAGCATGGCGTCATCATCGGCGTCGAGGTGCGCAGCCTCGAGCCGCCGGCCGCCCAGCTGATGCTCATCGTGCCCGACGCCGGGCCGACCGCGGCGCCGCTCTTCGGGACGCTTCATTTGCTGACCAGCCTGGCAGACATCGATGCCAAGGAACTCAAAGTTGCTGGCCGGGCCGTGCATTATTTGAACATGGGGCCGGTTCATGCCAGCTGGTGGGTAGAGGGCAAGCATGCGGTGATCAGCGTCGGCACGGACCAGCCGGACGCAGCCATCCGGCGCATGCTCGATGCGACCAAGCATCTTCCTGAAAACCCGCTTTTCAAGAGAGTTCAAGGATTCAACGGCTTCGAGACCGGCGCCCGCGCGTTTGTCGACGTCGCGGCCTTGGTTCGGATCGCCAAATCGCGCAGCAAGGAAGTCTCCAAACTGATTACGGACGTAGGCCTGGACGACCTCAAGAGCTGGACGTTCTATTCGGGATTCGCCGGAGCGGCCGAGCGTACGCTCTCGGAACTCGAAGCGCCGCAGCCGCGCCGAGGTCTTCTTCTGGCCCTCAGCAGCAAGCCGTTTCGATTGGCCGAGCTGCCTCCCATCCCGCCGGACGCTCTAAGCTGGTCGGCCACCAACTTCGATCCGGGCCTTTTCTACGACGCCAGCCTGAAGGTTGCCGAAAGCGTGGTCGCGCTGTTCTCACCTGACAGCGCACCTCACGTCAAAGACTATCTCAAGCTTGCGGATAACTTTCTCGGCATCAATCTCCGCGACGATCTGCTCGGCGCTCTCGGCTCCCGGTTTGTGCAATACACCGCAAGCGCGGAGGGACCATTCGTGTTCGGGCAAACCTATCTCTTTAAGGTCAAGGATGCCAAAAAACTGACGGCGGCGCTCGAACAGCTTGCCAAGACGCTGGGCAAACTTGTCAACGTGGAAGTCCGCGTGCGCAAGGGAGCTTATCAAGGCGTGCAAACGTATGAGGTTCATGTGCGTCAACAGGGCTTTCTTTTTGTGCCCACGTTTGCCATCCATGAGGACTGGATAGCTCTCAGCTATTTCCCCCAGGCCGTGCATGGGTTCATTCTGCGGGCCACGAAGGCACTGCCGTCCTGGCAGGCCGACCCGCGCATGCAGGCAACGCTCGACCAGTTGCCCAAGGAATTCGTTTCCATCTCGGTTTCCGATCCCAGCCCCACGATCAGACAATTTCTTTCACTGGCGCCGCTGATTGGAGGCCTCGTGGAGAGTTTCGCAACGGAAGCAAAGTTCGATGTGAGCAATGTTCCCAATGCGTACGAAGTGACACAACATCTCTTTCCGAACGTCTCGGTGGTCACCGACGACGGCAACTGTTTCCGCAGCGAAACGCGCGCCTCGCTGATCTTGCCGGTCGATTTTGGCGGCCTGGACACGTACGCTTTGTTCGCGTCGTTTGGTTTCTTGAGGATGAAGTAGCGGGCCTTTGCGATGACCGCAGCAGGCATCCGGCGCGGCCATCGATTCAGCGCACGGACAGGGTCCGTTCCATTCATCAAGGCGTGCGGTGGATGAACACGGACCACTGCGGCCGCCGTGCGTATTTCAACACTCTATCCGGATCGCCAAGCCGGATCGAGTAGCCAAAGCCGCCAAACCAGTTGGCATTCTTGACCAGCAGCTTGTTCCAGGCTTTCTTGAGCTTCATCGAGCTCGCAGACCCAGCATAGCTTTTTGTCTCGGCTAAAGTCACAATAGCATGATCGCCTCGTGGTTCCATCTGGCACGCCTCGAAGGGATGCGTTCTTCCGGCTGAGTGTTTGCGGAGTCTTTTCATGCCGCGTAGTGGTCTGCATGCTCTTGTCTTCGCCTTATTCATCATCATGCCCGCATGGGCGCGTGCCGGAGCAACGGCTGAATCCGCGCAGCCGGCCAAATCCGTGGAGCAAGTCGCCGAGACGGCCCGGAAGTCGGTCGTGGTGGTTACGTTCAGCGGCCGTGACGGCAAGCGCCAGGGTTTGGGCACAGGATTTGTCATTGCTGCAGACGGCCTGATCGCCACCAATTTTCACGTTCTCGGCGAAGCCCGGCCGATCAAGGTACAACTGGCCGACGGCAAGACGTACGACGTCACTTCCGTGCATGCTTCCGAGCGCGCGCTGGACCTGGCGGTGATTCGCATCGATGCCAAGAACCTCGTTCCCTTGGAACTGGCTGACTCGGACCGCTTGAAGGACGGTCAAGCGATTGTCGCCGTCGGCAACCCGCTCGGGTTGACGCATAGTGTCGTCTCCGGCGTCGTGTCCTCGGCCAAACGTGAGATCGACGGCCGGCCCATGATTCAATTGGCCATTCCCATCGAGCCGGGCAACAGCGGCGGCCCCCTCCTGGACATGTACGGAAAAGTGCACGGCATCCTGACGATGAAATCGCTGCTGTCGCAAAACGTGGGCTTTGCCGTGCCTATCAATTTGCTCAAGCCTCTGATCAAAAAGCCAAATCCGATTCCCATGTCGCGCTGGCTCACCATCGGCATGCTCGACTCCGCCGAGTGGAAAACGGTGTTCGACGCCCGCTGGAGGCAACGGGCCGGCAGGATTGTGGCGGAAGGCCTGGGCACCGGCTTCGGCGGCAGGTCGCTGTGTCTGTCGCGCCAAGCCACACCGCCTGTGCCCTATGAGGTGGCGGTGACCGTGAAGCTCGACGACGAAGCCGGGGCAGCCGGGCTGGTGTTTTACGCAGACGGCGGCGACAAGCATTATGGGTTCTATCCCAGCGCGGGCAAGCTGCGCCTCACACGTTTCGATGGCCCGGATGTCTTTACCTGGAAGATCCTTAAACAGGAACCGAGTGCCTACTATCGGCCGGGAGATTGGAACACGCTCAAGGTCCGGCTCGAAAAGGAAAGGATACGCTGTTACGTCAACGACCACCTGGTGGCGGAATCGAAAGATACCGGGCTTACCGAAGGCCAGGTCGGCCTGGCTAAGTTCCGCGAAACCCGCGCCGAGTTCAAGGACTTCCAGGTGGCGAAACAAATCCGGGGAGCTCGCCTCTCGGCCCAACTGGTCGAGCGCATCGATCGAACAATCGCCAAGGGCGCGCCGCAAGAGCCAGCGCAGGCGGAGCTTATCGACGCACTGACCCCGGAGGCGGCGGCGAGCATTGCCGTATTGCGCGAGCGCGCGCAGCGGCTCGACCAGCAAGCGGCCCAGCTTCGCGAACTGGCTCTGGCTGTTCATCAAAAGCGGACACAGGCGGACCTGCTGCATGTGCTCCAATCCAAAGACGAGGCGATCGATCTCGTTCATGCCGCTCTGTTGGTAGCGAAGCTGGATAACGATGAGTTGGATGTCGAGGCCTATCGCCGAGACATCGATAGCATGGCCAGGGAACTGAATGCCGCTATCCCCAAGGATGCAAACGAGAAGGCCAAGCTTGCCGCCCTGAACAAATACTTTTTCGAAGAACATGGTTTCCACGGCAGCCGCACAGACTATTACAGCCGGGCGAATAGTTACCTCAACGAAGTAATCGACGATCGCGAAGGCATCCCAATCACACTGAGCGTTCTGTACATGGAACTTGCTCGGCGCATCGGCCTGAAGGTCGTAGGAGTCGGTCTACCCGGCCACTTCTTTGTCAGGCACATCCCACCGAAAGGGGAGCCGCAGCTGATCGACGTGTTCGAAGGCGGCCAGGCATTGAGCGAAGCGGATGCACGGCGGCGCGTGAAGCTTGTGACCGGCGAGCCTGCCAAGGATGAGCAGCTCGCTGCCGTCGGCAAGAAGCTCGTCATCGTTCGTATGCTCCATAACCTGATGGGCACCACGCGCGAGGACGGCGATGTGAAGGGGGCCCTGCGTTATCTCGATGCGATCCTGGCCGTCGCACCTGAGGCCAGCGACGACCGCCTGATGCGTGCCGCGGCTCGATTTCAGGACGGCAATCGCCGCGGAGCTTTGGAAGACGTTGATTGGATACTGGAGCATCGCCCCGACGGCGTCATTCTGGAGCGCGTGATCGATTTTCGTCGTGTGCTTACCAGACCGGAACGCTGAGGCATGAGATCGTCAGCCCAAGAGAATTGCGGCATGAGACGAATCAAGAAACTGAATCGACGGCAAATGCTCCGCCTAAGCGTCGGCACGCTTCTAGGCGCTGGCCTTTGGCCCGGCAGTACGGATGCGGCGGAGGGAAGCAAGGCAGAAGATTTTCACTTCCTCGTCGTGAACGACGTCCATTATCTCGATCGAGGCTGCGGCAAATGGCTAGAAGGGGTTATGCAGCAATTGAAAGGGCATAAGGAGAAGATCGACTTCTGTCTGCTCGTTGGCGACTTGGCGGAAAACGGTCTCCCCAAGCAAATCGCCGCCGTACGCGACATCTTCAAAGGACTCGATAAACCGACTTACTACGTTGTCGGCAACCACGACTACCGGACGCAGGAAGATCGCAAGGCTTTTGAGGAGTTGATCCCTCGTTCGATTAATTACCAGTTCGAGCACCGCGGCTGGCAATTCGTGGGGCTCGACACGACCGAAGGTCTGAAATCCACTAATACTTCCATACCGTCTACCACGTTCCACTGGCTAGACGAAAGCCTTCCCAAACTGGACAAGAAGCGGCCGACCATTCTCTTCACGCATTTCCCGCTTGGCCCCTGGGTCATCGGCCGGCCCAAGAATGCCAGCCAGCTCCTGGACCGCTTCAAAGAGCACAATCTCCAGGCTGTCTTCAACGGACATTGGCACGGCTCCACGGAGCGGCATGTGGGGAAGGTCACGTTGACTACCAACCGCTGTTGTTCCTTTCGCCGGCAGAACCATGACGGCACCAAGGAGAAGGGCTATTTCCTCTGCCATGCCAAGGACGGAAAAGTCGAACGCACCTTTGTGGAAGTCAAGACGGGCTGATACAAAGAACTCTGGTTCTGAATTTCCCGGCGTTGCTGCTTCGTCTCGAGGCGCGTTTCATGCACGACTTTGATGATGCCCTTTCTCCAGGTTCCCCCGAGGACCGCCCCATCGCACCAGACGAACTCGCGCCGCCGCCGGATGTCATCCTTGTCGAGCCCAAGAAAATTGGGCACCCAGTCGTTGCCTGGATCGCGATCGTAACGCTCGTCTGCCTGATTTTCGTTGTGCGCATCGTGATCAGCAGCATGGAACCGCCGGAGGATGAGTCGACGCACGCCAAGGACATGGGCTTCTTGGTGATGAGCCTTCAGGCTAAGTATGTTGTTGGCTTGGCTCACTTAACATCGCAGGGTACCAGTGTGTACACGTCCCTCCAATCCCTCAATACTGGGAGCGTGGACCAACGCTTGGCCTTCGTCGTATTGGCAGGCGAATTGGAAGGACCAGCAGAGGCTGGGAAACAACTCGAGAATCTCCAGAAGAGACTCGACGAACACAAGGAGAAACTCAAGCAATCAGGTGAAGTACTGACTCCGGACCAGAAGCGTCTTCTCGAGGTTCTAGGCAATCTCTACAGGGACTACGAGGACGGCGACATGAAGGCATCGTCCCTGTCCGAGAAGGACCGCGCGCTTCTAGAAGCTGAACTGGGTTGGCTTGGCAAGCTTGCTTTAGCCCCAGCAAAGGGCCCAGATCCTGCTACGCGTCAGGCGATCCTGGACTCAGCAACGCGGACCTTCATCGCAGTGATCGCCACCTTCTTCTTGGCGCTACCGGTAGGTTTTCTTGGTTTCGTTGGGCTCGTCGTATTTCTCATCTTCCTTTTGAGCGGCCGTCTGCGAACCGGCATTCATCCCGGTGGGGCGCGTGGAGGCGTCTACGCAGAAAGTTTCGCACTCTACCTATTCATCTTTTCCGCCATCAATTTCGGTTCGATGGTGGTGCCTGCCGCAAGGGAATGGATGTTGACTATCAGTACGGGTGCAGCAATCCTGAGCCTGGTGCTGGCTCTGGCCTGGCCGGTTCTACGAGGCGTATCGTGGAAACAAGTACGTGAGGATGTCGGCTTCAACCTGGGCCGGCGGCCCGCGCTTGAGCCGGTGATTGGGGTCGGCGGTTATGCAATGACTCTTCCCATACTCGCCGTCGGCGTTCTGATCATGATCATGCTTATGGTGCTGGCGGGAGGCGTTCAGCAACTGTTCGGCGGCGCACCGGATGAATTCAGCCCCAAGACTGCTCCGGCTGCCCACCCGATCGTGTTCGTGCTCATCAATTCGGATTGGTGGACTCGACTGCAAATCTATGTGCTCGCCTGCATTGTCGCGCCACTTGTTGAAGAGACAATGTTCCGAGGCGTTCTCTATCGCCATTTGCGGGAGGCCACTGCCAGGCTGGGCTTCTTCCTGAGCATGTTCCTCAGTTGCATGGTCGTCAGTTTCATTTTCGCGGTCATCCATCCGCAGGGGCTCCTGGCAGTCCCGGTGCTCATGGCGCTTGCGTTTGGATTCAATCTGGTCCGCGAGTGGCGCGGTACCCTCGTGCCTGGAATGGTGGCCCATGGGCTTAACAACGGACTTGTCATAACAGCGACCATCTTCCTGTTCGGCAATTAGGCCATTTGCAGGCGGGGTTCAGCAATCCTTCTGTTCTAACTGCCCGGCTCCGGTGGCGCCGCCAGCGGGCCGAGCGTCGGTCTCTCCGTTTTTGCGTAATCCGGGAAGGTCATGTTCATCGAGATGGAATGGTCGCCGGCGTTAAAGTTGATGGAAGCGTTGTCCCCCAGGGCAGGGTCGCAATAGGTTGGCAGACCAAAGAGGCTGCCGAACGGCGGGATGGAACCGGGTTGAAGTCCTGTAAATTGCTCTACCTCTTCGGCCGTGGCGAAGCGCAACGCCTTCGAACCGAGCGCCTCTTTGACTTTTCGGCTGCTCAGCTTGCGGTCTGCCGGCACCACCAGCAGGACAAAACGCTCGCCCGCCTTCACGACGAGTGCCTTGGCGCCGCTGGCCAGCGTCGTCCCGCGCACCTCCGCGGCCTGCTCGCTCGTATAAACCGGCTCGTGATGCCGGACGCTGAAGGTCGCTCCGTTCTCCTGCAGTGAATGGCGAAGCCGATCAAAAACACTCGGTGTCATTCAATCACCTTGATGTAAAATGGCGACGTATTGGAGGCGCAGTCAGCGACTGCAGTGACGGTTGCCCGCTGCATGATTGCTGGTGACCATTTTACACCGAGATAGGGCTGCACCCTCCATTGACCCGATCCAACTCGATGGACGAGAGGGGAGCTGTTCATGGCGCTTAGCTTGCTAGAGAAGATCGAGCTATTCGATCCGAATCTGCCCCTGGCGGAGGCACGCACCATTCCCAGCGTTTGGTACTTTGATCCCGAAGTCCATGCCGCGGAGCGCAGCTCGGTTTTTGCCGGCACCTGGCAGCAAATAGGCCGCCTCGATCAATTGGCCGAGCCCGGCTCTTTCGTCACGGAAGACGTTGCGGGAGAACCAATCCTGGTGGTGCGCGATCAGGAACGGACGCTCCGGGCATTTTCTAATGTTTGCCGGCATCGCGCAGCCCGCGTCGCGCGTGAACGGCAGGGAAGGTCAGCCGGCTGCGCTACCGGTATCATGGCTGGACTTACGACCTGGCCGGCCGGCTGCGCGGCACGCCGGAGTTCGACGGGGTCGCCGATTTTTGCCGCGAAGATCAAGGCCTGGTGCCGTTGCCGGTAGATACGTGGGGGCCGCTGGTCTGGGTCCGGCCGGAGGTGGCAGCCCAGGCGGCGGCGTTTACTTCTCTGAGTGACTTCCTGGCGCCGTTACCCCAACGGACAGGGGCGCTGGCCATCGAGAGACTGCACTTTGTACAACGCCGGGAGTACACACTTGCCTGCAACTGGAAGGTATTTGTCGACAACTATCTCGACGGTGGCTACCACGTAAATACCATCCATCCCGGCCTGGCTGGCGTCCTGGATTATTCGCGCTATCGTACGGAAACAGCAGGCAACACGAGCGTGCAGAGCAGTCCAATGCGCGCGCCCGACGCTGGCAACGACGACACTTCCGCGGCGAGCGTGCGCGCCGGGGACATGGCCTACTACTGGTGGGTCTTCCCCAACTTCATGGTCAATATGTACCAGGGAATGATGGACACAAACGTGGTGCTGCCCCTGGGCCCGGACCGGTGCCGCGTGATCTTTGATTTTTATTTCGCCAACGAAGGCCCGACTGCGAACGCGCAATTTCGCAACGAGAGCATGGCCGTTTCCCATCAAATCCAGCTGGAGGACATTGCGATTTGCGAGGATGTGCAGAAAGGCCTGGGCAGTCGATCGTTCAACACCGGCCGCTTCAGCGTCCGCCGGGAACTGGCGGGCTATCATTTTCACTGCCTGCTCGCACACGTTCTCCGGGAGCGCGCACGCGTGGTGCGGGACGACCGTGACGCAGAGGCAGCCGCCTACCACGCAGAGGGAAAGCCCCCCGGGGAGAGGACGTAACCCTGGCGGGCGCCCGGGGGCCCTCCGCGGCAAGCCACGTTTTGCCCCAAGCCCCCCGCGAACGCATCCTTACTTCACAGGAATCGGGGGCGTATATGGGTAACCATGTGCGTCATCATAGCATGGCTTGCAGCAGGAATTGCAGCAAGACTGCTGCTGACAGCAGCGGGCGCGCCAGCAGCAACAACCCGACGGCAGCACAAGCGAGAGCAGGGCGATCAGCGCAAGATAACGGCGGGGAATCATCGGGATCACTCCTTTGTTGCTGGGAAAGCGAGACGGCCAACGAGAGCGCCGGCGCCTCTGAGGGGATGCATCCCACCGGCCAGTCGTCCTGCCGAGCAGCCTGCGGATGTCTGTGGAGAGTATGCGCGGCCATCCTGGCGAATCAATGCAATTCTCCGCGGCCTAATTTTTTTTCGTCGGAAGGCTGGTAAGATGTTCGACGTACGCGGAGGACAGGAGAGGTAGACGTTGCCCTAGTGGAAACAAGTGCCGCGACTGTCGCGTTTTCACTGCCCGAAAATGCGCCCTGCTGAGAGGGAATTCCGTGATTGGCTCATGCCAGCTGCTCCTGGCGCTATCATTTCTAAGCCAGAGCCCAGCGGTGCCCGTGCACACACCTGCATGCGTCGATGACCGTCTGGTCATCGAGCTGGTAGCGCGGGAGCCCGACATCGTGACGCCGACAGGCCTCGCCGTGGATGAGCGCGGCCGGGTTTGGGTGATTGAAAATAACACGCACGAGCGTCCAGCCAATTACCAGGGTCCACCGAGCGATCGGGTGCGTGTTTTTGACGACTTCGACGACAACGGCCACGCCCGCCGCATCCGTACATTTGCCGAGGGCTTTCACAATGGGATGGGCCTCGCTCTCGGCAGGGACGGCTCTGTCTATGTTGCCACCCGCTCCGACATTCACTTGCTGCGTGATACCGGCAACCGCGGCAGCGCCGACGAACGCCGGGTCATCGTCAAACTTGAAACAACCGGAACGTACCCTCACAACGGTCTTTCGGGACTCGCTTTCGATCCGCTTGGCGACCTTTACTTCGCACTGGGAGAGAACCTGGGAGCGGCGTACAAGCTGATTGGCTCCGATGGCAGCTCGCTCTCAGGCGGAGGGGAGGGGGGCAGTATTTATCGCTGCCGGCCCGACGGAAGTCAATTGCGCCGCGTGGCGACCGGCTTCTGGAACACCTTCCACCTTACGTTTGACGGTTTTGGCCGGTTATTTGCCGTGGACAATGATCCTGATTCTCGCGGTCCCTGCCGTCTCATGCACATCGTCACCAATGGGGACTACGGCTACCGGTATCGCAACGGCCGCAAAGGTCTTCACCCATTCACGGCCTGGAATGGCGAATTGCCCGGCACGCTGCCTATGGTGGCCGGCACTTCGGAGGCGCCGTGCGGAGTCGTCGCCTATGAGTCGACCGGTCTTCCGCAGGAATACCGCGGCGACTTGCTGGTCACCGCGTGGGGCGATCATCTGGTCGAGCGCTTCAAGCTCGTCGCCAAAGGGGCATCCTTCGTGTCCCAGGCGCGGCCAATGATTCGCGGCGATGAGAATTTTCGCCCTGTGGGCATTGCCACCGCTCCTGACGGATCCCTCTATCTCAGCGACTGGGTTGATAAGTCTTATCCGGTCCATGGCAAAGGGCGAATCTGGCATATCCGCATGAAGACCCCGCCCGCCGACGATGGTCTGCGCGTTTCTCAGGTAGCGGGACTCGATCTTGCAAAGCTGCGCCAGCTCCTTGACCAACGCAAACAAGAGATCCGCAGCGCTGCCGGCCGAACGTTGGCGCTAAGAGGACCGGATGGCAAAAAGGTCCTCGCTGATGTGCTGCGCGAAGACAAGATCGCGCGCGCGCGCGTGCATGCTCTCTGGGCGGCCGCGACACTCAAGCGCCCAGCCGCAATCGAACTTATCTCGCCCGCGCTGAGCGATTCGGCGCCAGAGGTGCGTGCGGAAGCCGTGCACCTTCTCGAATGTATCCGCTCGCAGGATGACAAGCAGATCGAAGAGCGTATCTTGGAATTGGCGCTCAGGGACGCATCCGCATGGGTGCGCCGCCAGGCCATTGCGGAACTGAGCGGCAAGGACGCCCTGGAGCACCTGGTTCCCTTGCTGGCGGAGAAGGATCCGTTCCTATTCTGCGCGGCCATGGAGACATTGGGTCGATCAAACGCCGGCAGCTTGCTCTTGCAGCATGTTGACGCAGCCGACCCGGCCGTGAGGATTGGAGTCCTGCTGGCATTGCGCCGCGCGGGGACGGCGGAGGGCCGTGCGTCTTTACCCAGGTTTTTGGCCGACCCGGACCCGGGGGTTCGACGTGCTGCCATTCAGTGGGTTGGCGAGGAGCGTCTTCACGACCTTGCCCCTCTGTTGAATGCCGCGGCCGCTCGCCCGCCGGTCACCCGCGAAGTGTTCGAGGCGCTGCTGGCAACCAATGAGTTCCTGGCCGGAGCACACCGGAAGCCTACTGATGAGCCGAGCGGCGAAGAATACATCGCGAAGTTCGTGCGCGATCGTTCGCAGCCTGCTGCCATTCGCGCCGTGGCGTTGCGCATGCTCCGGCCCGATTGTCCCACGCTTGGACACGACATGCTCTCCGGCTTCCTCAACGGCAAGGAAGAAAGCTTGCGCTGGGAAGCGATGCAAACACTTGCCTTGCGTGCGGATTTGAAGTCGCAGGCGATGCTTGTCAAACTAGCGCGGGATCCTCAGATGGGACATGCCTTGAGAGCGGAAGCGGTTTGGGGCCTGGCACCCTCGGCGGCCAATGTGCCGGCGACTCGCGACCTGCTCATCGCATCTCTGGACGAACCTGCTCTGCGACGCGAAGCTCTGTGTTCGCTGCGCGGAGCCGTCGACAAGCCCGCCGTCGAGAAAGCTCTTCTGGGGCTGTGGGACAAGGTTACCAAAGATTCGTCGGTGGACGCGGAGAGCCGTCGAGAGCTGGCCGATCAACTTGTTCTTGCCTGTGGATCTGCGAAGAACCAAGAGATCCAGCAGCGTCTCAAAGCGATTCGCCTCACGGCGAACCCGCAGCCGCGCACGAGTGCCGAATGGCGGGCAGCCCTTGTCGGACATGGAGATCCAGAAGAAGGACGGCGCGTTTTCTTTCACGCGAACGGACCGCGCTGCTTCGCCTGTCACCGCGTCGACGGCCGCGGCGGCGCCATTGGGCCGGACCTCTCCAACATAGGCCGCGGCTCCAGTCGCGATAAACTTATCGAGTCGATCCTCGACCCGAGCAGGGAAATCGCTCCACAATATGTTTCGTGGGTTATCTCGACCCGGGACGGCAAGCTGCACACCGGCGTCATCGTGGACGAGGGGCCCAACAGCACGATCACGGTTGCCGATGCCCAGGGCAAACTCGATGTCATCAACCGCACCGAGGTCGAAGAACGGCGCGCATTACCCACTTCCATCATGCCGGAAAAGCTCAACGAGCTAATGACGCGGCGCGAGTTTCTGGACCTCATCGCCTTTCTCGAAGGGCGCAAATGACGTTTGCGAATCCGTGAAGTGATTAAAGGAGAGTCTGAAGCTCGTCTTCGTTCAATGGCTTGCAGAAAGTGCAGCCGGCGAGCCACTGACCGTAGCTCGTCGGAGTGACCCGAATGATCGACGCCAGGACCGAGCGCGAATCGTTGGGGGTCGCGCCCTCCAGATGCACGTTCAGGACCGTGCCGATTTCGAAGCGACGGCCAAGAAGCAACGCAATTCCCTCGAGCGAAAGGTCCTGCACGATTGCAGGCCAGGACTCGGCGGGATCCTCCGAATCTGGATGAAACGACGTACTCATGGTGCAGGAAGTTCCCAGGATACAGGGAAAACGCACCGAGGCCCGCTGTTCTGCGACGGAGGGCAAATCGGGATGGGCAGCGACCGTGTCGGCCGCCCCGGGCAGGAGCAGCTCGGGCTTGCTGCCGGCGGGTTTCTTCGGTCGCAGGTTATTCAGAAACGCCAGGCAACTGGCAGGGCGCTGAGCCGGGTCCGGGTTCATGGCCGCGCAAATGGCTTGATCGACGGCGGGGCTCAGGTCTGGGACAACGTCGCGCGGCGGGATAAGTTCATTGCGCGCCTGTCTCTTGATCACGTCCAGGGCGTTGGACGCCTTGAAAGGCAACTGGCCGGTAACGGACATGTACAAAGTTGCCGCCAGGGAATAAATGTCGCAGCGTGCATCGACGTGCGCGGCATCGGTGTACTGCTCCGGAGCCATGAAATGGGGCGTGCCCAGCACGCTTACCGGCCCTGTGAGCCTGAGGTCCGCGAGCGAATCCTTGACCAAACCGAAGTCCGCAAGCTTCGTCTTCCCGTCACCCTTGAGCAAAACGTTGTCCGGCTTGACGTCGCGGTGGACCATGCCGTGCTCGTGGGCATACTGCAGGGCCTGGGCGACCTGTGTGATAATGCCGATCGCCTCTTCTTCAGAAAAGCGTCCAGCTCGATCGATGCGTTGACCCAGACTCTCCCCCTCGACGAACTCCATGACCAGGTAGGAAGTCGACGCGTCCTGGCTAAATGCCAGCGCTTGAACGATATTTGGATGGAGGAGTTTGGACGTGGCCCGAAATTCTTGCTGGAAGCGTTTGACCAAAGTCGGGTCCTTGGCCATGTTGGCTCTGAATACCTTGATGGCAACGAGCGCGCCGGTCAGGCGGCTGCGGCCTTTGTAGACCACGCTCATGCCGCCGTCGTCAATTTTTTCCAGGACCTCGTAGTCCGGGATCGCCTTGAACGACCGTTTCAGTAAGAAGTTTGAAACCATAGGTGGTTTCCTCGGGATGGGCTTTGCGCCGCGTCCAAACTCTAGCTCACAGATTATCTCGGGGCCACATATCGGTAATCCGGGGGCAGCGCTGGGTCCGGACCACGGGCTGCAGCTAGTCCGCTCGGCTCCCAGCGCGAGACATTTGCGGGATACGACGGCGCCTCGAGAGAGTCGGGTTCTGGCGAGCCCCAGAGGGCTTGCCAATTTTGCAGACCATGGATTCCAGCGGGGACTCCATCAACTTCCACCCAATCCGCCGTGCCGTAGTAGCGGTTGCCGCGGCCCCGCCATGCTGCGATGTGTTGCCAACGAGTCCGGACAGGAATCTGCCGGAAGCTGAGCAACGCCTCGTGGAACGTAAACTCGTTTCCATCCGCCTCGAAATCGATGCCGCGCGCCAATCCCTGGAAGCCCGCCAGTCTGCCCGATCGGACCACATTACCTTCCAGCACGAGGCGAACATTCCCCTCGTGGCCCTTATCGGGAGGAGCGCAGATACACAGGGCGGCCCCTTCCGGATTGGCAATGTCAATCGAACTGCCGCTCAGACGGATGCTGCACGAGGAGGCCTGGTCGGGCTCGACGAAAAGGGCCAATGCATAGGCGACCAGCATGCAATTCGTCATCTCCACGGTCCGAGGAGCGCGGCACACGATCGCTCCCGAGCCACGCGGCACGATGATCCGACAACCGAGAAGACGAAGAGGAGCGCGCTCGCAAACGAGCACAGGGGCGCTGCCTTGAGGCACAGCCGACACGCCGAAGCCATCACGGCGCAATTCCAATCCCTCGAGAGCGAGACTTCGGTCGGACGTCAGCATCGGCTGCCAGGCGCGTTCCGCAGACCTGGTCGCATACTGAAACACCGGCCGAGTTCCTTTCGCTGCCTTGATCGTCAGCGCTTTGCCGCGCAGTTCCAAAGGTTCTGTGACAAAGGGACCGTTACCGTGAATGGTGATCGTGTCGCCGTCGTGCGCGGCCGCGAGAGCCTCGCGCAGGCTGGCAAACGCCCGCGACTGGCTCTCGGTCACGAACGGAGTACGAAGCGAGACCTGCACTTCCCTGGCAGGAAGCTGGGCCACGGCGCGTGGCGTCTCTCCGGCCGCCGCGGCTTCGGGGATTTCAGCCTGTGCTGTCGCAAATCCAGATTCCCCCTTCGGTTCTTCGCTGGAGCCGCGCGTGAACCAGGCGGCGAGCGGACCTATCGAAGACGCGATCAGCAAGACGGCCAGCGTGACGAGGCGCGATCGGCGCCGGCGCTTCCTGGGGACGACATGCCCTCCGTCGCTTCGGGGGTGTGCAAGATCGGAGCCGTCCCTGGTCTCCAGTGCGGTATCACACTCCACCTCGCTGGCTGGCAGGCCGTCAGGGACGAGATCGAGTTGCAGTTCTTCCTCCTCGATGCGCGCTTGCGAGCCCCAGAGAGGGTTCGACGCTCGTGGGAGAGCCTGCGGCTGGCTCTCCGTCGCAGCATCTGCACACCTGCCGATGCCCGAGCCGTCGATCCGGCCGCACGCCTGCCTGAGGGCATGCACCATGCTCGAGCAGGATGGGTAGCGCTCATCCGGCTCGAGGCACGTGGCTCGGGCAAGCACAGCGCGCTCCGGTTCCGGCACTTCTCCGAAATTCAATTTTCCTTGCAAGTGCGCAAAGTAGGCTCCGGCAGTCGATGCGGCATCGAACGGCAGCCGGCCGGAACGGAGTTCGTAGTAGCTGATAGCGAGCGAGTACTGGTCGCTAGCCGCGCTCGGCAGGCTCTTCGAGAGAATTTCGGGCGGCAGGTAAGCTGCCGACCCCATCAGGTCCGTGCTGGCGGGATCGCCGACAACGCGTGCGATGCCCAGATCGCAAACCTGGGCAGCGTTGCTGACAATCAAAATGTTCTGTGGCTTGATGTCGCAATGCTGAATGGCTATCGGTCCGGAGCCCAGGTCATGAATGGGGCGATTGAGATGGTCGATGGCCCGCGCCGCATCGGCAAGAAAATCGAGAAGTTCGTCCACCGGCAGGCCGGGCAAGCCAGCTTGCTGGCACTCCTGCAAACGGTCCGCCAGGCTCTTGTCGCCAAGGCCCATGGCGATGATGAGTTCCACATCCCGATGTTTGACGGGGGATTTTCCCGGTGCGCATGGTTCTTCGAGCAACCCTTCGTCCAGGAAGCCGCCCTGGCTGTCTTTGAGCCAAAATGCCAGGATCGGGACGAGGTTTGGATGGCGGATCCGCTTGAGCAAGCGCAGAGAACGAAATTCCTTGACCGCTTGGGTATTCGCCAGCTTGAGAATCTTGAGGGCCGCGTCTGTGCCGCCCGGGCCATTCGCCTTCCAAATCGTACTGAACTTACCGCGCGCGAGAAGGCTGGCCAGGCGGAAGCCGGGAACGGGCTCGTCTCCTGCCTTGTAAGAGCGTGCCATCGGCGGCCTCAGAACGCGACGATCCATCTCCTCTCTTCCGGGGGGTGAGGAGCGGACCTGGCGCTGCGCGGTGGATATCCCTGGAAATCATACTTTGCGGAACGGCGCGAAAGCCTCTCATCCAGGACTGAATGCGCAGATTTGGGCCCTCGGAAGGCCAGAATGTAACGCGGTCTTTCGCGCAGCAGCAATAAGTTGTACCGACGACGTGCATGAACCGGCGCAGGAAGGTTGCAGCGTTGCAGGGAAGGCGCGCGGCTAGTGCTCTGTCAGTCTTCGACTGACGGGTCGACCAGCGGCCCACGCATAAGAGAAAGAATTATGATGAAGAGTAAGATTTGGAAGAGGATTAAGAGCATGAGCATGAGAAAGAGCATGACTCAATTGGCAGCTTTGCCTTTGTCGTATTCGCGTGTCGAGTTTCTCTTGATCAACCCCATGAGCATCCGCACGATTTTTTGAAGCCGTTCTTTTCCGGGAAGAATTTGGTCCGGTGTCAACTTGGTTTTGGCAACGAGAATGTCCAGACCTGCGGCGCACTCGAGTGCGGAGCCATGCGCGATATCAAAGAACCGGCAGCGATCCTTCGGTCCGTATTTGCCGTTGCCTTCGGCGATATTGAGTGGGATCGAAGTGGCTGCCCGGTCCAGCTGATCTTTGACTTCACCGATTCGCGCTGTCCCTTCCAAGAGCGCCGAGAGCCAACCAATGAAAGCGATCGCCTCTCGATACACTTCTAGTTTCTCATGATCAAACCAGCACTCCTGAGACGCAGGCATGACATCCTACTCTTCATCTGGATCCTACTCTTCCTTCAAAGTTTGTCCCGTCGGGGTCAAAGATTGACCCAATAGTAGCCTCCGTAGCGATTCACGGGCTCTCCGTTGCGCGCACGAAATGAAAAGGGTGTCTCTTTTCGTAGAGCGCGAGCCTGGCGGCGATTTAATACGTCCGACTTGCACCCTGCTCTCCGCCGGCGACATCGACCCGTCAGGGCTTGGACCTACATCACCGTGCACGATTCCGCTGATACTAGCCCGAAGCGTCAGCGAGGACCTCGCTAACGCTTCGGGCTAGTATCAGCCGATTTGCACACGGTCATTTAGTTCGATCCTTCCCGTTTTTATTCTTGGTTTCCAGCTCAGCGAGTGCCTGTTTGACGGTCTCCTCCAGAACTTGCTGCGCGTTCCGATCCTTACCCATAGTCGCGAAGAGCTGCCAGCCACGTTTCCCGCGCTTACGGAGTTGTCTCGCCGTCGGCCGAATGAGGATTTGAATCCGGGAGTCCTTGGTCAACACGGCATAGCGCATCTCCGTCGCCAGGGCGTCTACGTAATTGTGCTTTTTGTTGGTCAGGCTGATCATGCGACATTTCTCCCACGGTCAAGTCGAACGAAACTGCGCGAAAAAACTAGCGAAGCGCATCTGGAAATGCAAAGTTTCCGGCATGCTGATGATTATTCTATGGGCGGCAGCGCGTTCGCGCAGTCCAATGAGGGCATTCCCTGTTGGCTCTGGCGTCGTAATTCTTGCCGGCAGCGCCTATCCTATGCGGTCGCTGGTGCTTGCGCTTCACCCCCGCTTCCCCGCAAGCGGCGAAACGCAGGCGCCCGGACCTGCATGCGCAAGAGAAAACCCCGGCTTCCACTTGGGAGCTGGGGTTTTGCTTGCTACTAGCAACAGGCAGGGAATACCGAACAAGATCAACTGAACTCGCCGCGGATGTATTCCTGGGTCGGCTTTTCCTTGGGATCTTCGAAAATCTGCGTCGTGTCCCCGAACTCGACCAGATAGCCGGTCCGGCCACCCTGGCTGGTGTCCACATACAGAAAAGCCGTCTTGTCCGCGACGCGCTTCGCCTGCTGGAGGTTATGGGTCACAATGGCGATCGTGAACTTCTGCTTCAGTTCCTGCATGAGGTCTTCGATCTTGCGCGTCGCAACGGGATCCAGCGCGGAGCAGGGCTCGTCCATGAGGAGCACCTCTGGCTCGGTCGCGATCGCCCGAGCAATGCACAGGCGCTGTTGCTGCCCACCGGAGAGCGACAAGGCGCTCGCATGGAGCTTGTCCTTGACCTCGTCCCACAGTGCCGCGCCCCTCAGCGCCGATTCAACTTTTTCCTTGACGTTGCCGCGGTAGCCGTTCAGGCGCAGCCCAAAAGCTACATTGCGGAAAACACTCATGGCGAATGGATTGGGCTGCTGGAAAACCATGCCGATGTAGCGGCGGACCGCGACCGGGTCGACCTTTTTGTCGTAAATGTCCTTGCCGCGAAAGCGCACGTGACCGTGAAAGCGGAAGCCGCGGACCAGGTCGTTCATCCGATTCAAGCAACGCAGAACCGTGCTTTTTCCGCAACCGGACGGTCCAATGAACGCGGTGACCGTTTTCTTTTCGATCAGCACACGCGTGTCGCGCACCGCCTTGAAGTTGCCATAATACAGTTCCTTGAGGTCCACATCGATGATGTGGCCGTTTGCAGTAGCGCCGCCAGCCCCATTGCCATGAGTCGTTGTCGTCATCTGCGCTGCTCCTATAGTCGTCTGGACCACCTGGAAGCGGCCTGTCCGCTGAGGTTCAATCCCAGCACCAGGAGGACAAGCACCAGCGAGGCGGCCCAGGCGATTTCTT